>Ga0194043_1000875_pt1 | contig 16954 bp, 14 predicted proteins | sample JunL4415m_MetaG_FD_161274 | JGI IMG/M metagenome (GOLD analysis project Ga0194043, IMG submission 161274) | Anoxic zone freshwater microbial communities from boreal shield lake in IISD Experimental Lakes Area, Ontario, Canada - Jun2016-L442-15m | ecosystem: Environmental > Aquatic > Freshwater >...
GTTTGATTGGTTTGATAATATAATTATCGATCATCAAAGAAATGTAATTGATAACTATTTATACACAAGCAGAGTGCATGATTTGATTGATTGTTTAAGGGAAGGAGATCCAATTGCGAGATCCCTATTAGAAAGGCTAGCATATAGAACAACAGATCCTTATGAGCAGGCTTTTCTTTTAGGACACCAGCCAGTTCAGGATAGAATACAATTTACAGATGATAATTTGAAAATTTCTTTAACAGAATGGATTAGAGGAGCAAGACAAGATCCGCTACCTAAGTATTGGGATACAAGGAGTGTAACAAATATGAGGTCATTATTTAATAATATCATAGGAATAACCGATTTAAATGTAGACCTTACATATTGGGACGTTTCCAGAGTGATTAGGATGAATTTTATGTTTTGTAATAAAAATTTAATTTTTACAGGTCTTACTAATTGGAATACTTGCAGAGTGACAAATATGAGCGATATGGTGTCTTCTAATAATACATTTAACTCTGATATCTCAAATTGGGACGTTTCTAAAGTGTCTAATATGAATATGATGTTTAATGATGCAATAATTTTTAACCAATATATTGGAGATTGGGATACTAGCAGAGTTCAAAATATGGCTGCCATGTTTTCCGAAGCAGTGTCTTTTAACCAAGATATTGGACATTGGGACACGAGCAGAGTTAAAAATATGCATTTAATGTTTTCTAATGCAAGAGCTTTTAATCAGTATATTGGAGATTGGGACACGAGCAAAGTTGAAGTTATGACAAGTATGTTTGCCAAAGCAGTGTCTTTTAACCAAGATATTGGAGATTGGGACACGAGCAGAGTTAAAAGTATGGAGGATATGTTTGCTGAAGCAGTGTCTTTTAATCAAGATATTGGAGGTAGAAACGGAAGTTGGAACACAAGCAGCGTTCGAACTATGAGAAAAATGTTTACTCGAGCTGTGTCTTTTAATCAGTATATTGGAGGGTGGAACACTCAAGGAGTTATAGATATGAGTTGGATGTTTTCTTATGCAACATCATTTAATCAACCTCTTAATTGGAATATAAATAATGTTAAAGATATGTATTTAATGTTTTATCGAGCAACTTCTTTTAATCAATTGCTTTATTGGGATATAAGCATCCTTTATACAACGTTAATGCAAATGTTTGATGAATCACAAGGTGGTCTTATATCACACGGCGTTCGTATAGCTTAAAAAATTTTAAAAGAATATTTTAAAATTTATTTTAAACTAAAATTAAAAACTTTTATAAGAAAAAGAACAAAAAATTTTACTATTCATTTACAATATTTACTTATTGTAAATGAATAGTAAACTTTACACAACAGGATACATATAAGAATCAGAAATTAATTTGCTGATAAAACAAGGGCTTTTACCAACAAAAAATTGCTAACATATGTTCAATTATTCTAACAAATGTAAGTCAAGTCCGTGCAATGAAAAAAATCTTTATCCTTTCCGGCGTTGTGCAAATGGAAACTGGTACAAATTATTTTATTTATTATATAATTAATTATATAATAAATTAATAAATGAATGTTCAAGATAATTTGGGTTTACTAGAAATCTTACCAAAAGACATCTTAATTGTAACACTAAACAGTCTTTTAAAACAAGAAAATGGGATTGAAATATTTGATAGCCTTTTCAATATAGGAAACTTTAATTTAATAGATTGTTTGTTTCTTGCACAAAATAAAAAGAGCCTATGTCTAATCAGAACTCGTTTATGGTTAAATTGTCTTCATTCAATGGGGTATGATGGAAATACTTTTATTCTTGCAAATAAAACGTTTGATTGGTTGGAAAATATAATTATCGATCATCAAAGAAATGTAATTGATAACTATTTATACACAAGCAGAGTGCATGATTTGATTGATTGTTTAAGGGAAGGAGATCCAATTGCGAGATCCCTATTAGAAAGGCTAGCACATAGAACAATAGATCCTTATGAACGTGCTTTTCTTTTAGGACACCAGCCAGTTCAGGATAGAATACAATTTACAGATGATAATTTGAAAATTTCTTTAACAGAATGGATTAGAGGAGCAAGACAAGATCCGCTACCTAAGTATTGGGATATAAGGGGTGTAACAAATATGAGGGCATTATTTAATAATGTAAGAGGAATAACCGATTTAAATGTAGACCTTACATATTGGGACGTTTCCAGAGTAACTGATATGTCTTTTATGTTTGCTATTGAAAATTCATTAACTTTTACAGGTCTAACCAATTGGAATACGTGCAGAGTGACAAATATGAGCTATATGGTGTCTTTTAATAATACATTTATCTCAGATATCTCAAATTGGGACGTTTCTAAAGTGGCTAATATGAGACAGATGTTTACTAGAGCAGTACTTTTTAACCAAAATATTGGAGATTGGGACACGAGCAAAGTCACAAATATGTGCCAAATGTTTTCAGATGCAAGAGTTTTTAATCAAGATATTGGAGATTGGGACACGAACAAAGTTCAATATATGCAGTATATGTTTTCTAATACAAGAGCTTTTAATCAGTATATTGGAGATTGGGACACGAGCAAAGTTGAAAGTATGGAGGGTATGTTTGCCGATGCAGTGTCTTTTAACCAAGATATTGGAGATTGGGACACGAGCAGAGTTATTTATATGTATTTAATGTTTTCTAATGCAAGAGCTTTTAATCAAGATATTGGAGGCAGAAACGGAAGTTGGAACACAAGCAGCGTTCGAACTATGGAAAAAATGTTTGCTGGAGCGGTGTCTTTTAATCAGTATATTGGAGGGTGGAACACTCAAGGAGTTATAGATATGAGTATGATGTTTTATAATGCAACATCATTTAATCAACCTCTTAATTGGAATATAAATAATGTTAGAGTTATGAACCGGATGTTTTATCGAGCAACTTCTTTTAATCAATTGCTTTATTGGGATATAAACATCCTTCATACAACGTTAATGCAAATGTTTGATGAATCACAAGGTGGTCTTATATCACACGGCGTTCGTATAGCTTAAAAAATTCTTTATCTTTTAAAATTTATTTTCAACTAAAATCAAAAACTTTTATAAGAAAAAGGACAAAAAAATTTAGTGTTTATTTACAATATTTACTTATTGTAAATGAATAGTAAACTTTACACAACTGGATACATACCAGAAACTGAAAATAATTTGCGAATAAAACAAGGACTTTTACAACAAAATATTTCTAATATATGCTCAATTAATCTAACGAATGTAATTCCGTGCAATCAACAAAATCTTTATCCTTCAAGCGTTGTACAAATGGAAACTGTCCCAAATGATTCTGCTTGTTTATACAATTTTCGGCGTCCCTAAAACGATCGCAACTTCTTTTGCATTTTTGTTAATTGTTAACTCACTTAGATCTGCTTTTTGAGCAAATTTTTTCAAGCTAATGTCCATATTTTTCTTACAAATCCAATAATAAGTCAAAGCAGCAGCGACGGATTGCGGACGAGCACGATTAAGTTTAGATGATCTATTTTTTGTTTTTCTGTACAAATCAATTACTTCATTTTTTTGTGCTGGAGTAGCTGAAAATTTATCCATTACATCGTGTATGTGGTGAACTGCAGTAAGGGTAGATTCATGAACAGGTGAGTCTTTTGGTGAATTCACGTTAACAATTTTTAAACCTTTTAGACTGTTTTTCTTGTTCAAACCAAATGTTTCCATTAAATTTTTTGGAGTTTGGCATTTACCTGCCATTTTATAAGCATGATAAATGCATGCAAAAACGACTGCTTTACGAGAATCACCTCTGAATATCTGACCTTTAGTCACTTGTGCATAAATATCATTAGCTGTGGAAACAATAGTTTCTGAAAATCCCATATTTTCAACATCTTTATTAATACTTCTTTCTTCAGATTTACGCATTTGCACTCTATTTGGATCTGAAGATCTTTTACTATCTGAATGACCGTAAAATCTCCATTCTTTTTCATGCATAATTGTGCGATGTATTTGTTCTCCACATTCTAAGCAACTAACTATTCCGTTTTCAGCAACCAAATCAGAGTGACAACATATAACAACTGCATCTTCAGACAAAGTATCTTCAACTTTGCATTTGATATTTTCATATTTAGCGAGAGCTTGATCAAAGAGTGCAAAATCTGACATTTTAGAGTATTTTAATATTAACAATATAATAAAAATGAATAATTCAATTTTAAATAAATTTTATTTTAAATAAATTTTATTTTAAAATTTATTCTAATTATATTTTTGTCAAAATTCACTTAAGAGAAAGATTGGTTGAAAATAAAATGGAACGTCTTTGTGTGCTTTTATATAGCAAATATTCACCAATGTCAAATAAATTGATGACTGCGTTAAGTTCGTGCCCTTTAGATCTAAAAATGCTAGTTGGACTTAGCACAGTTTGTGTTGATAATGAAGAAATACGAAAACAAATTTTAAAAAAAGATAACAAAATTGAAATATCATCAGTTCCGTGTGTATTAATTGTTTACAATACGGGAGGTGTTGAAAAATACGAAGGAGGAAGTGCTTTTGAATGGATTGAAGAAACAATAAACAGATATATGCCAATACAATCTCAATCAGAACCTCAAATACACATTAAATCAGAACAAGTCCAACCAGAATTTCATCGACAAAGACAACGTCGTCAACCACAATTTCGTGCACCAAAAGAAGAAATTGAAATTGAAAATGAATATATTGATGAACCAGAACCAGAACATCGTCATAAAAAATCTTCTCTAAAACGTCCTAAAAAAGAAACCACAATGGAAGAATTAGGTATTAATCAAGAAGAAACTGAAACTCAAGTTTCGTCTGGGAAAGGAAAAGATTTAATGTCAGCTGCTATGGCTATGCAAAAAGAAAGAGATTCTTCTGAACCTACTAAAGGTAAAGATAACCCAGCTTTAATCACAAATAAAAGGCCTGTCTAAAATTAACTTGTAAAAGTTTTTATATTAAGTATTTAATCTTGTAAATAAAGAAAAGATGTCAAAGAATAAAAAAAATCTTTTGTTAGATTTAGACCAAACTTTGATATGTGCGTGTGATTCTAAAGAATACAAACCGGGTGTCAACAAAAAAATGGATGAAAAAGCTGATAATGAAATCTTTAACAAAATAAACATGGACAATATTTACATTATTTTTCAACGTCCTAATTTAGATAAATTTCTAGACTTTATTTTTGAAAATTTTAATGTATCTGTTTGGACAGCTGCTAGTAAAGACTACGCATTGTTTATAATCAATAAAATTATTTTAAAACTTGATGCAAAAAGTAAAGATAAGCCAAAGAAAAAAAGAAAGATTGATTATGTTTTTTTCTCGTATCATTGCGATATTTCCAAAAAAATAAAAAAAGGAACAAAAGATTTAAGTATTTTATGGGATGAATTTAAAATTCCTGGATATTCAAAAGATAATACTTTTATCATAGACGATTACTCGGAAGTTTATAAAACGCAACCAAAAAATTGCATTCAAATACAAGAATTTAATTTTACGGACGAATCTTGCGAAGATGATTCTGAATTAATAAAAATTCAACTAGAACTAGAAAAGATTATAAAAAAATCAAAAAAATTATCAATAGATGATATCAATAAAAAATTAAAAAAATCGTAAAACAGTAAACTATAATTACATTTTAAAAATAAAATGTAAATCTTTACACTAACTAAAATGGAATACGCGATTGATTTTGATTCTATTCGCGACGATAATTACAATAGACATGTAGGCTATAACACAAAAGATAATTGTAGTCTTGAAAAGTATTTTAATACAAATACATTGCGTATCATTAGCAATAAAATTACAGAATTGCTTATGGGAGTAGATCCGCAAAATCGCCCAATCATTGTACCTGATAAAACAATATCTAATGTTATGAGCGAAATTTATAATTCATACAAACCTCCTACAGGAGATATTTTTTCTCGTTATACTATCCCTTCTGGAACTAGCGAAGATACTTATATTCAAAATATGATAGATCAAACAATTGAAGTTATTACATCTGATGTTAGAAATAATTTAGGAATGGAAGAAAATAATAAAAAACTTACTGTTTGGACTACAGTATACGGAGATTTTAATCTTCATGGTCTTCAACAAGTCCCATCCGTAAAAATTAGAAACAAACATCCAGCCCATTTTCAATTCCATATGCGTTATTAAAATAATATAGAAACTTTTCTAAACTTAAATGTTAAGACTACAACAAAGTGTTTTACATCAGTACTTAGTTTTATTAACGTTTGATTTAATTTTTACTTTACTAAGGCTTTTGTTTTTTATATTTCTAATATATAAAATGATTAATTTAATAAGAATGCATGAAGAAAATCAAAGGATGCAAAACCATCAATTGCGATCACCGCAGAGATTGCGATCACCGCAGAGATTGCGATCACCGCAGAGATTGCGATCACCACGTGTAACTATGGTTCCAGCAACAAACATACAACGTCAGCTTCCGCCAAATTGGACAAAACATTATAGCCAGACAGTTGATCCATTCAAACCATTTTATTATAATAATGTAACAAATGAAAGTCAATGGAATTTTCCTGAATATCATATTGAAGCTAATTCTTTTTTAGAAGAATATAACGATCCAGAACAACCGTTGGATGGTGGAACACGACCTGTTTTTAGAAACAACAATGGTTTCTTAGAAGATCAAACACGAGCTGTTTTTAGAAACAATGGTTTTTTAAAAAAACCACTTATTTTTAGAAACGAACGTGGTGTTTTGGGTTTTACAGATAAAAATGGTGATTTTGTACCAGAAACTGATAATTATGTTTTATGGAACATTAATAAGTTTAAAAATAGATAGAAACTTTTTGATTGATCTTTTTTCGGATAAAATAAAAGTTAATTATGCTTTTATTTTTTGTGATCAAAAACTTTTTTTAGAACCAAATTCTAAAAAGTCAAAGGCGGAGGAGCAAAATAAAAAAGATAATCCAAAGGAAATTTTCTATGAATTTTTCAAATTATTTAGAAAACAAAATAAAAAGAAAAACTTTTCCTCCTCCGCCAAAAGTTTTTAAAAAACCGGAGGAGAAAAAAGATTATTTTTCCAAGTTGTTCCTAAGTCGGGACTTCCATCTCTCTCAAGATTTTGAGATTAGTAAAAAAATGCAAAAACGTAAAAGATTGATAAAAATATCCTAATTTTAGTGTTAAATTCTTTATTTTTTTAGAATATTCTAAAATGATCTAAATAATTGTTAACTAATATAAAATGGAGTGTAAATATTGTAATCAGATATTAAAATCAGCATCTTCATTAAATCAACATCAAAAGACCGCAAAATATTGTTTATCAAAGCAAAATAAAGAACCGATAAAAGAGCATGTGTGTAATTTTTGTGGAACAGGTTTTTTAGTAAAGTCTACATTAAATAGTCATTTGAGAATATGCAAAGCAAGTAATCCTATGGTACAAGAACAATTACAAATGTTTGACGAAACAAAAAGTCGTTTAGACTTATCTCTTAGTCGTGAAAAAGAAAACAGTATTATATTTGAGAAAAAAATAGGTATAAAAGATAGGATGATAAAAAAAATACGTATTGAGTATGAGAATAAAATACTAGAAAAGGATAGAATTATAGAAGAACAAAAATTAATCATAAAAGAATTCCAAGATGATCAACGAAAACAAAACAAAGATTTGACAGATCGAATACAATCAATTGCAGAAAAAGCTATTTCCAAACCATCAACTCTCAATCAAAACACAACTACAAATCAGATAATAAATAATATGATGCCCATAACAGACGAACATTTACAAGAACACATTCATAATTTGAATACTATTCACGTTCAGAATGGAGCGTCTGGTTACGCCAAATATGCTCTTGAATTTCCTTTGAAAGATATGATAGTATGTACTGATTTTCAAAGAAGAACTTGTAAATACAAAGACGAAAATGGAAACGTTGTATCTGATCCTGAAATGACAAAGATAACAAAGAGGTTGTTTTCTGCTATTAAGGAAAGAAACGAGGAGTTGATAAACGAGTATTCTGCTGAATTACAAGCAAAGTGGAAATCTATGAATGTTTCAGGAAACTCAAACATGAATGATGAAGAAACCGAGATTTTTTCAAGTCAAACAAATAAAGCACTTGAATTTGCTTTGGAAGTTTTATCTCAAAAGAGGCAAGCAAATGAGATGGCAGATGGAATGAGACCAGATTTATTTTATGGTTTTGTAAGAGAGTTGGCAGCAGGTTGTTATAAATCAGAAAAATGAACGATATGTTTTATTTAAAATTGAAAAAAAATGTAAACATTTATAATAAGATAAACAAACTTATGAACGATCCAAATTATCTAGAAGAGAACGTAGATAATGAAATTACAGCTATGAACGCTTTAAAACTAAAACAATGGGGTCACGAATTAAACTGTCGGTTTTGCCGTAAGCAATTTGAATCAAAAGAGCTTTTGGTTAATCATCAAACACACTGGAAAGATTGTATTTCAAAGAAAACAAGAGAATATATACTGTTTAATCAACATTAAACACAATTTATCACAATTATTAAAATCAATTTTAAAGAAAAAATTGATTTTTTTTGAAAACTATTTTAGTAAGAAACAGAATTATGGCAGCAAATCTTATTCAACAAATTCAAAATAGTATTGATAATTATATCGAACAGTTTATTAATAATATTTCTGAAAAATATGAAATTGACAAAGACGAACTTCTGAAATTGTGGGATTCAGGTAACTTGTCAAATTGCGAAGTCAAATGTGTTGACAAGCCACAAAAGAAAACAATAACAAAACCATCTCCGACAAAAACAGATGTTAGTTCTACAAGCGGTAGTGAAGGATGTCCATATGTATATACAAAAGGAGAAAAGGAAGGACAAGTTTGCAATATTAAGCCTAAAGGAGGAGTTGTTTTTTGCACTCGCCACAAAAAGTATGAAGGTTTGGAACCAAAGCAAAAGAAGATTTTGCCTTCCACCAAAAAATCTATTGGTGGTAACACTGTTGTTACAAAGAAAGAACCAGTAAAAAAAGAGGTGAATACAGTTCTCCGCAAGAATAAGGCGATTGATATGTTATGGCATTCAGCAACTGGTATGGTATTTAAATCTGCTAAAGAAAGATTAGTAGTTGGTAAATGTGTAAATGACAAAGTTTTACCTCTTACAAAAGATGATATTGAAATTTGTATGTCACACAGTTTTGCATATGAAGAAATAAATAGTAAATCACAAGACAAAATTACTAATAATGATTCAGATTCTGATAGTGATTCTGAAGAAAAAATTGTAGAAGAAAAAATTTCAGTCCAACCTGTACGTGTAACTCCAAAACTCGCTAATTCAATTGCTCCTAAAAAATCTATGACAGATGCTATTGCTAAAACAAAAATGCAGGCTCAAGACGTAGAATTGATTCTTTCAGAGTTGCAAATAACAAAGTCAAATGTAAAATCAAATGCAGATCTTTTTATAGACAGCGATGATGACGAAGATCTTCTTGAAGAGGAAGATGATGAGTAATAATAAAATAAATATTATAACTAAAATATTTATAACTAAAATATTTATAACCAAAATACTGGTTATAAATTAAAAATAAAATAAAATAATAATATTTATTATTGACAAATGAATTCTTCTCAAGTTTTAGCAAGAGATTTAAACACTCTTCCTCGTGAAATTATGATTAACATTTTTAGAAGCTTGTTAAATATTCAAGGTGGAGATAATAGTTTTAATTATTTTTTAAATTCTAATTCATATGAATTAATAATGCCTGCATTAAACGCAGGTGGAATAAACTCGTTTAATTTAATGGACACAAAACTATGGTGTCGTGTACTTTTTTCAATTGGATATGATTTTGAAAGAGATATTTTTATTGTTCCCTTATTGCCTTGGAATCAAAATATGATTGATTCTCAAAGAAGAGTAATTGAAAATTGTTTGTATACTAGCAGAGTTCATGATCTTCTTGAAATTTGTAATAATCACGGAGAAAATCGAATATACAGAGCTATGGCTGATTCTCTTTTAGAAAAATTATATAATAGAAGGGTTGCTCATCCATCTACAACAGATATAGACATGCATAACAGAGAATTGTTGTTTTTGTCTAGGAGGAGTGTTGTCACTATACATAACGATTATTCCATTCAAAATGCCATAGAAACAGCTATAGATCAGGGTGATATGGATAGAAGTTATATAGATCACATTAAGTATTGGGACGTTCGTAGAGTTACAGATATGAGTGATTTATTTGAGAATATTCACGAAATGGATCCAGACATAGTAATAGATTTTACATACTGGGATACTTCGAGAGTCATAAGTATGCAAAATATGTTTTATAGAGAAAACGGTGAAGTACATATAAGTGGTTTGGAAAATTGGAACACTTGTAGAGTAGAAGATATGAGTGGAATGTTTCAAGAGTTATCTAATTTTGATTGCGATATTTCTTTATGGGACGTTTCTAATGTAAGAAATATGGCCGAAATGTTTTTTTCTGCGGAGAGATTTAATAGACATATAGGTAATTGGAACACTAGTAAAGTTATCGATATGAATCGTATGTTTGAAAATGCTAAATCTTTTAATCATCCTCTCAATTGGGATGTAAGAAATGTTCAACGTATGGATCAAATGTTTGCTCATACAGAGAGATTTAATAGTGCTCTCAATTGGGATGTAAGAAATGTTCAACGTATGGATCAAATGTTTGCTCATGCACAGAGATTTAATAGTGCTCTCAATTTTAAAAATATGGAAAATGTTATTAGTATGAGTTATATGTTTGATAATGCTACAAATTTTAATCAAAGGTTTGATTTTAATGGAACAATAAGACTCCAAAAAACAAATCATATGTTTTTTCGATCAAACTTTAATGAAGTTTTTAGATTAAACACACAAAATGTTGATGATATGAGTTGGATGTTTTGTCGTGCTCGTTTATTTAACAATCCTCTTGCATTTTTCGAAACTAGCAATGTCTTAACTATGGAGGCAATGTTTGAGCAAGCTAATGCTTTTAATCAAGAAATTGGTAATTGGAATGTAAGAAATGTTCAAAATATGGATCAAATGTTTGAGCATGCTAGACATTTTAATCAACCTCTCAATTGGGATGTAGGAAATGTTGAACATATGTCTCAAATGTTTGATCATGCAACTTCTTTTAATCAAGAAATTGGTAATTGGGATGTAAGAAATGTTCGACATATGGGACAAATGTTTTCTGGTGCAACTTCTTTTAATGGGAAAATTGGTAAATGGAGACCAGAAAATGTTGAAAATATGAATTCAATGTTTGATCGTGCAACTTCTTTTAATCAAGAAATTAGTCAATGGAGAATAGAAAATGTTACAGATATGGAAGGAATGTTTCGAGGTGCTACTTCTTTTAATCAAGAAATTAGTAGATGGAACACAGGTAATGTTGAAAATATGCGTGCAATGTTTCAGAATGCTACTTCTTTTAATCAATCATTAGGGTGGGACACTAGCGAAGTAATTAATATGTTTGCAATGTTTCAAAATGCAACTTCTTTTAATCAATTATTACAATGGGATCTAAGGAATGTAGAGGATGTAAGTAGTATGTTTCAAGGTGCTACTTCTTTTAATCAATTATTACAATGGGATATAAGGAATGTAACTGATGTAAGTAGTATGTTTCAAGGTGCTACTTCTTTTAATAGTTTATTAGTTTTATTTAATACAGGAACGATTCAAAATATGGATAGTATGTTTCAAGGTGCTACTTCTTTTAATAAAAAAGTAGTGTTTGATAGTATGGATAATGTTATTAGTATGATTCGTATGTTTAGTGGTGCTACCGTTTTTAACGAAATAATTGAATTAAAACCAATGAAAGAATTAGAAACAGTCGAAGGTATATTTATAGGCGCAAATGCTTTTAATAAAGATTGGAAATGGGAAAAATTTGTTAGACATTATGATCAAGAAGTTAGAAGAGACATTTTAGAACAAGTTAGAGAACGCTGATAATATTTTAATTAAAACTATTGCTACTCTTTTTTGTTCAAGTTTAGAAGCTCAAAAGAGTTGGATTCATACGCTTAAGCGTTTCGTATGAATCTAGTAGCGGAAAACTTGTAGAATTTGAAATTAAAAATAGTTTATTAGTTGGTTATTTAGATTTAATATTCAAAAATTAAATATATTATAAAAGTTATTGTATTTTTACTTATTATGGTTTCAGTTTCTTTTACAACAATGATTAAGAATTTATTATCACAATTTAAAATTGAATTTAATTTAAATTAAATTCAATTCAATTTATTAAAGTATAAAATGAATCGTTTGAATGATTTAGAAACTCACTTAGCAACTCTTCCTGATCCAATTATTGAGATTATTTTAAAAAGCATATTCGACAATGAACCAGAAGAAAGTCTTTATATGTTTCCTTCTCTTATAAATTCGGATTCTACTTCTAGATATAGAAGACAAATAATTCAAGTATTTAATAATGTAAACATATTTTCATTAATGCAAACAAGGATATGGATTCGGGTATTATTCACAATGGGGTATAATTTTGAAAACAATATTTTTAATCATAGAAATGATATATTTCCATGGAATCAAAATATGATTGATTATCAAAGAAGAATTATTCAAAATTGTTTGTATACTAGTCGAGTTCACGATCTTCTTGAAATTTCAAATAGAAATCTAGCAACTCATCAACCTAATGATATAATAGTAATAGAAAGAAGATGGGCTCGACTATTATTAAGAACATTATATAATCAAAATCAGGCTTCCTTCAATAACCAGCCTTTTAGATTTGACTTGGCTGATGGTCCCTTACCAAATCCTGTACCTTTCCAAGCTCATCCTCAACCACCTGCATTTGGTGGATTTGGTGGACCTCCACCACCTGCATTTGGTGGATTTGGTGGACCTCCACCACCTGCATTTGGTGGATTTGGTGGACCACCACTACCTGCATTTGGTGGATTTGGTGGACCACCACTACCTGCAGGACCACTCTCAAATCCTTTCCAAGACCCTAATAGAACATATGTAAAATATGATAACAACTCAATCAGAACTGCTATCATACAGGCTATACGAGACGGTAAAACAAATGAAATGAAATATTGGGATGTTCGTGATGTTACAGATATGAGTGGTTTGTTTTCTACTATAATGCTAGGAACATTTCAAATAAACCTTATGTTCTGGGACACTTCAAAAGTTGTAAATATGTCACGAATGTTTTTTACACAAAATCATTCATTAGTAGTTAGTGGTTTAGAAAACTGGAACACTTGTAGAGTAACAAATATGTGCGAAATGTTTATAAACACTTCTTTTAATTGTGACATTTCAGAATGGTATACAGGTAATGTTACAAGAATGAATTACATGTTTTGTCGTGCTAGAAATTTTAATGCAAATATTTCAAATTGGGATGTAAGAAATGTTGTTGATATTTCGCATATGTTTTCTGGATCACAAGCTTTTAATCGACCACTCAATTGGGATGTAAGAAATGTTGTTGATATGTCGCATATGTTTGAAGGTTCAATTGTTTTTAATCAACTACTCAATTTTAGAAATATGCAAAAAGTTGTTGATATGTCACACATGTTTTCTGGATCACAATCTTTTAATCGACCACTCAATTGGAATGTAGAAAATGTTGAAAATATGTCGCATATGTTTGAAGATTCAAATGCTTTTGATCAACAACTCAATTGGAATGTAGAAAATGTTGTTGATATGTCATATATGTTTGCTGGTTCACTTCGTTTTAATCAACTACTCAATTTTGAAAATATGCAAAATGTTGAAGATATGTCACATATGTTTGCTGTTTCACTTCGTTTTAATCGACTACTCGATTGGAATGTAGAAAATGTTTTTGATATGTCACATATGTTTGAAGGTTCAGTTGTTTTTGATCAACCACTCGATTTTGAAAATATGCAAAATGTTCGTAATATGTCATATATGTTTGCTGATTCACTTTGTTTTAATCAACCACTCAATTGGGATGTAAGAAATGTTCGTAATATGTCACATATGTTTGCTGGATCACAAGCTTTTAATCATCCACTCACTTTTATAAATATGCAAAATATTGAAGATATGTCACATATGTTTTTTCAATCATATGCTTTTAATCAAGAACTCAATTGGGATGTAAGAAATGTTCGTAATATGTCACATATGTTTGCTGGGTCAGACGCTTTTAATCAACCACTCAATTGGGATGTAGAAAATGTTCTTGATATGTCATATATGTTTTGTCAACCACTTCGTTTTAATCAACCACTTACTTTTAGAAATATGCAAAATGTTTTTGATATGTCAAACATGTTTGCTGGATCAGAAGCTTTTAATCAAATACTCACTTTTATAAATATGCAAAATGTTGTTAATATGTCACATATGTTTGCAGATTCAAAATCTTTTAATCAGCCACTTGACTGGGATGTAGAAAATGTTGTTGATATGTCGCATATGTTTGAAGGTTCACTTCGTTTTAATCAACTACTCAATTTTGAAAATATGCAAAATGTTGAAGATATGTCGTATATGTTTGCTGGATCATTTGCTTTTAATCAATCACTTGAAAATTGGAATGTAAGAAATGTTCGTAATATGTCGTTTATGTTTTGTCATTCAAATGCTTTTAATCAACCACTTGAAAATTGGAATGTAGAAAATGTTGTTGATATGTCATATATGTTTTCTGGGTCAGTTTTTAATCAAGATATCAGTTGGCATATAGATATTCGTGTTGATAGGACACATATGTTTGGTGATTAAATTGGCTTCATACGAAATAATTAAGTGACATATTTAAAAACATAATTTGCAACAAATTCAAGAACGATAAAATAATTTTAATCTATATTTTATAAAATATAGATTATTACTAAAGTTAACTTTTACACAAATAAAGGTATCAATCACGATCCAAGATCATACCTGAATCTGTAAACATATCCCTAGGAAGAGATTCGAGGCCATTGTAATCCCAATCAAGTGTTTGATTAAAGTTAGTAGCTTCAAAAAACATATAACTCATATCAGTAACTTTGCTTGTGATCCATTTACCAATAGGTTGATTAAAAGAAGTTGCACTCGCAAACATACTCCTCATATTTATTACATTGCTTGTGTCCCAATTGAGGGGCTGATTAAAAGATTCAGCATTATCAAACATATTCTTCATATTTATTACATTGCTCGTGATCCACTCACCAATAGGTTGATTAAAAGATTGAGCATTTGAAAACATTGCAAACATATTAGTAACTTTGCTTGTGATCCATCTACCAATAGGTTGATTAAAAGAAGTCGCACTAGAAAACATACGTCTCATAGTTTTTACATTTCGTGTATTCCAATTTGAAATATCAGAGTTAAAATTATTAGCACGACAAAACATATAGTTCATTTTTGTAACGTTTGTAGTATCCCATCGTGAAATGTCACAATTAAAAGTTTGAAAATCACTAAACATTAGAGACATATCTGTAACACTGCTTGTATTCCAATTTTCTAACCCGGTTACATCAGCAGACGATGATTTAAACATACCTGTCATATTTTTTATTCTGGAAGTGTCCCAATATTTCAGATTTACATTTTCTCTTAAACCTTTAAAAAACTCTGTTAAATCTGTCGCATCCCTGATGTCTAAAAATTGTATATCTTTATGTTCAAAATCAGAATTAATTTTTTTTACAACCAACTCACCATTTAAAAAAGCTTTTCCTTCATCTGTTTCTTCAGCGTTTTTAAGTTTATCCAGAAGAACTGTTGCAGCCTGATGTATCAAATTATTAGCACTTTGTTTTAAATCTAATAGATCATGAGCACGGCTAGTGTATCTGCACTCTTGCACAATCATTTGTTGATAATTAATATTTGTGGGATCCCACAATTGATATTCTTTTTCTCTAAACTCTCCTGAAAAAATGTCAAAACCCATACTTACAATTATACTCACCCATAATTTTGTGTCAACAATATTAAACACGTGTTTTGTTCCTTGAACATCTAAAGCTGATTTTATTGTTTCCATCTTTGGTAAGAGAGTGATTAAAGAAGATGCAGAATCTGAAAATTCTAATGGATAATTTTTAAAAAGCTGTGTAATAATATTTAAAATAACTATATCCGGCATATCTTGAAGACGAGGACGAAAAAACATAAGTTCACTTGAGTTTTTTGGCGGATCCCATGTAAATGACTCTTTTCCAAATTTGTCAACATATTTATAATAAAATTGTTGTTTACTATTGCTAAAACGTCTATCCCATCCTTCTGGTAAAGGAGAATGATCATCAGGATAAGTAAAAAATATACATTTAAGTTCTTGTGTCGAAGTGTTCATCCAACAAATTTTTTTGTCAGTTTCTATTTTTTTTATCCATTTATCTTCCATTTTATATTAGTATAAAATAAATTTATAAAACTTAAAATTATAAAATAAATTTATAAAACAAGTTTAATATAAAACTTAAAATACACTTTATCTTATACTTAAGAAGAAAAACTTGATTTTTTTTGAAAACTAATTTAGTAAGAAACAGAATTATGGTAGCAAATCTTATTCAACAAATTCAAACTAGTATTGATAATTCTATTGAAGAGTTTATTAATAATGTTTGTGAAAACTATGAAATTGACAAAGATGAACTTCTGAAATTGTGGGGTTCTGGTAACTTGTCAAATTGCGAAGTCAAATGTGTTGGCCTTGATAAGGCACAAAAGAAAACAATAACAAAACCATCTCCGACAAAAACAGATGTTAGTTCTACAAGCGGTAGTGAAGGATGTCCATATGTATATACAAAAGGAGAAAAGGAAGGACAAGTTTGCAATATTAAGCC
>Ga0194043_1000877_pt1 | contig 16943 bp, 17 predicted proteins | sample JunL4415m_MetaG_FD_161274 | JGI IMG/M metagenome (GOLD analysis project Ga0194043, IMG submission 161274) | Anoxic zone freshwater microbial communities from boreal shield lake in IISD Experimental Lakes Area, Ontario, Canada - Jun2016-L442-15m | ecosystem: Environmental > Aquatic > Freshwater >...
CATCCAGATGTATGGCGATGTGGTGATGGGCGTGCAGAAGCGCGCGGGCGAGGATCACGATCCGTTCGAGATGGTCATCGAGCATCTCAAACATGACCACCATGAGGAGCAGGTGGACGACGCGCACCTCACCGTCGCGGACTACAAGGAACTCGTCGTGCGTTTCAAGAAGCTCGTGAAGGAGCGCACCGGCAAGGCATTCCCGAACAACGCGTGGGACCAGCTCCGCGGCGCGGCGGGCGCGGTGTTCGGTTCGTGGATGAATGACCGCGCGATCGTGTATCGCCGCAAATACAACATCCCGACGGAATGGGGAACGGCCGTGAACGTGCAGGCGATGGTGTACGGCAACACCGGCGAAACGTCCGGCTCCGGCGTCGCGTTCACGCGCAACCCGGCGAATGGTGTGAATGAATTCTACGGCGAATTTCTCATCAACGCGCAGGGCGAAGACGTGGTCGCCGGCGTGCGCACGCCCGAGCCTGTGTCGCAGCTCAAGAAGGCGATGCCGAAGAGCTACGCGGAGCTGATGAAGGTCCGCCAGATCCTCGAGAAGCATTTCAAGGACGTGCAGGACATCGAGTTCACCGTGCAGGAAGGCAAGCTGTTCATGCTGCAGACGCGCAACGGCAAGCGCACCGCTGCGGCGGCGCTGAAGTTCTCGATGGACATGGTGAAAGAAGGACTCATTGATTGGGAAACCGCGATCCTGCGCAACCCCGCCGACCAGCTCGAACAGCTCCTCGCGCCCGACTTTGATCTCGCTGAGATCAAGAAGGCGAAGATCCTCGCGAGCGGCCTGCCCGCAGGCCCCGGCGCGGCATCCGGCAAGATCTACCTGAACGCCGACCGCGCTGCTGCGGCTGCGGAAAAAGGTGAGAAAGTGCTGCTCGTCCGGAACGAAACTTCGCCCGAAGACCTTCGCGGCATGATCGCCGCCGAGGGCATCCTCACTGCGAAGGGCGGCGTCTCCTCGCACGCCGCACTCGTCGCGCGCCAGATGGGCAAGGTCTGCATCTGCGGCGCTTCCGGCGTGCAGATTGATTACGACAAGAAGACCGTGACCATCTCCGGCCAGGTCTTCAAGGAAGGCGACTTCCTCTCGATCGACGGCACCGCGGGCACGATCTACGGCGGCCAGGTGAAGACCGGTCCGAGCAACATCGTCACCGGCACCATCGGCGGCGACAAGGCCGCGCAGAAGACGGAAAAATTCAAGGCCTTCAACCAGCTCATGCAGTGGTGCAGCAAGGCCACGCGCCTCGCAGTCCGCACGAACGCCGACAACCCCGAGCAGACGCGTCAGGCGATCGCATTCGGCGCGACGGGCATCGGCCTCACGCGCACCGAGCACATGTTCTTCGAGGGCGACCGCATTGACGCCGTCCGCGAAATGATTCTCGCCGACACCGAAGACGGCCGTCGCAAGGCGCTGAAGAAAATCCTGCCCTACCAGAAGGCGGACTTCATCGGCATTTTCAAAGCCCTCAAAGGCTTCCCGGCGACCATCCGCCTGCTCGACCCGCCGCTCCACGAATTCGTCCCGCACGAGGAAAAGGCGCAGGCCGAACTCGCGAAGAAACTCGGCGTCACGCTCGCAAAAGTGCAGGCCCGTGTCGCCGCGCTGCATGAGTTCAACCCGATGCTCGGACACCGCGGCTGCCGCCTCGGCATCGCGTATCCCGAGATCACCGAGACACAGGCGCGCGCGATTTTCGAAGCCGCCGCGGAGGTGCAGAAGAAAGGCATCAAGGTGAAGCCCGAGGTCATGATTCCGCTCGTCGGATACAAGAAGGAACTCGATCTCCAGGTCGCCATCGTCCACCGCGTCGCCGCCGAAGTGCAGAAGGAAAAGAAGGTGAAGCTGAACTACCAGGTCGGCACGATGATCGAAGTCCCGCGCGGCGCCCTCACCGCCGACGAAATCGCGCAGACCGCGGAGTTCTTCAGCTTCGGCACGAACGACCTCACGCAGACCGCGCTCGGCATTTCGCGCGATGACATGGGCAACTTCCTCAACGCCTACACCGAGAACGAAGTCTTCAAGAAGAACCCCTTCGCGTCGCTCGATCAGACCGGCGTCGGCCAGCTCGTGAAGATCGCCATCGAGAAAGGACGCGCCACGCGCCCCGACATCAAGCTCGGCATCTGCGGCGAGCACGGCGGCGATCCGGAGAGCGTGAAGTTCTTCCACCGCGTGGGCCTGAACTACGTGAGCTGCTCGCCCTTCCGCGTCCCCGTCGCCCGCCTCGCCGCCGCACAGGCCGCCATCGAGGAAAAGCGCGCTGCGAAGAAGAAGTAATGCGTAGCTGCGGATGTGAATCCGCGGGCTGATCGAGCACCACAGAGTGCCCGCGCTCTCACGAGCGCGGCTACGAATCAAAAGCCGCCCCGGGAAACCGGGGCGGCTGTTTCGTTTCCGAGAATATCACAAGGGCGACATCGGGAATTGCCGCCGCCGCCCGCTGCCGGTATGATGCCAGAAGATGAATCCAACGCTGAATGCCGCAGAGTGGATGCACATCCTCGAAAAGCTCGGCGCCGCGCTCCCGCCGCAAGGCCCGCCGGTGAAGCTCTGTCTCATCGGCTCTGCTGCGTGCCTCTTCGGCGGCATGGACGGACGCACTTCCTCGGACCTCGACGTGTGGCGTCCGCACAGCGACTACGACCGCGCGGAACTCCGCATCGCCGCCGAGGCCGCCGGCATCTTCTTTGACCCGAAATCCTCACTCGATCCAGTGAGGCCCTATCTCCAAATCGTCGAACCCGGCCTCACCCAGCTTGGCCTATTCGAACCCATCCTCGTGGATCGCATGGGTCGCCTGGAAATCTACCGCCCGCCTGCGGAAAACCTCATCGCTGCCAAACTCATCCGCGCCGATCCCAAGGACATTAGCGACATCCGCTTTCTCATCTCACTCCATCGTCCGGACGCCGCGCGCATCCGTGCGCTCGTCGCCGCATTCCCACCTGGCAGCCGCGAGCGTGCGGAGGAAAATCTCGTCTATCTCGAAGTCCTCACCCCATGACCGCCCGCGAAGAAGAACTCATCGCCCGCGAGCTGCTCGCCCGGCAGGAATTGATTGACGTGTATCTCAAGGAAAAGCGCTGGGCGGAAGTCGCCGCGCTCGTGCGCTTCGCCAGACGTGATGTACCCGCATCCCTCGCCAGCACCGATCCAGCACTTTACCGCACGCTGCGCGAGCAACTCACCCGCTTTTTCCTGAATGGCGGCGCGGTTTTTTCCCTCGCACGTCTCGAACAGCTCGCTGGCTGACTGCAGGAATTCGCTTTCGCGCCCGCCGCACCGGAAACGGTCAGAACGGGGATCGGCACCGGGGAGTGAGGGGATCTGCCTACCCCACCGGCTTGAGCCGCAGGTCGCGCAGGGTCGTCAGCCCGTGCGCTTCCACATGGCGCATTGGGCGCACGCCGGTCTGGCGTTTCGGCCCGAAGCGGTGGCGTTCGTGCTCGAAGATGCCGTTGACGAAGTCCTTCGTCCCCATCACCGCGCCGTCGCAGAAGTAGCGCACCCGGCAGCGCAGCATTTCCCATCGGGTGAGCTTGCCCTTCTTCGCCATCACTTCCTCCACGCGCTTCTTGCTGATGCCGCGTTTCACGCGCTGGCCATTCGCGCCGGGATTGCGCTGTTCGCCGGTTCCAAAAAGCAGTTCGCGGTATTTCTCGATGCTCGCGCCCTCGCCGATGTCTCCGTGCGCCCAGGTCGTCATCGCCGTCCGTAGCCCGATGCGCGCACGCCTTTTTCCTGCCACCGCCGCCGCATAGCCGCACCAACGATATTCCTTTGGGTCCTCGACGAGCCCCGCGCGCACGGGATTCAGATCGATGTAGGTGGCCATTGTCACGAGTGCCTGCCCGCTCTCGACGAGCACACTCTTGAAGCGCTCCTCCCAGAGCGTGCCCTTGCGCCCCTGGCGGCGGTTGTGCCAGCCGATGACGCCTCCCGCCACTCGCCTTCGATGAGGATGGTGCGGCGTTCTTCGGGCAGGCTGTGGAAATGGTGACGGAGGCGGGCTTCCACCATGTCGATCGTGACGCAGGCGAGGGTTTCGGGAAGGTAGTCCACGCCGCAGACGTGGTGCTGCCGATGCACTTCGGGATTCCAGTTCAGGCAGGCGATGACGGGCCTGCGGGTGGTTTTCAGGCGCATTTTGCCGAGCGTGGCGGGCAGCAGAGTGGAGTTGGAAAGGATCGCGTCGGGCTGGTGCGTTTCGATCCAGTCTTGGATGCAGCGCACGTCGGAATCCGGGCACTCCAGTGGCGGTATGCAATCGCGCTTGGGGTAGGTGGAGCGGCTTGCCAGAAAAGCATCTCGACTCAGGAGGTCGGTGAGCATCGCGGAGAGGGGCGTCTCGTAGAGGCCGATGCGGCGATGCCCGGCGGCGCTGAGACGGGCGAGGGCGAGGCGGGTGGCTTGATGAAAATCGGGTGCCACCACCGGCAGGCGCGGATGCAGGCGGTCGAGCGAGGTGCCCACACAGGCGAACGAATCCCACGGGAACTCGGAGAAATCGAGTGTGGAGGAGAGGTTGTCGAGCACCACGCCATGAATGCCGCGGCTTCGCAAAATTTCGCCGAGACGCGCGGCTTTGCGTCCGTGCTCTTCAAAGACAAAGGTCTCCACCGCGTAACCAAGACGCGCGGCGTGCGGAATGGCGGCGGACATGGTGCGCTGGAGGCGCGGCGCAAAGCGGCGCAAGGCGGCTTCAACGACCCACGCGATGGTGCCGGTGTAACGCTGGGTGCGACGATTGCGGACGTGCGACATCCATGCTCCGACCATGGGGTTGAGCCGATAACCAACCGCCGCCGCCGCTGCCTGCACTTTCTCCCGCGTGGTGGCGGCGACCTGCGGATGACCTTGCAGCACGCGGCAGACGGTGGTGGGGGAAACGCCGCAATGTTTGGCGATGTCGCGCAGGGTGGCGTGATGGTCTTGCTTCGCTGGCATGGGCGGATTCTCGGGTGGACGCCGACGGGCTGCAACGTGTTTCAGCCGCAGCGCATTGACGGGTGAACTGTGCCCGTGAAGATTCGCGTATAAACCAAAACACCATGAGCACTGCCGCCACTTCTCCCGTTCCCGCACCGTCCGCTGCCGCCGATTTCAAAGCCCATCCCTGGACCGGAGTCTTCCCCGCCACACTCTGTGCATTCCATGCGGATGAGAGCGTGGATGAGGCGGGCCTCGCGACTTACATCGCGGAACTCGCGGCCATTCCTGGGATCAAGGGACTGGTCTGCAATGGTCACACGGGCGAGATCATGTCGCTGCGTCCGCGTGAGCGTGCGCAGGTGACGCGGGTGCTGGCGCAGACGGTGCGTGAGGTGAATGCGCGCACGGGCCGCGCGGTGAAGGTGATCTCCGGCGTGTCCGCTGAAGGCAGCCTTGAGGCCATCGATCATGCTCTGGAAGCGAAGGAAGCGGGCGCGGATGCGATCCTGCTCATGCCGCCGCATCATTGGATTCGCTTTGGTCGCAGCGCGCAGACGGCGGTGGGTTTCATGCAGGACGTGGCGGCGGGCGCGGGCGTCCCGATCATCGTTCATCAATATCCGGCGTGGACGAAGGCGGGCTATTCGCTGGCCGAGATGCTGGAGATGGTGAAGCTGCCGGAGGTGGTGATGATCAAAATGGGCACGCGCGACATGGCACGCTGGCTCTACGACTATGAGCAGCTCAAGGAAGCCGCGCCGCATGTGAGCATCGTCACCTGCCATGATGAGTTTCTCCTGCCCACGCTGCTCGAGGGCGCGGATGGCGCGCTCATCGGCTTCGCGGGTTTCGCGCCGCAGCTCATGTTGGACATTGTTCATGCGGCGCTGGAGGGCGACCTCGCCGCCGCGAAGAAAGCGCAGAAGACGGTCGCTCCCCTCGCCCGCATCATTTACAATTTCGGCGAGCCTGGCTGCGGCGCGCACCAGCGCATGAAGGTGGCCCGCTGGCTCATGGGTCAGTTTTCCAGCCCCGTCTTTCGCCGTCCGGTGCGACCGCTGGCTCCGGAACAAATTGACGACATCCGCGCGCGCTTGCGGCTGATCGGCATAAACTGTGTCCGCTGATTCGTTGAGCTTTCGCAAAACCGCCGCCGCATCCATGTCCACCTCGCGTTTCATTTCATCGGCAGGTTGCGGCAAGGGTCGCACGCTGCCGCCGGAGTCCCGTGTCCAGCGCGATGCGCAGACGGGCGTGGCCGTGCGGCAGGTCACGGCGGCGGCATGCATCCATCACCACCCGTTTTATTACCTGCCCGCCTATGATGATGCGATGCGGTGGCTCGTGTTTGTGTCGCACCGCACTGGCACGGCACAAATCCATGCGGAGGAGCGCGCCACCGGCCTGCTCGTTCAGCTCACCGACCGCGCGGATCTCAATGAATGGTCGCTGCATCCATCCCACGATGGGCGCTTCGTCTATTTCACCGCCGGGTGCGGCGCGTGGCGGGTGAGCTTGGAAGACTTCTCCGAAGAGTTGATCGCCACCTTTGACACCGGCTCCATCGCCGACCGCGCCAGCATGGTCGCCGCCGGCATGGGCACGACCACGCTCTCGCGTGATGACCGCTGGTGGGCGGTGCCGGTCAACTACGGCGCGGTGTCACGGCTGCATCTGTTCGATATGCACACCCAGGCTGCCGCCGTCATTCTGGAGCGTGACACGATCTGCCATCCGCAGTTTCATCCCGACGATGCCACGCTGCTGCGCTATGGCGGGCCGTGGCAGGACCGGCTCTGGATCATCAACCGCGATGGCACGGGCAACCGTTCCGTCCATGCGCGCGATGCGGCGAAGAAGGAGTGGATCGTGCATGAGACCTGGCGACCCGGCACGCGCGAGATTCTGGCGGCGAACTGGCGGCGCGGCGTCATCGGCGTGGACATCGACACGGGAGCGATGCGCGCGGTGTGTGATTTTAATGCGTGGCATCCCATGATCGACCGCACCGGCACGCGCATGATTACCGACACGCGGAACCCAGACCGTGGGCTGCAGCTCTTTGACCCACGCCACCATGCTGCCGCGCCGCAGCTTCTTTGCCAGTCGGAGGCCAGCAGCGTCGGCGACCATTGGGACCTCGGCCACTGTCCGTATGACGACGATGCTGCGCGAAAGGTCTTCGCACCGCAGCACACGCATCCGCATCCGAACTTCTCACCGGATGGGCGCTTTGTCGTCTTCACGTCCGACCGCACCGGCCATGCACAGGTGTATGAGGTGGAACTACCGGAACACCAACACCCCGCACACTAATGGAAGCTCACCCCGTCAGCGTCGCTGCCACCTTGTCACGCCAGAGCCGCTGGTGCGTGACGGCGGCGGCTTTTGCGGGACTGCTCTTTGATGGCTTCGAGCTCGGGCTGATGCCCGTGGCTTCGCTGTCCGTTTCGCGAGACCTGCTCGGCGGTGGCTACACGGCGGCTCTCGGCGGCGAGTGGTTCGCAAATTATACCGCCGCACTCATGTTCGGCGCGGCCTGCGGCGGCATTCTGCTCGGCCATCTCGGCGACCGGTTCGGGCGCACCCGGGCCTTGGGTATCAGCATCCTGTTTTATTCATGCTTCGCGGGACTCGGCGCCTATGTGCAGACCAGCGGGCAGATGCTCGTGCTGCGCTTCCTCGTCGGCCTGGGCATCGGCGGCGTGTGGTCCAATGGCATCGCGCTCGTGGCCGAGTGCTGGCCGAAGGCGTCGCGACCGTTCATCTCCGGCATCATGAGCACGGGCATCGGCTTCGGCGCGCTACTGCTCTCGCAGGTCGCCCGGCTGTGGCCCGTAACGGCGAACTCGTGGCGCTGGCTCTTCAAGTTGAGCGGCGCGCCGGCCCTGCTCGGTGTGCTCGTCCTTGTCGCCGTGCGTGAGTCGCCGCTGTGGCTGGCGCAGAAAACACTGGCGAAGGGCAGCGCGAAACCGGCGGCGCCACTCGCGGAGCTGTTTCGCGCGCCCTTGCTGCGCATCACCCTCACCGGCATCGCGCTCGGCTCGATCCCGCTCATCGGCGCCTGGGCGGCGGGCAAATGGATGATGCCTTGGGCGGACAAAATCGGCGGCGCGGACGCTCCCGGCTACAAGGCCGTGGTGCAGGGTTGGTGGGCGCTGGGCACCGTGCTGGGAAGTTTTTTCGGCGCACAAATCGCGGGCTGGCTGGGACGGCGGCTCTCCTATTTTATTTTCAGCATCGGTGCCACGCTGGCCACCTGCGCCATGTTTCTTTACACCGTGCCGTTGCAGCCCGGTTTTCTGCCGATGGTCTTCGCGCAGGGTTTCATCGCCACGCTCTTCTTCGGCTGGCTGCCGCTCTATCTCCCCGAGCTTTTTCCCACGCGAGTCCGCGCCACCGGCTCAGGCATCGCCTACAACACCGGACGCTTCGCCACTGCGGTCGGCGTGTTTTTTTCCGGCACGCTGTTCGCGACGATGGGTGGGGACTACGCGCGCGTCGGTGCCATCTGCGGTCTCATCTATGCCGTCGGCGTCATCGTCATCCTCCTGGTGCCGGACAGCCGGTCAAACCTGGATTGATTCTAAGGACATGACGGCCTTCGGCGTGATCCCGGTGAATTTGCTGAAGTGCCGGGTGAATGCGCTCTGGTCGCAGTCGTGAACTACGAGCCTGACAAATAGTTCTGCCTATGTGTAAAAGCGACCCCGCCCCGTGCGAGCGAAGACTTGGGTGCGTGCGAGCCGCACCGTGGCCGCGTGCATCCGCGCCCTGGCCCGGTGCAACGCCGCGCTGCCGCGTGCGAGCGGAGGTTTCGGCGTGTGCGAACCGCCCCTTGGCGCGTGTCAGCCGCGCCTTGCCCGGTGCGAGCCGGGCGTTGCCCCATGCAAGCCGCCCCTTGGCGCGTGCGAGTTCACCCTTGCCCCGTGTCAATCGCCCCTTGGGCGTGTGTCAGCCGGGGCTTGGGTGCGTGCGAGATGACCCTTGGAGCGTGTAAATCGGGCCGTGGCGCGTGCCAGGAGAGCCTTGGAATCAGGCATTTGCGCCAAAACCAGCCCGCGCCCCCTCCATTGTCCCTACTTCCGCTCATTCAGCCTTGGCAGCGTCGCCACGAACTTCATCATCTGAATGCTCATCCACGGAGTAAACGATGTCCTCCATCGTGACCTTCGCTCCCGCTGCACCCGGCAACTCATAGGTTTTGCGGAAATCGCCGATTACCACCCGCCTGTTCGCGTCCGTCTTTTCGACGGGCGTGCCGGTGAAGCCGATGAACGACGCGTTGGGCAAGGCATCGCGCAGGTTGCTGGCAAAACTGGAATCTTCTACACTACAGTCGAGACACCGCAAATTTCTCTGACTGTTGCAAGAATCAATGCTTCTCGGGCGTCCAAGAACCGGTCGTATGCTGCAAGGACATTTTTCTGGCCGTCCTCAGTGCGGTCTTCCGTGGCCATTTTGAGAGCTTCAAGTCCTGACTCATCGACAAAGTGAGCGGACAACAGGGTTGCTGGCGCAGCGCTGAAGATATCTGTGGACAGCAAATAGTCCGCCGGGGCCTTCGCTCTGATTTTGTTATTAGTCTGATCGGCAATGAGGGTGCGGTTGACGACGGTGTTTGTTCGATCGCCGGGCGCGATGCCATGTCGCTTCAGGTAATCTTTCGGGAAGATATGATGGTCTTGGAGCGATTGAAGTTCGATGTGTTCGCCGCGTTGCCAGTCGCGCGCGCCTTGCTTGGCGAGCAAACAGAAAACCGCGCAATAAATGCCACTGGCATTGCTCGTCGCCGAGCGGATTGAGAATTCTGCGGACGCGATGCGCCGTGCTTCCTCGAATACCGTTGGCCTCGGGCCACCGCTGAACCATTGTCGATGAAACTCGGAATAATCCTTGCGCGACTTCGACTCTACCGCGCTTGAGAAACGCTCCAGAAATACCGAGCACCAATACCATTGTCGGACTTGGCGGCGTTCGGATTCGCCGAGATTCTTTTCCTCGATAACCGCGCGTAATGCTGCAAGCACCGGCAGAAGTCCGAAGTTCGGCAACCAGTCGCGATGGAAGACGCCCATTCCATCGTCATGAATCGCAGTGGCAATTTCCAAGGCGCGGTTCATTGCACGGGCAGCGCGACGCCAATCATTCTCGAAGCCCTCCGGGTTCAATGAAATGAGCATCTTTGGTTTCGGGTCAAGGTCTCGCAACAACGCGAGAGTGCGGAGAACGAGAACTCCAAACTTGTTCGTGTCGGCTTTGCCGCCCGACCATTCCGCAAGAAGCGGGTTATTGTCGCAGGCTTCGTCCCACAGTTTATGCAGCGCGATCTTTGAGCGATAAAGCCGCGCGGTGAGGAGGTCGTAAACCGAAAGATCAACGCCGGTAGAGTTGAGCTTTTCGAAGATCGCACACACGCGGCCCATTGCATCGACATCGTCCTCGGCCACGCGCGGTAATTCTACCAGCGGCACCTCGAAATTCTGCACTCGATCCACGGTTTTTTGCCAAGCTTGCCGCCACTCGTTGCGGAAAACTGATTCTTTTTCCGGCTGGTTCGCCCGCACCCAATCCTCGAAACCATCGCGCCATTTGTAGAAGTCGGCAGGACGAAGCAATACGGTGCAGGGAAGCAAGTGCCGCTGATATTGAGCTGCCGAGGAATGGAGGTCATCAATGTCGCGCTTTGATCGCTCGATAACAATGTCGTCGTTGTCGGAGTCTCCTGATAGCAAATCGAGGTCGATAAAAAACCAGCGACGCAGCTTTGTCCCTTTGAGTGGGAGGTCGGGCGAAGTGAGGGCGTAAATCAGCGAGGTGAGACGTTGTTGGCCGTCCAAGAGAAGGAGTTCCGGCTTCGTTTCGGAGTAGATCGACTTCGCTCCCCGGAGCAGAGTTGGCGAGAACGGTGGTTTGTCGCGGTCGCACCGCAGCAACAGGAGCGAACCAACAAAATAGCCTCGCAATATTGAGCGTAGCAGGTCGGCGATTTGATCGGGCGGCCAAACAAAATCTCGCTGGAAATCTGGAAGGCAGATTTTTCCTTCGTAAGCCTGTTCAACGAGACCGACCAGTTTCCTTTTATCGGGGATAATTTCCATGTAGAGAGTTTGTCAGGGAGTTGGCATCACATCTGGATACGGCCCGAGGAACCGCTCGCCGTTGAAGTGGATCATGTGGTCGGGGTCTTCGGCGATCCAGACCTCGGATTCCCAGGCGATGTGCGAGACTTTGGATTGCATCATTCGACGGGTTTCGAATGCGGTGACGAAGACTAGACCCGCTTTGCAGCCAGCGAACAGGTCTTTGAGTTCCTTGCGCCGTTTGCCGTCCACTTGGCCATCAGTGGCCACCGCTTCGATAAGCAGGAGCCAGTTCTTGGCGCTGTAGTGGACGATGACATCGGGAATCTTGGCGGCAGAATCCAAGGTAACGCCGAGTGCGGCCAAGCCTGCGGCTTCCAGATGGACGAACTTGTTTTCGGTGTCGCCGATATAAAGGACCACGCCGCCGGGAGCGAAAGCGGGGCAGAAGTGTTCGATGATGGCCTTGATGAGCGGGTTCTGGCCGCCGGGCGAGAGTGCGACTTTGGAACCGTCCGGCAGGGTCACAGGCACCCGGGCCAAGTTGCGTTTGCGGGCAATCTCGTGTTTTAGACCTTCACGGCTGGCGAGGTATAGCTGCAACGCAGGCGTCCAGTCGAGAGTTCCGACTTTGCGGAGGAGAGCAAGGGCAGTCGGCTCGATTTGATACACGGTCTTCCCGCTGGTGGTTGGTCGCTCCGGCTTGTCCGGATTTCGCAGCGCGAGCCCTTCTTCCACGAAGAACTTCACCGCATCGTCGCGGATAGTTTCACGGGTGTTCTCAGCATACTGTCGTCCGTAGGCTGAGGCGATGAAGACGTTTATGCCTTTGAGCCCACGGAGTGGAGCCTGCGCCTCTGCCCATGGCACCTCTGGCTGGAGGTCGAGTAAGGCAAGCAATGCGTAGGCGGCGGTTTCATTCCGCTGCTTCGGGCCGAACTGCAAAGCCATGAGCGCTGCGATGGTTTCGGCGAGCCGCTTTTTCCGGGCGGCGGCTTTGCGGTTGGGTTTATCGGCAGGCATGAAGATGTTTGGTGACGAGTTGGTCGATTTCGTCCTGCGAGAGGTCGAGCGTTTTCATCTCGTAGCCCATCGCTTGGAGCGTGCCGCGGTCGGGATAGGCCAGGGTGCGCAGGTCGGTGGCGTTCACTTGCGTGTGGCCGCTGAAGCGCCGGAAATACTGGTCAACGACGGTGGAGTTCAGGAAGGCGTAGAGGCCGACGGCCAGACTGCGCTCCAAGCCATGCCCGCTTGCATGGAAGTAATTCAGGTGATTTTCGAAGCCGACCCACTTTGCTTTCACTTCGTCCGGGTCGAACAGGCAGGCGACGAGGCGGCGGCGCTCTTCCTTCGAGGTGAAGCGTTTCGTGAGCAGATACACGCCGGAGGGCACGAGCCACGGGCGGGTCTCGTCGTTGTCGAGGATGGCGTTGGGCTTTCGGGCTTCGAGCTTGGGCCAGTGGACAGTGCCGCCATTGAAATGGCAGGGATAGAGCAGCGGCACGGTGCCGCGTTCCGGTTCCTTGCGGAGTGCGTCCTTGAGTCGAAAGTCCACTACGCGCCCCGTCGAGACAGTCACGCCCAGCGAGGCGAGGCTGGAACTGAGGCCGTCCATGGTTTCCTTGGCCGTGGCGTGGCTGGCCGTGGAGGGAATGTGGATGAACTTCTCGGCGTCGTGCGGATGGACGATCTCTGCGAAGGGAAAGACGGTCTCGGTGATGTCATCGCCATGCTCTCCGCTGCTGCTGGAGATGAGCATTTCGTCGGGTTGGTTCGGACCTTTCACCGCGTGGAAGATGATGTTCTCCTGCAAGACGCTGTCGTCGCGGAAGGCGGCTTGGCGGGATTCAAAGACGTGGAGTCGGCGCAGCTCCAGACGACTCAAGAAGTCTTCGCGGAACGGGCGGAAGTAAGGGCCATTACAGAAGCTCCGTGGCGTGATGCCGACGAGTTGTCCGCCGGGAACAAGCAACCGCTGAATAAGGGCGATGAAGCCGGTGTAGAGGTTGCTGGTTTCGACGCCGACTGAACGCAGGGCGCGTCGCTCTGCCGAGTCGGTGCTGATTTTGCGATAGGGCGGATTCGCGATGGCCGCATCGAAGAAAAGCGGCAGCGTGCCAAACAAATCCCCCGCAAGACGTGCCGACATTTCTTGAATGAAGTCAGCGGAGTGAATGGTGAACGAGAAGCGAATGCCCGCCTCCGAGCAACGGCTTTGGCATTCCTGCATAGTCGCGGAAAGCGCGTCCAGTATTTCAGGATCTAGCTCGTAGAGTGTCGCCTCGATGGCGCGGACGCCTTCATTTCCCAAACACAAGCGCGAGACGAACGCGGCGGTGAGTGAGCCAGCACCAGCGCCAGCATCCAGCAACCGCACGGTTCGCGGGAGCGGACCGAACATCGAAGCCATGAAGTCAGCTACAGGCATTGCGGTGAGGAACTGTCCAAGTTCCTCCTGCCGACTTCTGGAGTTTTCTATGCCCGCCAGTTTCATACGCTCAGGCTACCAAGCTCAGTTCCGTTTCGCCAGTGAACTCCTCCGCCACGATGTCTATCCCCACGTCTCCGACGTTCCCTTTGCGCGGGAATGAGGGGAACCGCGTGCAGGCCTGTCCGGAGTGTAGCAAGGTGCTACGGGTTTGGCTTGGGCGGGGTAGTGCCGCCCGCCGGTGGCGCGGGTTTCTTCGCCCGCTGCGGTGCGCGCTCGATGTGGCTGGCGCTGTCCCACGCGGTGAGCTTGTCCGGGTTGCGCGCGTATTTGTTGCGCATGATGGCGTCGAGCTGGGTGACTTCGGCCATGCCGGCCTTGATGAGCCGGCCCACGGCGGCGGTGCTGGAGACGCCTTCCTGGTCGTCGGAATTCATCGCGCCATCGGCCTCGCGAATGGCGGCGAGGTCGTCCTTGAGGTCTTGCACGAAGGTGGCGGGCAATTCGTAGGCGATGAACTTCGCGGCGACGCCGGCCTTGCCGAGTTCGAGGACGAAGGCGTCCCCGGCGGTGAGGAGCGCGGTCTGGCTCGGGCTGTCGGGCGTGCGGAATTTGTCGGCGAAGCCGGGTTCGTTCGCGTCAATCGCGCGTGCGGTGCGGGCGATGTTTTGCAAGTCGAGACGGAGCGCATCGAGCAGGACTTCCTTCGCGGTGGCGGTGCCGCCGCCCTGCTTCGCTTTCTCCGTATCGAGGTCTTTGATGACTTGCGTGACGGCTGCGAAGTGGCCTGCGGCCTTGCTTCCAGCGGCGAAGTCGGTGGCGTTGTCTTTTCCAAATGTCTGGACGCGGCCAAACATGTCGTAGCGGCGGGTTTCACGGTCGTTCATGGTGAGGTGAGGTTGTGTGTTTTGGGTTGGGTGAATTTCTCTCGAAGCCGCGCGGAGGCTACCGAGTGGGTCCCGTTTTGCCAAGCGGCAAATGGCGCGTGCATTTCACCATGCGCCCGATGATCAAGCTCCAGTTCCTGCAGGAATTTGCTTTCGCGCCCGCCGCACCGGGAACCGTCAGAATGCGGACTGGCGTCGGGAGTGAGGTGGTCTGGGGGGAGCGAGGGGCGAAAAGAGGGTGAAGCGCGCTGGTGACGCTGCTCCGCACGGGAGATTTCCGGCTGGAGGATGCGGTTGCGGAGGGTTTCATGCGCTCGATCGCTGTTGGCGAGAATCGTCATCCGCTCCGCTTTGCCAAGTCTTTTACTGGCAGCGGATCTTTCTAGCGCGGTGCGCTCCGTGGCCCCAGTCGGAACCGTCTTTGCGGCGGATCTCGACCCGCTTGCCGGACTCGGTGCGCTGGTCGAACAGGTCGCCGGCTGGCTCCACATCGTCGTCGGGAATCCATTCGCGAATGGCCTGCCACGGTGGCTCGATGGGATCGATGGGCTCGAAGGTTTGATTCGCCCGCTCCGTTTGGTGGGCTCTCCCTGCGGGCTCCGTCTTCGCCTGCGTCCAAAACGCCTCCGCCCCCTCGGCGTTTTTCGATGTCGAAAGGTCGGGCGGGTAGTGGCGGGATGTCGATGAACGGTTGATGTCGTTGCCGCTCCACCCTTCGGGCTGCCTGCGGCAGGCTGTCTCCACTTCGTTCCGGCTCCGCGTGCCGGTCGCGCGCCTCGCTCCCGCGCAAGCTGCGATCGATGAGAAGCGCGCCGCGAAAAAGAAGCAGCTCACACGCTCACTCGCAAGAGTCACGAAAGCCGCTTCGGGAAACCGGGGCGGCTTTTTTGTTTCCAGCACACAACGATTCCCTACTCTGCCGGCCCATGAAAATCCCCAACCTCGCAAAAATCTGCTGTGCAGCCACCCTCGCTGTGTTCAGCGTCCCGAGCCTTATGGCTGATCCCAATACCGAAAAAGGCGAAGCATTCCTCGCCGAAAACGCAAAGAAAGAAGGCGTGAAAGTCACCGCCAGCGGACTGCAATACAAGGTGCTCAAGGAAGGCAACGGCAAGAGCCCGAAGGCCACCGACAACGTGCAGGTGCACTACAAAGGCACGCTGCTCGACGGCACGGAATTCGACAGCTCCATCAAGCGCGGCGAGCCCGCCGAGTTCCCGCTGAACCGCGTCATCCCCGGCTGGACCGAGGGCGTGCAACTCATGAAGGTCGGCGCGAAGTATCAGTTCACGATTCCCTCGAAGCTGGCCTATGGCGAGCGCGGCACGCCGGGCGGCCCCATTCCGCCGAACTCGACGCTCATCTTTGAGGTCGAGCTGCTCGCGATCAAGTAAGCCACACACAAATTCTCACCAAAGCCGCCCTGGGAAACCGGGGCGGCTTTTTTGTCGTTGAGCTCAGCCTTGCGCACTCCTTGCCCGGCGGGCATCGTTGATCCATGAACACAGACGAATCCACATCCCTGCGGGAGCCTGTGCGCAAGCGCGTGGGCGGCAGCCTCGCGCATGGCGAGCCGCTCGCGCGCGTGGAGGCGTTGCGCCGCAATGCGCGTGCGCTGCTCGGTGAAAAATGGAAACCCGGCCATGATGGAACCCTCGTTCGAAAAGCTGTTGGCGCGGCTCGCTGACGCGACCGTGCAGTTCGTGCTGGTGGGCGGCCTCGCGGTGGCGCTCAATGGCTACGTGCGGCTGACGGAGGATGTGGACATCCTCCTCGAACCATCCGAGCCGAACGTGCGCCGCCTGCTGGAATGCCTCGCGGATTTCGGCGAAGGCTTCGCGCGGGAGCTGAGCGTGGGGGATTTTTCCGACGAGGAGGGTGCCATCCGAATCGTGGAGGAAGCGGAGCAGTGCCAGCTCGATATATTCACGCGGATGGCGGGCCTGCACTACGCGGACATCGCGGGTGATGCGGTCCGCTCCAGCATCGGAGGACGCGAAATCCTGCATGCATCCAAGGCTGCGCTCATCCGGCTGAAGTCGGCATCCGTCCGCGAAAAGGATCGGCTGGATGTGACGGCACTGCGGCGGCTCGAAGAAGATCCGCTCGCGTTTGATTAGATCGGCTGAAGTAAAACTGTGGCCGTTTCTAAAAATATCCAAAGCCAGCATGTTCCGATTTCTGAGTTCCGAGTTCAACAACTTGGAACTCAGAAATCGGCCACATCATCGTCTGAAATCTCCTAGTCGCCTTCCTGCTCGATAAAGTCACCCGGCTCGACCTTGGGATCGAGCGCGGGGTCCTTCTTGATCGCCTTCCGGCTGTACGATGCCGCCTTGCCGTTGCGGATGATTCTCACGGTGTCCTTTGCGAATTCCGTGGGCCCGCCCGCCGCGTTGATGGCTCCCATGAGCGTGAAATCGAGAACCCAATTATACTTTGCCGGCAAACGCACGGCACCCCCGACGATGACGGTGCGCAGAAAGCTAGTGCTCTGTCACTCGTTCATTGATGGGTAAAGCTTGATGAGTTTAGTGCGTGCGTCTGCGGTGGTGAACTGCCAGCGGATGTTGGTGGCGGATTGATTG
>Ga0194043_1000880_pt1 | contig 16911 bp, 16 predicted proteins | sample JunL4415m_MetaG_FD_161274 | JGI IMG/M metagenome (GOLD analysis project Ga0194043, IMG submission 161274) | Anoxic zone freshwater microbial communities from boreal shield lake in IISD Experimental Lakes Area, Ontario, Canada - Jun2016-L442-15m | ecosystem: Environmental > Aquatic > Freshwater >...
GTTTTATTATGGTTTACTCATTTAATATGGTTAATTTGGCGTAGTTATTCTAACAAGGAAACTCTATTAAAATCAAATTGGGTAAAGGCATATTTATTGAGTGTAGTGTTGTTTTTACCTTGGCTACCAACTTTCATCAAACAAATAAGCAACGGGGCATTAGCGCCTATATCACAATCGATGACCTTGGACAATTTATTTGGAATTATTTCATTCAGTTTTTTGTATCGTCCAGTTTGGCAGCTAGATCCATTCCAGTCATTAATCATATTTTCTGTAATTATTCTATTAGGTTATTTATCAGTTCGTGCATTCAAGCTAGTTAGTAGTAAACAAAAACCTTATTTAGTATTGTTAGCCATGTATGTAGTAGTACCGGTCGCAATTCTCACATTAGTTGGGTTATTTCGACCAATGTATGTTGAAAGGTACCTAGCTCATATTTTAATAGGCCTAAGCATGTTCATAGGGGTTTCAGTATCTTTGGTGTCGGAAAAAGCGAAAAAATCAGTTAGAGTTTCTCTATCGCTACTAATTGTTGTTTTGGTGGCAGGAGTTATTCAACTTAGCCAAGTTGGTAATTATAATTTTCAACGTCTACAAAAGCCAGATATTAATCAATCAGTATTATTAATTAATAACTGTGATAATAATAATAAGGTATTAGCAGCGGGTCCTTATGTGGCGATAGAGCTTAGTTATTACCTACCAAATTGTAAAATTTATTTTTACAGTGAAGTTACAAAACTTGGTGGTGGCTATGCAGCACTATCTAATAGCAGCCTAAGAATAGATAATGTCGAGTCGCAATTAAAAGATTTAGATACTATTTACTACGTACATTATAGTGACCCAGAGTTAAAAATGCCCTCAAATTTATTATTGTTCATCAAACAGACACCCGGTATATTGAAGGTAGATCAGTTTAGCCAAAGATAGTTTTTCACCTAGGTCTTTTTAGCGTAATTTTTCTTGCCTGATCTGTGTATTTGTCACTGATTTTGTTTTTCGTAAATTTGCCAAATTTTCTAATTACAGCTTGTTCGATAAGAAAATCAGCTATTGCAGGGTTTTTTGGTAATAATGAACCATGTAGGTAACTACCAATGACATTCTTATACTTTGCACCTTCACTGACATCTAAAGTGTTATTGCCGGCACCTAATCTTACACGACCAAGTGAATTAACTTCGTGGCCTAAGAATGTTTGTCCGCTGTGGTTCTCGTAGCCAATAATATCTCCAAATTGTTCACTATATGTAATGATATTTCCGATTAAACGTTCTGATTTACCAAAAGTTTCAATATCTAAAATTCCGATGCCTTTTATTATTTCACCTTCGGAAGTTTTAAAAAACCTTCCAAATAACTGATACAAACCACAAATCATCAACATAGGAACGTTGTCATCCGCCAGTTTTTGTAGTTTTGGTCCGATTTTTAATAGGTCTTGTTGTATTTTACTTTGACCACTATCTTGACCGCCACCACCGATAACGATGTCTATATTATCTGGAAAATTGTCACCATGATTATATTCGATTAACTCTGTAGAGTAGCCGTAACGTTCTAACCTTTTTATTATACATAGAACATTACCTCTGTCGCCATAGATATTCATGTCGTTTGAGTATAGATTAAGGATTGTGATAGTTTTATTGCTCATTTTACTACCTCAACCTTTGTTATTTTAGAAAGATTTTTTCTTATACTTGTCATTGCAGTATATGTGCAGTAAATTCGTTTTGGTTGATTTTTATTGATGGAAATAAAATTTTTTAAAGCTATTTTTAAATCTACCTCAACATTTTTTATTGTTACCTCGTCATAGTCAAGTCTTAACGCCATATCGTACGCCCTAATACCTGAAACTAGGTCTACGCCGGCGTTAGCTAGACTAGAAAAATTTACATCCCACAACCAAGACATATCTCTACCATCGGCATAATTATCATTTATCGCAATCATTGTTGCATATCCTGAAGGGTTGAATGATTTTAATCCCAGTTGAAAACCTGATGGATTTTTTACAAGTACTAATTCAAGCGGTTCACCGTCAATGGTTAACATCTCACCACGGCCAAAGGCTGGAGTTACTTTTGATAGTGCCTCAATAAGTTTTTTCTGATTGATTTCCTTGCCGATTATAGACCGTACCAAAGCAATCGCAGCGGCGGCATTAAAGACGTTATAAATGCCATTTAATTTTAATTTAGTCGTGATATCTTTGCCGTCAATGGTAAACGTAGCGTAATCGTCGTGAAATTTAGATAATACAACATCAGCTTTTTCGGTTATTTTATTTTTATATTTACTACCGTGAAGGTTATCATCGCTTGGGAAGTATTTTAATAGTTTTTCATCTATGCCGAAGAACTTAACTTTTTTATCATCCAAGGACTTCGCAATATTTGCTATTCTTATATCATCTCTGTTTAATACTACTTTTTCTGACGTGGCATTGGCGACATGACGAAGAAGATTGGCAGTGTGATCGATTTCGCCGAATCTATCTAGTTGGTCACGCATCACGTTAAGTAATAGACTAAATTTTGGTGGAATTTTGTCAACAAAATGTACTGCATGTGCTTCGTCTAGCTCGAGTACGGCAATATCAGCGTCTAATTTTCCTTTTATATTGATATCGCTCAGTAATGCTGCTGCAACTCCTCTGGAAAAATTACTACCGGTTCGATTCGTAAATACTTTTAATCCTTGGCTCTCTAGTAATTCCACTACCATTTTTGTGGTTGTAGTTTTGCCATTTGTACCACTGATAACAGTCACACCAAGTGGTAAAGATGATAATATATCTTTGATAAAATTCGGATCAATTCTTTCGACAACTAGTCCCGGTAGAGCTGAACCACCCCCTCGAAGACGAGCGAAACTTTTAACGGTTTTACCTAATATTGTGACTAGAGGCTTTGACATATGGTCTATTATAACGTAAGCAGTTATAATAGTGATATGTTTTTAGTGGGTATCTTATCTTGGTGGTACGGAGTTGGTTTTATTAGTGGTGTAAAAAATATAAAAGAAAGATTTGCTATCTCAATTGATTTCTTTTCCCTAGGCCTACTTTTTAAGACTCTATTTGCACCATATAAACAAATTTCGGCTGGAAATGTAAGTGGTCCGATAGGTGATCAAATGCACGCTTTTTTTGACAGAACTGTATCGCGTTTAGTAGGTTCATTTGTTCGTACATTTATGATTATTTTTGGATTGGTTGCTATGTTCGCTCAGGCAGTATTCGGAGTATTATTTTTGTTTATTTGGTTGGTGATTCCATTTCTACCCGCTATTGGGCTAATAATAATGGTTATTGGTTGGGTACCTCAATGGAAGATTTAAAATTTAATTATCAAAGCGAACGAAGCCAGAAAGCTCGTATTGCTGTGCTGTTCAATCAGAATTGGTTGATTCTATTATCTGTTACAATATTTATTCTAATTATTTTAGGCATAGCATTGCTTTATATTAGATTTTCATTGGGATGGGTATTTATTGGTTTTTCAATTATTCCAGCTATGATTGTTGAATGGTATAAAGGCGAACTTCATCATTTAGTAAATGCAAAAAAAATTAAATCAATTGACGATTTGTTGTCCGGTGAAATATTAGGTAAATTATCAAAACAACCAACACCTCGCGAGTTAACTAAAGTAATAAGTAGTCTTCCTGGTGGGTATTTTTTTGCTGCACGTTTTGGTATTGGCGCTAGTTTTTTAAGCGAACTTGCATCTGATAGTAGCGCAGATATGCAAGCAATCTGGATTGATGCCTGGAATTTACGTGAGCAAACAAAGAGTAAAAATATATCTGCTGTAATATTAATAGTTGCGATTATTAGGTCGGCTCCGAATCATCAAACATTACTTAGCCATTTACAGTTAGAAATAGAAGATTTAATGCATGGTATTGATTGGTATAACCACTTGCGTGGCATAATAGAATATCATCGAATTCCGAAAAAAACCGGTGGTATTGCACGTGATTGGTCATTTGGTTGGACGCCACTATTAAACCGTTTTGGACAAAATATTAGCTTACAGGTTGGTGCCTCGTCAATTGAGTTAGTGTCCCACGAAGAGTCTCTTGAGCAACTTATCGGAATATTTTCTAAAAATGGGCGTCAAAACGTAGTATTAGTTGGACAGTCAGGTGTTGGAAAGACAGAAGTTGTCAATGCTTTTGCAGCTAGATTGATGGATGGTACTTCGAACGTTCCAAAATCATTGAAATTTCGTCAGGTTTTCAGTTTAGATGCTTCGTCGCTTATTGCTGCAGCGCCAGATCGTGGCGGTCTAGAGCATTTGATACCAAGAATTTTAAATGAAGCGTATAGTGCAAAAAATATAATAATTTGTCTTGATAATGCGCAGTTATTTTTCGAAGATGGTATTGGTTCAATTGATATCACAAACGTTCTTCTTCCGATACTCGAAGCAGGGAACTTACGAATAATTTTAACTGTTGATGAACAAAGATACTTGCAAATCGCAAAACAAAACCCAGAATTGGTTAATTCGCTAAATAGAATAGTTATTTCTCCATCTGATCGTTCTGAGACGATCGAAATCATGCAGGATCAGTCAATCATGATTGAGTTTAAAAATGATGTTACTTTTATGTATCAATCTTTTGCTGAAGCCTATCGTTTGGGTGATAGATACATTCACGACCGTGCAATGCCTGGTAAAGCAATAAAACTACTAGAATCCGCTGCTAATTATGCTGAAAATGGGTTAGTTTCAGCTGAATCTGTTCGACAAGCTATAGAAAAAACATTAGATATAAAAGTGGGTGTCGCAACTGATGATGGCGAACGAGAAAAACTTCTTAATCTTGAGGAATTGATTCACAAAAGGATGATTAACCAAGTCAGAGCGGTTAATGTTATCAGTGACGCCCTTAGGCGAGCTCGTGCGGGTGTTCGTAACCTGAATCGACCTATTGGTACATTCTTGTTCTTAGGTCCTACAGGCGTCGGAAAAACTGAATTAGCAAAATCACTTGCCGATATATATTTTAATGGTGAGGACAAGATTATTCGTTTAGATATGAATGAATATGTAAATAATGACGACGTGAAACGTTTAATAGCAGACGGAGTCGATAATTCTAATAGTTTGACTGCTAGAGTGATGAAACAGCCTTTCAGTGTAATTCTATTGGATGAAATCGAAAAAGCTCATGGTAATGTTATGTCGACACTTCTTCAAATGTTGGATGAAGGAATCTTGCGGGATATTAAAAATCGAGAAGTTAGTTTTAGGGATGCTATTATTGTTGCTACTAGTAATGCTGGTGCCGACAGAATTCGTGAATATATTGATAGGGGATATGACATCGAACAGTTCGAAGATAAATTTACTGATGAGCTAATTAGTAGTGGTCAGTTTAGGCCAGAGTTTTTGAATCGATTTGATGAAATCGTTATGTTTAGACCTTTAAACAAGCCAGAATTATTAAAAGTCGTAGATTTAATGGTAGGTAGCGTCAATAAAACACTATCACTACAAAAAGTTAGTGTTAGTGTAGCCGATGATGCCAAAGAATATCTAGTTGAAGCTGGTTATGACCCAAGATTAGGTGCTAGGCCGATGCGCCGCGTTGTCCAACGGGCAGTTGAAAATACTGTTGCAAAACTAATGCTATCAGGTCAAGTTGAACCAGGTAGTGTAATTAATATTTCACTTGAACAAGTAAAACAATTAATAGAAACAAAGGCTATTGCCGATGAAATTGTCAAAGGCTCGTAAGTTGTTTTAAAAAATTCTCAAAAATAAAATTCGATTGATAGCCCCGTATTTATTTCCTATCCTAATTTTAGGGCTGCATTGCGCCAAATAGAACCAACCAAGCTAGAATTGATTTGGCAACAAGGCTCAAAATAATGTAGACTCTTTCGCCGTATATATAGTTTTTCCATTTTCCAATACCTTTGTATTGCAAGATCATATTTATTGGGAAGGCATTAAAAGCGACAAAGTATGAACCAATAATTGCCCAGACAAACCAAGGTACCATATCAAAATTGCCAGTACCAAACATATAGGTAAAGATGACAATCCAAGGCGCAAGACCTGCGACAGAACCCCATACAAATGGACCCCAGTTAACATTTTTCTTGTCCACGCCGGAATTCAATTCTTCCATGACAAGACCAAACAAATTCATTGATGCATTCGCTGCAAATATCAGAATTAAAGTGGCTATGTCATAAACTCCGAATAAGGTAGCGATTAATACTATCATTATTGATGAGCTAATAGCATATTCAAACCATCGGAATCTGTTTATACCTTTTTCTAGGTCCTTTGCATATTTCTTATTATTCCAAACAATAATAAAGTGGGCCGTAGCAGATACAAATAAGAATGAGGCAACTAGAAACCCAAACGGAAGATCAAAAAGTGGTTTTGAAGTTGAAACTAAGTGTTTAGTTGTAAAATCAAATTCTTGATATCTTTGTACTATTGTTGGTGCAAATTCACCTATTTTTTGAATTACACTTGTCGCTAAAAATAGCATTAAAAATGCCTGAATTAAATGGAAAAATCCCATTATTAAATTAAATTTTACTAATTTTTCATTTGTAATAGTTTTACTCATATCTTGATTATAACACCTAAGTTATTGTAACTGTTATTATATTAACGTAAAAAAATTATTTGTTAATACCTCTACGCCTTAAATCATCATCTGATTCAAATTCTAAATAGTTCTGGGTAAGTTCTTCACCTTTTTTGATGTCATTTATAGCTATTAAATAAGCTTCATCATGTGAATCATCTTGTGTAACGGTTGGATTATTCGAATGATTGATAAATTTTGAAACATCAAAATCTACATGCCATTTTTTGCTTGGTTCGTCAAAGAATCCCCAATAGATTATTTCAGATTTTTCACTATCGTTTAATGTTTGAAATTGCTCTTCAGTAATATCCAGATCAAGCAATGGGCTAGCAGTGTAAATAATTCCATCTTTTTTAATGTCTTGATTGCTGAATAGCCCGATTCCGTGTAGTTTTGATGATTTAAGATTATATTTAATATGTATCATAGTTGAATTATATCATTACATAATAATGATGTGTATTATAGGCATCAAGTTTTTTACAAATTATCTTTAAAGACATGTTCAACTGATGTTTTAGAGACTAATTCACGAACTAAATGAATGAATTGAAATTCTGGGAACATTTTTTGAAGTTTTGCGGTGCGTTCGTCTCGGCCGGCATTTAGTTCATCAACATTTGTCAGGCCGTAGTCTTCCATGAACGTGTTTGCGTCACCTGCCATGATATTTATAATCGCTGGTATTAATTTGTCAATAAATCTGACGAATCTTGCTTCGGGCTCAATTTGTTCCTCATATCGCTTTAATAGTTGGGCAGTGTAGGGTGGTAATTCTTTCAAAAGTCGTTCGGTGGCTTTTTGCTCTGCAATCTCTTTCATTTTTAGGTCTTCATCACTAATCCCAAATGTTCTTACGTCGCCAGCATACGATTCTGGTAGGTCATGAACAATACTAAATTGTGATACAAGACCCAAATCAAGGTTAGGATAATAATCTGCTGCTAGCTCGGTAGCAGACAATGCTAGGTGAAAACTATGTTCTGCGTCATTTTCACGGTCGCCACTAGGATATCTTGGCGCTCTTTCCACCTCAGCAAATCTGACACATAATCTACCGAGTGACAATAGATAATCGTGAGCTTGACCAGCTTTTTCGATGTCACCATCTAGTATTTTATTCTCGACTGATTCTTTCATAACATTATAATAGTATTACTAAAAATTAATTACTACAAACACAAGTGGAAAAATAATGTTAATATAAATATTATATGTCAGAGTTAGATCCACAAACTCCAAATACATCAAAGCCAAAGTCCTACGACGATAGCCTTTTTGAATCATTTTCTGAAATTGCTTCGTTGCAGGCATACGAATATTTGAATGGTGATAAAGAATACCGCGCTGAACAAAAACGTAGTTTTATTGCCGGTGAAATTGAAAATCCGACTCTAGATTATCCAGAAGTGGACTTGGTCGCACTAGAGTCTACTGAAGATAGACTTTTATTACTTAAACAAGAAGTTATTGAAAATGAACAAAACGAAGTTGTGAAACAGGCATACCGTTGGCGACTTAACGAAAAAATTGCGGAAGTTAGGATGCTAAAGGCAGTTGCGAGTGGTGATATGCGTCGTTTTAAACGATACTCAGAATTTATCTATGGAAAACCATCCGAAGAAGTTTTTGCATATACAGTCAACTCAGTTATTGAATTCGCAGAGGTCTTATTAAACTCAGATGACGAAGATGTAAGACAAACGGCGAATGAATTGCTTAGTTTACTGCCTAGAACGGACGAATCGCAAGTATCTGAAATTCCAGATCAAGCAACTGTTTTATTGGCTAGAGATCAAACTATTAGTGAGTTTGGTGACTTAATAGACATTCCAACTGATATGACGAAACTTGATGCGGACGCGATTAAATCAGCGTTTGATATAGCGATTCAAAGAACTGGCAGTGAAGGTTGGAGTGTGGTGATTGACGATGAGACTAGTAGAACAGGTATAAGCGTAGATCAAGAACACATGCAGGTCGTTATCCCCGGTAAAAGAAGTGTAAGTTTAGATGAACTAACTAAATTAATTGTTCATGAAATTGGTACTCATGTTACCAGAAGAGCTAACGGAGAAAGAAGCCAATTAAAATTATTAGGCCTGGGTCTAGACCGATATGAATCCGGCGAAGAAGGTGTCGCAACGGTTCGTGAGCAATCGCTATCCGGAGAGGTCAGCGATTTTAGTGGTATTGACGGTCTATTGGCTGTCGGTTTATCCTTGGGACTTGATGGACAACCACGAAATTTCAGACAAGTTTATGAGATATTGGAAAAATATTATCTATTAAAAAATTTAACTGCTTTAAAAAAAGTCGAAGAGCCATTAATGAAGGCTCAAAATACTGCATATAATAGAACAGTACGTACGTTTAGGGGTACAGACTGCGAAACACCTGGAGTTTGTTTTACGAAAGATATAGTATATCGAAATGGTAACATTGGTGTCTGGGACGTAATTGGTAGTAATCCAGATGAAATGATGCGATTTAATATCGGAAAATATGATCCTACAAACGATAGACATCTATGGATTTTGGAACAGCTTGGAATTACAGACCAAGATTTGGCGCAATTAGAATAATTTTTTTAAAAAACTATTAATCATTTATCTTATGTTAGTTTTTGTAATTAAAGTTTAATGTCTTTTTGAATTATATCCCATACCCATGGTCTACGCATTTTTCCTGTTTCATCCAGTTTCTTTATTTGATCAGACGTTAGCCATTTAATGTCCATGATTTCATCATTTGGTGAAATTAATTCACCACCAATAATTTCTGTTACGTAAACGTGTTTTATAGCTTGCTTTGCTGTTTCGTGATATATGGCTATTTCTTTTATTAAATTAACATCCAGTCCTGTTTCTTCTTTTGCTTCACGAATAGCGGCCTCTTCTAATTTTTCATCTTTATCAACATGTCCAGCAGGTAAATTCCACAATCCATATGCATCAGGCTGTCTTTCCTGCACAAGTAAATATTTGCCATTATTTTTAATTAGACAGGCGACAACTACACCGGCTCGTTCTATCGATTGTTCCCATTCTTCTTGTGTCATTTGCATACTTTAATCATATCAAAATTATTAAAATAACCATATTTTGTCCCAGTTTTTGTTTGTTTATCCAATGTAGTGCTAAGTATTTTCTATGAAATCATAGTAGGGTTTTTGGAGTTTATATTATTATTCTTTATATCCATATAGAAAAACCATATTCTAGCAGCGGCTAGAAGAGAAAAATACAAAACTCCCCATATAAGCAAAAGTTGAGGTGTATCAACGAATATACCAGTAGTGTTGGCAGGTTTATTTATTAATACACTTTCTGGCAATGTCAATAATTTACCCAATAAAGGCGAGCTAAAGGCAATTAATAATAATGTACCAAAGAAAATTCCTAACGTAGTATAATCATCAAAGCTGAATGTACTTGATTCGTTGGTTGACAATCGTGTCTTATTAGTGAATATTTTTGCAATTATACTTAGTCCTAAAATCAGACCTGGATATATTGAGTGAAGAACAAAAGAGAATACTACTACAAAGAACATTAGAATGATAATTGCAAAAATATTATCGAATAATCTAAATTCCGACATAACTATATTACTACTAAAAACACTCAAAAACTCTGCTATAACTATGAACATACCGTAACCATATATAAAATCAATATTATTTTGAGGATTTAGCATAGCAACTAAATATAATCCTGCGACTAATAGATAACTAATAACTGGTATTGCTAAGTATAGTAAATGTATTGGGCTTATTTTTAGTATGTCTTTGTATGTCATTCAATAATAATAACAGATAATTTTAGTACATCGTTATACGTTAAGTTAAAACAAGGATTAGCTATATTACACTAATAGATACTTGAACTTTTCATAATCAATTTCATTCCAGTTTTTGATTGTTGCAGCTACTCCGGGTATAGGTTCTTCGGAGTTATTATATTGGGTAAATCCAATAACCTTACAGCCAGCAGACTGGCCAGCTTGGACGCCAGTTAGGCTATCTTCGATAATAACGCAATCCTTTGGCGCTAGCCCTAGCTTTTTGATTGCATAAAGATAAGGTTCGGGACTAGGTTTATGCTCTTCGACATCACTTCCTGATACGATAACCGAGAAGTATTTTCTAATACCAAGAACATCTAATTTATTATCAAGTCCTTCACGCAGACCAGACGACACAATGGCGCAGATAATGTGATGTTGTATTAACTCTTCTAAAAATGATACGAGTCCCTGATCAGCTGATAATCCTTGTTCTTGTAGGTACTGGTGTGTTTTCTCTCTTGCTAACTTTGCAAACTCATCATGGTCGATATGGATTCCGAAATGATTCTTAACGCTCGCAAGAAGTGACCTAGTTGAAGCTGCACGATGCGCCTCGCCTTGTGGATCAGGCACTTTATCAAGATCAACACCATATTGCGCCAACAATTTTTTACGTACTAGCAATCCTAACTCGACCGAATCGATTAGAACACCGTCCATATCAAAAATAACAGCTTTAACCATACAATAACTATATCAGAATGGTAGCTTTATTATAATTTTCGTAATCTCGAGAGGGATAGCGGCTAAAGCCTTCTTCGTTTGCTCACAAAAATATGTAAACACATTTTGTTTCGCTGTGCTGCGCCGAACCCCCGACTGTTTTTGCTGTGCAAAAAGCCGTGGTCACGTATCCACTCTGGAAATCAAAATTAATTAGCCAACTTTTCAGTTGACTAATTAATTTTGGTACCCCGAGAGGGATTCGAACCCCCGACCTAATGGTTAGAACCCACTTGCTCTATCCAGCTGAGCTATCGGGGCACAGTACCTATGTTATTATATCAAATTTCCAGATTAAATATGGAGTATAATAGGAATATAAAGGGGGAAAATAAAATGACAGAAATTATTGACAATGGCCCAGCGCCAATAGTAGCAAATATAGAAACCGCAACGGTTGAGAATACGAATTATCGTACAACTATGTGGACAGGAAATAATCTTCAGATTACATTAATGTCGATTGAACCAGGCCATGATATTGGATTGGAGGTCCATGACACCCACGACCAATTTTTGCGTATCGAGCAAGGACAGGCAACTGTTTCGATGGGTCCAACTGCCGATCAATTACAGACTTACCAAGCGGGTGATGGTTTCGCGGTAGTAGTCCCGGCTGGAACTTGGCATAATCTAGTTGCAAGTGGTGATGTCGCACTGAAAGTATATTCAATCTATGCGCCACCGCAACATCCACATGGAACAGTGCATGTTACAAAAGAAGATGGTGAAAAAGCAGAAGCTGCCGAATAATATCTAAAATTGGTGCGGGCGAAGCAGAAGGCGGTCATTATATTTCCTATTTCCGCTTGTTTGTAAAAATATGTAAACACATTTTTACTGCTCGGCACTTCACGAACTCTCATCTGGCTTACTTTGTTCGCTGATGAGAGATCAATTATCAACTGCCTACAAATTAAAATATCGTACTTTCCAGTACGGTATTTTAATTGGTGCGGGCGGAGAGAATCGAACTCTCATCGCTTGCTTGGAAGGCAAGCATATTAGCCATTATACGACGCCCGCGTGTCGATATTATATCAGTTAATGCCGTTCGTGGTCTAGTGCCACCAATACCTTTTAGAAGGTCCGTCCTTCTAAAAGGTATAAATAGTTTATAATATGTTTTTGCTGATATTTAAATAATGTCTCTTATCTGTTACAATATCTTAGTCAAACAAATTAGTATGGCGAATGTAGCTCACTTGGTTAGAGCGCCGGGTTGTGGTTCCGGAGGTAGTGGGTTCAATCCCCATCATTCGCCCCAATAAAAAAGTCGGTTCTTGTAACCGTCTTTTTTATTGGGATGATTTCATGAGATTGAAACCACGAAGTAGTGGGTGAGACCCGCAAGTCTGCGGGTTGCAAGGAAATATTCCGATGCAAACTATGTTTGCAGTCGTTAATTTTCGGGGTCGCCAGAGGTGACCAATCCCCATCATTCGCCCCAAAACAAAATAGGAAAGCTTTACGCATTCCTATTTTGTTTATCTTTGTTTTTTGACGATAATTTTCTGGCAAGTGGGATGAAAAGTAAGAAGACTGCCATTGATAATAATACCCAAAAAACTGTGTTTAGAGCCAATACCTCATAATCTTTAAAACTTCTTATATATGAAGGCCCTGAAAAAACTGAAAAAGGGAAACCGACACTTGATCCACATGTGTCTTGGCCTACAGCACATTTATCTGAAATTACGACCACTAATGACAAAAGTGACATTAATATTCCACTGATGATTGAAATTATTATTCTAATAATATTCTTATTCATAAATTATATTCCTCACATTTAATTATAACAGTCTAATATGATATTACGTTATAATATAAACACAAGTTAAATAATATGGATTTGAATAAATACGTAGTAAAACCAGGCACAAGTAAGTTATTTCATAATAACGGTATTGCTGAAGTTGCTAATAGTGGTCATTTTGGTACTTCATCAGATATTTCTTTTGATCAACGCCAGCAAATTGAAAAAACTCGAAAACTTATTGCTAGCTATCAAAAATCTTCACTGGGAAATTCAAGAAGTATAATGAGGGCAAGGCCAGTCGTTAGACGTACTATGGTTCGGAATAGAATGCCGCAAAGGCCATCAACACAACATAGTCGTATTGTTAGTGTTGCCCCTAGACATTTTAAAGAACCTACACCAAGGTCGTATAATCCATATTCCTAAATTTCGCGAAGCGTTTCAATATCTGCGCCAAGAGTGTTTAACCTATTGGCGAAATCTTCGTAACCACGATTAATTGAATAAACGTCTCTTAATATTGATTGGCCAGGTGCTGCTAGCATTGCTAGTAATATTACCACCGATGGACGTAATGCTGGTGGAGATATAATATCTGCTGGTCGCCATTTTGTTGGACCTGAAATATATACTCTATAAGGGTCAACTAGCTCGATTTTTGCATTTAGTTTTTTTAGTTCTGTGAAATAAATCGCACGATTTTCATATGTCCAGTCGTGTAATAAAGTTCTACCATTTGCGGCTGTGGCAATTAGGCCAAGAAATGGTAAATTATCCATATTTACACCTGGAAATGGCATACTGTGTAATTTATCCTTTGGCGCTCTCATTTTTGAATGAAAAACTTGAATATCAACTAGACGTGTTTCACCGTTTCGGGCGGGATATTCGTCGCTTATTTTGAATTTTAGATCCATACTATCAAGTATTGCTAATTCGATTTCAAGGAATTCAATAGGGGCACGTTTGATGGTTATTTCTGAGTCGGTAACAACTGCGGCGGCGATTAAACTCATGGCTTCGATTGGGTCTTCGCTAATGAAATATTCTACGTTTTTATTAATACTTCTGACACCACGGATATGAAGAGTGGTTGTACCTATACCTTCAATTTTAACTCCTAGTTTTTGAAGAAAGAAACAGACATCTTGAACCATATAATTTGGGCTAGCGTTTCGTATAGTCGTTGTACCATCATAAAGCGCTGCAGCCATAATTACATTTTCGGTTGCCGTATCGCCACGTTCTGTTAGTAATATATTTTTTGTTACTATCTGTTTTTTTACTGTGGCTTCGTAATAATCATTTGTAGTTTCAATATTTAAGCCAAAAGGCGCTAGTCCAGCCATATGTGGTTCAACTGTACGGGTTCCTATTTCGCATCCACCTGCAAACGGTATTTTGAAGTTGCTATATTGATAAAGCAATGGGCCTAGTAGCATAATTACGGTTCGTGTACGTTTTGCGGCACTAACATTCATATTGTCTAGTTTTAATCTGGCAGGTGGAATTATTTCTAGGTCGTTTTTTTCGTTTAGCCAGCGTACTTTTACGCCTATACTCTGAAGTACCTCTATGATTCGATAAACCTCTTCGATACGTGCGACTCGTCGAAGAGTTGTTGTGCCGTGATTTAGCAAACTTGCACACAGTAAACCAACGGCGGCGTTTTTACTGGTTTTGATTTCGATTTCACCAGATAATTTTTTACCACCATTAACACGAAAATCAATCTTTCCAGTTTGATTTAAACTAACAAGTCCACTTGACAAAACGTCACTAATACGTGCCAACATCTCAAGGCTGATATTTTGACCACCCTTTTCGATGCGATTTATTGCGCTTTGACTAGTACCTAGGGCTTCAGATAGCTGAGTTTGAGTCAAGCCACGTGACTGCCTGGTATCTGAAATTAACTTACCAATTTTAACTTTATAGTCATCATTTGTCATTCAATTTATGATATACCAGTCATGATATAAAATCAACAGTGTTATAATTGAATAATATTGGAGAATAATCATATGAATGACAAGAAAATTGCATCACTTATTGCCAGTGAAGAAACCAGACAACGTGAAGGCCTAGAATTAATACCAAGTGAAAACTATGTTAGTCGTGAAGTGTTAAACGCACTTGGCAGTGTATTTACGAACAAATACTCTGAAGGTTATCCAGGAAAACGATACTATGGTGGTCAGGATTATACTGATCAGGTAGAACAACTTGCGATTGATAGGGCAAAGCAATTATTTGGGGCGGATCATGCTAACGTTCAACCTCATTCTGGCGCACCTGCCAATGAAGCTGTTTACAGCGCCTGGCTAAACCCAGGAGATACCGTTATAGCGATGGATTTGAGCCATGGTGGTCATTTAACCCATGGTGCACCAGTAACGCGTAGTGCGCACTTATATAACTTCGTACGTTATAAAATGAAGGATATATCGACTGGTGAAATTGATTATAATGAGTTACGTGAACTTGCACTGAAACATAAACCAAAAATTATTCTTGCTGGGTTTAGTGCCTACCCAAGGGAACTAGATTATGCCAAGTTTGCAGCAATCGGTAACGAAGTCGGTGCGCTGTTGATGGCTGATATGGCACATATTGCAGGTTTAATTGCAGGAGGGGTGGCGAAAAACCCGTTTGATTATGGTTTTCATGTTATTACCTCGACTACTCATAAAACCCTACGTGGTCCACGTGGTGGATTAATATTATCAAAAGGTGTAGTCAGTAACCCATTGAAGGCGCCAGAAAAAACTATTGAAAATATACCGACATTGATTGATAGGGCAGTTTTTCCAGGTATGCAGGGCGGTCCTCATATGCATTCGATTGCCGCTAAGGCAGTGGCTTTTTATGAAGCATTAAAACCGGATTTTAAACTTTACGCACAGCAAATTATTGATAATACTTCAGTTTTAGCAGATGAAATGCAAAAACGGGGTTTTCAGTTGATTACTGGCGGTACTAGCAATCACCTTATTTTAGCGGACGTTTACAAAAGTTTTGGAATTGACGGTAAGGTGGTGGAAGTTGCATTAGATTCGATTGGTTTAAATGTTAATGCCAATGTTATACCTGATGATACATTGCCACCTTTCAAACCAAGCGGTATTCGTTTAGGTACGGCAGCAATAACAACGCGCGGCTTCAAGACAAATGATATGGCACAAATTGCTGATTGGATGAGACAGGCGATTGATAGTCGTGATGATCCAGGTGAACTAGAAAAAATTAGATTACAGGTTACTAAAGTCGCTAGGACTTATTTTTTGCCAAGTGATAGATGAAGTTTTCTTCTAATTAATAAAACCCTCATAAAGAGGGTTTTATTATGTCAAAGTCAATATTATGTTGCTGTTGTTGTTCCAGCTGCATTTCCGGTGTAGACACAGAGGATAGTGTTTACTACTGTTGATGCGCTTCCGGGAGGAGTTGCAGTTCCAGATGTTTTTCCAGTCTCCATTGTGCCAGCACCTGTGTCAGAAGCGTTGTATGAAATTTTTACACCAAGTACGGTGCTTACGGCTGTTGCCCCTGCTGGAATAGTTGTTGGTCCAGCAGCAGGTGATCCAACTGTACCACTTGTTACATTAGTGATTCCACATACTGCGTAACCAATAGCGGTTGTACTTGCTGCGGCTACTATATTGTTATTAAAAGTTGCCCCACTATAGGCAGCTGATGATGTGGTTGCACCAGTCGCTTCATTGAAGCTGATAGGCCATGAGCTAGTTGGTGAATCAACTTGAAATATTCCAATTTTCTTATATACACTCTGTGCGTTTGATTTTGTTGCTGAACCATTTGCACGTGCAGTTACACCAGTATAGGAAACTATAGTAATAGCTGCCAAGATACCGATAACTACGATAACTACCAAAAGCTCAACAATAGTGAAACCTCTTTTCATCTTTTTA
>Ga0194043_1000886_pt1 | contig 16880 bp, 15 predicted proteins | sample JunL4415m_MetaG_FD_161274 | JGI IMG/M metagenome (GOLD analysis project Ga0194043, IMG submission 161274) | Anoxic zone freshwater microbial communities from boreal shield lake in IISD Experimental Lakes Area, Ontario, Canada - Jun2016-L442-15m | ecosystem: Environmental > Aquatic > Freshwater >...
TCACGACCCACGGGTGCCAGCCTCTGGTGGACCAGGTGATGATGGTGCGCATGTCTGTGAGCCCCCTGCCGACGATGGACGATGCCGCGACGAGCGCCCATCATATCCGGGTGAGCGGCGGGGGGCGGCCGCGACTCCGGCGGGGCGGCCGCGACTGCCCGGCGGGCCGCGGCGGAGGGGCCGGGACGGCCCCGCCGGGCCTCGGGTCGCGTCTCGCCGGGAATCGGGTACCATTGTGCTACGTCATGCCTCCGGGGGGTACGCCGGAGGGTGAGAGCAAGCACTGGCGGCCGCCACCGTCCCCCGCCATCACGACGCGGCCCCGTCTTCCGGAAGGAGTTGCCGGATGTTCGAACGCTTCACCGAACGCGCCAGGCAGGTCGTGGTCCTCGCCCAGGAAGAAGCCAGGGCGCTCAAGCACAACTACATCGGCACCGAGCACCTGCTGCTGGGCCTGCTGCGCGAGGAAGAAGGCGTGGCCGCCCGCGTCCTCGACGGCCTCGAGGTCTCGGTCGAAGAGGTGCGCGCCGCCGTGGTGCGCATCGTCGGCTCCGGCGAGGAGTCGCCGCAGGGCCAGATCCCCTTCACGCCGCGCGCCAAGAAGGTGCTCGAGCTGGCGCTCCGCGAGGCGCTGTCTCTGGGCCACAACTACATCGGCACCGAGCACATCCTCCTCGGCCTCGTGCGCGAGGACGAAGGCGTCGCCGCGCGTATCCTGCTGGATCTGGACGCCGAGCCCGAGAAGATCCGCGGCGAGGTCATGCGCACCCTCAGCGGCCCCGGCCGCCGCGGCCAGCAGCAGGGCGGCGGCGAAAGCAAGCGTCAGGCCAAGGTGCTCGAGCAGTTCGGCCGCAACCTCACCAAGCTGGCCGAAGACGGCAAGCTCGACCCCTGCATCGGGCGCGCCACCGAGATCGAGCGCGTCATGCAGATCCTCAGCCGGCGCACCAAGAACAACCCCGTGCTCATCGGCGAGCCCGGGGTGGGCAAGACGGCCATCGTCGAGGGCTTCGCGCAGCGCATCTCCAACCACGAGGTGCCTGAGCTGCTCAAGGGCAAGCAGGTCTTCAGCCTCGATCTCGCCGCGCTGGTCGCGGGCTCCAAGTACCGCGGGGAGTTCGAAGAGCGGCTCAAGAAGGTCATGAAAGAGATCCGTGACACCGGCGACATCATCCTGTTCATCGATGAGCTGCACAACCTCGTCGGCGCCGGCGCCGCCGAAGGCGCCATCGACGCCGCCAGCATCCTCAAGCCGGCGCTGGCGCGCGGCGAGATCCAGACGATCGGCGCCACGACGCTGGACGAGTACCGCAAGTACCTCGAGCGCGACGCCGCCCTCGAGCGGCGCTTCATGCAGATCAAGGTGGCCGAGCCGTCGGTCCCGGAAACCGTCGAGATCCTCAAGGGTCTCCGCGACCGCTACGAGGCTCACCACCGCATCCGCATCACCGACGAGGCTCTCACCTCGGCGGCGGAGCTGGCCGATCGCTACATCAGCGACCGCTTCCTCCCGGACAAGGCGATCGACCTCATCGACGAGGCCGCCAGCCGCATGCGCATCCATACCATGACGGCGCCGCCCAGCTACCGCGAGCTCGAAGAAGAGATCTCCGGGGTTCGCAAAGAGAAAGAGGCGGCCATCGAGGCGCAGGAGTTCGAGAAGGCCGCCAACCTGCGCGACAAGGAGCGCAAGCTCAGCCACAAGAAGCTCGAGCTCGAAGACCAGTGGAAGACCAGCGACGAGGGCCTGCGGGCGAGCATCGGCGAAGACGAGATCGCCGAGATCGTGAGCATGTGGACGGGCATCCCGGTGGTCAAGATCACCGAGGCCGAGAGCCAGAAGCTCCTGCGCATGGAAGAAGAGCTGCACGTGAGGCTCATCGGGCAGGATCCGGCGGTGCGCGCCGTCAGCAAGGCCATTCGCCGCAGCCGCGCCGGGCTCAAGGATCCCCGGCGCCCCACCGGCTCCTTCATCTTCCTGGGCCCCTCGGGCGTGGGCAAGACCGAGCTGGCGCGCACCCTCGCCGCCTTCCTCTTCGGCGACGAGGACCATCTCGTGCAGATCGACATGAGCGAGTACATGGAAAAGCACTCCGTGTCGCGGCTCGTCGGCTCGCCGCCCGGCTACGTCGGGCACGACGAGGGCGGCCAGCTCACCGAGATCGTGCGCCGCAAGCCGTACAGCGTCATCCTTTTCGACGAGATCGAGAAGGCGCATCCGGACGTGTTCAACATCCTGCTGCAGATCCTCGAGGACGGGCGGCTCACCGATTCACAGGGCCGCACCGTCGACTTCCGCAACGCCATCCTCATCATGACCAGCAACATCGGCGCGGCGATGATCACCAAAGACACGCCGCTGGGCTTTGGCCAGACCGCCAATCAGGGCATGACCTACGACGACATGAAGGGCCGCATCACCGGCGAGCTCAAGCGCGTCTTCAAGCCTGAGTTCCTCAACCGCGTCGACGAGGTCATCGTCTTCCACAAGCTCGAGCGCTCCGAGATCGGGGCCATCGTCGACCTCATGATCGCGCGGCTGCAGCAGCAGCTCGATCCCAGCGGGATCACGCTGCAGCTCACCGACGCCGGTCGCGAGGTGCTCCTCGAGAAGGGCTTTGACCCCATGCTCGGGGCGCGCCCCCTGCGGCGCGCCATCCAGCGCTACATCGAGGACAAGCTCAGCGACGCGATGCTCGAGCGCAAGTTCCCGGAGGGCACGGTCATCCTCGTGGACGGCGAGCACGAAGACACGGTGCTCACGGTGAACGGCGAGGTCGTCGGGGGCAGCGTCGAGCTGCCGATGGTCGGCCTCGACGAACCCGTGGTCCAGGGCATGGCCCCCGTTTCATTGTCGCTGGGCGCCGTCGACGGCCCCGACGCCGGCGGCGCGGCGGCCGCCGTCTGACCGCGGCCGTGGCGCGGCGGCAGACGGTCTTCACCTGCGGCCGGTGCGGGCGCCGCGAGGCCAAGTGGCTGGGCCACTGCCCCGACTGCGGCGCCTGGGACTCGTTTGTCGAGGAGAGGGTCGTCCCGGCGGGCGGCGCCGGCTACGCCGGCGGGGCGCGCCGCAAGGCGAGTGACGGGGGCGGCGCCGCAGGCGCCGCCCCCGTGCGCTTGTCCGAGGTCGTCTCGTCGGCCACTCAGCGCTTCTCCAGCGGCATCACTGAGCTCGATCTGGTGCTCGGCGGCGGCATCGTGCCGGGCTCGCTGGTGCTGGTCGTCGGCGAGCCCGGGATCGGCAAGTCCACGCTCCTGCTGCAGGTTCTCGACCGCGTCGCCGCCGGCGGCCGCCCCGTGCTGCTGGTGTGCGGCGAGGAGTCGGCCGCCCAGGTCAAGATGCGCGCCGAGCGCATCTGCGCCGACCCCGGCGGCATCTCGGTGCTCGCCGAGACCGAGCTGGAGGCGGTCCTCGCGAGCATCTCCGCCGCTGCCCCGGCGCTGGTCGTGGTCGACTCCGTGCAGACCCTGTACAGCGACGCCTTCACGTCGGCGCCGGGCAGCGTGAGCCAGGTGCGCGAGGCGGCGGGCCGCTTTCTGCGCCTGGCCAAGGCCACCGGCGCGGCCGTCTTTCTCGTCGGCCACGTCACCAAGGAGGGCGCCATAGCCGGCCCCCGCGTGCTCGAGCACGTGGTCGACACGGTGCTGCAGTTCGAGGGCGACCGCTACCGTTTCTACCGCACCTTGCGCGCCGCCAAGAACCGCTTCGGCTCCACCAACGAGCTGGGGATCTTCGAGATGACGGCCGCCGGCCTGCAGGGCGTCGCCGACCCGTCGTCCCTGTTTCTCGGCGAGGCGGCCCCGGCCGCGGGGGCGGCCGTACACGTCGCCGTCGAGGGCAGCCGCTGTTTCGCCGTCGAGGTGCAGGCGCTCGTCAACCGCAGCGAGCTGGCCATGCCGCGGCGCGTCGCGGTGGGCCTCGACCGCAACCGGCTGGCCATGCTCGTCGCCGTCCTCGGCCGTCACGCCAGGCTGCCGTTGTCAACGAGCGATATTTTTGTTACAATTGCAGGAGGAATCCGCATCGACGAACCTGCGGCCGACCTCGCCGTTGCCCTCGCCATCGCCTCTGCAGAGCGCAACGCACCGCTTCCGCCGCGGGTCGCGGTCATCGGGGAGATCAGCCTGACGGGCGAACTTCGTTCCTGCAGTCAGAGTGAGCGACGTGTCGCCGAAGCCGCTCGTGCCGGCTTTGAACGCATCGTCGTACCCGCCGCCGACGCGCGCCGCGCCGGCGGGATATCTGTGGGGGCGGCCGACCTGCGTGGCGTGCTCGCAGCCTTTCTTCGCGAGGGCGCGCCACCCCAGCCGGCCGCCGGGGCCACCAACGACCACGGGGGGGTTTGACTACGTTGTATACAGTCGGTGACAAGGTCGTCTACCCGCATCACGGTGCGGGCAAGATCATGAAGATCGAGCAGAAAGAAGTGCTCGGGCAGCAGCGCGACTACCTCACCATCCAGATCCTGCACAACGACATGACCGTCATGGTCCCCGTCGAGAACGCCGATCGCGCCGGCCTGCGCAAGGTCGTCGAGGCGGACGTCGTCGATCAGGTTCTCGAGGTCCTCTGCGGCGACCCCACGCGGATGCCCAAGAACTGGAGCCGCCGCTACAAGCACAATCGCGACAAGCTCAAGACCGGCGACATCTTCGAGGTCGCCGAGGTCGTCCGCAATCTCGCCATCAGGCACGCCATCAAGGGTCTCTCGACCGGCGAGAAGCAGATGTTCTCGAAGGCGAAGAAGATCCTCGCCAGCGAGCTCATGTACGCCCGCGACTTCGGCGAAGACCAGGCCAACGCCTTCCTCGACGAGGTGCTCGAGAACATCCACATCGATGGGCCTGCCGTTGTCGACGAGCCCCTCGAGCCGGCCACCGTCGTCTGACGCGGGCGCGGCCGGCGCGGACGGCGCGGCTGGCCCGGCCGGCGCGGACGGCGCGGCTGGCCCGGCCGGCGCGGACGGCGCGGCCCGCACGACCAGGGGCGTGCTCGCCCCCGCGGTCCGCCTGCTGCTGGCGCTTCTCGGCGCTCTCGCCGGGTACCAGATCGCGGAGAGCATGCGGACCTCTTCGTATGCCCCGCACCTCGGGCAGCCCGGCAAGATCCTTTGGCTGCTGGCCTTCACCGTGGGCGGATTCGCGCTCGGCTACGCTTGCGGCGTGCTGCTGTCGCGGGCCGTCAGGCGCGGCCTCGACCGCGTCGACGAGCTCATGGTGCGCGCCACCGGCGCCGAGGTGGTGGTGGGCATCGGGGGCGTGGTCGTCGGGCTCGTCATCGCCACCCTCATCAGCATCGCTCTCGTGCGCATCCCCCTGGTGGGCGTCTATCTCACGGTGCCGATCTACCTTCTTTCGGGCTACTTCACGGCCTATCTCGCGGCCAAGAAGCACGTCGAGATCCTCCGGCTGCTCGGGCTGCGCGGCGCCTTCGAGGCGCTGCCTGGGCTCACTCCCTCCAAGCTTCTCGACTCGAGCGCGATCATCGACGGCCGTATCCTCGACATCGCCCTCACGGGGTTCCTCGAGGGCGAGGTCCTCGTGCCGCGCTTCGTGGTCGAGGAGCTGCAGCGCCTCGCCGACTCCGCCGACGCCGAGAAGCGCGTGCGCGGGCGGCGCGGGCTCGATTTTGTGCGCCGCCTGCAGAACAGTTCGGGCGCCGTGCGCATCGACGACAAGGACTACCCCGATATCGAGGCCGTCGACGCCAAGCTCGTGCGTCTCGCCCGCGACCTCGGCGCGCAGATTGTCACCACCGATTACACGCTCAAGAAGGTCGCCGAGATCCAGGGCGTCAAGGTTCTCAACGTGAACGATCTTGCCAACTCCGTGAAGCCGGCCGTCCGGCCCGGAGAGGTCATCGAAGTCAAGATCTTGCGCGAAGGGCGCGAGCACGACCAGGGCGTGGGCTATCTCGACGATGGCACCATGATCGTCGTCGAGTCGGGCGCGCCTCTGGTGGGCGCGCGCGTCAAAGCCGAGGTGACGAGCGTGCTGCAGAGCCCCTCGGGCAAGATGATCTTCAGCCGGGTGGTCACGTAGCCGCGCTGGACACAGACGACGGGGGGTCTCGAGGTGGAGGAACAGCAGACCGACGAGCTCTGGGTCATCGTCGCCGCGGCCGGTGAAAGCCGCCGCATGGGCTTGCCTGACGGCGAGTCCAAGCAGTTCCTGCTGCTCGGCGGCGAGCCGATCCTCAACTACTCAGTGCGGCGGCTGCTCGCCATGCCGCAGGTCGATGGCCTCGTGGTGGTGCTGCACCCGTCGCACACGGTGCGCTTCGCCGGCGAGCTGCCGGCCTTCGACGATGCCAAGCCTCTGCTGATCGCCGAAGGCGGCCGCAAGCGCTCGGATTCGGTGCGCGCCGGCCTGCTCGAAGTGCCGGCGACGGCGGCCGTCATCGCCGTCCACGACGGCGCCCGGCCGCTGTTCTCGCGGCGCGTCTTCGAACGCTGCATTACGGCGCTCGCCGACGTCGACGGCGCCGTCCCCGGCATCGAGGTCAGCGACACACTCAAGCGCGCCGACCCCACCGGCGCCGTCGCGGCGACCATCGACCGCAGCGGCCTCTGGGCCGTGCAGACGCCGCAGGTCTTCAGGGCCGCCGCGCTGCGCGACGTGTACTCGCGCGCCGACCTCGACGGCGCCACCGACGATGCCATGCTGCTCGAGAGAAGCGGCTACAGGGTCGGCCTGGTGACGTCCACGCCGGCCAACGTCAAGATCACCACGCCGACCGACCTGCCGCTGGCCGGCGCGCTTCTGTCGTGGGAGGTCGAGGCCGACGTTTAGGGTAGGGAGCGGCTACGACGCGCACCGTTTCGCCGACGGGCGCCGTCTGGTGCTCTGCGGGGTCGAGATCGCTCATCCGCAGGGCCTTGCCGGCCACTCCGACGCCGACGTGGGCGCCCATGCCCTCATGGACGCCCTGCTCGGCGCCGCCGGGCTCGGCGACATCGGCGAGTTCTTCCCCGACACGGATCCGGCGTTCGCCGGCGTCTCCAGCATCGAACTGCTGCGCCGGGTCGGCGCGCGCCTCAGCGAAGGCGGCTGGCTGGTCGTCAACGCCGATATCACGCTCGTCTGCGAGCGTCCTCGCCTGGCGGACTATCGGCCGGCGATGCGGGAGGGGCTGGCGCGCGCTCTGGGGGTCGCAAGCGACGCGCTGAGCGTCAAGGCGACGACCACCGAAGGCATGGGGTTCGAGGGCCGCGGCGAGGGCATCGCCGCACACGCCGTGTGCCTCCTTACCCGTTAGACGACGACGGCCCGCCGTGGCGGGCCGTCGGGGCCACAGAGCTGAAGCTCAGGACTTGTCGGTGACCTCGCCCTTCTCGAGCTTGGCGGCTTCGCCCTTCGTCGGCTTGTCGTCGTCGTCGATGGGGGCGTCTTCCTGGAGGCCCGTCTTGAACCCGCGGATGCTCTGACCCATCGACTTGCCCAGCTTGGGCAGGCGCGTGGCGCCGAAGAGCAGGAGGATCACGAGGACGATGAGGCCGATCTCCAGAGGGCCGATGTTCGGCATATCACTCTCCTGAGGTGCTCGCCGCGCGCGCTGCGGACGGCGGCGCGATTGGGCAGGATTCGTAGGGTGGACCTGATGACACTCTACGGCTCGCTTCGGCAGCAATCAAGTCGGCGGCGGACGACGCGATGGATGCGCGGGAGGCGTCGAGCCCCGAAGGACCGGGCGGCTGGCGGACGCGCCGGAGCCGGAGGCCCGCGACCCGCGGCCCCAGGGTGGTGAGCCTGCGCCCCGCTGCGAGATACTGACCGGCGCGAGCAGCGGTACGACAGCGACCACTCTGGGTTCCACGCCGCGCTGCTCGCGGAGGCGCGGCGACGGGCGCGCGCCGCGGACCGGCGCGCGTCGCGCCGCGAGACGGAGGAGAAGGGAGCCGGCCGATGGGCGCCGATGTACATGGTCTGGGGAGGTACTCGCTGGGCATCGGCGATCGCTTCGCGCATGAGGCTGAAGCACAACTCATGGCGTTCGTCGAGGCAGCGCGCCTGGGCGTCGACGTGACTCCCGTCTGGAACAAGTCGAACCGCGAGCACCTGGTGGTCGGCTCCGCGCCGGCGGGCGTGCGCGAAGCCGCCGACGCGGCGGTGCGCGCCGTCGGCTGGCGGGGGGCGTACTTCGTCGACGCCGACCACATCACCGCCACGACGGCGGAACGCTTCCTTGAGCCGTGCGATTTCTTCACCCTGGACGTCGCCGGCGCGATCGGCCGGCCGGCCGCGGCCGCGGCCGTCGAGGCGTTCTGCTCGCGCCACAGCGAGCTTGCGGCCGGCGTGGAGGTGGCCGGCATCGACGCTCCCGTGGCGTTGTCGCGCGCGGCGACGGCGCGCGTCGCGCGCCACTACCTGGACGCCGCCGGGGAAGCGGGGCGGCTGTACCGCCTCATCGTCGCTCACCGCGGCGCGGGGACGTTTCTCACCGAGGTGTCGATGGACGAAACCGATGCGCCTCAGACGCCGGCGGAGCTGCTGGTGATCCTCGCGGCTCTGGCCGATGAAGGCATCCCGGTGCGCACCATCGCCCCCCGGTTCAGCGGCCGCTTCAACAAAGGGGTCGACTACGTCGGCGACGTGGCCGGCTTCGCCGCGGAATTCGCCGCCGACATCGCCGTCGTCACACACGCCGTCGGGACGTACGGCCTGCCGGCCGACCTCAAGCTCAGCGTCCACTCGGGGAGCGACAAGTTCTCGATCTTCCCGCTCATCGGGGAGGCCATCAGGCAGGCTGGGGCCGGGGTCCACGTGAAGACCTCGGGCACCACGTGGCTCGAGGAGGTCATCGGGCTCGCCGAAGCCGGCGGGGAGGGCCTTGCCCTGGTGCGGGACGTCTACGCCGGGGCCTACGCGCGCCGCGAGGAGCTGTGCGCGCCCTACGCGAGCGTCATCGACATCGACCCAGCCTGTCTGCCGACGCCGGCCGAGGTGCGGCGCTGGAGCTCCGAGCAGTTTGTCGCCGCGGTGCGCCACGACGCGCGGGAACCGGCCTACGACCGGGAGGTGCGCCAGCTCATGCACGTGGGCTACAAGGTGGCTGCCGAGATGGGGAGCCGCTTCACGGAGCTGCTGGCTGACTGCCGGGAGCCCATCGCACGGAACGTGACCGACAACATCTTCCGGCGACACCTGCGCCCGCTGTTCATCGACGAGCGGCCGGCGTAGCGCGGCGAACGTGGGGAGTGACGCGGGGGCGTCGCGCCGAATGGCGCGACGCCCCCGTTATCGGCGGCGTGGTGGAGCGACCGGGCGGGGCTGGTCGCGTGCGTCGGTCTTAGGCGGTCCAGAACGCGCGCGCCGGCGCGAAGACGACGGCGATGCGGAAGACCTCCCCGCCCTGGATGGTGAAGTTGTGCAGCGTGTTCTTGGGCACGTACAGCGCGTCGCCGGGCGCGACCTCGAACTCCTCTTCGCCTACCTGCGCCTTGGCGCGACCGGAGAGCACGTAGAAGACGTGGTCCTCGTCCGGATGCACGTCGTCGAGCGCCGCGCCGTCCGGCATGATCTCGGTGACGTGGAACTCGAGTTGCGCGCCGGGGCAGGACCTGGGGTTGACCAGCGGCCAGCCGCGGGTCTTCTCGTGCTTGGGCGGATCCTGCGTGAACTCGACGCTCTTCTGATTGAAGACTCTGCCGCGAGGTGCTTCAGCCATCGCCGGCTCCTTTCTCGTCAGGGATGCGGACTCGTGCTACGGCTCGAGGACGACCTTCATGGCGCCGTCGCGGCGCTCTACGAACGTGGCCAGCGCCTCGGCGAACTGGTCAAGCGGGAAGGTGTGCGTGTGGATGCCCTCGGTGGTCACCGCGCCGTTGGCCATCAGGGCCAGCGCCGGCGCGGCCGTGTTGGGGTTGGCGCGCACCCCGAGGATGTCGAGCTCGGCGAGCGTCATCATGCCCCAGGGAATCGTGATCGCCTCGGTGGGCAGACCGGCCATGACGATGCGGCCGGCCTTGCGCGTGCCCTTGACGGCGTAGTCGATGGCCGCCTGCGTGCCGGCGCACTCCACGGTGCAGTCGATGCCGATGCCGCCGGTGAGCTCCATGACCTTCGCCACGGGGTCGTCGACCTTTTCGTAGTCGATGCCGATCGCGCCGAGGCTCTCGGCGAACGCGAGGCGCGGGCCGCGGCCGATCACGATGACGAACTTGGCCCCGGAGGCGCGGGCGTACTGGAACGAGAACTGGCCGACCGCGCCGGGCCCCGTGACCAGCACGGTGTCGCCGGTGGTGACGCGGCCGCGCTGCACGCCGTGCAGGGCGACGCCGGCGGAGTCGAGCATGGCGCCCTGGTGGTAGGTGAGGTTCTCGGGCAGCGGCGTCGCCGACTTGATGGAGGTGACGATGTACTCGGCGTAGGCGCCCGGCGAGGTGAAGCCGTAGTGGCGGTGGCCGGCGGCGTTGTCTCCGTAGTTGAGGCACACCGTGTAGTGCCCGGTCATGCAGTTGAGGCAGAAGCCGCAGCCCTTGTGCGCCTCGCCGGCGACGCGCGTGCCGAGGGCGTACTTGGCGGCGACCTTCTGCGAGGCCTTCAGCTCGTCGGAGACGGCCACGACCTCGCCGGCCCACTCGTGGCCGATGACGGCCGGGAAGCTGGGCGGCCAGAAGCCGGGGAACTTGCCGGCGATGATCTTCGGATCGGTGCCGCAGATGGCCACGGCCTTGACGCGGCAGAGGACCTCGTCGCCCTTGGGCTCCGGGGTCGGCAGCTCCTGCAGCTCGAAATCGTTCGGTCCCTTGAGGACCAGTGCCTTCATGGTCTTCGGGATGTCGGCCATAGTCTCGCCCCTCTCAGTCGGATTCGGATACGGGTGTCTCACTGATGGCGGCGGCGAAACGCCGCGCCTGCTCGGCCGCCGCCCGGTTGTCGGGCAGCGGCAGGATCTCGGCGGAGAGCCAACCCTCGTAGTGGATGTCGCGGAGCGCCTCGGCGACCTCCGCGAAGTCGACGTGACCCATACCGGCCGCGCGGCGGTTGCTGTCGACGATGTGAAAGTGGCCGAGGCGCGCGCCGGTCGCGCGGATCGCCGCCCCGATGGAGACCTCCTCGATGTTCATGTGGAAGGCGTCGAGGAGGACGGCGACGCCGGGGCGGCCGATGCTGTCCACGGCGGCGACGGTCTCGGCGGCCGTGTTGAGCAGCGGCGTCTCGTAGCGGTTGATGGCCTCGACGAGAAAGCGGCCGCCGCAGGCGGCGGTGCGGTCGGCGCACTCCCGCATGCTCTGGGCGAAGCGGCCGAGGGCCGCCTCCAGATCGCCGTCGGCGGGCGCCTTGCCGCGCACGAGGCCGATGATGAGCGGCACGCCGAACGACGCGGCGTACTCGGCGAGCTCGGCGACGCGCGCGACCGCGGCGGCGCGGCCCGCCTCGTCGGGGTCGGTCAGCGAGAGGCCGTCGTCGAAGAAGGCACGGCCGCTGCCCAGCGCCGCGAGCTGAAGGCCCGTCTCGCGCAGCAGGGCCTCGAGCTCGCGGCGCTCGAGCTCTTCGGGGGCACGCATGGCGATCTCGAGGCCCTCGAAGCCCAGTTCGCGCGACACGAGCGCGGCCTCGCGCACGCGGCCGGGGAACAGCATCGGGCCGAAGCCCGTCGGCCCGGACGCCGTGGTCACGCAGGCCTTCCAGGTCACGAGTCGCCTCCGCTCGTCGGTCTCATCGGTCCGCCTCGCCCCGTCAGTGCTGGCCGATCCAGGGCAGCGCGAAGATCGGCTTCCAGCCCTCGCTGAGCGGCTCGCGCAGGAAGGGCTCCATGTCGGCGGCCGTGCGGAACGTGGTCTCTTCGACCGGCGGCACGGCACCGGCCGGGAAGGTCGCGAGGATGTCATCGACGATCATCGTGAGGTACGAGCAGAAGGCCGCGACCGGCCGCTTGGCCTTCCAGGCGGCGGCGTGCGTCGGCTTGCCGACGACGCCCTCCGGCGTGCCGAAGAACTCGATGGCGAAGTGCCCTTCGGCCTGAGACCAGCGCTGCGGACGGTGGTAGCCGTCGACCGAGTTGTTGAAGTGGCCGAGCGGCATGTACTGCCTGGTCTCGGTCTCCACGGCCTGCTCCATGTCGACCATCTCGGGGAACAGCAGCAGCCCCAGTGAGGTCTCGGCTTCGTCGGCGTGGATGAACGGCGTGTCCCACCAGCCGCCCTGCTCGGTGGTGCGGAAGAAGTCCTTGACGGAGACGTGCCAGTCGATGACACGGGTGACGGTGGGAACCTGGTAGCGCTTGAGGAACTTGTGCATCGCCGTCTCGAGCATCCACAGGTGGCCGTGGTTGTTGACGATGATCATCTTGCGGAAGCCGTCGTTCCAGAGGCCGAGCATGACGTCGACCAGGGTTTCCTCGACGACAGACTCGCGCAACATGACGGTGCCGGGCATGCCGATGTGGTGGTAGGGATGGCCGCCGTACATGAGCGGCGGCAGGGCGATGGCCGGGCCGTGGCCGTGGTGCTTGATCGAGCGCCGCCGCACGGCCTCGCAGAGGTGGCTCACGAACAGGGTGTCCATGGCGCTCACCGTCTGGCGGCCGTGGTTCTCGGTGCAGCCCACCGGGATGAGCACCACGTCGTTCTGGCGGCGCTGCTGCTCCACCTGGTTGCGGATCGTGGTCTGCAGGTAGCTGCCCGGCTTGGCCCACTCGCAGGGCGAGGGCACGCCGTAGTCTTCGAGCACGGCGTCGATGGCCGCGTCGTCGGCCTCCCACAGTTCCTTGAACTTGCGCCCGACGGGCGTGTCCTCGAAAAAGAGGTCCGGCTGGTCGGTGGTCAGCAGGTCCATGTCTCCTCCTTGCGGCTTACGGTTGCGTGGGGGCCGCCCGCTGCTCCATGAGGGAGCGGGCGGCCTGGACGATATGGCCGGCCGTGAGGCCGTATTTCTGCAGCAGGTCGTCGTTGGCCGCCGACTCGCTCCAGACGTCGGCGACGCCGACCCGTTTCATGGGCGTGGGGCGGTGCTCGCCGAGGGCCTCGGCGACGGCGCCGCCGAGGCCGCCGATGACGTTGTGCTCCTCGGCGGTGACCACGAGCCCGGTCTTCTCGGCGGCCGCGACGACCGCCGCGACGTCGAGTGGCTTGACCGTGTGGACGTGCAGAAGGTGCAACGAAACGCCCTCGACGGCGAGCAGATCGGCGGCCGCGACGGCGCGGCCGACCATGACGCCGGTGGTGATCACGGTGACATCCGTGCCCTCGCGCACGAGCGCGGCGCGTCCGATGCGGAAGTCGTAGCTCTCCTCGAACACCACCGGGCTGGGGTCGCGCGTCATACGCAGGTACACGGGGGCGCCGTAGTCGGCGACGGCGAAGACCGCTTTGCGGGCTTCGACGCCGTCGCCGGGCGCCACCACGGTCATGTTCGGCAGGGCGCGCATCACGGCGATGTCTTCGATGGCCTGGTGCGTCTTGCCGGTCTTGCCCGCCAGGAGGCCGCTGTAGGCGCCGCCGATGATCACCGGCAGCCGGGGCTGCGCGATCGAGGTCCTGATCTGGTCGGTGGCGCGCAGGGTGGCGAAGCAGGCGAAGGAGTTGGTGAACGGGACGAAGCCGACGGCCGCGAGGCCGGCGGCGACGCCGGTCATGTTCTGCTCGGCGATGCCCATCTGGAAGAAGCGCTCGGGGAAGGCCTCGGCGAACAGGCTCATCTTGCTGGAGGAGGCGAGGTCGGCGTCGACGGCGACCACGCGCTCGTCCTGCTCTCCGAGGTCGACGAGCGCGTGGCCGTAGGCGTCGCGCAGGGCGACCATCTCGACCATCACCGCACCTCGCGCACGCAGAGCTCGGTGAGGGCCTTCTCCATGACGTCTCCAGTGACCAAGGCGCAGTGCCACTTGTGAGTGTTCTCCATGAACGAGACGCCCTTGCCCTTGACCGTGCGCGCGACGATGGCCGTGGGGCGGCCCTTCTCGCGAGCGGCCGCCGCACAAGCCTCGACGATGGCCGCGGGGTCGTGGCCGTCGACCTCGAGGACGTGCCAGTTGAAGGCGCGCCACTTCTCGGCTACCGGCTCGATCGGCATGACGGCTGCCGTGTCGCCCATGAGCTGGACACGGTTGTCGTCGACGATGGCCACGAGGTTGTCAAGGCCGAACTTGGGCGCCGCCATGGCGGCCTCCCACACCTGGCCTTCCTGGAGCTCGCCGTCGCCGAGGACCACGAAGACCCGGGCGTCGATCGCCTTGAGCCGCAGGCCGAGCGCCATGCCGAGGCCGACGGACAGGCCCTGGCCCAGCGAGCCCGAGCTCATGTCCACGCCGGGACAGCGCATGTCGGGGTGCCCCTGCAGCAGCGAGTCGAGCTCGTCGTAGGTCTGCAGCATCTCCTCCGGGAAGTAGCCGCGCCGCGCGAGGGCGGCGTAGTAGACGGGCGCGGCGTGGCCCTTGGAAAGGATGAAGCGGTCGCGCTCGACCCAGTCGGGGCGCCGCGGGTCGATGCGCATCACCGAGAAGAAGAGCGCGGTGAGGATCTCGGCGGCGCTCAGCGAACCGCCGGGATGGCCCGCCTGCGCGTGGCAAAGGGTCTCGACGACCAAGCCGCGCAGGTCGTGGGCGATCTCCGCCAGTGACTCGTCGCGATCGGGATTCGCCACGCGCCCTCCCTCTCGTTCCGCTAGATGGACCGTCTATCCGAAAGGTGGAACACCTGCATCATAGTGCGGCGGCCGCGGAATGCAAGTGCTGAGGGGGAGCGGTGAGGGGCCGGCCTCGCGGGCGGCCCCTCCCTCCTCGCGCCTTCTTGCCACGGCTCAGGCCCGGCCAGGTTGCCCAAGGGCTCGGCGGGGCTGCGCCGGCCGTCAGCCGTCTGACCGACCGGGAGCGAACGTCTCAGCGAAGTCACATGAGGTCCACAGGCAGTCTTCAGCGGTCTCACAGGAAGCGGACCTAAGGTCCATCGGACGAAGAACAGGCGGTCGGGCCGGCACCCGTGCTGTCTCGCCGCAACGACGTGGGGAGGGCACTTGCCATGACACGAGTACGCATGTTTCTGTTGATCGATCTCGCCATCTTCGGCGCGTTCATCGTGAGCGCCGTGAGCGGGCTGGTGTTCTTCATCCCGGCGCGCTTCATGGACTTCGCCACGGCGAGCGTCACGCCCACGTTCCTCGGGGTGGACTATCGCGTCTGGGTGGACGTCCACACCTACAGCGGCCTGGTGATGATCGTGGGGCTCGTGGTCCACGTGTCGCTGCACTGGCACTGGATGATGCGTACCGCCCGAGGCATGCTGCCGTGGTCGTCCCGGCGCCGGGGTGCCGTCCGCGACGACGCACAGAGCCTCGCCGCGCAAAGGTCGGAGTCATGATGACGCGGCGCGACTTCCTCAAGGCGGCCGGCGTGAGCGTCGCCGCTCTGTCGGCGGCCAAGCTCTTCGGCGGGTTCGCCGAGAACGTCGCCGTGGCTGCCACCGAAGACATGCCGCTCTCCCGCACCGGAGCCGACGTGCTCGTGATCGGCGGCGGCTATGCCGGCGTGTTCGCGGCCGTCGCCGCCAGGGCCAAGGGCCTGGACGTGGTCCTCGTCGACAAGGGCACGGTGGGCCGCTCCGGGATGACGCCGTGGGCCAACGGCTTCAACGTGTTCGACAAGGCGAAGGGTGACGACCGCGACGAGATGATCGCCGCCGTGGCCGCGTCCAGCGAGTACGTCAACAACCGCGACTGGCTCGACGCTCAGTTCGACGACTCGAAGGCACGCTGGGAGGAGTTGGTCGAGTGGGGGATCCTCGACGCGAAGCTTCGCCATCCCCACCTCGCTCTGCGCGACAAGCTGGTCGAGAGCGGCGTGCGCCTCCTGGAGCGCACCGCGGTGACCGACCTGCTGACCAAGGACGGCGCCGTGGTCGGCGCGATCGGCTTCTCTCTCGACGGTGAAGAGACGGTGGCCGTCGTCGCCAAAGCCACCGTCCTCTGCGCCGGCGCCGGGTCGTACAAGGCTTCGGGCTTCCCCATCCAGGGTCTCACCTTCGACGGCGACGCCATGGCCTATCGTGCCGGCGCGACCATCTCGGGCAAGGAGTTCACGGACTTCCACTTCACCAGCGCCGCGCACCCTGCCGACTGCTGGGCCCAGTGGGAACCCATGTGGGTGTCGGGCGTGTCGCAGACGCACGGGGCGCAGGGTGGCGGCATGCTGCTGTCGCAGGCCTTCAGCGTGCACGCCGGCGAGAAGGTCACTTCCGGTTCTCCCGGCGGCGGACCTCCCGGCGGCGGCGGAGCCTCGTCGGGCGCCGGTGGCGCTCCGCCTGCCGGCGGAGGCCCTCCGGGCGGCGGAGCCGGCGGAGCCTCGGGCGGTCCTCCCGGCACGTCGTCGGGACCGCAGGTCCTCGGCGCGGCCACCGGCCTCGGCATCCACAAGGCCGAGGGCGTGTGGCCGGCCGATCTGACCGGCGCCGGCGGCGTGCCCGGTCTGTGGGCGGCCGGCGATGCGCTGGCCTCCATGCTCTGCGGCGCGAGCTACGCGGGCGTCGGCCTCTCGAGCTCCGGGTCGGCCGTCCAGGGCGCGCGCGCCGGAGAGGCGGCTGCGGCGTTCGCCGCCGACGCCGCCGCGCCAGCGCTCTCCGCCGCCGCCCTTGCCGAGGCTCGCGGCGCCGTGCTCGCTCCCCGCACCCGCGAGAGCGGGTTCTCGCCCAACTGGGTGCTCCAGCTGCTGCAGAACACCATGTTTCCCTACTACGTGCTCTACGTGAAGAAACCGGACCGCCTCCAGCCGGCCCTCGACCAGGTCATGTTTCTGCAGGAGCACATGGTGCCACTGCTGGTCGCCTCCGACGTCCACGAGCTGAAGCTGGCCCACGAGACCGCGAGCATGCTGCTCAACGCCGAGATGAAGCTGCGCGCTTCGCTGTTCCGCACCGAGAGCCGGGGCACGCACTACCGCGAGGACC
>Ga0194043_1000891_pt1 | contig 16834 bp, 8 predicted proteins | sample JunL4415m_MetaG_FD_161274 | JGI IMG/M metagenome (GOLD analysis project Ga0194043, IMG submission 161274) | Anoxic zone freshwater microbial communities from boreal shield lake in IISD Experimental Lakes Area, Ontario, Canada - Jun2016-L442-15m | ecosystem: Environmental > Aquatic > Freshwater >...
GGTCGGTTTTCCCGGCCCGCTGCCTCAAGTCGGGCGCTCTTCTTTTACTCGAACGTCAATAGACAAGCCGGTGGCGCGAGCCACCGGACCTCGTCCAAACCGGAATCCGCCCCGGAGGTGGCGGTGGAAACGGGGAGATTCCCGGCGCACCCTTCGGGGCTCATTCCATGTTGCGGCGGATTCGGTGGCTTGAGCCACCGGCTTGTCTGGCCGTGGATCCGCAGGCGGGACGCCCGCGGGCCCTGACAGCCGGGGACGGCTGTCTTCCGGCTCCAGATCGTAGAGGACGAAATGCGCGAAATCGGAGACGAGCACGAAGCGCGGGATTTCCTCCCAGCGGTTCGCGCGCGTGAGGTCTTCGATGTAGGTGAAGGCCTGCGTCTGCGCGAGGCCGAGGTCTTCGCCGAAGCTCTTGTGCTCGACGAGCAACTTGCCCCGCCAGAGGAGATCAATCGCGCCCTTGTTGCCCTTCAGGTTGATGACATTCGCCTCGAACGACGCGAGCGAGGCGCGGCGCAGGCCGAAGACATTGAAGAAGTCATTCCAGAACGTCTGCTTCTCCGCGCTCTCGGAACGGTCGCCCGCGTGCTCCCGCGAAAAGCGGATGGCGCGGTCGCGGACTTCGTTCCAGCTAAGGTGCGGCATGGCGGGAGGGCGCGTGCGTCAGGGGTTTTTGGCAGCCGACAGCCCTCCGCTCAAATCGTGCGGAGAAAGAAACTCCAGGTCGGCAAGCCGAACTGCAAAGGTGCCCATGCCCATCCTCTGCACTGCCCCGGCAATTCCTTCGAGGGAAAACTCACGCGACCGTGGCAATGCCCGCCCTCGTGGGCAGGTCTGCGAGCGAGCCATCAATGAACGTGTGGTGCCAGAGCTGCGTGGCGACCACGGCGCACAGGCCCATTTCCACGGAGAGACGGGGGAGGGAACCGGCGCGCATCTGGCGAAAGGCTTTCCGCCAATGTTGCACTTCCGCGACATCGAAATAGCCGGTGCGGCGCAGCGATTCTTCGCTCAAAAGTTCCGCCACAAATTTCGGCTCGGGGTCCATGTGGAAACTGTCGAGCGGTGCGCGGAAGATCACCTTGTGACGCCGCGCGATCTCCGTCGGCAGCCAGCGCTCGGCGACGCGGCGCAGGAGATATTTGTCGCGGAAGCCGCGGAGTTTCCAGCGCGGGTGCAGCTTTGCGGTGAAGTCGAACACGTCCTCGTCGAGGAACGGGTAGCGCGCTTCCACCGAGGAGTGCATGGCCACGCGATCGCCCTTCGCCTGGAGCAGGTGTCCCGCGAGCGTGACGCGCGCGCCGATCCAGAGTCCGCGGTTCAGCGGGTGCCATCGCTTGGCGCGCTCGACATCGAGGCCGAGTCCGGCCCAGGGCCGCGTCTTCTCCAACACCTCGCGCATGGGCGCGGCGTAAAAGCGCAGCTTCGAGAGTCCGAGGATTCCGTAGGAATCTATCCATGCGTTCGGGCCGCCGATGGACGCCTCCAATTTTCGTCTAAACTCGGCCGGGTATTGTGGCACGTGATGCAGCCGGAGATACGCGCGGCGAGCGACGTCGCTGAGCCGCAGTCCGGGAATGAAATCGAGCGCACCGAGCAACTTCGCCGCCTTATACCACGGATACCCGGCGAGCCATTCGTCGGCACCTTCGCCCGTTAGCACGACCTTTTGCCCGCAGGCATGGACGCGCTTTGCCAACATGAGCAGCGCTGCACACGACGTATCAATCACCGGCGACTCGGCGGCTTGGATCAGTTCCGGGTAGCTCGCGAGCGCATCGCTGTTGCGAAATTCCTGCACGATGGGCGGCTTCGTGCCGATGTGCTTCGCAGAAAGATTTGCCGCGCTGAGTTCATCGAGCGCGGGGTCGTCCACGCGAATGGTGTAGGTGTTGATCGCGGGGCCTTTGATCTTGCAGGCCATCGCCACGATCATGCTCGAATCAAGTCCGCCCGAGAGATACGCGCCCACGGGCACATCGGCACGCAGCCGTTTCTCCACGGCCTTCAGCAACACATCCTCGAACGCATCCACCAGCTTGCGCGGATCTCCGTCCGGGTCCTCGTCGCCCTGATTCGGAAAATCCATCTCCCAGTAAGCGCGCTCGCTGATCACGGCTGCTATGCCGCTTTCATCAGCAGGAGTAATCTCCAGATAATATCCGGCAGGCAAAAGCTGAACGCCTTCAAAACACGTCACCGGCCCCGGCATCGCGGCGAAGGTGAATATCTGATCAATGCCGCGCAGATCGGCTTTCGCAGTCACCATGCCCGATGCGAGCAGCCCTTTGATCTCCGAGGCGAAAAGCAGCCAGTCGCCCTGACGCGTCCAATAGAGCGGAGAGATGCCAAAGCGATCGCGACCGAGCATCAGCCGTCGCCTTCGCTCGTCCCACAGCGCGATGGCGAACTGCCCCCGCAGCCGCGCGAACATTCCCTCCTGATGCTCTTCCCAAAGATGCGGAATGATCTCCGTGTCGCAATGCGTGCGCAGCCGATGCCCGCGCGCCACCAGTTCGGCGCGCCTTTCCGCGTGATCGAAAAGCTCGCCGTTGAACACCACGGACACACTCCGGTCTTCATTCGCCATCGGCTGCTGGCCATCGGCGAGGCCGACGATGCTCAGCCGCCGCGACGCGAGCGCGAGCCCCGGTCGCTGGAGAAATCCCTCCTCGTCCGGCCCGCGATGAAACAGCGCGTGCAACATGGCCTGGATGACGCCTTCGGGCACAGCCCGGTAGCCGGACAGATCGATGATTCCTGCGATTCCGCACATGATGTTGTCCCTCTACTTCGTCGCCCGCCTCCGGCCTAACCGTATTTGTTTTTTCATATTCGCAAGGCCGGACGTGTCCCCTTCGACGATTGGAAAGGATGATGGGCCAATTCAATTCTGCTTCTTTCGATCACCCGAAGATTCCCGCGACTGTGCGTCCGGACAACGGTGCGCAATCGAGTTCGGGACGTGACGAAGGCGAACGGATCGCTGCTATGGTCCCGCCAACGCAAAACGAAGGAATCGCGATCATTGGCATCGGTTGTCGTTTCCCAGGCAACGTCAACAATGCGGAGTCCTTCTGGAAGCTGCTCGTCGAGGGCCGCGAGGCCGTTTCCGAAGTGCCTGCCGATCGCTGGAATGTGGAGCGGTTCTACGACGCGGAGCCGGGCATCGCGGGAAAATCGATCGCCAAGCGCGGCGGATTTCTCGATTCCATCGATCAATTTGACCCGCAGTTTTTCGGCATCTCCCCGCGCGAGGCGCCCTACATCGATCCGCAGCACCGGCTGCTGCTGGAGACGGCTTGGGAGGCGATGGAGGACGCGGGATTTGTCCTCGATCTCGAAAATGGAACCGACCTCGCGGTGTTCGCGGGCGTTTCGCACAACGATTACCAGATCATTCAGGGCACGCCGTGGGATTCCTCGGGCATCAGTCCTCATTCCCCGACCGGTTCCGCACACAGCATCGCGGCCAATCGCATTTCGTACTGCTTCAATCTCCGCGGCCCGAGTGTCGCGATGGATACGGCGTGCTCCTCCGCGCTGACGGCGGTGCATGTGGCGTGCGATCACATCCGCTCCGGCCGCGGCGATGTCGCGCTCGCGGGTGGCGTCACGGTGATGATCACGCCCGGTGGATTCATCGGGTTTTCGCAGGCCGGCATGCTTTCGCCCGAGGGACGCTGCGCGGCGTTCGACGCATCGGCCAGCGGCTTCGTCCGCGGCGAAGGCGCGGGCATGGTGCTGCTGAAGCGTCTCTCCCTGGCCATCGCGGATGGCGATCCCATTTACGCCGTGGTGCTCGGCACCGCGATCAACTCGGACGGGCACACGAATGGCATCTCGCTTCCGAGTGCGGAAGCGCAGGCCCAACTCGTTCGCGACGCATGCAAAGACGCCGGCATCGCGCCGTCGCAGGTCGGTTTCGTCGAGGCGCACGGCACCGGCACCGCCGTCGGCGATCCCATCGAGGCGCACGCCCTCGCCGATGCGCTGTGCGCAGACCGCCCGGCTGACGCGCCGCTGGCGATCGGGTCGGTGAAGACCAATATCGGTCACCTCGAAACTGCTGCGGGCATCGCCGGTCTGTTCAAGGCGGCGCTCATCCTCAAGCACGCGCGGATCCCTGCCAGCCTGCACTTCAAGACGCCCAGTCCGCACATTGACTTTACGGCGCTTAAACTCCGCGTGCCCACCACGCTGGAGGCGTTTCCGGAGACGGACGGCCCGCGCATTGTGGGCGTCAACTCCTTCGGCTTCGGCGGGTCCAATTCGCACATCATTCTCGCAGAAGCCCCGGCCATTCCGCACCCGGATCACTCGGAGGCCTACCTCGAACGTTCGTGGCCCCTGATGCTTTCCGCGCGTTCCGAGGAAGCGCTGCGTGCATCGGCTGCGCAACTCGGCGCATGGCTGGAGGAACGCGCGAATGCCAACGGTGCCGCGCCGCTCCCGCCGGACATTCTCTACACGCTCGGAGCGCGGCGGAACCACCATTCGTACCGCCTCACGATGGTCGGGCAGTCGCTCGAGGAAATGGTGGCGGACCTCAAGGCATTCCAAGCCGGCGAGGCCGGGCCGAAGCTGCGCACCGCCTTCACACCGCGCGGCGAACACGCGCCCCGTGTGGCCTTCGTGATGAGCGGGCAAGGTCCGCAATGGTGGGGCATGGGCCGCCAGCTCATGCGTCACGAGCCGGTGTTCCGGCGGATGATCGAAGCGTGCGACGTCGCGATGCGTCCGTGGGCCAAATTTTCGCTCATCGAAGAACTCGCGAAGTCCGAGGAGAAATCGCAGATGCACCGCACGGAGATCGCGCAGCCCGCGATCTTCGCGATGCACGTCGCGCTCGCCGAGCTTTGGAAGTCATGGGGCGTGCAGCCGTCCGCCGTCGTCGGCCACAGCGTCGGGGAAATCGCCGCCGCCTGCGTAGCCGGCGTGCTGACTCTCGAACAGGCCGCACAGGTGATCGTGCAGCGAAGCCGCTTCATGGACGAATGCGCGCGCGGCGAAGGGACGATGCTCGCCCTCGGGCTCGCCGAGGACGAAGCGCGCGCCGTGATCGCGCGTCACGATCGCACGGTGTCCATTTCCGCCTTCAATGGTCCGCGCTCGGTGACGCTCTCCGGCGTGCGCATGTCGCTGGAGGCGATCCAGGCGGAACTGGAGCCGAAGGGCGTCTTCGCGCGGCTCGTGAAGGTGGATCATCCGTTCCATCACGCGCTCATGCAGCCGGCCGCCGACGCACTCGAAGCGACGCTCGCCGATCTCGTGCCGCACGCGGAATCCATACCGTTTTTCAGCACCGTGACCGGGCAGCAGCTCGCGGGTGAAAAGTGTGACGCAGCGCACTGGGCGCACGGCATCCGGCAGCCCGTTCAATTTGCGCCCGCGGTGGGTGCCCTCGCCGAACTCGGCGTGGATGTGTGGCTGGAACTCAGCGCGCACCCCGCGCTCATCCATTCGCTCCAGGAATGCCTCGCGGCGGGAAGCGGCAAGCCGACCGTTCTTTCTTCAGCGCGCCGCGAACGCGAGCACGAGTCCCTGCTCGAGACCGCGATGGATCTGCATCGCGCAGGCGTGCGGCTCGATTTTGCGGCGATGACGCCATCGCGCCGGCTGCTCTCGCTCCCGGCCTACGCGTGGGACAAGAGCCGCTGGTGGCACGAATCGAACGACTGGCGCGATGGCCGTCTTGGAGCCGGCGGACGCGGGCTGCTGGACGTGCGCCTGCCGCGCGCCATGCCGACGTGGAGCGCCCGGCTCGATGCGCGGCACATGGCTTACCTCAAGGATCACAAGGTGGACACGCACATCATCTTCCCCGCCGCGGCCTTTGTCGAAATGGCGCTGGAGGCCGGCGTGCAGTTGTTCGAGGGGCGTCCGTTTGCCATCGAGGACTTTGAAATCCGCAAGCCGCTCATCCTGCCCGAGCCCGCCTCGGGCGTGGTGCTTGAGCTGACCTACGAGCCCACGGAGCGCACGTTCACGATCCAGAGCCGGTTCGAGCAGGCTGCATCGTGGTCGGTGCATGTCATCGGCTCGATGCGCAGTGAACGCACGGAGTCGTCCTTTGCCGGGACCACTTGGGAAACACCGGGGATCGATCTGGAGCCCGAAGGCGTGGGCCAGTTCTACGGCCACATGAGCGATCTCGGGCTCCGCTATGGCGATGAGTTCCGGGCTGTCCGCGAACTGTTCGCGGGCGGTGGCAAGTCGGCGGGCATGGTGTCCTTGTCCAAGGAGATCTCCGGTCGCGCCGGAGAGTATGCGCTGCATCCCGTGCTGCTCGATGCTGCGTTGCACGTGTTCTCCGCCGGGGCAAAGACGATCGAGGATCGCAAGGCGAAGATGAAACTGCCGGTGCGGTTCGCCAGGATCCTTTTCCTCCGCTCGCCCGGCGCCTCTGCGCTCGTCAGCGCGCGGGTGTTGCATTTCAACGACGAACTAATCGAAGGCCGGATCGCGCTCTACGACGACGAGAACCGACCCTGCGTGCTCGTGGACGGATTCCGCGCGATCAGCCTGACGGCAGCGCGCCGCCCCGGCTCCTCCGGCGGAGGACGCGATCTCGTTTATCACGTCGGGTGGGAGCGTACGGCTTCCACGATGGCTCCCTCGAAACAGCAACCCCTCCCGCTGGCACGCCTGCGGGATGTTGCTGCCGGCGCCTTGGACGAAGTGCTCAGCTTGCGAGGCCGCTCCGAACTGGAGAATGTGATGGCCGCGCAGGACGAACTGGCCGCCGCGCAGATCGCGCGCGGTCTGCAGGAGATGGGCGTGGAAACATCGGCCCGCAAGGGATTCACGGCGGAATCCCTGGCTGTCGCCCAACCGATGAGGACGGTCTTCGCGCGATTGATGACCAAGCTCGCAGGCCGCGGCCTGCTCGCAGCGAAGGGCGGCACTTACAAGCCCACGGCGAAATTCGGCAAAGCGGCCGCGGCGGCGAACGAGGTGCTGCGCAAATTCGTGTCGGAACATCCGGGTCACATGCCGGAAGGTCTCCTGTGCGCCTCGACGTGTGCGGAGTTCGGACACATCGTCCGCGGCGAGAAGGATGCCGTGCAGGTGCTGTTCAGCGGGCCTGGCGCGGAACTGCTCGATCATTTCTATGGCGACGGTCTTTTCGCCAGCCACTGGATGGCCTGCATCAGCCGCGCTTTGCAGGAAGCTGCGCGCGATCTGCCGGAAGGACGCGGGCTTCGCATTCTCGAAATCGGCGGGGGCACCGCGGGACTGGCGGCGCAGTTGCTGCCGCTGCTGGAGCGAGGGGTGCATTCCTATACATTCACCGACGTCTCGGCAGGCTTCTTCCCGGGCGCGAACCAGAAACTGGCGGCGTTCCCGGAGGTGGAATACAAGGTTCTCGATCTCGAAAAGCCGGCGACCGATCAGGGCTTCGAGCCCGGCACTTTCGACTTCATCGTCGGCACGAACGTGCTGCACGCCGTGGCCGATGTGCGCAGCTCGCTGCGGTCCGTTCACGAACTGCTGGTTCCCGGCGGAACTCTCATTTTCATGGAAGTCGCCACTCCGCAGTTGTGGACGGAATCCGTCTTCGGCCTGACGAGCGGCTGGTGGCATCTCAGGGATCGCGACCTGCGTCCGGACCAGCCGCTGCTCCAGCGCGCCCAGTGGGAATCCGTGCTGCGGGAAAGCGGCTTTGCCGAGACTGTTTCACTGCCGGGACTGCATGGACCGGAAGGCGGCGAGGGACAGATCGCCGTCCTTGCTCGCAAGGCCGGCGAGCCCGCGACGGTCGCGACGGAATCCCCGGCGACCGAAACGCCGGTCGAGACATCGTGGATCGTCTTCTCGGATGAGTCCGAACTCGCACAGGATCTGATCGCCCGCGTGACCTCCGCTGGCGCGCGCTGCCGTGTCGTCCGCCGCGGCAAAAAGTTCGCTTCCACGGGCGCGGACTCGTTCGCGATTTGCGCGGAGGAGCCGGCGGACTGGAAGCAGCTTTTTGCAAAGGTGACCGGGGACGCTGCGCCGGAACGGCTCGTTTATCTGTGGAGTCTCGATGCGAAAACGGGGGACCAGGACGGAGACGCCCTCATGGGCATCGACGCGCTGCTCCATCTCACGCACGCATTGGAAGGGACCATGAACGCGGCGAAACTCCGCATCGATCTTGTCACGCGCGGCGCCCAGTCGGCCGGTCGGGACATGGGAGCCACCGCCGTGGCGCAGGCGCCTTCGATCGGCATTTTCCGTGTCATCCTCAGTGAGCATCCGAACTTCTCGTGCCGCGGCATCGACCTGCCGCCGGGCGCATCGAAGTCTGACGAATCCTCGCTCTGGCACGAACTCCGCCACGTGGACAATGAGCGCGAGGTCGCCCTGCGCGGCGAGGCGCGCTATGCCCAGCGCATCACGCGCGGCCTGCCCACGCGCGAGCAGCAACTCGACGCCTCCGTCCCGCTGCGTCTCGAATCCCGCGAGCGCGGTCTGCTCGACAGCTTGCGATTCACGCCGTTCACCCTGCAATCCCCCGCACGCGGCGAGGTGCTGATCAAGGTCAAGGCCGCCGGCATGAACTTCCGCGATGTGCTGAAGGCCCTCGCGCTTTACCCGGCCGAGACGGCAGACGCGCGCATCTTCGGCGACGAGGTCGCCGGCGAGGTGACTGCCGTTGGCGAAGGTGTGACGAATGTCGCAGTCGGAGACAGCGTCTTCGGTCTGGCCGTCTTTGGCCTGGCCACCCACTCGCTCGCGAGAGCCACCGATGTGCGGCGCATGCCGAAGGGTCTGTCCTTCGAGGAAGCGGCGACCATCCCGGTCGTCTTCATGACCGCGTGGTATGCCTTGAAGACGGTCGCGCGGATGAAGGCCGGCGAAATGATCCTCGTGCATGCGGGCGCGGGCGGCGTCGGGATGGCGGCGATCCAGATCGCGCATCATCTCGGAGCCGAGGTCATCGCCTCCGCCGGAAGTCCGACCAAGCGCGCGCTTTTGAAAACGCTGGGCGTCAAACACGTCATCGACTCGCGGCGCGGAGACTTCGCGGAGTCGGTTATGGAACTGACGAACGGTCGCGGCGTGGACGTCGTCCTCAACGCGCTCGCCTCCGAGGCGATCCCGATGGGGCTCTCGTGCCTCGCGGAGTCCGGTCGTTTTATTGAGATCGGGAAGCGCGACATCTACATGAATTCGCGCATCCCGCTGTGGTCGCTGCGCCGGAATTCGTCGTTCCATGTGGTGGCGATGGATGCGGTCTTTGCCGGTGATGAGGAACAGACTCGCGAGTTGATGGCGGAAATCGCCGGCCTCGTGGAGAAGGGGCGCCTCACGCCACTGCCGTTCCGTTCGTTCCCGGCCAGCTGCATCGACGCAGCCTTCCGTCTCATGGCGGGCGGCAAGCACACGGGCAAGGTTGTCGTGGCCTTCGCGGACGCGTTCGTCTTGCGGAAAGGCGAACCGCCACTGCCGGTGTTCACGGTCAAGCCGGATGCCGCGTATCTCATCACGGGCGGACTCGGCGGATTTGGCCGCGTGCTCTCTGAGTGGCTCGTGGAGTGTGGCGCGCGCCACCTCGTGCTGACGAGCCGCAGCGGAGCCTCGACTCCGGAGGCGGTGGCATTTTTGGAGAAGCTGCAAAGCCGCGGCGTCGATGCGAAAGTCATCAAGGCGGACATCGGTTCACCGAAGGACGTGAAGCGGCTCATCAAGGAAGCGGGCTCCGCATCCATTCCGCTCAAGGGCGTCTTCCATCTCGCGATGGTCATCGATGACGCACCGCTCTCCGCGCTCACGAGCGAACGGCTGCGGACCGTCATGGCTCCGAAGGCGCACGGTGCATGGCTGCTGCACGAGAGCACAAAAGCGATGGGCCTCGATTGCTTCGTGATGTTCTCGTCCGTCTCCAGCATTTTCGGCAATCCGGCGCAGGGGAACTACGCGGCCGCGAATGCCTTCCTCGACTCGCTGGCCCATCATCGCCGCGCGCTCGGGCTTCCCGCGCTGACGATCAATTGGGGCGTGCTCGGCGGCGAAGGCTACGTCGCCCGCAACGAACGTGTCGCCGAATTCCTCGCAAGGCAGGGAACGGGCGCCATCACCCCGGGTGAAGTCACCAGGCTCATCGAATCCTTCCTCACGGCGAACGCAACGCAGGTCGCGGCCATCCGCGTGGATTGGGCGAAGTGGCGGCAGTCGTTCCGTGGCATGCAGGAAAACCCGCTCGTGGAACGCATCTTCGCCGGCGGTGTGGAAACGCAGGAGACGAGTGGCGCGAAGAGCGACTGGCGGCTCAGGATCGAATCCGCCTCGCCGGAAGAACGCGAGGGAGTCATCGGACAGGCCGTGCGCGAAGTCGTCGGCTCCGTGCTGCGCGTGAAGCCGGAGAGTCTGCGCGACGACCAGCCGCTCACCGACCTCGGGCTCGATTCGCTCATGGGCGTCGAAATCGAAAACTCCCTCGAAGCCGCGATCGGCGTGGCATTGCCACCCGCGAGCCTCATGCGTGCGCGCACGCTCGGCCAGATCGCGGCCTTGATCGCCGAGCACATGGGCAGCGCCGCGGGAGCAGCGAAGGCGGCTGCCACGCCCGCGGCGACCGTGGAAGAGGCCCCGGCCGATGAATTGGATCTGGATGCGCTTTCCGACGACGACATCACCCAGTTGCTCGGCGAGGAAACCGCGACCCTGAAACCGTCGGATGTCACAAGATAACCGAGCCCGCCTGAAGCAATGGCTGGCGAGTGGCGAAGCCCGCCTCCAGCCGCTGACATTTCCCCAACGCGAACTGTGGGAGGCGTCGCCCGTGCCGGCCGCGGATGCGTCGAACAACATCTGCGCCATCATCAAGATGCGCGGCCCCCTGACGCAGCAGATCTGCGAGGCGGCGGTGCAGAAGGTGGTGGATCGGCAGGAGGTGCTTCGACTGTCGTTTCTCCCAGGCAAGGACGGGCCGGTGCAGTTGATCCGGAAGGCCGCCAAATCGGTGATGTGCTTTCGCGAACTCGCGCCTTCAGAACAACACCCGGCGGCGATCGAAGGGCTGGTGCAGGGCGTCTTCAGCGAACCGTTCGATCTCGTGCGCGGCCCGCTTTATCGCATGGAAGTGTTCCGGCGCGCGCCCGACGATCACGTTCTGGTGTTCGCGATTCACCACGCCATTGCCGATGGCTGGACACTCGGCGTGTTCGTCCAGGATTTGTTCACGGCCTACATGGAGAGCGCGAAAGGGGTGCAAACCGCGCTTCCTCCCGTGCCGCTCTCGTACGCGGACTGGGGTGTATCCGAGCGCGCCTTCTGGCAGCCTGCGGAACTCGCGCGGCGGGCCACCTATTGGAAATCCCATCTCGCCGGAACGCGCCGGCTCTGGAGCCCGCCGGCCGGGCCAACACTGGCAACCGGGAAGCGCGAACGATGGGCGATGAATGTCACCGCCGAGCTTGGCTGCGCCGTGCGGGAGCGCGCCCGGCGCGATGGCGCGACGCTCTTCAGCACGCTGCTCACCGCGTTCCAAATCACGCTCTCAAAATGGACGGGCGCCGATGACATCCTCGTGGGCACGCCGGTGGCGAATCGCAACAAACAGGCCGTGCGCGAGACCATGGGCTACTGCTCTGGCATCGTCCCGCTGCGCGGCCAAGTGGATCGTGCGCGATCATTTTCCGACAGTCTCCGCGCGGTGCATGAGGCGACGATGGAATCCTTCGCCAACGCGATGCCCTTTGCCGAACTCGTCAAGGCTCTCGGCGAGCCCGTGGTGCCGGGGCGCAATCCGATCTTCGAGGTGCGTTTCGCCCTGCAAAACCATCCCGTTCCCGATGTCGCGCTGCCCGGCCTTTCACTGAAACTGCGGATGCGCTCCACGGGCACCGCGCGTTTCGACCTCGGCTGCGAGATCAACGAGGAGGGCGATGGGCTGGAGGTGGCATGGCTGTTCCGGCTGGATATGTTTTCTCTCGAAGAAATCCAGGAGTTGGGCCGCATGTACGCGGCCGTCCTGAAAGGCGTCTGCCAGTCACCGGAAATCCTGACCTCCGCCCTCATGAGCAATCTGCGATGAACACGATGCAAACCACGGAGCAATCGATCGAACTGCACGAGCCCCACTGGGTGAGCCGTTCGGCTTTCCAGATCGTGGTCATTTTTATTTTCCTCGGCGAGATCGCGCTGGCGCTGGCGCTGAAAAACGGGGTCTCATTCTGGCTCGTAGTGCCGCTGGTCCTCGTCATCAGCCACCTCATGCACGGAGCCGCGGTCGGTTTTCACGAGGCCACGCACGGCCTCCTCCGGCAGAATCGGCTCTTCAACGAATTCGATGGCGTGGTACTCGGGCTGTTCAGCTTTATGAGCTTCAGCCTGTACCGCGCCGCGCATCAGTTGCATCACATCCACCTGTCGACTGAGAAAGACGAGGAACTCTGGCCGTTCATCCATCCGACAACGCCGCGCTGGGCCAGGGTGCTCGCCGCCGTCCTCGAACTGACGGTCGGACTCGTGTTTCTCCCGTTCCTGTTCCTGCGGATTTTCCTCCGCGCCGGCTCGCCCATTCGCAGCAAGAAAGTGCGCCGGAGAATCTGGAAAGAGCTGGCTCTGATTGTCGTCGTGTGGAGCGCGGTCATCTCCGCGGCGTGGCATTGGGACGCCTGGCGGTACCTTTTGTGGATGTATCTGGTGCCTGCGTATGTGGCAGCGAACTTGCAGAGCTGGCGCAAGTACATCGAGCACGTCGGGCTCACGGGCAGCACGGTGAACAGCTCCACGCGGAACATCGTGGCGCGCGGCTGGCCTGGCCGGCTCTTTGCATTCACGCTGCTGCATGAGCCATTTCACGGCGTGCATCACCTGCGCATGGGACTGCCGCACGCCGAGTTGCCGCAGTACGCTGCGGAGCTCACCCCCAAGACAGAGGACGAAATCCATCCGTTCCCAAGTTACCGGCATGCACTGCTGCACCTGCTTCGCAACCTCGCCGACCCACGCGTGGGCGCCCAATGGCGCACGACAGCCCGCCGGCCATGATCCGATTGCACACCATCGTCCGTGGGAGCCCGCCACGCCGATCACTCTCGCTGATCTTCGTCGGCGTGCTCGTGGCATTTCTCCCTGCGTGCCAAGTGCTCCACACTTCCGCGCCGCAGCGGACAGACGCCGGGCACACGGCATCCCATTTGGAAAAGGCCCGCCAAGCGTGGCAAGTGATGCAGCAGGAAAAGCCCGGCACGCTGTCCGCACAAAAAGCGCTCTGGAAGTATGACCATGCTGTGCTCGCCGTGGTGAATTCCCTGCGCGCCAAAGAAGGCACCGCTGCGTGGGGAAATGAAATCCAGTTCGGCGGAGCGCACCCATGGCGGATCACCTTCGATGCTCCTGAACGCCACGGCACTGCGCGGACGCTGTCGCTTTCCGAGTTCGCACATTGCCGGGTGGCCGCCGATGTGAAGCTGCACGGGTTTGCCCGGGTGGTCGCGCATGGCGGTCTCGGCGTTCCGGTCGTCCTCGCGCAGGATGATTCCCATCGCGTGGCGCAGCCATTTCATCCTCCGCGCGGTGAGTTTCTCCCGGCGACTGCGGTGCTGGAGTTCCCCGCAAAAATCCCCGGCCGTCCCGCCGAGGCGAGGCTCCGCTTTTACAATCCGCTGGCGGTCTCGGTCGTGACGGTGGGGCAGCATGCACAGCCGATGGCGGAGAATCTCACCGCCCCGCTGCAATCCTCTTTGACGGATGCGAGCCTCGACGAAAACGGGCCGCTCCAATTCACCCCGTCGGCATCCGGTGAGACGGAGTCGCAGTTGTTTTTTCTCAGCCGCTACGACAGCACGAAGGTGCCGGTGGTTTTTGTGCACGGGCTGCGATCGAGTCCGGTCATCTGGAAAAACACCGTCAACGAACTGCTGGCCGATCCCGGACTGCGTCGCCGCTATCAGCCGGTGTGTTTCATCTACCCGTCCAGACTGCCCATCCCCGCATCGGCGGCGCGACTTCGCGAGTTGCTCAGGCGCTCGCGCGACACACTCGATCCCGATCACCGCAATGCCGGGTTTGGCCGCATGGTATTGGTCGGGCACAGCATGGGCGGATTGCTGGCGCGCATGCAGTCCGTTGATTCCGGGATGGATTTTTGGCGTTCATTTTTCACCGCCACACCGCGGAAAATGGCGGGCCAGCTCGATCCCAAGACGCAGCGCATGCTGCAGGGCGCGCTGTTCTTCCATCGCGAGCCCGATGTGGGGACCATCGTGTTCATCGGCACTCCGCATCAGGGGAGCGTCCTCGCGAACGTTGGGATTATCCGGTCGCTGTTGCGCATCGCTCTCTTCCTGCCGAGGACCGCGCGGCAACGCATGCACGCGCTGGCTGCACTCCCTTCCGCTTACATCCATCCGACATTGCGCGGATTCCACGAATGGGGTGTGGGGGGGGTCGAGAACTGCATCCCCGGACACCCGTTCCTCGTCGCATTGGCGCGGCACCCGATTGCCGTTCCTTTTCATTCGATCATCGCCACTGGACGCGCGGCTGATTTCCACAAGGGCGGCGACGGCATCGTACCCTACTGGAGCGCGCATCTGAAAGGAGCCGCTTCGGAAACAATCGTGCCCTACACGCACAGAAGCATCGAGAAACCGAAGACGGTGCAGGCCGTGATGAAGATCCTGAAAGAGGCCAAATGAGCGCTGAACTTCCCAACTCGGATCCCGTTGCGCCGGACGATTGCGTGTTCGCGGCAGAGGGATTGAAAAAGAACTTCGACGCTGGGCAGGTGCAGGCCTTGCGCGGCGTGGATTTTCGCATCACGCAGGGCGAGTTCGTCGCCATCACCGGTCCGAGCGGCTGTGGAAAAACGACGCTGCTCCAGATGCTCGGCGCGCTCGACCGGCCTAGTGAGGGGACATTGCTCTATCGCGGCGGTGCGCTCGGCAGCTTGCGTGATCCTGCGGAATATCGCGCCCGCGAGATCGGTTTCATTTTCCAGGCGTTTCATCTGCTGCCGACTTTCACCGCGGTGGAGAATGTGCAGATCCCGATGTTTGAAACGGACCGCCCCGCGGCGGAGCGGACGGAACGCGCGATCGGATTGCTGAAGGCCGTCGGGCTGGAGAACCGGCTCCATCATCTGCCCGCGAAGCTCTCCGGCGGCGAACGCCAGCGCGTCGCCATCGCACGCAGCCTGGCGAATGGCCCGTCCGTCCTGCTCGCCGACGAGCCGACGGGCAATCTCGACAGCGAAAACGCGCAACTCATTTTGGAGATCATCATCCGCCTGCACCGCGAACAGCACATGACCCTGGTCCTGGTGACGCACGATCTGGGCATCGCCCAACGGGCATCGCGGACGATCCAGATGAAGGACGGACGGATCGTGTCCGATCTAAAAGCACCGACAACCGGAGCCTGACATGACTTTCTTCACCATCGTAGTGCGCGGCCTGCTGCGGCGTCCCGTGCGCACCGGACTCACGCTCGTAGGCATCTCGATCGGCATCGCTGCCGTCGTGACGCTGGTCGGAATCTCGCGCGGCTTCGAGCAAAGCTGGGCGACGGGGATGAAAGCGCGCGGCACCGACATCGTCGTGAGCAACATGGGCAGCGCGCTTGCGCCGAAGCCGTTCGCCGCCGGCGTGCGTGACCGCATCGCCGCCATCCCAAACGTCGCTGCCACCTGCGCGATCTTCGTAGATCTCACGAGCATCGAAGACTCCTCGATGATGGTCGTTTCGGCCCGCGAGTGGGGCGGATTTCCGTGGCAGAGCCTCAAGCTGATCTCCGGACGGATGCCGCGCGACGCGATGGAGCCGGCTGTCGTGCTGGGCCAGACTGCAGCGGAAGTGCTCAGGAAAAAAGTCGGCGACCCGCTCACGATTGAGGCGAAGGAATTGTCCGTGGTCGGCATCGTGGATGGCGGCGCATTGGTGGAGAACGGCTCGGTGATTCTCTCGCTGCCGCTGTTCCAGGAAATCACCGGGAACGAGGGCAAGATCAACATCGTGGACATCCGCGTCGCTCCCGGAATGAGCGAGGACGCCGTGAAACGGCTCTGCGTGCAGATCAATAGCGTCGTGCCGGAAGCGCGCGCGATGCTGGCGGGCGAGCATGTCGGAAACAGCGAGGCGTACCGTTTCATCCGCGCGATGAGCTGGGGCACCTCGCTGCTCGCGGTGATTGTCGGCGTGCTCGGCGTCATGAACACGATGCTCATGACGGTCTTTGAGCGGAAGCAGGAGATTTGCATCCTGCTCGCCATCGGCTGGAAGCGCGGGCGGATCATCAGCATGGTTTTGTGCGAGTCCGCGCTGCTCGGTTTTCTCGGCGGCCTCGCCGGCGTGCTGGTCGGCACTCTCGGCGTGAAGGTCATGGAAAAACTGCCGGCGATTCACGGGCTATTGGAGCCGGACCTGAGTGTCCGCCTCTTCGTCAGCTCCGTGCTCATCGCCGTCGCGGTCGGCGTGGCCAGCGGCATTTATCCCGCGTGGCGCAGTTCACGACTCACGCCGAGCCATGCATTGCAGGGCTGACACTCAGCAAGAAAAACATTCATCCATGAATTCACCCGCCCGCCCGCTTCAGTCCCCAATCTATCGTTTCGCCGCTGCCATCTCCGGTTGCGCACTCGCAATATTTTCCGCCAGCGCCGCCGATACTGCGCCGGTGCTGTCCGCGCCTGAACTCGCCGCGCGGCTCAGCGCCTTGCAGCAGGATGGCACGTCATTCGTGCGGCTGAAGCTGGAGGTGAAGCAGCCCGCCAGCACGACGAAGACTGCGCTGCAACTCCAGATCAAACAACGCCGCACGAAGACAACCACCGAAGTCGTTTACCAAGTGCTCTGGCCCAAGGAGCGCAAAGGCGAAGCCGTCCTCCTGCGCAAATCCG
>Ga0194043_1000896_pt1 | contig 16776 bp, 19 predicted proteins | sample JunL4415m_MetaG_FD_161274 | JGI IMG/M metagenome (GOLD analysis project Ga0194043, IMG submission 161274) | Anoxic zone freshwater microbial communities from boreal shield lake in IISD Experimental Lakes Area, Ontario, Canada - Jun2016-L442-15m | ecosystem: Environmental > Aquatic > Freshwater >...
TTGGCAAGTCGGCCTGCATCACAGCGAGCTGGCGAAAGCGACGGAGGTCGTCCGCCGACTCGGCCACGGCCTTTGCGCGCGCAGGAGTCAGCTCGGCGGCATGTGCGATCACGCCCTCTAGGTCCCCATACCGCTGGAGCAACTCGGCCGCGGTCTTCTGGCCAATGCCGCGTGCGCCCGGGATGTTGTCGGAGGGGTCACCACGGAGGGCGATCAGGTCGGGCACCTGCTGTGGTGTCACGCCGTAGCGCTCGACGACACCCGCGGGGTTGACAAGCTCGGTTTCGGACATCCCCGACAGGGGGCGAATGATGGCCGTCTGTGGGGAAGCCAGTTGGAAGGCGTCTCGGTCGTGCGTCAAGACCAGAGATTGGCCACCGGCCGTCTCCTCAAGTGCGACCAATGTCGCGCAGACGTCATCCGCCTCCCACGGATCCATGCGGATCGCTGGAATACCGAAGGCCGCGACGAGTCCGGGTAACGCATCCAGTTGTGCGACAAGGTCGTCGGCAAAGGGGTCTCGCTGAGCCTGATAGGCGGGCCAGAGTTCGTTGCGATATGACGGTAGGCGACTATCGATGGCGACCGCCATCGCGCGTGGCTCGAACAGATCCCAGGCAGAGGCAAGCATCGAGATTGTGCCCTGCAGTAGGCCCACAGGACGACCATTGCTCCCCATAATCTTGCCGAGCGCATGGTAGGCACGGTGGGCCAACGCATCGCCATCGACGATCAAGATCGGCTTAGAATTCGTCACCCGGCTACGATACCTGTCCAATGTTGATCGATCCACGCCGAAACCCACGTCTTGCTAATGCCTTGCGGCTGCTTGCGCCGGGTACTGATCTGCGCCTCGGTATCAACGACATCATCAAGGGCCACCTCGGCGCGTTGATTGTGATCGCGGCGCGCGACGAGATTTCGCCGCTGATCTCGGGTGGCATCGAGCTCGACATGCCGTTTTCGTCGCAGATGTTGTACGAGCTCGCCAAGATGGATGGCGCGATCGTGCTCGACGCCGAACTCAAGCACATCATGCGCGCCAACGTGCACCTGATGCCCGATGCAAGTGTCGCGACGTCGGAGACCGGCACGCGCCATCGCACCGCAGAGCGCGTTGCGCGCCAGACTGGCGCGATCGTTGTGGCAATCTCGCAGGAACGTGACACCGTCAACATCTACACGGGTGGGTCGCGGTACCAGCTCGATTCGATCACCGACGTGCTTGCCAAGGCGACGCAGGGGCTCTCGACATTGCGTAATCACCGTCAGCAACTCGATCGAGGTGCGGATGATTTGACGATGCACGAGCTTCGAGGCGATGTCACCATCGACGACGTTTTGACGGTTTTGCAGCGCGCCGAAATGGCCTCGCGCATGGTCGGCGAGATCCAACGCAATGTCGACGAACTCGGTTTGGATGGTCGTCTCGTTTCGATGCAGCTCGGCGAACTGTCGGATGGCGTGCTCGACGAACGGATGGCGACGATTCGCGACTACCGCAACCCGGCTACATCGAGCAGTGATGAAGAGGTCCTGGAACGGATTGCGAGTCTCACGTATAACGACTTGGTCGGTATCCATGCCCTTGGGGCAGCGCTCGGGCACGAAGACAGTGCGGTTGCCAACGGTTCGCTGCGGCCGCGCGGTTATCGCGCTCTCGCGCACATCCCCAACCTGACAGATCATGAGGCGACGCAAATCGTGGCGGCCTTCTCGACCTTTGACGCACTGATGCGCGCAACGTTGCGCGAGCTCGCAGGGATCGAAGGGGTCTCGCAGTCGAAGGCTGCCGACGTGCAACAAGGCCTTCGTCGGCTACACGACCGGCTTCTTCGGAACGCGAAATAACCTCCCCCATTCGCGACGAAAAACCGTTATCCTTCCGGCTCTAGGTCGGAGGGAGCACCGCGTGTTCAAAGTCGGAGATCGGATCGTCTATCCCCAGCACGGCGCTGGCGTGATCGATGGCATCGAGAAGCGCACGGTGTTGGGTGAAGAGGTCGAGTACCTCACGATTCGAATCATCGCCGACGACCTCGTGGTGCGGATTCCTGTCAATCGGGTCGACGAGCTTGGTCTCCGCCGCGTGATGGACATGAAGGGCGCGAATGCCGTTCTCGCCGTACTGGCCGAGGAGATCCCGGCTGATACCGGTTCTTGGAGCCGCCGTTTCCGGATGAACAAGGACAAGATTCGCTCCGGTGATGTCAAGGAGATCGCGGAGGTCATTCGCGATCTCTCGCTGCGCGACTCCGAGCGCCCGCTTTCGTCGGGTGAGCGTCAGCTCTTGTCGCAGGCCAAGCGCATCCTCTCGTCCGAGCTCCGTTGGGTGCTCGACAAGGATGAGGACGCTACTAATGAGCATCTCGACAAGCTCCTCTCCGATCTTGCGACGGCCCGCGCCGAGGCGCGCGCCGCGCGTTCCGTCTAAACGCTGATGGCTGAGGCGGTCGCCGTCTGGGCGGTCGTGGTCGCGGCTGGCTCGGGAGAACGCCTGGGTGCGGAGCATCCGAAAGCCTTCGTCGCCTTTGGCGAGAATCCGTTGGTCGCGGCTTCCGTCTCTGCACTTGACGACCATCCAGGCATCGACGGTATCGTCCTGGTCGTGCCGGAGGGGTGGGAGGAACGCGCCACCTTTATGGTCGACGACATCGGCGCGGGTAAGGCGTCGATTGCGATTGCTGGTGGTTCCTCGCGCTCGGACTCCGTTGCGCTTGGTGTTGCCGAAGTACCTGACGATGCTGTGCTGATTCTCGTGCACGACGCCGCGCGTCCGCTCGTGTCACCCGAGCTGATCGATCGCGTGCTGGCAGGGTTTGCCGACGGTGCTGATGGCGTCATTCCCGCCCTCCCAATCGTCGATACCGTCAAGCGCGTCGATGGGTCGGGACGGGTGCTCGAGACAATCGAGCGCGAAGATCTGCGAACGGTCCAGACACCACAGGGCTTTGTCGCAGACGTATTGCGGCGAGCACTGGCCGCCCCCGACCGTGCGACAGGTACCGATTGCGCGAGCCTCGTCGAACGCATCGGCGGCACGGTCGTGACGGTGATGGGTGATCCTCGGGCCATCAAGATTACGACGCGCGACGACCTGCGACGTGCCGAGGAACTGCGCGATGCTGACTGACCATCACACGCACCTTCGTCCAGACGACGATCCGCTCGACGAGGAGGCACTGTCGATCGAGACGATCGTGCCCCACGTGGCAGCAGCGATGGATCAGGGGCTCGATGCCGTTGCGATCACCGAACATATCTACCGCTTTCGTGCGGCTAAGCCCGCCTGGGCCCACGAGTATTGGCAGACGCAGACTGAGTGGGATATCGATGCGTACTGGGAGGCTCTCAGCGAAGCAAAGGCAATCGGCTTTCCACTTCTGATTGGTATCGAGTGCGACTGGCTGCCGGAAGGACAGGACGTACTCATCGAGGCGCTGCGTGGACGGCCGTGGGATCTCATCCTTGGCAGCGTCCACTGGGTTGACGAGGGTGCGGTCGATTACGACCTTTACTCGGCCTTCGACCACATCGACTCGGAGGCGCTCTGGCGTGGCTACGTCGATCGCTACACTCGCGCCGCCATGAGTGGCCAGTTCGATGTCATGACGCATTCGGATCTACCCAAGTCTTTTGGCCCCCTGCCCTCCTCGACGACGCTCGATTGGTCCTACGACACGATTGCGGATGCGCTCGCCGAAGCTGGCGTCTGTGTCGAAATCTCGACCGCGGGCCTACGCAAGGCCGCCCAGGAGCTCTACCCATCTCAGGCGTTGCTCGAACGCTACTACGAACGTGGTGTGCCGATTGTGCTCTCGTCCGACGCGCACGTGCCGACAGATATTGCTCGCGACTTCGACCTCGCCGTACAGGCTGCGGTGGCCGCGGGGTACTCTGAGGTCATGCAGATCAAGGGACGCGATCGTCGGGCGGTACCCATTGGCTGATTTTCGGGTTGGCACAGCGGTCGATGCGCATCGCCTCGTCGCGGGGCGTGCTCTGGTCTTGGGTGGCGTCACGATCGAGCACACGCACGGACTGGAGGGACATTCCGATGCAGACGTGGTCTGTCATGTCTTGACGGACGCACTACTCGGAGCGACCGGTCTTGGTGATATCGGTCGCATGTTCCCGTCTAACGATGAGTGGGAAGGGGCCGCATCGATCGACCTGCTGCGACTCGCCTCCGAACGCATCGCGGCGGAGGGCTGGACCCTCGTCAATGCTGATTGCATGGTCGTGGCGATGCAGCCGCGTATCGCACCGTATGTCGACGCAATGCGCGCAGCCTGCGCTTCGGCGATGGGATCGACTGCCGACCGCGTCTCTGTGCGGGCCACAGGGACGGACGGGCTTGGTTTTACTGGTCGTGGTGAGGGCATTGCTGCCCAGGCCGTCGTGCTTATCGAGCGCTAAGACGCCCTGACTCAGGCGTCGGCTGCACCCTTTGGGATGGGCGGCAACGTAAAGCCACCCATCTGCTGCAGGCGATCGATGCGCTCCTGCAATGGAGGATGCGTATCGAACATGCCGGCGAGCGACGAGCGCATGCCCTTGTTGTCGCGCAACGGTGACTCGATCCACATGTGTGCGGTGGCGCGATTGACCTTCGTCAATGGGCGCTGATCGACGCCGAGCTTGTAGAGCGCTCGCGCAAGCCCCTCAGGGTCGCCGGTCAGTTCGGCGGCTGTAGCATCCGCGAGATATTCGCGCTTACGAGAGAGCGACATCTGTAGAAGTGCGGCACCGATCGGTGCGAGCACGATCGCTACGATCGCAAGGATGGCGCCGAGCGGATTGTTGTCGTTGCTATTGCGATTGCCACTAAACACCATCGACCAGAGCAGCATGTCGGCGACCATCGAGATCACGCCAACCAGCACGGCGGCGAGCGTCATCAGACGCACGTCGCGATTACGAACGTGTGCCATTTCGTGTGCCATCACGCCTTCAAGCTCACGCTTGTCGAGTAGTTGGAGGATGCCCGTCGTCGCGGCAATGTAGGCCTTGTCAGGCGTACGGCCCGCTGCGAAAGCGTTCGGTGCGGGGTCGTCGATGATGTACACGTCTGGCGTCTTCGACAGACCAGCGGCAATCGCCGCATTCTCGACTGTCCGAAACAGCTCGGGCGCGTCTTCCTTGTTAATTTTGTGCGCGCCGCTCGCGGCTGCGACGATCGATCCGCTGGCGATGTACCCGAAGATGCCGTAGCCGACGGCAACCATGCCCATGATCAGGCCGTAGCCGGCACCGAAGGCGACATAGATCGCTGCGACGAGCACGGCCATCAACACGACGAACAGGACCAGCACGACCAATGTCCGCATCCGCGCGGACCGAATCTGTTGTTGCAGCGTCATTAGCTGAGGTCAACCTTGACGGGCTGACGCTCGGAGTCGTCTTCGATTCGATAAAACGCGCGGGGCGAGAAGCCAAACGCGCCAGCGATAAACGAGGTCGGCACGGTCTGCTGCTTGGTGTTGAACTGCTGCACGACCGAGTTGTAATAGCGGCGCGAGGCGGCAACCTTGTCTTCCGTGTCGCTCAGCTCTGTCTGCAGCTGCTTAAACGACTCGACGGCCCGCAGCTCGGGGTAGGCCTCGGCGATGGCAAACAACTTGCCGACCGAAGCTTGCATGGCACCGTCTGCCGCGGCCTTTTCGGATAGCGACTTGGCACCGAGTGCCTGAGCGCGGGCGTTGCTGACGTTCTCGAACGCCTCACTCTCGTGTGTGGCATACCCCTTGACGGCTTCGACGAGATTCGGAATCAGGTCAGCACGTCGCTTGAGTTGAATATCGATCGAGGATTCGCCCTGGGACGCCTCGTTACGGAGTCGCACGAGTCCGTTGTAGGCGATCACAAGCCAAAGCAGAATCACAACGACAATCACGGCGATCAGAATCAGCAGGATGTTCATGGGGTCAGAGGGCCCTTATCGAGTCGGATGGTGGTAACGATGCGCATTGGTGTGCGCTTCGCCTCATGGTAGCGGCGCGGGGGCGTGGTGTTCTGCGCCAGCCGATGTCACAAAGGGGTCAGACCCTTATGTGACATCGTGGTTGCTGGCGCTGCTGTGTTCTAGAGATCAGGTGGATGTCACATAAGGGTCTGACCCCTTTGTGACATCGGCTCCCCAGCGCCACTCGTGCCGCACAGGTCTGTCGGCGAAGTTGCTGATCGGACAGTGTCATGTCCGCCTCGCGCTTCGCCAAGGTGGGGTCTAGCGGGGTAGGCGGAGTTGGTCGTCGACCTGCTCTGCCAGACCATCCTTGATCAAGAGCGCGGCGAGTGCCGGGTCGAAGGTACCCGTGGCTAGCGGCGCTTCCCGCAACTGGTCGAGCAGGCGACTGCGTGCCTGCCGGCGCGAACCTTCGAACGGGCTCTGCTTCCGCAGTGCCTCATAGCGCTGGCCGCGACTCGGGCAGAGCTCGGCGAGCGGGCAGACGTCACAGCGGGGGATCCGCGCAAGGCAGACCGTTGCGCCAAGGTCGAAGAGGCCTTGGGTCAGATCGTGCGCACGGCCAGCTGGTGGTTCGAGCTCAGCGACACCGAGTGATCGTTCGAGGATGCGCAAGATGTTGACGTCGAGGGGGATCACGTCGTGGTCGAGGGCGAGCGCGCAGACGGCAGCCGCCGTGTAGGGCCCGACGCCAGGCAAGGCGCGCCAGCCTGCCTGATCCTGGGGGATGCCGTGCTCGGCAAGTTGCCGGGCTGCCTCGTGGAGCGAGACCGCACGACGGTTGTAGCCGAGGCCCTGCCAAGCACTGATGACGTCTGCGCGCGGAGCTGCTGCGAGGTCGCCGGCGGTTGGCCACCGTTCGAGCCACGCAGTCCAGCGTTCGATCACCCGGTCGACCTGGGTCTGCTGGAGCATGATCTCGCTGACGAGGATCGCGTAGGGGTCGCGCGTGTGACGCCACGGTAAGTCTCGTCCGTGTGCTTCGTACCACGCAAGGACACGATCGGCGAGTTGCTCGGGTGTCAGCGGCACTCGGGCAGCGTAGTGCGCGCAGGGCTCGGCACGATCCGTGTGCATTTGTGGACTAAGTGGACTAAGATACGGTTATCGTGACTGACATCGTGAACGTGCATGAGGCAAAGACGCATCTTTCGAAGTTGCTGGCACGCGTCGAAGCGGGCGAAGAGATCATCCTCGCCCGCGGTGGCACGCCGATTGCGAAGATCGTGCCGATCCCGGTCAAGCGCGAATGGGCGGGGCCGGGTGCCTGGAAGGGCAAGTACGACATCCCCGACGATGCGTTTGAGTGGAGCGAGGCAGAACTCGAGGAGATGTTTGGCTCATCGATCTTCCCCGACGAGTCGCCCGGTGATGCGACAGAGGCCAGCTGACGCTGCGTGGCGCTCCTGCTCGACACGCATGCTGCCGTGTGGTGGTTGACGGATTCGCCGCGGCTTCCTAAGGCTGCGCGTGAGGCAGTGGCGACCGCGGTTGATGACGAAGGCGTTTTCGTCAGTGCAATTTCGGGCATTGAGGTCGCCCTGGAGGACTCTCGTCGCCCAATGCCACCGGTCGAGGCCTTCGTTGAGGGGGCTGAGGCATCGGGCTTTCGGGTGTTGCTGTTCGACATGCAGGATGCCATCGCGTTTTCCAAACTCCCGCGTCTGCATGCCGATCCGTTCGACCGTGCACTGGCGGCTCAGGCTCAGCGACGAAACCTGACGCTGATGACCGCCGACCGCATCCTTGCCACGTACCCAATCGCTATCTACCGCCTCTAACCCCCGATGACTGCCATTCTCCGACCATGACTGTTCGCGTCCGCTACGCACCTGCGCCCACGGGCGACCTGCACGAGGGTGGTGCGATGGTTGCTGTGGCTAATGATCTCTTGCGGCGCCAGCATGGTGGAGCCTTCGTCTTGCGGATCGACGATACCGATGATGAACGCCTCGCCGAGGGCGCAGTTGAGCGCATCTGCCGCGACCTTGCCTGGCTTGACATCGTGGTGGATGAGGGTCCAGATGACGGACCACACGCGCCCTATCGGCAGTCGCAGCGCGTCGAGTTGCATCTCGCAGTTGCTGAACAACTTGTTGCGACGGGGATGGCTGAGCAACTGGCTGACGGCGCGATCGTGTTGCCAGGCGCCACGCAGGACATCACGATCGACGACTGCAGTCGTGGTCCAATTCGGATTCCTGCCGACGAGCTCGACCGCACCGTGCTCGTGCGGTCCGACGGTCGGCCGACGTATCACCTCGCAACCGCGGCCGACGATCATGCGATGGCGATCACCCACGTCGTGCGCGGCGAGGACCACATCGTCAACTCGGCGCGTCAGCTGCTTCTCTTCGCGGCGATGGGCGTCGAGCCGCCGGCCTATGCGCACCTGCCGATCGTGGTGGGGAGCGATGGCGCCAAGCTCTCCGGACGCAGCGGCGCGCTTGGCGTCGAGGTTCTGCGGGAGCAGAGCTGGTTGCCTGCCGCCGTCGTCGATTGGCTCGCCCGCTCGGCCTGCCCACCGATCACGGCACTGCCTGCTGCCCCCGCTGATGTGCTGGCGGAGAGTTTTGACGTGGCGCACCTCGGGCATGGCACGACCCGGCTCGACCCGGCGTTGCTTGCAACGCTCGGCCGCGATCATTTAGCTCTGTTGAGCGCATCCGAGCGCATTTTGCTGGTCGGCGATCGCCTGGCGGCGCACGGGAATACCAATCTGGAACGCGTCATCGAGACGCTTGAGCCTGGGCTCGGTGAGGCCACCAACGTGCGGGCCGCGGCCGACCTGATCACGGGTATCACGGCCACACCAAACCTTCAGGATGTGGGGGAGGGTGAGCGCGCGGCGGCCGCTGCCCTCGTCGCGATGCGCGCGCCGCTGCCCGACCTGATCGACAGCGAGGCAGCAGCGGTATTGCTTGGCGAGTTGGGCGTCGGCAAGCGGTCGGTGCGGCGGGTCTTGACGGCTGCCGACCACGGGATCCCGCTACCGTTGGTGCTCGCGGCGCTGACGCGGGACGAGACCCTCGCCCGCGCGCAGGCTGTGGTGGATCTGCCATGACGCTGCATCTCTACGACTCCCTTCGCCGTTCGGTCGTCCCGGTCGAGCCGCTGACGCCTGGCCAACTCGGCCTCTACGTCTGTGGCCCAACGGTGTACGGCCCGATCCATGTTGGCAACGCGCGTCCGTTTGTGGTGGCCATGACGCTCGCGCGCCATCTGCGCCGCACCGGCTGGCAGGTCAAGGTCGTCTCGAATCTGACCGACATCAACGACAAGATCTATACCGCCGCGGTTGCGGAGGGCATCGAAAGTGAGGCGCTTGCCGCACGCGAGTCGGCGCGCTACATCGCCGACACCACGCGGCTCGGCCTTGGACGGCCCGACGTGGAGCCGAAGGTAACGGACTCGCTGCCAGAGATTATCGCCATGATCGAGCAGTTGATTGCGGGTGGTCACGCCTACGCCGCCGATGGCGACGTCTACTTCAGCGTCGCCGATTTTCCCAGCTATGGAGCTCTTTCAGGGCAAAAAATCGACGAAATGCAACCGGAGGAGATCACCTCCAAAAAGGCGGCGCCACTCGATTTCGCGCTCTGGAAGGCGACCAAGCCTGGCGAGGACGCAGCCTGGGAGTCGCCCTGGGGGTTGGGGCGCCCTGGCTGGCACATCGAGTGCTCGGCGATGGCGATGACGGCGCTGGGCGAGGAGATCGATATCCACGGTGGCGGCATCGACCTCAAGTTTCCGCACCACGAAAACGAACGCGCCCAGTCGGAGGCATTGACCGGTCGTCCCTTCTCGCGCATCTGGCTGCACAACGGCATGCTGCGTTTTGGTGGAGACAAGATGTCCAAGTCGCTCGGCAACATCGACCGGCTGGCCGACGCCCTCGACCGCGAAGGCCCCGAGACGTTGCTGTCGTTGTTTGCCCGCGCGCAGTATCGCTCGTCGGTGGACTACAGCCCCGACTCGCTCGAGGACGCTCGCCGCTCGAACGATCGGCTGCGCGAGGCGTTGCGTCGAGCAGCTCGTACCAGTGGCACGGTCCCGGCTGCCGCCGGAGGCCCACTTGCCGAGGCTGCCGCTGAGGTCGATAGTCGCTTCTGCGCCGCGCTCGACGATGACTTCGCGACGCCCGAGGCGCTTGCCGCCTTGTTCGATCTGGTGCGTCAGTTGAATGCCGCGATCGACGCCGGCGATGCCGACCCCGCCGACGTTGCAGCGGCTCGCGGTGTGCTGGTTGACTGTCTCTACGTGCTTGGCCTTGATGGACTCGCAGCGTCGACCGAGGGTCCACCTGCCGAGGCGCTCGCGCTCCTCCAAGAGCGCGAAAACGCCCGAATAGAGCGAAATTTCGAGCGCGCAGACGCTCTACGAGACGAATTACTCGCGCTCGGTTGGGTTGTTCAAGACCTGCCTGATGGACCGGAGTTGACGCCCGCGTGAGCGCCGATCTGATCTACGGAAGGCAGCCGGTCCACGAGGCGACGCGTGGTCGCCGTGCCGTGCAGGAGATCCTGGTTACCGAGAAGGCGAAGGCCTCGCTGCCGTGGCTGCGGGGTCTTGACGTGCCCGTGCGGGTGACGAGCGCGGATGAAATCGGTGCGCTGATCGGCAACTCCGACCATCAGGGCATCGCCGCTCACGTCGATCCGTTTCCCTACATCGATGGCGACGAATTATTTGCCATCGAACGCCCGCTGATCATCGCACTTGACGGCGTCAGCGACCCACGCAACCTGGGAGCGATTGTTCGCAGCGCCGAGTGTGCGGGCGCCGACGGTCTCGTCGTGCCGCGGCATGGCAGCGCGCCGGTCACCGCCGCTGTGGCTAAGGCCAGTGCGGGTGCGGTTGAGCATTTGCCGATTGCGATCGTGCCGAATCTGGCCGATTGGCTGCATCGCGCCAAGCGGCCAGGGCTGTGGACGTATGCGGCCGCCGCCGACGCGCAAATGGCGTACACCGACGGCGATTATCGCGATGGCTGCATCTTTGTCCTGGGGGCAGAGGGCTCAGGCGTCCGTCCGCGCGTTCAAACGGCCTGTGATGCGATCGTCTCGTTGCCGTTGGCGGGCAAGATTTCGTCGCTGAATGTCTCGGTTACCGCCGGCATTCTGCTGTTTGAGGCCGTTCGGCAACGTCCGTAGGACTCAACGCCTTTTGAGGCTTTCCGAATAGGTTTGTCCCTATGGAAACCTCGTAAACCCACTGATAGAGCCGATTCTACGGGCTGCCACAGCTGTCACAGAATGTAACGGTTTGCAGGCAAATTAGGATTTGCCCTATCAATTGTGAGATTGCCCTTGTAATTACCTAGGCCGTCGGGCATAGTGCGGATGTCCGGCATAAACCTCAAGTACACAATGAGGTTTATGGAGAGTCATGGAGGGTTATCCCGTTATGCAAGCAGCACGAGCAACAACCACCCGCACGCTAGATCCAGCAGCGCGGCAGAAGCGCGATCAGGGTGATCTCTCCCTCGTCTTGCGTGCTCGCAACGGCAATGACGCCGCTCTCGACCAGCTGATTCGGCGCTATCAGCCATTTGTGCGCCTTAAGGCCTCGAGTTACTTCCTGGCCGGCGGCGATTCCGACGACCTCCAGCAGGAGGGCCTGATTGGCCTCTACAAGGCGATCCGCGACTACCGCGTCGATCGTGAGACCTCGTTCCGCTCGTTTGCCGAGCTCTGCATCACGCGCCAGATCATCACGGCAATTAAGGGCGCAACCCGCAACAAGCATCAGCCACTCAATGGCTACATCTCCTTTAGTCATACGCCTGCTGGCGCTGATCCAGAGGGTGGCGAGTGCACGCTCGGTGACGCCATTGCCGGCTCGCCAACGCTTGACCCAGCGTCGCGCGTCGTTTCGAGCGACGAGCTTGACTCGTTGGTCTCGATGCTCGGTAAGGCGCTCTCGCCGCTCGAGTCGGAGGTACTCGCCTCGTTTATGGCCGGTGAGTCGTACGAATCGATCGCCGAGCGAGCCGGTTGTGATCCGAAGGCCGTCGATAACGCCTTGCAGCGCGTTAAGCGCAAGATCGAGCAGCACCGTGCCAGCCGCGAGGTTGGCGAGACCGCCTAGATTTTCGGTATGTCTGCCGGTGACCTCGTATTCGCCGGTTTGGCTGCGCTCGCGGCGGGAATCATTAATGCCCTGGCCGGTGGCGGCACGCTGATCTCATTTCCCGTGCTGTTGGCCCTCGGTGTACCACCGATCACGGCCAACGTGACGAACACCGTGGCGTTGGTTCCGGGCTATCTTGGTGGCACTCTGGCTCAGAGGGGCGATCTCGTCGGTCAGGGTCGCCGGATGCGGGTTTTGCTGCCACTCGCGGCGCTCGGTGGATTCGTCGGTGCAGGACTGCTGCTGATCACACCAGAGCGCGCGTTCTCTGTCTTGATCCCATTCTTGATCATCGGTGCTGTCGTTCTCTTGGCGCTCGGGAATACCGTCAAGAAGCGTGTGACAGAGCGAATTTCACAGTTGCATGGTGGGCAGGAGCGGTTGCTGGGACCAGCGATTGGCATCTTCGCCGCGGCGATCTACGGCGGCTACTTTGGTGGTGGCCTCGGCATCATCGTGCTGGCGGTGCTCGGCGTTGTATTGGTTGACACGCTCACGCGCATCAATGCCCTCAAGCAGTGTTCGAGCCTCGTCATCAACGCTGCCGCGGCCCTCGTCTTCGTCTTCTCGGGACACGTCTTGTGGATCACCGCCGTGGTGATGCTGGTCTGCGCACTTGGCGGTGGCTACCTTGGCGGACACCTGGCGACGCGCCTTCCCGCAGTCGTCCTACAACGTCTCGTAATCGTCGTCGGCGTGGTCGTCGCCGTCGTCTACAGCGTGCGCACGTTCGGCTGAGAAACTACGCAGCGATTGCGGTGCGCTGCGTCGCAGCAACCCGAGCGGGGTCGGGCACGTTCGTGCAGATGCCGTCGACACCCATCGCGCAGAGGCGCGCGATCGTGGCCGGGTCGTCTGGTGTCCAGACCCAGATCTCGCCACCACCACGGTGGACCTGTGTGACCAATTTCGGTGTCACGAGGCGATGCTGGACCGTTACCAAGTCAATGCGGTAGGCCTTCATCAGCAGATCGACGCGGCCGGTCCAGACGAAGCGCCAGAGGCGATTAGCGGCCCAGCCGAGCGCGCGCACCCAGTCGTGGTGACGGCGTGGGATCGTGAAACCGATGCGAATGCGGGGCTCGAGGTGGCGAACCCAGAGGGCCTGCTCCCAGCCGCCGCCTGTCAACACGACGCGATCGGTCATCTCGCCCTCGCGTAAGACACGCACGAGTTGCTCAGATAGGCCATTCTGCTTGAGGTCGAGATTGAGTGGGATATTGGCGTGGCGCGCCAACGCCAAGGCGTCGCGCAGGAGCGGGGCGGTCAGGTTCGCACCCTTTTCGTGGGCCAGCACCAACTCACCATCGGAGCCGCGGCGGCGGACGTCAACCTCGACCATGTCGCAGTCGAGTCGGATGGCCTCGGCAATCTGAGCCAGCGTGTTATCGCCAAGTCCGGTGCGGTAGCCGCGATGCGCAATGTGTAGATGCGTACCCATACACCTAGCGTAGCGCTCGGCCACGGGAAAACCGAAGAAATTCACCGAATCGAAATATCCCCCAATGGGGCGAATCGTTGATTCCAGAGCCGACGCGCGGACTCGAACCGCGGACCACTCGCTTACAAGGCGAGAGCTCTACCAGCTGAGCTACGTCGGCAACCTGTGCAGCGTAGCGACCGATCGATGCGGCATCGTAGGTTCCATGTACGACTCGCTTCGCGTCTTGGTGGTCTCCAACATGGTTCCCTCGCTCGAGGTACCGCAATATGGCGTGTTTGTGATGCGTCAGACCGCGGCGCTTGAGCAGGCTGGCTGCACGGTTGAGGTCGTCGGCATCGAGCAGCGCACGACTCGGTTGCCGGGCACGTTGCGCAAGTATGCGCGGCTGCGGAGCCAGGGCGCACACGCGGCGGACCGCATGCAGGCCGACGTCGTGCTGGGGCATTACCTCGTTCCGACGGCGCTGATTTGTCGGCGCGTCGCGCGCTCGGTCGGTGCCCCGTACGTCCTCGTCGCACACGGCGGCGATGTCGGTCATCTTGAGCGGTCGCGACCACTCCGGACCGCGGTGCGGCGCGCGGTGTTTGGGGCTGCGGCCGTCGTGGCCGTTTCCAGCGAGCTGGCCGCGCGCCTCACGGCGGTCTTTCCCGGGCTCGTGGTCGACGTCATCAACACTGGGGTGGACCGAGCACTGTTTCGTCCAGGCACGGCAGATCTATCGGCGTATGGCCCCGCCCCGAGTCGGCCGCTGGTGGTGCAGATCGGCAATCTGATCGAGCGCAAGAACCCCGAGCGCCTCGCCGCAGCAGCAGAGCGACTGTTTGCCGAGCACGGTGGTGGCGAGCTATGGATTGCGGGTACGGGGCCGTTGGCAGAACAACTCGAGGGATTGGCACACGTACGACTACTGGGGTCTGTTCGCCCTGAGCAGGTGCCTGTATTGCTGCGAGGTGCGGATGTCGCAACGCTCGTGGCACTCAGCGAGGGCTATGGACTCGGGGCGCTCGAAGCGACCGCCTGTGGAGTGCCCGTCGTCGTCTCCCAGACAGCACCAGTGGCGCGTGATCTGCCGGCAACAGCCGCTGTACAGGTCGATCCGTATAGCGAGGACGCGATTTTTGAGGGCCTGCGGGCGGCACTCAAGCTGACACGCGAGGATTCCGCTGGTCAGTCGACGGCAGATGCGCACGCAGATGTCGTCCAAGCCCGTCGCCTCGCCGATCTACTCGAGCGTGTCGCACGCTCGCGAGCTGCCTGAGCGCGCCTAGTCGGCGGTAACTGCCGACGACTCTTCGACGTAGGGAGCGACGCCAAAGTCGTCTTCCCAGAGGTCTTCGACGGTACGAAACTCTTCGTCGGTGAGTGGCGGCGTCTCAGACGTCGCAGCAAACTCATCGATCTGCTCAGCGTTGTAGATATTTGGGAGCACGGAGGCGACGACGTTCTCGTGCAGGAGCCACTGGATCGCAGCCTGGCCCATCGTGCGATCTTCGAGCTCGAGGAACCGCACCTGCTCGACCTTCTGAACGCCCTCCACGAGCCACGACTTCGGGCGGTGCCTACGGTGATCGTTCTCGTCGAAGACGGTCTCGAGCGTGTACTTACCTTCGAGCATGCCGGAGGAGTGGGGGACACGTACGACGATCGAGGTGTCGTTATTTTTTGCACTGGCGATGAAGTCACGGCCCGGCTGCTGCTCGAGCAGGTTGTGGATCACCTGGATCGCATGGATCGGTCGGTTCTCAATCGCCCACAGACCCTCCGTGCGCCAGCCGATTGCGGGGCCGAGGGCGACGCCGATCGAGCCAATCGTGCCTGCCTGGACGAGACCATCGAGCATCTCGAAGAGTGCATCGTCCTGAAGTGCGTCGAGGCGCGGATTGTGGAGCTGGTAGAAATCGATGTGATCGCGACCAAGGCGACGCAGGCTCTGCTCAAGCGCGTACTTGACGAACGCGGGTGTCCAGTCATGCGGGCGCTCGACGTGGCCCTTGCGCTCCCACGGCGAGTAGATGTCGTAGCCAAACTTCGTGCCGATGACGACGTCCGAGTCGGCACCGAAGGCCTTCTCCAGCAGCGTTTCTCCGCGACCCTCACCGTACGTGTCGGCCGTGTCGTAGAAGTTGATGCCACGATCGCGGGCATGACGGAGGAGGGCTACGGCTTCGTCGTCGGAGTACTCGCCCCACCAACCGGTGGCGACAGTCCAGACGCCAAAACCAACCTCAGAGACGTTGACCCCACTGGATCCAAGCGCACGCTGTTTCATACTTGGAGAGTAGCGCGGGTAGGTGGTGCTGCGCGAGGCGTCAACTTTTGTAGAGTGGATCGTCCTACGTCGGGAGGCATGCGTGTCGAAGCAGGAACTGTTGCGGTGAGGCTGTTGACCGATCTGCAGTGGCTCGATGTGGACGGGGCGCTCGCGGGCGGCTGGATCCTGATCGAACACGCTTGCATCAGCGACTGCGGACACGGTGATCCGCCGCAGCCGGAGGGGGCAACTGTCGAGTCGCTTGGGGGCGCGATCGTGCTGCCTGGCTTTGTTGACCTTCACTGCCACGGAGGTGGGGGAGGTTCGTATCTATCGGGATCGACGGATGAGGCGCGCCACGCAGCGCTGACTCATCGTAGGCATGGCACGACGACGAGCCTTGGCAGCCTGGCTTCGGCCTCTCACAGCGACCTGCTGCGACAAATCGAGGCGTTGCTGCCACTCGTCGCCGACGACACATTGGCGGGCATCCACCTCGAGGGGCCATGGTTGGCGCGGGACTACTGTGGGGCACACGATCCTGCCGTTTTGCGTGGGGTTGCCGACGACGAGTTGGCCGAGTTGCTAGCCAGCGGCCAGATTGCGATGGTGACGTTAGCGCCCGAGGTTGATGGTGCGCTCGACGCGATTCCGAAGCTCGTCTCTGCCGGCGTCGTCGTGGCGATCGGACACACCGGTGCGGACTCGTTGGTCATCAGGCAAGCCATCGATGCCGGCGCGCGTGTCGCGACGCATCTCTTCAATGCGATGTCACCGTTGCATCATCGGGAGCCTGGTCCGGTGGCGACGCTCCTGCTCGACCACCGCGTGGTGATCGAACTGATCGCTGATCTCGAGCACGTTGCGCCGGCGATGCTCGAGTTGGCCATCCGTGTTGCTGGTACAGACCGCGTCGCTGTGATTACCGATGCGATCGCAGCAGCCGACGATGGCGACGGCGACCACCGCTTGGGCGAAATGGAC
>Ga0194043_1000906_pt1 | contig 16691 bp, 17 predicted proteins | sample JunL4415m_MetaG_FD_161274 | JGI IMG/M metagenome (GOLD analysis project Ga0194043, IMG submission 161274) | Anoxic zone freshwater microbial communities from boreal shield lake in IISD Experimental Lakes Area, Ontario, Canada - Jun2016-L442-15m | ecosystem: Environmental > Aquatic > Freshwater >...
CAGTATGCCCGAAGCGTTGTGTAGGTTGGCATCTGTGTCGCTGCAGTCAAATCACCGATTGTCATAAAACGTTTACATCTTCGTCATGAAAACTAAATATTGACTGTTTAAGCTGATTCACTTGACCAACTCAAACAGCGATCGCCACGCGATTCTGTGACAAGACATTAACAAGTGAATGTTGCAACCATCTGACAGTCGCCTTTCTGCAACAAACAACGCGCGTGCTCAGTGGCTTGCTTTGTTGGCGCGCGCACCGCTTGCGCTGCTCGAAGACGTGCTGCAGCCCCATATTCAAGCCACTCCGCATTGGCTACGTAAGCCTGAAACGGGGCTCATGATGGTCGAAGCTCGTACGGGCGGCACTGGTGAGCGCTTCAATCTAGGCGAGATGACCGTCACACGCTGTGCCTTGCGTTTATCCAATGCACCCATACACCGCCACGTCGGGATCGCCTACGTTGTCGGCCGATCGCATCGCCACGCCTACTTAGCTGCGGTGGCTGACGCCTTATTACTCGATGACTCTGCGCGTCACGAACTTGAACGATCACTGCTCAACCCAGTTAGAGAATTGCTAGCTACAAATAAAACTGCTCGCCAAGCCCGTGCGGACACAAGCAAGGTCGATTTTTTTACGGTAGCACGTGAAAGCGGTTCTGATGCCAGCGATGAGGAGCAGTCGTGAATGCCATTGAACTTTCTGAGATTGGCACTGGCTTTAGCGACATTTCGCTCGGCAGCCAAAGCGTATTCAGGTCTGCCCTAGAGGCACTGTCTTATCCAGGGCGCCCAGTACCGTTAGATATTACGTTCGAAGCACCCAAGGCCGCGCACGCTAGCTCAAGCGGTCTGATGCTAGCGTTACTTGAGCCGGGCGCGCGACTTTGGCTTTCGCCTAGCCTAGTCAACACCGATGCCGCAACCTGGATTGTGTTTCACACAGACTGCAAAATCACACCACATCAACACGAAGCAGATTTTGCCTGGATCAAACACTGGGATGAACTCCCTGTATTAGAGAGTTTCGCTTCAGGGACAGACGAATACCCAGATCACTCTACAACGTGTGTTATCGATATTGCCACCCCAATTATCAAGACAGACGTAAGCCCTGCACTGACGTTAACAGGCCCTGGCATTGCACACACTTCATCCATCGAACAGTTGGCTGCCACACCTGCTCAATTGGCAAGCTTCGCTGAGCAATGGGCAAACAATCACACTAGTTTTCCTAGGGGAGTCGATATTTTTTTTGCGACTCACACGGGCTTGATTGGCCTGCCCAGGACAACTCGCATTCAGATTTCAGGATAGGGCATCTCATGTATGTAGCCGTTAAAGGTGGTGAGCAAGCCATATTGAGTAGTTATCAACTACTTGATGAACAACGTCGCGGGGATCCAAGCGTTCCTGAACTCTCGATCGCGCAAATTCGTCAGCAGATGAAGCTCGCTGTCGATCGGGTAATGACGGAAGGCTCAGTCTTTGACCCAGAGCTTGCAGCGCTAGCCATCAAACAGTCCTGTGGCGATTTGGTTGAGGCTATTTTCTTATTACGTGCGTACCGAGCCACTTTGCCCAGATTGGGTTCTACGCAACCAATTGATACGGGCAAGATGGTGCTTGATCGCCGCATCTCTGCCACCTTTAAAGACTTGCCCGGCGGGCAAGTGTTGGGGCCAACCTATGACTACACCCAGCGACTGTTAGATTTTTCGTTGCTGGCGACGACCGAGCAAGCACAAGCGGCCTCAGTCATTGAATCGGTTGGTGCAAGGCCGGCCGAAGCTGAGTATTTTTCTCCACGCGTAATTGATCTGTTAAACCGCGAAGGATTAATCGAAACACATCAGGCCCCGGAAGATGATCCAACGCCTTTTGACCTGACACGCCAACCCGTACGCTTTCCTGCCGCTCGTAGCACTCGTTTGCAAAATCTTGCGCGTGGCGACGAGGGTTTTTTATTGGCGATGGCCTATTCAACCCAACGTGGCTATGCCAATAGCCATCCCTTCGTTGGCGAAATACGCTTAGGTTCGGTTGACATCGAGTTGATCCCTGAGGAGCTTGGCTTTGCCATTTCAATCGGCGAGATTGAAGTGACAGAATGTCAGATGGTTAATCAGTTTGGGGGCAGTAAAACCGAGCCGCCTCAGTTCACGCGCGGCTATGGTTTAGCGTTTGGTCATAGTGAACGCAAGGCGATGGCGATGAGTTTAGTCGATCGCGCTTTGCGTGCAACAGAGTTAGGCGAACTTGTGCAATCCCCTGCGCAAATGCCCGAGTTTGTACTTTCGCATAGTGACAGCCTTGAGGCCTCTGGCTTTGTGCAACATCTTAAGCTGCCTCACTACGTTGACTTTCAATCAGAGCTTGAGCTTGTTAGAAAGATGCGAGCCTCTCCACCTCAAACACCGACACTTACGGGCGATTTAGAGGATGAGCATGCTTAAAGACAATACTAGCGACGTAACAGTGGGCGAGGCAGTCGCTTCTCACGAAAATCAAGCCGTTGATCAGCATTTTAATTTTGCGTATCTCGACGAACGTACCAAGCGCATGATTCGACGAGCGATTTTAAAAGCGGTTGCAATCCCTGGTTATCAAGTACCCTTTGGTTCTCGCGAAATGCCGTTGCCTTACGGCTGGGGCACAGGCGGCATCCAAGTCACGGCTTCAGTCATTGGGCCACACGACATCCTGAAGGTCATCGATCAAGGGTCTGACGATACCGTCAATGCCGTCAATATTCGTCGTTTTTTTCAGCGCACCACAAATGTTGAAATTACGACGCAGACGCAAGCCGCTACCCTGATTCAGACTCGCCACCGCATTCCTGAAATGGCGCTCACAGAAGATCAAATCATTATTTACCAAGTGCCGGTACCCGAACCGATGCAACGCCTTGAGCCACGCGAACGCGAAACGCGGAGCCTGCACGGCCTAGCCGAGTACGGCCTGATGCACGTCAAACTGTATGAAGATATCGCCCGCTATGGCCATATTGCGACGACCTATGACTATCCCGTACTCGTCAATCATCGTTATGTGATGGCGCCCTCGCCGATTCCAAAATTTGACAATCCAAAGATGCACATGAACCCCGCGCTCCAACTGTTTGGCGCAGGTCGCGAAAAACGTATCTATGCGGTGCCTCCGTACACCTCGGTTGAAAGCCTTGGGTTTGAAGACTATCCCTTTGAAATACAACGCTGGGATGCACCCTGTGAGCTGTGCGGCTCGCGCGACAGTTTCCTTGATGAGGTGATTACGGATGATCAAGGTGGTCGCATTTTCGTCTGCTCTGACTCTAATTACTGTGAGACTCAGCAAAACACGGTCGAGCAAACGGCAGTGACCGCGGCGCAGTCGGTATTAAAGGATGTTTAAGTCAATGCCTGTCGACAAACAGTCGCCCATCTTGCGTGCGACCGGTCTCAATAAAAGCTACGGCGACCGAGCCGCACTCATTGACGCAAGTTTTGAGCTTTGGCCTGGTGAAGTTCTTGCCATCGTGGGCGAATCGGGCTCAGGAAAAACAACACTGCTCAACGCACTCGCAGCGCGTGATCAACCCGACTCAGGATCGGTCGAGTTTCACTTGAAGGACGGCGCACTCACCGATATTTTCAAGATGACTGAGGCACAGCGACGTCTGCTCGCACGCACCGACTGGGGGTTTGTTCATCAAAACTCAGCGGATGGCTTAAGGATGGAGGTGTCAGCTGGTGCCAACGTGGGCGAACGACTGATGGCCTTGGGCGAACGCCATTACGGAAAAATTCGTGCCACCGCCTGCGACTGGCTTGCGCGTGTTGAAATTGACCCCGCCAGAATCGATGACTTACCCCGACACTTCTCGGGTGGTATGCGCCAGCGCTTACAGATTGCGCGCAACTTAGTCACCCAACCCAGATTGGTCTTTATGGATGAACCCACCTCTGGGCTAGATGTATCTGTTCAGGCCAAATTACTCGATCTCTTACGTCAGTTGACTCAGCATCTGGGGCTGGCCTCAGTCATTGTGACCCACGATCTTGCTGTAGCTCGCCTGTTAGCGCATCGAATGATTGTGATGCGCCGTGGTCGGATTGTAGAAACAGGCCTGACCGATCAAGTGCTTGATGACCCGCAACATTCTTATACCCAACTGTTAGTGTCTTCGGTACTGCAGCCATGACCACACCCGTTTTACGACTCACTAATGTGAGCAAGCAATTCACTTTGCACCACCAAGGCCTCACTTTACCTGTGTTGCAAAACGTTAACTTTGAGGTCGCCGCCGGCGAATGTGTGGTGTTGGACGGTACCTCGGGAATGGGAAAAAGCACCTTACTCAAACTGATTTATTCAAACTATCGAGTGAGTGCAGGGTCGATTCAATACTCGCAGGCAGGTCTCGTCCCTCTTGAGTTGACGACCGCTAGTCCACGCGAGTTGATCGACGTGCGTCGTCACCATATCGGCTACGTGAGCCAATTTTTACGTGTAATCCCAAGGATTTCAACGCTTGATCTGGTGGCTGAGCCGCTGTTAGCTGAACTCGGAAATTACGAACATGCCGTCAAGCAGGCACACGACATTGCCAGCGGATGGCTCACGCGGCTGCGGATTCCAGAGCGGCTATGGGGCTTAGCGCCAGCAACGTTTTCAGGCGGTGAGCAGCAACGCGTCAATATTGCACGCAGCATGATCAAACCGCGTTCGTTGCTACTGCTTGACGAGCCCACCGCCTCTCTCGATGCTCTGAACACACAAACAGTGGTGACACTCATTCAAGAAGCGATTGCAGCCGGTGCTGCCGCCGTCGGAATCTTTCACGACCAGTCGGTCGGCAATCAACTTGCCACACGCCGTATTGACATGACCAATTTTCGGAGCATCACATGCGCGGCTCAGTAGTCATCACTAACGCTCGTTTGATTATGAACCACGAGATTATCCAAGGCTCAGTCTCGGTGGTGAACGGGCGAATCGACTCAATCGACCCTGGCTTAAGCTCAACCACCGGTGCCATCGACTTTGAGGGCGACTTTCTCATGCCCGGAATGATTGAAATTCATACCGATAACTTTGAACGTCACTTGATGCCGCGACCAAAAGTCATGTGGGCCGAAAAGCCTGCGTTGATTGCGCATGATGCCGAGATTGCCTGCGCTGGCATCACCACCGTCTTTGATGCGCTTGGCGTCGGCGAAGCAGACACCGAAAGCGTTCGGGGTCAAACTTGGGGACGCGTACTCTCGGCTCTTGATCAGTACACTAAAGACGATCTTCTGCGTGCCGATCACTACATCCATGTGCGCTGTGAACTGCCTGCGCCAAATACCATTGAACTTTTTGAGCCGTTTGATGGGCACTCGCGTCTCGGGCTCATCTCATTAATGGATCACACCCCAGGCCAACGCCAGTGGGAGGACATTGAGCAAGCGCGCGTGTACTTTACCGGAAAAAAAGGCTGGAGCCACGAGAAGTTCGAGGACAAAGTCAGCAATGCCGCCATGCTGCAAGACCAATTTAGTGCTCCCCATCGCCAGTATTTTGTTGACTATACAAAGCGTACGGGAATCCATCTTGCGAGTCACGATGACACGACCGAAGCACACGTTCAGCAGGCCTTTGCGGAAGGTGCCAGTATGTCAGAATTTCCGACAACAATTGCCGCTGCGCGTTGTGCAAAAGCTCTGGGACTATTGACCGTGATGGGCGGGCCGAACGTCGTGCGTGGTGGCTCGCATTCTGGAAACGTATCAGCCACTGAACTCGCCAAGCTAGGTTTACTCGATGTACTGTCTTCGGATTACGTACCCGGTAGCTTACTAAGTGCTGTCGCACGCTTAGTGCAAGAGGGCGTGATGACTTTACCAGAGGCCGTTGCCACCGTGACGAGTCATCCCGCGCAAGCCACTGGTCTCAACGATCGCGGCGCTCTAGAGATTGGTTTTAGAGCAGACCTCGTTCGCATGCGTATGCACGAATGTCGCGATCAAGCCAGCCATGCTTTCGCACGCGCTGTGTGGCGCGAAGGTACCCAAGTTGTGTGACGATGAGTAGCGCTTACTTTCAATTCAATTGGCTTAATGCTGGCGATCGCTCGCATTCAATTCAAGTTGCCTCACGCCGCCGATCGCTCTTCGTCAATTTTTCATTGGTTCTTAAAAATTTTAATGTTCACATAACTGTCAAACCTTTGTCATGTCAGTTCGCCATACTGTCATGATCTGACTCGTGGATGATTTCTATGACTACCGCCCTGTGTATCACTCATCTGAACAAATCCTTCCATCCCCAGAAGAAAGCGCTTTGCGATATCAATCTAAGCGCTAAGCGAGGTGAGATGATTGCACTGATCGGCGCCTCAGGCTCTGGAAAATCGACTTTGCTGCGTCACATTGCAGGTTTGCTCGCTGCCGATCCGGTGTCAGGCTCTTCAATCGAAGTCGCGGGCTCTGTGGTTCAGAAAGATGGTCAGATCGCATCTGATATTCGCGTGTCGCGCGCAAAGGTTGGGTTTGTTTTTCAGCAGTTCAACTTGGTCGACCGCTTGTCGGTGATGACGAATGTCTTGGTTGGGCTCTTACATCGACTGCCCCTTTGGCGTGGTCTGTTAGGGCTATTCAGTCAATCCGAGCGCACGCTAGCGTATCAAGCTCTCGCGCGCGTAGGGATTCAGGATTGCCACAGCCAGCGCGCCTCAACACTCTCTGGCGGCCAACAGCAACGTGCCGCAATCGCCCGCACGCTTGTACAAGGGGCTGACTTAATTTTGGCCGATGAACCGATCGCTTCGCTAGACCCCGAATCATCACGCAATGTCATGGAAATTTTGGCTCGCATCAATCGAGAAGACAATTGCACGGTCATCGTGTCGCTTCATCAGGTGGAGATTGCACTGAAATACTGCCCTCGAGTCGTGGCCTTGCATCAAGGAAAGGTTGTATTTGACGGCGCGGCGTCTGAACTCACACCGAGTCTCTTACGCGAACTGTATGGCGTGCAGGTCGAAGAGTTATTTGCCCCGTTGGGTGCTCAACAACAAGCAACAGGCTTACGCTCGACTGTTAATTCTGGTTTGTCACTTAGCCAAGCCGTCTAACTTAGTTTTTATTTTCAAACCGCTTAGTTCTACTTTTTTATCTTTACGCCTCTGCGCCCTACCCTTTCTTTACTAGCAGCTTAGTCCTACCTCTCATTTTTTCGGAGTTTTTTAATGCTTAGAAAATTACTGGCACTCGCCATTGTTTCAATAGCGCCCTTGGTTTACACACAAGGCTCGCAGGCGCAAGAGCTTAATTTTGGCTTGATCTCAACTGAATCCAGTCAGAACTTAAAGCAAAACTGGTTGCCTTTGTTCGCTGATCTTGAGCGTCAGACGGGAATTAAGGCCAAGCCTTTTTTTGCCTCTGATTATGCCGGCATCATTGAGGGCATGCGCTTCAAGAAAGTACAAGCGGCTTGGCTGGGTAACAAAGCCGCCATGGAGGCGGTTGATCGCTCGGGTGCCGAGGTCTTTGCACAACAAGTGGCAGCGAGCGGTAGCTTAGGCTATTACTCTCACTTGGTGGTGCATCGCGACAGCGCACTGAGCTCAGTTGAAGATGTTCTTAAAAATGCTAAATCACTGAGCTTTGGCAACGGTGATCCAAACTCAACTTCTGGTTTTCTGGTCCCAGGCTTTTATGTCTTTGCAAAAAATAATGTAGATCCAAAAAAGATTTTTAAAGTCACGCGCGCCGCCAATCACGAAACTAATCTTCTGACCGTTGCAATAAAACAAGTTGATGTCGCAACCGCCAATAGCGAAGCCTTAGAGAGGCTACAAGTCGTTCAGCCTGAAAAGTTCAAAGAGATCAAAGTGATTTGGACCTCACCACTGATTGCAGCTGATCCAATTTTGATGCTTAAAGATTTACCCGAAGCGACCAAACAAAAACTCAAAGACTTTTTTTACGGCTATGGCAAGACAGATGCCAAGGAAAAAGAGATTTTGATGAATATTGGAAAATTGGCAGGTTTTCAAGCCTCGACCAATGCTCAGTTGATTCCGATTCGTGAGCTTGACTTATTTAGTCAACGCTTAAAAGTCGAAAATGATGAGGCTATGAGCGTAGCGGATAAACAGGCGAAGCTCGCTGAGCTTGATAGCAAAATGGCCGTTCTAAAAAAATAGCGCTATGACAGTTTCGAGCTCTCCTACCACTGCGCTGTCAGCGCCTGCACCAAATAAGCGTAGCCTTCTTTGGTACGGGTCCTGGACTGCACTGCTCCTTGCCCTAATTTCCTCTTGGCAAGGCGCAGATATGCGCCCGTTGGATTTGCTTAAAGACTCCGGCAACATGGCAACCTATGCCGCAGACTTTTTTCCACCTAACTTTTCGCAATGGCCTCTGTTTGTTGAAGAAATGGTGGTGACCCTGCAAATTGCGCTATGGGGCACCACACTTGCCGTGATCACTGCAATCCCCATGGCTCTGTTGGGTTCGGCGAATCTCGTGCCGCCCTGGGTGTATCAACCGATTCGTCGAGTGATGGATGCCTGTCGCGCCATCAACGAGATGGTGTTCGCCATGCTTTTTGTCGTGGCCGTTGGTTTAGGTCCCTTCGCGGGGGTGTTGGCACTTTGGATTCACACCACGGGCATCTTGGCCAAACTATTTTCTGAGGCTGTTGAATCCATCGATCCTCAGCCAGTAGAGGGCATTCGGTCGACGGGTGCCTCTGCTTTGCATGAAATTTTGTATGGTGTCATTCCCCAAGTCATGCCGCTTTGGATTTCGTTTGCTCTGTACCGTTTTGAATCAAACGTTCGCTCGGCAACCGTTGTAGGCATGGTCGGTGCGGGTGGCATTGGTGTCGTGCTGTGGGAAATTATCCGCGGCTTTCAGTACGCAGAAACCTGTGCGGTGATGCTAATCATCATTGCCACGGTGACCTGTATCGATTTACTGTCCGCGCGAATCCGCCGGGCACTTGTTTAACAAAGGTTTGAGATGGCTTTGACTTTAAGTGACGTCACACAATTACTGACAGTTGAAGGTGAAAATCAATACGGCGGCGAAGCTGTCAGTCAGCTTGAGCACGCGCTTCAATGTGCATCGCTTGCCGAGCAGGCTGGTGAGACCGCGCACACGATCACTGCAGCCCTTTTGCACGATATTGGACATCTGCTAGCCAAGACCGGTCGTGTTCAAGCCAGTGCCAGCACCGAAAGCGGTGACGACTTGCATCAATATGTTGCTTTACCGTTTTTGCGAGGATTGTTCTCGAGCGCGGTCCTTGAGCCAATACGCTTACACGTTGATGCTAAACGCTACCTCTGTGCAACAGATCAGTCTTACTGGGGCACGCTTTCGACGGCTTCTAAGCATAGCCTAATCGTACAAGGCGGTGTGTACACCCCACCACAGGCCGCAGAGTTTGATGCGCAGCCGTTTGCGCACGAAGCGGTGCGACTGCGTCGATATGACGACTTAGCCAAAGTGCCCGCAGCAATCACGCCCAACTTACCTCATTTTTTAAAAATTATGCACAGCGTGGCTCTTTAACACAGCGGCGCCGTTTCATTCGATACTCAAACTGGATTCACATGCAACTGGTTCACTCTAAACGTTGGTTCTTGAAACTCACAGCACTCGCGCTCTGTGCGTTGGCGCAACCTACCGTCTTGGCACAACCCGCAGATACCCGCCCTGTCGTGCGTGTGGCGGTGCAGCAGTTACTCACCAGTGGTGCGCTAGACCCCTTGCGTGAGCAAAGCAACGTTGGCACGCGCATGTTGCCGATGATTTATGCCGGTCTGATCCAACTTGATACCGTGGGAGACCTTTCGCCATTGCCTTCACTTGCTGAATCTTGGAAGCGTATTGACGCCAAGACTGTCGAATTTAAATTACGCCCAGGTGTTAGGTTTCATAACGGCGATGAGGTAACCGCTGAAGATGTTGCGTTTAGCTTTGGTGCTGAACGAATGTTTGGTACCTCTGCGCCACGGCAACCCAATCAAGACAGCAAGACGATTAACGTAGATATCGGTCGTAAGACGACAAATTCAACGCCTGGCAGTATGGATTTGCCACCTCCTGAAATTACTGCGATCGCGCGTAACTTATGGCCTTCATTGCAAAGCGTCGAGATCGTTGATCGCTACACCGTGCGCCTGATCAACGCAGTACCGGACCTCACCTTAGAAGGGCGCATTGCGCGCTTAGGCTCAGAGATAGTTTCAAAGAAAGCTTATATGGCCTCAAAAGACTGGGCAAGCTGGGCACAGGCTCCGGTGAGCGCGGGCCCCTTTAAAGTCAAAGAAATGAAACTAGATCAATACCTAGTTTTGACTGCGCACGATGACTACTTTGGCGGAAAGCCGCTAGTCAAAGAAGTTCGTTACATGGTGGTGCCTGAGGTGTCTTCGCGGATCAACGGCTTGTTATCTGGCCAGTATGACTTTATTACAGATATCCCACCAGACCAGTTCAAAACGATACAAGGTAACAGCAAGTTCGAGGTGATTGGTGGGCCCGTTCTCAATCATCGCCTAATCACCTTCGACAAAAATCACCCTGTGCTTGCAAACCCAAAGGTTCGGCAAGCCATGACACACGCGATTGATCGCGATGCCATCGTTGAAGCTATTTGGGGTGGTCATACCCGAGTACCGGCTGGGCTGCAATTCGAATTCTATGGTGATATGTTTATAAAAGGCTGGACTGTGCCAAAGTATGATGTCGCTCTCGCAAAGAAGCTACTTGCCGAGGCCGGCTATAAGGGCGAAGTGATTCACTTCAGAGGCTTGAACAATTACTACACCAATCAGACACAAACTGATCAGATCATGCTCGAGATGTGGCGCTCTGTCGGCTTGAATGTTCAGATGTCGATGAAAGAAAACTGGGCGCAAATTTTCGAAAAAGGACCCACTCGTGGTGTTCGGGGTTGGTCGAATTCAGCACCCTTTAGCGATCCGGTGAGTTCACTTGTCAACCAACATGGGCCCAACGGTCAGCAACAACAGACCGGTGAATGGACTAACGCTGAATTCAATAAATTGTCTGACGTGCTCGAAACCTCGGTCGACCCGGCAGAGCGGCAACGGACGTTTAAACGAATGTTAGAGATTGCTGAACGCGAGGATCCTGCCTACACGGTTTTACATCAAAGTGCGGTGTTTTATGCCAAGCGTAAAGACTTTGGCTGGAAACCCTCTAAGACCTTCGTCATGGATTTTCGTGCTCTGAATCTGACACCGCCAAAACAATGACCTCGACTGCAGTGAATTCACCCACGCTACTAAACATCAGCGAACTACGGATCGCATTTGACCAGCGCGGGCACGCGTCTGAAGTATTGCACGGCGTCGACCTGCATATTGCAGCTGGCGAGTCGATTGGTTTGGTTGGTGAATCCGGCTGCGGCAAGAGCATCACCTGGTTAGGCGTACTTGGTTTACTGGGTAAGCACGCGCGCGTCACAGGTTCGGTCAAATTTCAAGGGCGCGAGCTGCTTGGTTTATCAGATACAGAGTTGTCACAGATCCGTGGGCGAAAGATCTCGATGATTTTTCAAGACCCAAGCTCATCGCTCAACCCCGCTCAGCGCATTGGCGCACAAATTGCAGAAAGTTTGACCCTACATCGAGGCTTGCGTGGCGCTGAGGCTAACGCAGAGGTACTTGCGTTACTGGATCACGTCGAAATCCCAGATGCCAAGCGACGTATGAACGCCTATCCACATGAACTGTCGGGTGGCATGAATCAACGCGTCATGATTGCCATGGCCTTAGCCGGGCAACCCGATTTGCTCATCGCAGATGAACCCACCACCGCTTTAGACGCAACCGTACAAGCGCAAATTTTAGTGTTGCTGGACACCATCCGTCGAGACACAGGCATGGCTCTAGTGACGATTTCACACGACCTTGGCGTGATCTCAGAGATCAGCGATAGAGTGCTAGTCATGTACGCTGGCTCAATTGTTGAAAGCGCCCCCAGCCAGACCTTATTCAGCGAGGCGCAACATCCCTACAGCCTTGGGCTCTTAGCCGCAATGCCAGCCTTGGATGCCGAAGTTCAACGTCTGACGACCATACGAGGCAGCATTCCGCAGGCAGGCCAACTCATTCAGGGCTGCCGGTTTGAGGCTCGTTGCGATTTTGCTCAAGACAATTGTCGCGTCGCTGCCCCCATCCTCAAGACGATCGCCGTCGGGCATAGCTTAGCTTGCACAAGAAAACTAGCAGCATGACGCCTCTTTTAAACGTCAAGAATTTACAGCGCCACTTCTCTGTTGAAGGTAAAACTGCGTGGCTCGCCGGAAAAAAACTCTTGCGCGCAGTGGATGGGGTCACCTTGAGCGTGCAGCGCGGTAAAACACTAGGGCTGGTCGGTGAGTCAGGTTGCGGTAAATCAACGATGGCAAAGCTGGTGCTTGGCTTGATTCCTGCAACCGCGGGCACGGTCGAGTTTGACGGCAAGTCAGTCACCGCGCAGCGCAATCAAGCGTGGCGAGCCGCGCGCCGACATATGCAAATGGTGTATCAAGACCCCCTTGGCGCTCTCGATCGACGCCTAACGGCTCTTGAACAAGTCATTGAACCCTTGCAGATACACGACAAGCACGGTGAGATCCAGCCAGCCCTTGCGGCACAAAATATGATGAGCGCCGTCGGCCTAACCGACAACTTGTTTCAACGCTACCCACACGAACTCTCGGGCGGACAACGTCAGCGCGTCGTCTTAGCGCGCGCCCTAGTACTCAAACCGAGCTTGCTTGTCTGCGATGAGCCCATTTCTGCACTTGATGTTTCAGTGCAGGCACAAGTCATTAATCTTCTGGACGATTTGCGTCAGCAGATGAATCTGACGATGTTATTTATCAGTCATGATCTACGCGTGGTTCGTCACATCTGCGACGAAGTTGCCGTCATGTATTTAGGTCGCATTATCGAGCAAGGCTCGGCAAAAGAAGTACTCACTCATCCTGCGCACCCCTATACCCAAGCCTTGATCTCAGCCGTTTCGACTCCAGGGGCTAAGAATGCGGCGAAAAGTTCTGGTCGCATTATCCTGAAGGGCGAACCACCCAATCCGGTTGATGTTCCAACCGGGTGTAGCTTCCATCCGCGTTGTGCACTCGCGACTGCCCATTGCAAAACCAGCGCCCCCATCGCAACGCGGATTAGCGAATCGCATACAGTGAGTTGCCATCTTCACACCATGATTCATCATGGGTCGGGCAGCTAAACATGGGTCGCTACATGCTGTCTCGCAGTTTGCGCGCGTTGCTCACTATCTTCTTGGTGGTGGGGTTTGCCTTCACGATCTTGCGCTTATCGGGTGACCCGGCGATGATGATTTTATCGGCCGATGCTCCACCCGAGGCCATTGCTGCTTTTCGCCAAAGCTGGGGCCTTGATGCGCCTCTTTGGCAGCAATTTTGGGGTTATCTACTGAATATTCTACAGGGTAACTTCGGTGTTTCGATGCGCGATGGCAGCCCAGCAATGAGGCTCGTGCTTGAGGCGATCCCCGCCACACTCGCACTCGCTCTGCCGGCTTTTGCTTTGAATCTACTTATCGGCATCCCCGCCGGAATTCTTGCTGCGTTACACCGAAACTCATGGATCGACCGTCTTGTCATGAGTTTCTCGGTCGCCGGACACACCTTGCCAAGCTTCGTTCTAGGTCTGTTGTTGGTCTTAATTTTTGCCGTTAGTTTTGGTTGGTTACCCAGCGGAGGGTTTAACGGAGTTGAGCACGCCATCTTGCCGGTACTGACCTTGACAGTGGGTGGTGCAGCGGTGTTGGCACGTTACACCCGATCGTCGATGTTAGAGGTCTTGGGGCAACCCTATATTCGTGCCGCCTCTGCAAAAGGTTTGCGCTGGTCTCAGGTGGTAATTCGCCATGCTCTACCCAATGCTGCCTTGCCGATCATCACGATCGCCGGTCTCATGTTCGGTGGCTTGATTGCGGGCGCAGTGGTGGTTGAAAGCGTGTTTTCTTGGCCGGGAGTCGGGCGATTGACTGTTTCTGCGGTCGGCAATCGCGATTTGGCTGTGGTGCAAGCTGCGTTGTTATTAATCACCGTCAGTATGGTCGCAACCAACTTAGCAGTCGATGCGATTTACAGCTTGTTTGACCCCCGTTTACGCGCAAACTCTGGCGCGCATCAGTAAGCGCCAATCACCCAACCCTCTGTTAAGTCCGCTCAGCCTTCACTCTAAAAAGTTATACGCCATGGCAGTTCCAACACCCACGATTCCAAATGCCTCACGTCCCTATTTTTGGCAAGAGTACCCACCCCTCGTCGTCGTGGCGATCGCGTGGATCCTTGGGATATTCGTTATTGCGGCGTTGGCTGACCTAGTCGCTCCCTATACTTACACTGCGCTTGACCTCAAGGCACGGCTACAACCACCTTTAGGGTTGGGTGGCACCACAAGGCATTTGCTTGGCACCGATGAGTTGGGGCGCGACGTGCTTTCGAGACTAGTGATCTCGGTGCAGGTCAGTCTGTTAATCGCCTTTGCCAGCACCTTACTTTCAGCTGTGATTGGTCTGACATTAGGATTTTTAGCCGCACACTTCAAAGGCTGGCTTGAACAGGTCGTGCTTACGCTGATTGATTTCCAGGCTTCAATCCCCTTCATGATCATCGCCTTGGCAGTGTTAGCCTTCTTTGGCAACACACTTGTGCTCTTTATTTGTTTGATGGGATGTCACGGTTGGGAGCGCAGCGCCCGCATCACACGCAGTTTAACGATCGCAGCCAATGAACAAGGCTATGCCAATGCAGTCCATGCTCTCGGTGCCAGCTCTTGGCGCGTCTATTTCAAGCATATTTTGCCCAATATCGCGAGTACGCTGATCGTCAGCATGACGCTCACCTTTCCTGAAGTGATCTTGCTTGAGTCGGGGCTGTCTTTTTTGGGCTTAGGCGTGCAGCCCCCTCTCACTAGCCTGGGCAATATGGTGGGCTATGGTCGTGAGTATTTACAAACCGCCCCGTGGATTTTGCTCGCTCCGAGCTGCGTCATTGTGCTCACCACCTTCTCGATCAGTCTGGCCGGCGATTGGCTACGTGACAGACTCGATCCAACCCTTCGCTAACTGATTTCTGATGGATTCATCTCATGACAGCTAAACAAAAAAATGTCTTACTCATTGTGGTCGATCAGTGGCGCGGCGACACGCTCAAAAATCTTGGCCATCCAGTCATTCAGACTCCTAATATCGAGTCTCTTGCCAGCGAAGGTGTGACCTTCGCCAAGCATTACACGCAAGCCGTCCCGTGCGGCCCTGGCCGCGCCTCAATGCTGACCGGTCTTTATATGATGACCCACCGTGCGGTGCAAAATACGATTCCGCTCGATGCACGACACACTAATATCGCAAAAGAAGTGCGCAAGGCCGGCTATCAGCCCGCCTTAGTTGGCTACACCACCACGACACCTGATCCGCGTGAAACCGACGCCCAAGACCCTCGCTTTAAAGTCTTAGGGGCAGATATGGAAGGCTGGCACCCAGTCGGTTCGTGGGGTCTCGATAAAGAAGCCTACTTTGCCTGGCTGTCTTCGCAGGGCTTTGCCGTGCCACAAAAGCCTAACGACATCTGGTTACCGCAAAACCTGACCGAAGCCGATATCGGAGCAACGGCGAAACCAAGTGTGGTCCCTGCGCATTTGTCTGACACCACGTGGTTCACGGACCGTGCGCTCGAATATCTACAAGGGACAGAGAACAAGCCTTGGTTCTTGCATCTTGGCTACTACCGTCCTCATCCACCCTTTAGCGCTGCAGCACCGTACCACGAGATGTACGACCCGAAAGACTGCCCGTCGCCAATTCGAGCGACGAGTAAAGACCTTGAGGCAGCTCAACATCCGCTGCTTGACTATTATCTGCAATCAATTGAGCGTCGTCGCTTCTTTGAAAATGGCCAGGGACTTGGCGCAGACATGCAAGACGCTGAAGTCCGTCAGATGCGCGCCACTTACTACGGCTTGATGTCTGAGGTTGATCATCACATCGGCCGCGTCTTTGACTACTTAAAAGAGACAGGTCAATGGGATAACACTTTAATCGTGCTGACAAGCGATCATGGCGAGCAATTGGGCGATCATCATTTGTTGGGAAAGATTGGGTACTTTGATCAGAGCTTTCATATCCCAATGATTGTTCGCGATCCGAATCCAGAGGCGGATGCTACGCGCGGCAATATTGTTCGGAACTTTACCGAAACAATTGATACTATGCCCACGATCTTGAGCTGGCTTGAGCGTCCGATTCCGAGAACCTGTGACGGCCACTCGCTCTTACCGTTTGTACAAACTGGTATTGCACCTGCTGACTGGCGCACTGAAGTGCATTATGAATTTGATTTTAGAAATATTTACTATTCAAAACCCGAAGACTTTTTGGGCCTGTCGATGGACCAGTGCGCGCTTTCAGTCATTCAAAACGATCAATACAAATATGTGCACTTTGCCGCCCTGCCGCCGCTCTTCTTTGACCTGACCAAAGATCCGTCGCAACTTCACAATGTTGCGCAAGACCCAAGCTACGCCCTAGAACTGTTAAAGATGACTCAAAAAATGCTCAACTGGAAGCTCTCGCATGCCGACCGTACTTTGACAGGTTACGCGGCAAGCCCAGCCGGACTTATATCTCGGCTATGACATCAGCCAATGA
>Ga0194043_1000910_pt1 | contig 16669 bp, 19 predicted proteins | sample JunL4415m_MetaG_FD_161274 | JGI IMG/M metagenome (GOLD analysis project Ga0194043, IMG submission 161274) | Anoxic zone freshwater microbial communities from boreal shield lake in IISD Experimental Lakes Area, Ontario, Canada - Jun2016-L442-15m | ecosystem: Environmental > Aquatic > Freshwater >...
GCCTTCGTGTTTCGGGGGGGGGGCCACTGATACCAATGACGAAAGGGCGGTCTTCGGGCCGACTGTCAGGAAGACCGTGTGGGGCGTGTCGCTCAGACCTCCAAGAACGCGAACCCGTCGATCCGGAAGATTCGCAAGCATGACTCGGCAACCTCGGCGTCATATAACGTTCCGGCGCCCCGTTCGATCTCTGCGAGCGCCGCATCGACGCCGAGCGCCGCGCGGTATGGGCGATGCGATGCCATCGCTTCGACGACATCGGCCACCGCCAGAATCTTGCTCGCGGGGAGCAACTCGTCGGCGGAGAGGCCGCGTGGGTAACCCGAGCCGTCGCAGCGCTCGTGGTGCTGGTACACGATCTCGGCGGTCGGCCCTTCCATGTGGGCCGACGCGATGATCCGGTAGCCCGCCTCGGCGTGTCCTTTGATCAGTTCGAACTCGATGGGCGACAGGACGCCCGGTCTGCTGAGGATGTCCGCCGGGACCGACATCTTGCCGACATCATGGAGAAGAGCAGCGTTGTGGATCTCGTCGACCTCGGCGGCCGACATGCCCATCTGCTGCGCGATGCGCACCGAGAGTTCCGCGACGCGTCGCTGATGACCCGCAGTGTAGGGATCACGCGTCTCGACGACCTGGCTGACGATCTCGACCGTTGACAGGAGAGCTCGGCCGAGCCGCTCCAAGTCGTGCTCGCGCGCCTCGAGCAACCCCTGGAGGCGGATCCCTCGTCGCTCGATCTCAGCCTCGGCTTGCTTGCGGTCCGTGATGTCTCTCAGCACGGTGCAGAAACGCATGCTGCCCTCGGTCCTGACCAAGAACGGGGAATCTTGTACAGCTCTGAGGGCCCCGTCGATGCGCTCGATCGTGCGGTCCTGTGGAGGCCTGTGCCATTCGCTCGCAGTCCGGGCGATTGCCACAAAGCCGTCGCGCAGCCGATCTTCCAGTCCCGGCGAACGATGCTCCTCGGGCACGATCCGCGCCTGGAGCTCCCAGATGGGTCGGCCGACGGCGTCGCACTCGGCGATCCCGGTGAGGTTGACCATACCCCCGTTCCAGATGGTGAGAGTGCCCTCTTCATCCGCGACGACGATCCCGTCGAGCGACTGCTCGATCAGCGCGTTCAGGCCGGCGTCGCTTTCGCGGAGCGCAGCTTCCACGCGCTTGCGCTCGGTGATATCGCGGTGGAAGGCCATGACGTAGCGCTCACCGCCGATGTCCACGGGATTCGCCGAGACTTCAAGGGAGAACGTGTCCCCGTTCTTGCGGACGTGCTCGACCTCGAACGTCATCGGGCTTCCCTCGAGCACCGAGGCGGTCCGCTTGCGGGTCAGCTCAGCGGTCTCCGGCGTCACAAGCTCCGCGAGACTCGTCACGAGCATCTCGTCGATCGTGTATCCGTGCATCTCCGCGAAGGCAGGGTTGAGGAACACGAGAGCGCCATCCGTGGCGAGCAGGCAGATACCGTCGCTCGCGTTCTCGAAGACCGCGCGGAACCGCTCTTCGCTGTCAGCCAACTCCCTGGTCCGGCGGATGACGTCGAGCGCGGAGAAGCAGTGGTGCGCGAACGACTCGATGGCGGACGTGGGGAGGCCGACATCGCCGGTGGCCGCGTTGATCACGAGGTTGCCGAGCGCGGTCACCTTGTCGGTGATCCCGACCGCGAACAGGTCGCCTTGACCGAACGTGGCGATGATCGCCGAGGAGACGACCTTGGGCATCCCGGCCAGCGCGAGTCCCGCGAACCCTCCGGGCATCCTCGTCAGGGTGCCCTCGAGCAACTGGCTGCGCAGCTCGGGGGAGATGGGGAAGCGCTTCTTGAGGATGTCGAATCCGACGAGGTTCGCAAGCTTCAGCGCCGGCTTGGGCACCGCCCCGGCGATCTTGCGGGTCGCGAACGTCTCCAGATCGGGCGAGATCTCGTTGACGATGATCATGGCCCCGGGGCAGAGCCGGGCCATCGTGTCACCGATCACGTCGTACACCTCGTCGTCGGTCCGACACCGCAGGAGCGCCATCGCCGCCTCGGCAAGCAGCGCGCTCTCCCAAGAGGCCGTGACCGTGTCCTCGGCGCGTCGGAATCTCGATGGGTCGCGCCTGTCGCTCTCGTCCATTGGTCCACAACCCTTCGGTTCGGCTCCGCGTCGACGCAGAGCCGAACCGACAGTTTGGTTTGAGATGAGCTGTTTGGCTTCCCTCGGTCCCCTGACTCGGTGGGCTCGACAGACGCCTGAGCGGCGTTTCTACCCCCAATTCACGGGGGGTTTTCCGAGGGCCCCAAGCTCTCACCCCGGTCTGTACCCGCCGTGTCCGGTTATCACTCCCACCCTAGAGCCAACAAGCTCACGGGTCAGGTCAACTTGGCGTGCATTGGTGCCCCGTTCGTTCGGCAGCTTTAGAGATCGGCCGAGGCGTCCCAGTGAACGCGGTGTCCCACGGATGGGTTGCCGAGGCGATGGCTACGAAGGGCGCGCAGCGCGCAGACTCAGGCCCCCTACGACCCGAACGCCTCGACCGCGTCCTTCATCAGGTCCGGAATCGGCAGCTCCTGCGGACATTCGTCCAGGCACGTCCCGCACTCAGTGCAGTTGGATGCCTTGCCCTTGACCTGCAGGTAGCCGGTGGTGAACGGGTTGGCGTCCCCCCACATGGTCGCGTTGTTCAGCGACGCGATGACGTCAGGGATGTCGACGCCGCTCGGGCACGGCATGCAGTAGAGGCAGCGCGTGCAGTCGGCCTTGAGGTTCGCACGCAGCGTCTCGGCCGCATTGACGTAGACGGCGAGTTGGTCGGCTGTGAGCGAGTTGGGTAGGCCCTTCTCGGCGGCGGCGAGGTTGTCCTCGACGTGCTGCATCTCGGTCATGCCGGACAGCGTCAGGCTCACGCCGGGCTCATTCCACACGTAGCGCAGCGCCCATTCGGCGGGAGTCCAGCCCTCGGGCCGCTCGTCGAAGATCGCGCGCATCGGGGCCGGCATCTTGTCGCCGAGCTTGCCGCCCTTGATGGGCTCCATGACCACGACGCCCATGCCCTTCTCGGCGGCGTGAAGAAGACCTGCGCGACCGGCCTGGAACTCAGTGTCCATGTAGTTGTACTGGATCTGGCCGAACGCCCAGCCGTCGTAGTCGTCGCAGATGCGAATGAAGTCGGCGGCCGCGCCGTGGAAAGAGAAGGCGGGGAAGCGGATGCGGCCCTCGGCCTGCGCGCGCTCAAGGAATTCGATCACGCCGAGGGACTTCATCTTGTCCCACGCGGGGCCGTTTAGGCCGTGCACCAGGTAGAAGTCGAGGTGGTCGGTCTGGAGTCGCTCGAGCTGCTGGGTGAGGAAGCGATCCATGTCATCACACTCGCGGCAGAGCTGCTGCGGTAGCTTGGTCGCGAGGTTTACGCGGTCGCGCCACCCGCCCGACAGCGCCCGTCCCACGAACGGCTCGCTCTCACCGCCGGGGCCGGAGAATCCGGTGCCGTGGTAGAACCAGGCGGTGTCGACGTAGTTCACGCCGTTCTCGATGGCATGGTGGAGCATACGAGTGGCGAGCTGGGTGTCGATCCTGGTCTGGTCGCCGTCGAGCACGGGGAGGCGCATGCACCCGAAGCCGAGGATCGACACGTCGACGCCGGTCTTGCCGAGTTCACGGTAGAGCATGGGGTCCTCCCGAGGGGGTTGTCTTCTTGACTCGCCGCGCGCCGCCGCGCGATTCTCGCGACGGGCGGGAGGCAGGAGATGTCTAGACAATCTATCTATTGTGCCGAGTGCTGTCACTCTCCCACGGGGCTGCGCTCTGGTCCGACGCGCCCCTGGCTCTTCCGCAACTCCCAATACGCTGAATCCCCAACTTTCTCCGCAATCTCCCGACCAAGTGCATCAGCCCGTTCGGTCGCAGCGAGCAGCACGGCCGGCGTGACCTCCAGCGGTTCGTTGCCGACAAACCCCAGTAGGGCAGCCTGCTGCATGACCCTGTCCGCTGCGACCGAGTCTTCAGCCGAGATGCCGAGCTGTCCAAGGTGTATTGGCAGACCCACCCGTGCGAAGAACTCGGCGACCCTGCGAGCCTCGATCTCATCGCTCTCAAGCACCAGTTGGATCAAGACGCCTATCGCGACCATCTCGCCATGCAGGAAGTGCCGGTGCACCTCAGGAAGCGTAGTGCAGCCGTGTGCGATCCCATGAGCAGCCGCGAGGCCGCCGCTTTCGAATCCTATCCCGCTCAGCAGGGTGTTTGCCTCGACAACACGCTCCAAGGCGGTTGTGACTTCTCGGCGAGAAACGGCTTCGACAGCCGCTGGACCGTCGGCGAAGAGCGTGGTCGCGCAGAGTTCGGCCAGAGCGATTGCGGCAAGTGTCGGGCGCGCGCCCAACTCCGAGCGGGCATCCGGATTCTTAGCGCACGTGCGCGCCTCATACCACGTTGCCATTGCATCGCCGATGCCCGCCACGAGGTAGCGCGCTGGCGCCTCCGCCACGACGCGGGTGTCGACTACCACTAGCGCCGGGCTGTGGGGGAAGTAGCGGACCTCCTTCGAGACACCACTCGATGTGTACACGACAGCAATCGCCGATGTGGGCGCGTCATTGGATGCGAGCGACGGACACACCACGACAGGAACGCCCAAGAGAGCGGCGACGCACTTGCCGGTGTCAATGCACTTCCCTCCGCCAAACGCGATCACGCTATCCACGGCAGGCTGGGCGCCTCCAAGGACGTCCACCAGACGCGCGATTTCCTCATCGGAACACTCGCCCGTGAAGGTGGCTGCGACCGGGTCGCATTCCGCCGTGCGCAGACTCGCCAAGAGGCGTGCCCCGTCGCGCTCCTGGCCACCAGCAGAGGCCAGCAGTGCAGGGCGCCGACTCGGAACGATCGAGAGATAGCGGCCAATGTGGTCGAGAACCCCGCTGCCCTGAATGTAGCGCGGCGGGGAGATCAAGACCCTCGGAATGCCCAGATCCGAGTCATCCTCGGGTGCAAAGACCGCGCAAGGCAGGTAGCTAGCGACTGGCGGCATGGCTTTCCCCTCCGAGAGACCCCATGAGATTGGTGGCGCGCGTTAGACACGCAGGCCTTATGGGCTTAGAGATAGTGGCGCAAGCAACAGTATTCTCTGAAACCGCTGGATTGCCAAAGCGCGCGCAGGGCGTCTTGCACTCAGCACGAGGACCGTGTTATTGACCCGCTTGACCAGGACCACGGAGGTTCCCCATGACTCGGATTCCGCTTACACGTCTTGCCATGTCGTGTGTCGCATGCGCCGCACTCGCTGTGTCGCTTGCAGGATGTGCTCCCGCCAAGGACAACTCGGCGCTCCTGACCGGCCGAGTCTGGAGGGCCACCGAAGTTCGCACCGCCAAGGGGCTGGCCCCTGTCCCGGGTACCGGTGGCCCCACCAGTGAGTTCGCATCTGACAAGGTGACCGGGACGACCGGCGTGAACCGCTACAACGGCACCTACACCACAAAGTCAGGCGACAAGATCGAGATCGCCGTGGGCCCGATGACTCTCATGGCGGGCCCGCCAGCGGCGATGGCCATCGAACAGTCTTTCGTCGAAGCACTCAAGTCGGCCAAGAGCTACAGCGTCGCCGAGAACACACTCACGCTGATGGACGGTTCGGGCAACGCGCTCGTCAACTATAAGGTCCTGAAGGAGACGCCGCTCGTCGGGACAAAGTGGAAATGCACTATGTACAACAACGGCCGGGGCGGCTTCCAGGGCGTCATCGAGACAAGTACCATCACTGCGGTCTTTGGTGAGGACGAATCGCTGAGCGGCAATGCCGGAGTCAACAGCTACAACGGCACGTACGCCGCCGACAACGGAGAGATCAAGATCGACCCGGCTCTTTCCACCACCATGATGGCGGGCGATCCCGAGGTTATGGCGCAGGAGACGGCCTATCTGGCGGCGTTGCCCAAGGCTACCGTCTACAAGATCGAGGGTTCGACCCTGACGCTCAGAGACGCTGGCGGAGCCGCGATGGCCGCATATGAAGCCGAGTAGCTCAGGGTCGGTCTCCCGCTATCGTCACGGCTTCTCGGCGGGAGCTTCCTCGGCTGCGTCGCTGGTCGGCCCGGTCGATACCATCAGCAGCACGCTGTAGCCCTTGGGCACGTACTCGCCCGCCTTGGGCAACTGGGTGACGACCTTGCCCTTGGGTGTCTCGGCGCTCTCGTAGGGGATGACGATTGCCTCCAGTCCTTTGTCGGTCAGCGCAGCGGTCGCTTCCTCTTCGCTCAAACCGACGACATCGGGCACCTGCACGGTCTCTACAATCGGCGGACTAGGCGGCTTGGGCGTGTCTGCTGGTGGCTGTGGGTACGTCGGCGGATTCGCTGGCGGATTGGTTGGCGCGGGGCCAGCCGAGATCAGCATGCCGACGACGGTACCCGTCGCTACCCTCGCGCCGGAAACGGGCTCCTGTGCGATCACTTCGCCCTTGGGCCTGGCGCTGTAGGTCCCGTAAGTCCTGCCCCTCAGTCCCGCTTGTCCCAAGGCGTTCTGGGCCGTTCCGCTCTGCTTTCCGACCACATTGGGCACGGCCACGGCTGTCGGCGGAGCAACGCCAGCCGACACGAGCACCAGAATCTCGGTGTCCGGCGCCACCTTCACGCCGCCCGCCGGAGTCTGTCCCGCGACGGTGCCTGCTGGCGCGTTGTCGTTCGCAGTCACAAAGTCGGAGTTCAGGCCGGCGTCGCTCAAGATCTTGCGTGCCTGCGCCTGAGTCTTTCCCTTGACATCAGGCACGGCAACTGGCGGAATCGGACGCGCGCCTAGAGATAGCAGGACGCCAACGGTTGAGCCTGGGGCAACCTTGTCTCCGGCAGCGGGGAGTTGGTCGATGACCGATTCCTTGGCCACATACGAGTCGTACTCGGCGGTCTGAACGCTTTTTAGTCCCGCCTTGGAGAGCGCCTTCTCGGCTTCATCTCGCGTCATGCCCTTGAGCTTGGGGACCTCGACCTTGGATGGTCCACTGGAAATCGTGAGATTGACCGCGGAGCCCTTGGCCACCTTCGCGCCCGCCGCGGGACTCTGCGCGACAATGCTGCCGACGGGGGCCTTGGTTGCTTCGTTCGATACTTGCCCCAACTGCAGACCCGCCACTTGCAGCGCTTGGGTTGCCGCAGTCTGATTCTCGCCGGCGACATCGGGGACGGCTATCTTTTGTCCAGTGGTGAACCACCAGATCCCACCTCCGACGATGGCAACCACGACAACAGCCGAGACTACCCAGGCCCAGACTGGAATTGGGGCCTTCGGGTCGGATGCTCCGGTTGGAATGCTCATGCTGATTCCCTCCTGCTCAATGTCATCGCACTTGTCCTAGTATGCCCAAGAACGTCAGCCTCGTGCGTTGCGTATTGCGAGGCGAGTGGGCGTCGTGCAAACGTCGTTCTTGGCGCTCCCCCATCTTCGGGACCGGCCTTGATCTGGGCTCTCCGGTTTCTTCGCCCGGCGTCGCCAGCGGGCGTGGCTCCGATATCTCATCCCGAACAAGGGGAGGACGAGAGCCAGCAGGGTCGCAAGCAGGTAGAATCCCACAGCGATCCGAGGCGCGACGAAGGCGATGGCCAGCGCGAGGAGATCGACCACTGTGAGAATCCAACGCTGCCGATTGATCTTCCTGAGTTGCTCGCCGGCGATTTCGCTTGTCACCAAGTCTGGCTGACGAGTCACATAGAGCATGATGAGACTGAGCATGAACGAGGCCAGAAGAACGTTGAGTCCGTAGAGCAGAACGCCGATACGGACGCTCTCAGTCCCAAGATGCATCGCCCATCAGGTGCGCGGAAAACGGGAGTACGGCCACGAACAAGAGCAGACGATATTCATGCTATAGGTGGCCATGTCCCCGCGCTTCATCACCTTGGTCAACGTGGCGTGGCCGAGCCAGATGCCGCCGATGAACGCGAAGCCAATGAGGTAGGCTAGGAAGTCGCGCCAACTCTCGACAAGCGCGGGCCAGACCGTGACGCTCGCAGCGGGGATAGGCAGTTCCAACTTGAGGTCGGTGCGGACCGCCTGCAACGATCTGCCCGCAGTCCGACCATGGGGGCTGAAAGGTCAGCATGGCTACTTCCGAACAGCGCGGGCACCGCCCCGTGGCCGCCGTACGAGACCGAGCAGGAAACAGTGCTGACCCTTGGCGAGACGATCGAAGCCCGAAGCAGTGTGAACTGCCAGGGACTCGACTTCTTCGACGCCTACTGGTCCAAGGTCCTCGGCGGCGAGCTGCCGATGCCGCACTAGCCGAGACAGTAGCGCGCCCGCTTCCGCGTCCGTTGCTGCGAGGTCCGAAAGCGCACCAGTGCAAGACAGGGCTGCGCCTGCGTGATACCCTATGGGGTATACAGGTCTATCGCACAAGACGGCGGCGCTCTTGGCCGGGGTGAGTGTAGCCCTCGGCAATCACAACACCCGCCGTGAGCACCGACAGCTCCGGCACCATCTACTCGCCGCACGATAGGGAGGGCACGACATGGATGTGGTCAACGCTCGCTGGACCAAGAACCGCCAGTTCGTGGGGTGGGATTCCAAGCAACATGGCATCGTCATGGATACTCCTGCCGAGGGGACCGGTGAGGGGACCGGATGGCGTCCGGTCGAGCTGCTCCTGCTCGGCATGGCCGGCTGCACCGGCGTCGACGTGGTCTCCATCCTGGAGAAGAAGCGCGAGGACGTGCGCGGGATTGAGATTGAGGTGCAGGGCGATCCTTTCGTCGACGACTATCCGCACTACTACCAGACGATTAACGTGCACTACACCGTTACCGGTGTGGGCGTGAAGCCGGGTTCGGTAGCTTCTGCGATCGAGCTTTCTGAGGAGAAGTACTGCTCGGTCAAGGGGAGCCTCGGCCCCCAGTGCGACGTGACAACGAGTTTCGAAATCGTCGAGTTTGAACCCCAGATCGGCCCAAAGAACCGTTCCTAGTCTCTACGTATTGGGAGGCATTCCGATGACAGACGCCATCATCAAGGTGGTCGACCTCGACGAATGCAGTTGAAGCGGCGGGGGCGACCCCTACTCGGACGGTCTGTCCGAGTCTCTACTCTACGAAGCAGAAGTCACGGGCTCTTTCGACCTGCCAGCGGATCAGTCAACTTGTGGGATGCCGGTCTCGGTACAGATCGAGCGACTGGAGCGTGAGATCTCTACTCGCCTGGGAGGCGGGTTTCTAGTCATCGATACCGATCTCTACAGCCTCGAAGGCGTTGAGCGCGACCTAGCCTTGGACGCTCTCGTCGCAGGGGAGCCGTCACCGTTTGTCCTGGTAGAAGGACAGCTCGTGTGTACGGGCGCCGTTGAGGTGTCGGCGGTGCTCAATGCGCTTCTGCAAGCATCCCCAGACGACACCGCGATTGTCCTAGACCGAGCCTAGAACAGTAACGGCTCCCTCCCTGGGGGCCGCCGAAACGAAAGGTCGCCAATGTTCGGATGGGGAGTCAAAACCGTCACCGTCGATGAACTGGCAGGTAAGCTCAAAGAGGGGAAGCAGGTCCTGATCGACGTGCGAGAGCCCTATGAGTTCACCGCAGGCCACATCAAAGGTGCGATGAACGTGCCCCTGGGGCAACTGGGCGGTAGGCTCGGCAAGTTCGACCCGGACGCTGAGACGTACGTGATCTGTCAGTCGGGGCACCGAAGCGCTTCGGCTGTGCACGCCCTCAAGCGGGCTGGTTTCGAGAACGCATACAGCGTCAAGGGCGGGACTTCGGCGTGGCGTGGGAAACTGGTGCGCTAGCCGTGTCGCGCATCGGAGGGCTCACCAGTGAACTGTGTTGGAGCGCCTACAGCTCTTCTTGAAGCGAAGGGTCCTCATCCAGCATCAAGGCCAGATGTTCGACAACGTCGCCGGTGAACGCCACGCACTGGTCGATGTGAGCCGGCGACCCAAACTCCATTCCGGCAATCAGTGCTCGGCAGCACGTACTGCCCTTCTCATCCAGGAACCAGTCGTGCAGTTCCTTTGCCTTTCCCAGCACGAGCGGCGCCTCGGCGCCTGGGGTGGACCGGCCGTAGACCATTCCGAGTACCATGACTCCGCCGGACAAGGCACCGCACGTGCAACCACCGGTACCCAGCACGCCCATGCCCACGGGGAATCCCGACGCGAGCCGAACGATCTCCGCCGGCATCGGAGTCGTCATTGCTTCGTTGAACGTGAACACGACAGCCTCTGAGCAGAGGAACTGCCCGCTTCGGTAGAGATCCTCGGCCTGTTCCCGTAATGCCAGTGCGTCCATTGGATGAGCTCCAGTCATGAGTGACATCGAGATACGTGATGATATATATCACCACCGAGAATAGACTTGCCTGCTCCTGCGGTGCAAATCGAGAGCCAGGCGCGAGCTCATCCACCTATGTTCGGAGGTTGACACCGAGCCAGCGTCCCCCTAGCCTATCGTTCATCGGCGATGGCCGATAGACGATAGGCAACCGATTGGACCAGCCCATGGATGACAACCTGACCGCTGCGGTTGCCAAGGCCCTCGCTCATCCGACGCGACTGCAAATCCTGCGTCTGCTGGCATCTCAGACCGAATGCCGGGGAGCTGACGTGTTCTCAGAGCTGCCACTCGCGCAGTCGACAGTCTCTGAGCACCTGCGGATTCTCAAGCACGCTGAACTCATCAGTTCTCGTCCCGAGACAAGTGGAAACGGCATGGTCTACTGCCTGAATCCCAGGGCCTTCGAGGACCTCATCGCCGCTCTTTCGGGAATCACTGCGGCGTCAATCTGCAACCCCACTGGAAGGTGCTGACCGATATGGCTCAGGGCGTAGCGAAGCGCCTCTCGTTCCTCGACCGGTATCTCACGCTTTGGATCTTCTTGGCGATGGCCGTTGGGGTCGGAGTTGGCGCGCTGTTCAAAGCCGTACCCGACTTCATCGGTAGCATGAGCTACGGGACCACCAATATTCCCATCGCTATCGGGCTCATCGCGATGATGTATCCGGCACTCGCCAAGGTTCGCTACGAAGAGCTGCCTGATGCGATGAGCGACAAGAAGGCCCTTGGCCTCGCGATGGTGATGAACTGGATCGTTGCGCCGTCAGTCATGTTCCTGCTCGCGATTGCGGCAGCGAGCGTCTTCCCTAACTTCACGGACTACATGGTCGGCCTGATCATCATCGGCATCTCGCCGTGTATCGCCATGGTCATCGTGTGGAACGGCCTCGCCAAGGGCGACACTGAGTTCGCGGCCGGGCTCGTCGCCATTAACAGTGTGATGCAGGTGCTCTTCTTCGGTCTCTACGCGTGGTTCTTCCTCACGGCGATGCTGCCTCTGTTTGGCCTCAGGGGCGCGGTCGTTAACGTGTCGATGGCCGAGATCGCCACGACCGTCGCCATCTACCTTGGTATCCCGTTTGTTGCCGGCGTCGTCTCGCGCCTCTGGCTGCGCAAGGTTAAGGGCGCGTGCTGGTACGACGAGGTCTTTGTGCCGCGCGTCGGTCCCATCACGCTGGTTGCCCTGCTCTTCACCATCTTCACGATGTTCTCACTCAAGGGTGAGCTGATCGTGCAGATTCCGATGGACGTCGTGCGGGTCGCGATTCCGATGCTCTTCTACTTTGGGATCATGTTCTTCCTCGTGTTCTTTGTGGCCAAAGCGATGAAGTTCGGCTATGCCAAAACCACGACCCTCGCGTTCACCGCTGGCTCCAACAACTTTGAGCTTGCTATCGCCGTATGCGTGGCGGTGTTTGGCATCAAAAGTGGCGCGGCGTTCGCGGCCGTCATCGGGCCGCTCGTCGAGGTGCCAGTGCTCATCGGACTCGTGAATGTGGCACTGGCTTTCAAGCGTCGCTACTTCGCCGACGAAGCCGAGCCGATTGAGGCGGACTTGCTGAGCGAGGCCGATGGGGCCGTCGCGGCGTTCGAGGATACGTGCCTGGTCAGCGACATGCTGAAGGAGGAGTAGGTGCGGCGGATCGCCCTGTTCTCTGACATCCACGCAAACCTCCTGGCGCTTGATGCGGTGCTCGCAGACATCGAGCGCGCGGGCATCGAGGAGGTCTACTGCCTCGGCGACCTTGTCGGCTATGGGCCAGAGCCTGCTCGCGTAATCCATCGTGTGCGCGGCCTCGGGATTCCCACGATCCGCGGCAACTACGACGACGGAATCGGTAACCGCCGAGGGCAATGCGGCTGCCACTACGCCACCGAGCAGGCCAAGTCCGATGGTGCGGCCTCGTACGCATTCACCGATGCGGCGCTCGACGATGCCGACCACAAATGGCTTGCCTCGCTGCCCGATGACATCCGCTTTGAGCATGATGGCGTGCGAGTTTTGCTCGCTCACGGCAGCCCGCGCAAGATCAACGAGTATCTTCTGCTCGATCGTGAGGATAAGCAGCTTGCCCGACTTGCCGACCAGGCCGAGGCCGATGTCGTCTGTGTCGGCCACGTCCACATCCCCTACCATCGCACGATGACAGCTGTTGACGGCAGGTGCGTCCACTATGTGAGCAGCGGGTCTGTTGGCAAGCCCAAGGACGGCGATCCGCGAGCCGGATGGGTGGAGCTGCGGACGGGGCCGGAGGACGTGGTCCGAGAGCACGCGCCGCTCGACGGTGCGCTGTCCGCCGTGGCCACTAGTAACATCTGGGCCGGAATCGTCGTGCACCGCGTCGACTACGACGTGGATTCCGTGGCTGGGGCCATGGCCGCCGTCGGACTACCGGAAGCACTTGCGGATGCGTTGAGAGAAGCCTGAGCGGGCCGATACTCCCACTTGAGCGAAGAGGAGTGCGCGTGACCGACAACGAGATCCGAGAGCCGAGCAAACCGAAGCGCGCTTCGACCGCAGTCGCTGTCATCTTGGTGGTGGCGGCATTGTTCGGCGGCGTCTTGCTCGCCAAGGCCCTGAATAGAACGCCTACACCGCAGGTGGCGTCACCGAGTGGTGCTTCGACGGGCGCTCCCGCGCAATCCGGTGCACCGACTGTCACCTCGACACACAACGATGCCGTTGCCGACTACGAGGCAGCACTCAAGACCAGCAAGCCCATCTACGTCCTCTTCCACTCGCTGAGTTGACAGTCCTGCCTTGATATCTCGGCGGTCGTCGAGAAGGTCATGCCGGACTACGCGAGCAAGGTCGTCTTCGTGAACGCCATCACCGACGATCCCTCGGCGCAGCAGCTCGCCTCGAAGTTCCGGTTCCAGTACATTCCCACCTCCTTCTTCGTCACGCTTGACGGCCAAGTTGCCGACTCGTTCACCGGACCTATGACGGAGGCCGACATGAGGGCCCGGCTCGACAAGCTGATTGCCAAGTGAACATCGAAGCGTTCGCACCGCAGCTGGCGGATGGGTCTCTCGGCACGGCGGCAGCTTTCGGCATTGCGTTTCTCGGAGGCATGGGCGCCGGCTTTGGCCCCTGCGTGCTGCCGATGCTTCCCGCCGTGTTCGGCTACGTGACCGGGCAGGTTGCCGAGACGCCGGGGATCTCGGCAGACGCGGCGTGGCGCAGAGGACTGGCTCTCTCGGCGACGTTCGTGCTGGGGATGAGCCTGCTGTTCTCCGCAATCGGTGTCGTGGCGGCGGTGCTGGGTCGGGCTCTTCTGGTTGGCGCGTGGGCGTACTACGTGCTCGCGGTCATCTGCGTGGTGCTCGGTTTGCAGATGCTGGGCGTCATCAGCATTCCGTTCGGCGCACTGAACCGCCTCTTGCCCGTAACACGTCCCGAGCGTCGAGGGTTCGCGGGCGCATTCCTGTTCGGGATCCTGTTTGGGGTTGTTGCCTCGCCGTGCTCGACCCCCATACTTGCTGCGATCGCGACGATTGCGGCTGCAAGGGGTTCCGTGCCACAAGGCGCCCTCTTGCTGTTCGTGTATGGGCTCGGCAAGGGTGTGCCCCTGATGTTGCTTGGCCTCGCTGCGGGTTCGCTGACACTGATGCGCTCACTTGCGCGAGCGAGCGGGGTGCTCACGAAGATTGGTGGGGTGTCCCTGATTGGCGCTGCTGCGTACTTGGTATGGCTCGCCTGACGCACATGCGAGGGACCGTCAGAGGGATGATACCGTCATCAAATTGTAACAATATGTTAAGCTTCGATAAGCACGGCTGTGCCTCTTCACAAGGATGATCAGGGCGTCTCGAGGCGCTGGCGCGCGAGTGCCGGCGACTGCCTCAGACACAACTAGTCGTCCGGCCGTCCGTGTCAGTGAGCTCTCACTCAAGCAAGAGACAGCGTTTCGTCGAGGAGGCAGGGACTGTGAAGAACCACGCGATCAGCCGAACCGTTTTCGTGCTGCTGGCACTCGCTCTCGCTGTGGCAACGGGCGTGATGCCCGTGGCTCCGGCTCTGGCTCGCACGGACACACCCGCCACGCCGCCTGCTGCGCAATCCTACTCGGCGACCATCGCCGAGGCACGGATCGCAGCAAATGCGCTCCTCGCACAGACGGGTGCCGCATCGCTGTCGGTGGCTCTCGTCGACGGCGAAAAGGTGGTCTGGAGCGAGGGCTTCGGCTACGCGGATATGGCGACCTCGGCGAAGCCGGAAGCGACCACCATGTACGGCATCGGCTCAGTGAGCAAGATGCTTGCGACCGTCGCCGTCATGAAGTTGGTCGACCAAGGCAAGCTGAACCTCGACGCCCCAGTCTCGCGCTACCTTCCCGCGTTTCGGATGGCCTCCCCCGAGTATCGGAGGGTCACCGTCCGCATGCTCCTCAACCACACGTCAGGCTTCCCGGGTTCTGAGTACCGCAACTTGTTTGGGACCGAGCCCTTCCGCGACTACCCCCAACAGACGATGAGCTCTCTGGGCGGCGAGCGACTCAAGGATGCGCCAGGCACCCTAGGCGTGTATTGCAATGACGGGTTCACCATGGTCGAGAACCTTGTCCCCGCGGTGACCGGCAAGACGTATGCGCAATTCGTCGCCGACGAGGTCTTCGCTCCGCTCGAGATGCAACGCTCCGCCTATCCTCTCGGCCATTTTGCTGAGGGAACATACGCGAAGGCATACACGGGTTCCACGCCTAACCCTCAGGAATTCGCCAACGCTTTGGGCTCTGGCGGCTTGTACTCCACGCCGAGCGACATGTCGCATTTGGCGTCGATGCTTATGAACGGAGGCGTCTACAAAGGAACAAGAGTCCTCTCGGCCGCCTCGGTCAATGAGATGGGCAAGGACCAGACGATCGGGACTTTCAGTCCGGCGACAACCAATGCGATGCGCTTCGGACTTGGGTGGGACACAGTCACGGAGCCGAGTCTCACGGCGGTTGGGATCAGCGGATGGGCGAAAGGTGGCGACACCCGAGACTATCACGCTTCCTTCATCGTCGCGCCGACACAGGATCTGGCCGTGGTGGTGACCGCTGTCGCTCCGCTGGACTCGGGCGCTTGTGGGTTGCTCGGGGAGGAGATATTGCTGGGCGCGCTAGCTGAGAGAGGGACGATCGACGGCATGCCAGCGCCCATTTCCACTGTTGCGCCACCGGTCAAGAACGCCACGGCAGCACAGCTCGCGGGGATGAAGGGCTACTGGGCGATGAGCGGGAAGGTGTTCCGCATCTCGGCCTCGCCAAGCGACGCCAAGTCGCTGACGATCGACCTACTCACCCCCGAGGGATGGGGCGAGATGGCCAGCGGACTGAAGCTGCGCACCGATGGCCGCTTCTACTCTGATGGCTCGCCCACTTCGTATTGCAGCATGCCGGCAGGGGGCAGGCAGTATCTGGTCATGAACCGCGTCGGGGGGCTCGGCCACTACCGGGACGACATGATGATCGGTCAGAAGCTGAGGTCCGCGCCAACGCTTTCCAAGACTTGGCGCGGCCGCATCGGTCAAGAGTGGCTGGCCGTGAACCAAGTGCCGTCGTCCCTCCTTTGGACGATCGACGGCGGCCCGGTCGTGACTTTGGGCGAGATCCCCGGGTTCCCTGGCTACATCACCGCCGACCTAGCGGAGTACGGCCTTCAGGTGCAGGACCCCAGCGCCGGTCCCAATGTGGCGGCGATGTTCCTGCACATACCGGGAATCGGCTCACGTGACCTCAACGACCTGATCGTCGAGAAGCGCGGCGGCCAGGAGCGGCTCAGGTGGGGGAGCGAAATCTACCGGCTGGCCGAGACCGTGCCGGTGCTGGCCGCCGGGACGAACAGGGTGAGCTTTGGGCCTGAGGGCTTTGCCGACTGGCGCACGCTCGCCAACGCTGCCAGCGTGAATATCTCGGGAGCCACCGGATGGTGTCTCTACGACGCCGAGATGCGGGTCGTCGGCTCAGGAAGCACGTTCCCAGTGACAGTGCACGCACCCGAGGCAGGCTCGCGCCTGTTGCTGTTCGGCGCCCGCGGATCGCGCGCGACCGTCTCGGTCACAGCCGAGCAGGCCCGGACCACCATCGTGGCCCCGTCGGCCAAACGCGCGATCACGCAGCTCGGGCTCGCCACGGGTGGGATCGGAATCACTGCGACTCGCGACGTGGCCAACTTCGCCGCCAACGCGCCCAAGGCGTCTGTCTATGTCCCTCCCGCCCCCGAGGATCTGAGCGCGCTGTCCTGGACGGAGTCGTTTGACGCACTGCACTCCAAGATGTCTCGCGAGTATGCCTTCACCAACTGGAAGGGCATCAACTGGCGCGCGATGAAGACGAAGTATCGGCCGCGCATCGCTGCGGCCCAGGCAGCTGGTGACCTCCATGCGTACTACC
>Ga0194043_1000912_pt1 | contig 16651 bp, 18 predicted proteins | sample JunL4415m_MetaG_FD_161274 | JGI IMG/M metagenome (GOLD analysis project Ga0194043, IMG submission 161274) | Anoxic zone freshwater microbial communities from boreal shield lake in IISD Experimental Lakes Area, Ontario, Canada - Jun2016-L442-15m | ecosystem: Environmental > Aquatic > Freshwater >...
TGTGTTCTCGAACATCCTCCAAAGGACCTCTGGCCCCCCATTCTCGCCCATTTTACTCTGTAATCACTGGCTAGTTTTGCTCCGGCAAGAAATCCAGTTTTGAACCGTCGCCGACACAATCACGCCCCGCGCTCGACACGCGCGGGCGGGCGCGCCATCGTCCGGAGCATGACGCCGGAAGATTCTCCCCGAATCCGCGCATTGCGGATGCTCATGACGATGGATGCGGTCGTGCTCACCGGCCTGGGCGTGCTCTTCATCGCGGTGCCGCGGCGCATCCTCGTGGCGTTTCATTTTCAAAATCTCCCGCAGGGCGTGGACTACATGATCGGACTGTGGGGCTGCGTCTTCGCGACGCTCGGCCTCGGCTACGCGCTCGCCGCCGTGGCCCCGCGGCGCAACGTGCTGTGGGTGCAGATGGGCATCGCCCGGGGCGTGCTGGAGCTGGTGTTCAGCATCGTGTGCGCGGTGCGCGGATTGGTGACGTGGGAGCAGGCGTCGTTCGGAGTTTTCACCGCGCTCTTCATCGCCGCCGCATATCTCGTTCTCTATCCGCGAAAGGAGGCCGAGTAATGCCGCTGCTGAACTTCATTCCCGCGCTCGTGATCATCGCCGCGCTCATCGGCGGCTTCAAGCTCGCGGGCCGCTGGGCAAAGACCGTGCCGATGCAGGTGCTCGTCGGCTTTCTGCTCGGCATCGGGATCATGGTCGGCGTCGTGTGCGTGCTTTTCGGAGTGCTCTTCGCCGGCTGCATCATCATGGGCTCGCCGTCGTTTCATTGAGGGGATGGCGTTGCATTGCAGCGCTGATTTTCTCCGTGCCACGCATCGCGCCGTGCGCTCATCTCTCCGCCGCCCATGAAATACCTCCTCGCCCTCCTGCTCCTCGCGCAAACCGCATTCGCCGGCGGGCTGAAATGGGAGCGCACGACGAAGCGCATCGAGGCGCGCCCGGAGGATCGCGCGGTGAAGACGGAATTCACCTATCGCAACACGGGGAAGACGCCCGTGCGCATCGAAAGCGTGCATGGCGTGTGCGTGTGCTGCACCGCGGCCTACGCGACGAAGAAAAAGCTCGCGCCCGGCGAGGGCGGTTCGGTCGTGGTGCGCGTGGATTTTGAAAAGAAGCCGCTGCCGCTCGTGAAGCCCGTCACGGTGAAGACGGACGACGGCGAAACCGTGGTGCTCATCGTCGAGGTGTACCCGAAGTGACGCGCGACTTTCCCGCCGCGGCTGCGCCGTGAATTGTCGCAGTGGAAATGCGAATTGGATTCAGAGTCAGCGCGCCCGTGATGTAGTCGTGCGCGGGTGATTCTCGAATGGTGGCAATATCTCCTGCTCGCGCTCACGCTCGCGCTCGCGCTGCGCCTTGCGTGGCAGGCGTTTGGCAAATGACGAAAAAGCCGGTGCAGTTTCCTGCACCGGCTTTTGTGATTCGTTGGCTTGCGCCTTTCCTTACTTCAGGACGGCGGCGTGGAATTCCTGCCAGTCGTCGATGTTGTTCAGGTCAATCGCGCCGGGGAGTGTGCTGCCGTCGTCGGGCAGGCCGCTCGCAGTGAGGATGCCCTTGCGCGTCGCGTCATCGTGGCAGTAGCCGAGGATGGCGAGATTGTGGCGCTGGATGTCGGCCTTCGTGAGCTTCTTCGCATTCTGGCGCACCCACGCCTCGAACTGCGGGTAGGTGGGCTTGTTGGCCGTGATGAAGGCGACCGCCGCGGGGCCGTCGAAGCCGAGCTGGTTGCAGGTCATCTGGTCGTAGCCTGCGCCGAGACCGGGGTAGCCGGCGGCGAGTTTGCCCGCTGCTTCGAGGCTGATCTTCAGCCAGAGGCGGGGGAGGTGGAGGGCGCCGAGAGGGCCGGCGACTCCGGAACTGATCAATGGGACGTAGCTCATGGTGTGTGTTGTTTGGTTGTTGGTTGTTTGAGGATCCGCCGTGTGGGCGAAAGTGTGACTGGTGATTTGTGACTGGTGACTGGTGGAGAACGGCGACTAGTCACCATTCACCATTCACCAGTCACTTCTTCTTCTTCGGCCCGCGGCCTTTGAAGGTCAGCTCGGCGATGCCGCTCTTGTCGAGCGCGCCGAGGCCGACTTTCACCATCTTCGAGTATTGCGCGAAGGTGGCGGCTGCGAGGGGAAGATGGAGCTTCTGCTGTTTGCCGAGCGTGAGCGCGATGCCGCTGTCCTTCGCGGCGTGCGCGCCGGAGAAAAAGCACGAGTGGTCGCGGTTAATCATGTCCTCGCCGTCGGTCACGAGCACGCGGCTGTTTGCGCCGGTCTGGCTGAAGATTTCGCTGACGACTTTGAGATCCAGCTTCAGCGCGGCGGCGAGGCCGAGGCCCTCGGCGAGTCCGGCGGTGTTGATGTTCATGACCATGTTCACGAGCGCCTTCACCTGCGCGGCCTGCCCGGCCTTGCCGATGTAGCGCATGAGTTTTCCCTCGTCGGAGAGCTTTGTGAGGATCGGCTTCATTTTCTCGAAGGTCGCCTTTTCGCCCGCGCACATGAGGTAGAGCGAGCCGGCGCGCGCCTGGTTGATCGAAGAAGCCATGCAGCCTTCGAGCGACGCGGCCTTCGCCTTCTTCGCGAGCTTTTCCACCTGCACATGCACCGCGGGGGAAATGGTCGCACAGTTCACAAACGTCCGGCCCTTCGCGCCCATGAGCAGGTTGTCCTTCTTGTTCGTGAAAATATTGAGCTGCGCCTTGTCGTCCGTGACGACGGTGACGATCACGTCGCTCAGCTCGGTCACGCGCGCGAGCTTCGTGCAGGCTGCCGCGCCGAGTTCGGCGGCGAGTTCCGCAGCGCCCTTGGTGTTGATGTCATAGACGGCGGTGACGTTGTAGCCCACGTCCTTCAGCCTGCGCGCCATGTTTGCGCCCATGCGACCGACTCCGACAAATCCGATGCGTTCTGACATAAAAGAATAGAGGTGTTTATTTTTCTGAGGTGAGGGCCGCTCGTTCTAGCGGCGCGCCCGTGCGAGGCAAGCGCGACGTGCGGGAAAATGTGAACGAACGCCCGACGCCCAAAGAGAGCATCGGACCGCGGGCACTTTTTTCTTTGGACGTTGAGCGTTGCATGTTGGACGTTGGGCGTTCCCATGAAATCCGCCCTCCTTCTCGTCGCGCTCGGCGTCGCCGCGCACGCGCAGACCATCCTCGTGAAACCCTACGTGCAGCCCGGCGACGGTGCTGCGCTCACCGGCACCGATGTGAAAGTGCTCACGTGGCTCACGGATCAGAAGCCCGGCGAATTCACCGTGGAGTTTGGCATCGCGGGCCAGCCGGTGCGTGAGGAAAAGCCCGTGCGGCTCGTGCTCGATTTTGCGCCGCGGAAATCGAAGCCTGCGGCAAAGCAGCCCGCACCTGCGACGAACCCCCCGCCTGCCGCCACGGGAGGGGAGCCGAAGAAAGTCGCGCCGGTGAGTCGCGAGGCCGAGCAGCACTACTTCCGCTACCGCGCGGAACTCACGGGGCTGCCATTCGACTCCGAGATTTCCTACCGCGTGAAGCTCGGCACCACGGTGGTGCGTGAGGGCGCGTTCAGGACGCGCGCCTCCGCCGCGAAGCCGATCCGCTTTGTCGCCGTGGGCGATCTCGCGAGTGCCAGGCCGGAACAGAACGCCATCGCATTTCAGATCGCGAAACAGAAGCCCGAGTTCCTCCTCGCGCTCGGCGACATCGTCTATCCCGGCGGCCGCACGCTCGAGTACATGCACCACTACTGGACGACCTATAACGACGTCGCCACGCCCGGCGAAACCGCCGGTGCGCCGCTCATGGCGTCCGTCCCGTTCTACCCGATCATCGGCAACCACGACGCCGACAGCTCGAAGCTCCCCGACTATCCCGATGCCTTCGCGGCGTTCTACTTTTTCTCCGTGCCAAAGAACGGCCCGAGCCCCGCGGTCTGCGCCACGCCGCTCGGCAGCGACCCGCAGGTCGCGCAGGCCTTCCGCACGCGCGCCGGTGCGGAATATCCGGCGCTCAACGCCTACTCGTTCGACTGCGGCCCAGCGCACTTCGTGAGCATTGACTCGAACCGCTACGTCAATCCCGTAACGCTCGCGGCGTGGCTCGAAAAGGATCTCACCGCCAGCAAGCAACCGTGGAAATTCGTCTGCTTCCACGCGCCCGCATTCCACAGCTCGCCGCAGCACGGCGCCGAGCAGAAGATGCGGCTGCTCGAGCCGGTGTTTGAAAAGTGCGGCGTGGACGTCGTCTTCGCGGGCCACGTCCACAACTACCAGCGATCAAAGCCGCTCCGCTTCAAACCGGACGCGAAGCAGGCCTCCACGGGCAGCCTCGTCAATGGCACGTTCACTTTCGACACCGCATTCGACGGCGTGAGCAAGACGGAGGCGGACGGCATCATCCACATCGTCAGCGGCGGCGGCGGCGCGGCGCTCTACAAGCTCGACGAGAAAAAAACCGGCACGGCAAAACCCGCCGCAGCGCCGAAGCTCCAGCCCTTCACGGAGAAATTCAACGCCGACGTGCACAGCTTCTCGGTCGTGGATCTCACGCCGACGACGTTCGAAATGCGGCAGTTCGGGATCAAGGGCGAGGAACTCGACCACTTCAAAATCACGAAGTAAAACGGCGCGAGGCCGACGATGGGACGTTTTGTCTGGAACAAAACGTCGCAGACATCACGAATCAACCTGCCGCCCACGGAACAGGTGAACCGCCCTTTTTTTGCCACGCTCTCCGCTTTACGCCTGAGCGCGAACTTCCATCGCCGTCTTCAGGACAATCGGGAAAAAGTGGAGGCGAGGGGAGTTGAACCCCTGTCCTAAAAACTTTTGACGCAAACATCTACACGCTTAGCCGTGCCATTAATTTAAGCCTCACGCTGCGGGCGGGCGCGCCACGCGAGGCCGGTCGTCCACGGGGTGAAGTCTCGCTCTCCGGCGCGGTCGCTCCGCCGGAAAGCCAGCCTGCCAGGTGTCGTCCCCGAGGCCTAGCAGGCGTCAGTTCGGGAACGTCTCAGCACTTAGGCTGCGAGGGCCAGTTCTTCGTTTTTGGCTTTTATGTTTTTTGCCCAGGATTGGTAACGCGGCCAACCAGGCTTCCGCGGCATGCCGTCTGCATCTCGAATTTTCAGTCGAAACCAGTACGCCCCCGTTATTTTTTGGGAGGCGGTGAAATTACGCCGGGCGCGGTGTTTTGCAACGGCTGATTCGAACGGGATGCGCCATTTTTTAAAAACCGCGACGCCGCGTGACCGGCAGTGATGGCGGATTCCGGATGCCCGACTCCCTCCCGTCCGCCCGCGCAAATCACGGTTCGTCATTCGTGATTTGTCATTCCTCCCCGGCGTCGTAGATTGCACGCGATGAAAATCACCCTCCTCTCGGTATTCGCCGTCCTGTGTCTCCCGTTCGCCGGCTGCACGAGCGGGAAAAAGGGCAAGTCCGGCTACCGGAATTACGACGGAGACAGCAGCCCGAACATCCGGATGTTCGAAGAGAAGCCGGGCTATCCGGTGAACACGCGCTGAACGGGTTTTCGCGCGAGGCGCCGGATTCAGGTGCAGTTTTTTCGGCGCGGAAAATATGATATTCGTCTTCATGCCCGTGACGGAATGCGGGGCACACGCATAGCGGCGCGCCGCCCTCCAGTAGCTGCCGACGGTAGGAGGCGGGCACTTTTTTCGAGGACAGGAAAAATGGCTGCCAAGTTCCGCTCACGCCCTATCATCGCCGCGTGGCCGACCTTTTCGATCTCACTGAAACCAAATCCGACGTGACCGCGCACGCCGCGCCGCTCGCGGAACGGATGCGGCCGCGCACGCTTGATGAGTTCGCCGGCCAGCAGCACATCCTCGGGCCGGGGAAATTGCTGCGCCGCGCGATCGAGGCGGACCGCATCGCGAGCATCATTCTCTTCGGCCCGCCGGGCACGGGGAAGACCACGCTCGCGCAGATCATTGCGAATGCGACGAAGAGCCGCTTCGAGCGGCTGAGCGGCGTGGAGAGCAACATCGCGGACTTGCGCAAGGTCGTCGCGTCCGCGGCAAACCGGCTCGCGAATACGGGGCAGAAGACGATTCTTTTCGTGGATGAAATCCACCGCTGGAACAAGGCGCAGCAGGACGTGCTGCTGCCCGATGTCGAGCGCGGAACCGTGCGGCTCATCGGCGCGACGACGGAGAATCCGTTCTTCTACGTGAACAGCGCGCTCGTCTCGCGCTCGCAGGTCTTCCAACTCGAACCGCTCGCGCCTGCCGACATCGAGGCCGTGCTGCGCCGCGCACTCGCAGACGAGGAGCGCGGAGTCGTAGCCGCGCTCAAGAGTGGGACGGGCCTCCGGCCTGTCGGTGTCGGACAGCCCGGCCCGGCTGTCCACGAGCACGGACAGGCGGGACGCCCGTCCCACTCCGACAGACGAGACGTCCGTCCCACTGTCGTCGTCGCCGACGCCGACGCGCTCACATTCCTCGCCACCATCGCGGATGGCGACGCGCGCAAGGCGCTGAACGCCCTCGAAATCGCCGCGCTCACCACGCCCCCCGTGGCTGCGACGCCCTCGTCGCAGATCCCCACAACGGCGCCCTCGCCGTCCAATTTTCCGCCGCCAGTCATCCGCATTACGCACGCCATCGCCGAGGAGAGCATCCAGAAAAAAGCCGTCGTGTATGACGCCACCGGCGACGGCCACTACGACACCATCTCCGCATTCATCAAAAGCGTGCGCGGCTCGGACCCGGACGCCGCGCTCTACTGGCTCGCGAAGATGCTCTACGCCGGCGAGGACATCCGCTTCATCGCGCGCCGGCTCGTCATCCTCGCAAGCGAGGACATCGGCATGGCCGATCCGCAGGGGCTGCCCATCGCCGTCGCCGCGCAGCAGGCGGTGCAATTCATCGGCATGCCCGAGGCGCGCATCACGCTCGCGCACGCCACCGTCTATCTCGCCACCGCGCCGAAATCCAACCGCGCCTACCTTGGCGTGGACAAGGCGATGGAGGAGGTGAAAAGCGGAGTCACGCTCGCCGTCCCGCGCCATCTCCGCAGCACGGGCGACAAACGCGCCGCGAAGACCCTCGGCCACACCGGCTACCAGTATTCGCACGAAGGCGAAGGCGCCTACATCCCGCAGGCGTATCTCCCCGAAGGCCGCCGCTACTACGATCCCTCGGAGAATGGCTACGAGAAGCGCGTGAAGGAACGCCTCGACTACTGGCGCGCGCTCTTCGAGCAGTCGCAGGGCGGGGAGAAACCGTAGCCGCCGACGGACGGAGCCGGGCCATTCGATTGCGGATTGGCGATTTGGAAAAACCGCGCGCGTCCTGCGGGCAAAGTAGTCCCACGCTTCAGCGTGCCAAACCGCGCGAGTCAGAGTGGGCGTGCAAACAGGGACTCGCGCGCGAACTGTCGCCGAACGTCGTTGCACGCTGAAGCGTCGGACTACTTTCGCAAGCGCGCAACAGCCGCGCGGTTTCTTTCCCTTGCTGCGCATCCTGTCTGCATCCTTCGGATTTCGGCCCGGCCAGTCGCTAAAAGAATTGTGATAATTACCTTGCGCCATCGGGGGGGGGGTACAGGCAGTGTCTCTACCGTCTTCTTGAGACTTCTTCTCTGGCGAATTGCCGGGGCTTGCGCGGTGGGCCGGGTTCTTCCGGGGTAGTGCGCGAGTTCCGCTGAGGCACCACCGCGGCATTTTTACGGATTCACCGATTGCGGGCTTTTCCAAGCCATCGTCCGCGGCGGTGCGGTGCGGACCACGACTTGCCGCCACCATGCACACCCATCCACACCACCGCTCCTGCCCGTGCGCGCACGCGCCCGGCCTGCGCGGCTGGCGGGGAACAGGCCGTCCGGCTCCCGGCCCGATTCCCTGCGCAGCGCGGATGCGCCACCCAGCCCGCATGAACCTCCCCCGCCGGTAACCGCACCAGACACCCTTTACTCGTGCCGCAACGACGGCAGCGCGAGGCAAACCACCCACCGTCGCCAAAGCAACATCAACACAAAAACCAAACCATGAAGACAAACAAACCCATCACCATGAAAACCAAACACGCCCTTTGCGGGCTTCTCTCGGGGCTGCTCTTGCTGGCAGCCGGAACTCAGGCGCACGCGGGACTCATTCTAATGAACCCGACCACCAATGACGGCTCGTTTGAGTCAAATACTAGCTTCAATGCAGCGCCTGTTTCGCTTCCTCCTGTTTGGACTATTACGGCCACCGGACCCAACCTTGGTGGTTTGCTATCAAACCCGCCGGATGCCGTTGTGCTTGCGGGGGCTAATGGTTCTGATGCCCTTTTTGCCGATGGCCCATCGCCGAATGTCACAACTGCCACCTCATTCAACCTCCTTGGGGGAGCGTACACGGCGGTTTCTGCAGGGGATGTCTTCACATGGTCCTTCATGGTGAATTCCTGGCAGGCCAACGGGGCAGGCACCCTTCAACTGAACTTCGGAGGTCCGTTGGTAACGGTTGGGACCGGATTCGCGGGTGACGCTGATCTCTCCACTTTCAATACCATCTCGGGGACATACACAGCCACTGCCGCCGACGCCCTAGGCGGCCAACTGAAGGCGGTGTTCTCCATCGCTACCGCAACCGATCCTGGTGTAAAAAATGTTTACGGCGACAACGTTCAGCTTTCTGTCGAACCCCTCCCCGAGCCCGGCACGGCGCTGTTCGGCATTGCGTGCGTCGGGATCGCAGCGTTCCGCCGGCGTAGAAGTTCAGCGGTGTAATCCCGCCGCCGCTCTCGCAGCGGCATTCGCCGGAAGCGGAGCCTCCACCTCCCGAATGGATGTCCGGCGGCGGGTTGGGAAACCAGCCCGCCGCCACACGTACCGGGGCACCAGAGCTTCACGCACGGGACGGCGGCTCGCTTCGGCAATGGCCAATCATTTTCTCGACAATGCCATGAGTGACGGAGGCCAATCTCAACCATGAGCAACGCATCACCACAGGACGGGAATTTGACGCGGGGGAAAAAGAGAACCCCGTGGTTTCGCAGGCGCTCGGTGTGGGCTGCGTTGATCGTCGCGATGCTGGCAGGCTTCGCGATGGTGGCCGGGCCGAGGCTCAAGCGCGCCTACGACCGACGGTCGGCCACCAGTGCCGTGCGCCGTGCCGCGGAGGCACTGGCAAAGGGCGATATCAAACATGCGATGCTGGAGGCGCGGATCGCCTACAATCTGAATACTCAGGACGTGGAGGCAAACCGCATCATCGCGCAGTGCCTCGAGGCGGCGGGTCTGCCCGCGGCGCAGGAGTGGCGGCGGCGTGTGGATGCGCTCCGCCCCGGCGACGCGGAAAACCTGATCGCGTGGGCCGAAGATTCGCTCACAGCAGGCTACCCCGACACCGCCTCGGATGCGCTCGGAAAAGTGAAGCCGGAGGATCGCAACACCGCGGCGTATCACGACCTCGCCGCCCGGCTCGCCATCACGCGGCACGACGAGGCGGAGGCGGAGTCGCACTGGAAGGAAGCGGCCCGGCTGGATCCCAAGGTGGAGCGTCACCGGCTGAATCTCGCAGTCCTGCAAAGAAAATCCGCCGATGGCGCGGCACGCGAGGAGGCGATGGAAGCGCTCCGCGAACTGGCCGCGAAGCCGGACAGCGCCCACGCCGCACAGCGCGCCCTGCTGGCCGACGCGCTCGCCCGCGGCGACGGCGATCGTGCGAAGGAAGCAGCGGCTGCGCTCGCTTCAGCCCCCGGCGCGACTTTCCAGGATCGTCTCTCGCATCTCGCTGTGCTGCAGAAGCTGAAGGATCCGGGATTTTCCCCGCTGCTGGCCAGACTCCGCGAGGATGCGCTCGCAAAACCGCCGGACCTTTTCCAACTGCTCTCCTGGATGAACAAGCACGACCTCTCGCTGCTGGTGGTGGAATGGCTGCGGGAACTGCCACGCGATGTCCTCGCCCATCCCCCCGTGTGCGTGGCAGTCGCGGACACGCGGACGCGCGCGAAAGACTGGGAGACGCTGCTGCGGGAAGTGGAGATCGGAAAGTGGGGCGCCAGTGAGTTTGTGCGGCAAGCCTACGAGTCGCTCGCCCAGGAGCGGCAGAATGAACACGACGCATCCGTCGCCTTGTGGAAACAGGCGGTCACCGCCACGGAGCAACGCCCGGAGCGGCTGGAGATCCTCGCACAACTGGCCTTCGACTGGCACTGGGAAGATCGGGCCACCGAGCTACTGTGGAAATTGACGGCCACGGGCTCGGCCCCGCGCAAGGTGCTCGACACGCTATGGGAAGCCGCGGCCCGCACCCGGAACACGGAGCAGATGCGCGCCATCAGCAAAATGCGGATGAAGGCCGATCCGCGCAGCATCGAGGCACGGAATAATTTCGCCTTTCTCTCCCTGCTCACGCGGAGCACCGAGGGCGGCATCCACGAGATCGCGGATGCCCTGTACAAGGACGCGCCGGGCAACCCGGAGGTGGTCGCGACGTATGCCTTCTCGCTCTATCGCCGGGAGAAGATCGCGGAAGCGCTCAGCGCCATGCAGGCCCTCAAGCCGGAGCAATTGCGCGAACCCCCGGTGGCCCGCTACCTCGGCATTTTCCTCTCAGCCGCCGGACGCGATGCCGATGCCGCGGAATCCCTCGCGCTCGGGGAAAAGGGCTTCATCCTCCCCGAGGAAACAGAACTCATCCGCAAGGCAAAAGCGGGCACCCCGGCGAAGCGTCCCGCGCGTTGATCCGCTCACGACGCGGTTTGAAGACAGCGGCAAGCGCATGACCCGACTGCTGGCACGCGCTCTTTGAGCAGTCGGAGAAAAAGTAGCCGACGACGGCAGGAGGCGGGGGAGTCAATCCGCAATCGCCAATCCCCAATTCTGTGTGCCCACCTCGTTCCCCCGGCGGCTACGAATCGCCGCCTCTACTTCCAAGGATTCAGCACCCGCACGCCCGTGCCCGCAAAATCTCGGACATTGCGCGTGACGAGCGTGAGATCGTGCTCCAGCGCGGTGGCGGCGAGCAGCATGTCGCGTTCGGCTTTCCTCACCTTCGAGAGCAGCATTCCCCACCGCTGCGCGATCTCATTCGTCACCGGGAGCAGGTTGCCTTCAAATTCAGCCAGCACACCCGTGAGCCATTCATCGAGCACGCGGGCCTGCAGCGGGTCAGTCCGCCGCTTGTCCTCAATGCCCTTGCGGATTTCACAGGTGCTCACCACGCTCATGGCCGCCTGCCCGGAATCATGCGCAAACGACCAGGCGAGCACACCGCGGTTGGCCCGCTCCGATTTCCGAAGCTCCGAGAGATAGTTCGTGTCGAGAAGCCAGCGCATCAGAGATCAATCTTGCGCGGCTTCCACCGCTTCCGCTCCTGCACGAAGTCGAAGTCCGGCGCGATTTTTCCAAGTTCCCGAAATGCGTCATACAGCGTCCGCTTCTTTTTCACCGGCGCAGGCTGGGCGAGTGCGGCCTTGAGTATCTGCCGGTGCTCCTCCTCGGTGGAAACACCATGCTCAACGGCGCGGCGCTTCAGTTTTTTCACGAGGGATTCGGGGATTTTGCGGACCAGCAACTGGCTCATGCCGCATGGTGATAGCAATGATAGCACCCGTCAAGCCGGAGGACGGGCGCGGCTATGCGGCAAACAGCCGCGCGATCTCATCCTGCATCGCCTGCGCGGCGGCGCGCGGGTCGGGCGCGTTGCGGATCGGGCGTCCGACGACGATGTGGTCGGCACCGGCGAGGAAGGCTTCCTCCAGCGACATCGTGCGCTTTTGATCGTCGCCGCCACGCTCGTTCGCGGCGCGGATTCCCGGCGTGATGATGATCGGGCCGGGGCCGAGTTCGCGGCGGAGGCGGGTGGCTTCCAGGCCGGAGCAGATGAGGCCGTCGATGCCGGCCCCGATGGCTTTTCGCGCGCGCAGCGAGACAAGCTCATCCACCGGGCCGGGCCAGCCCATTTCCGCGACATCCTCGGGACCGCAGCTCGTGAGCACGGTCACGGCGAGGAGCTTCATGGAGCCGCGCACTTTCACCACGGCGTCGTAAACGCTGCTGGTGCCGTGCAGCGTGCAGCAGTAGGCGCCACGCCCGGCAAGGTTTGCCACGGCGCCGCGCACGGTGGCGGGGACGTCGGAGAACTTGAGGTCGGCGAAGACCTTCTTGCCGCTGGCGACGAGCGTCTCGAGCACCTCGAAGTATTGGCCGCTCATGCAGAATTCGAGGCCGAGCTTGTAGAAAGTCACCGCGTCGCCGAGCCGATCGATCCACGCGAGCGCGTCGGCCTTCGTCGGCACGTCGAGCGCGAAGATGAGGCGGTCGTGCGGTGCGATGGATTTTGTCGAGAGAAGCGAGCGGTCGGCCATGGTGGCTAGCGGGATGCCGGATGCCCGCGCGCGACGCAATCGGTTTTGCGCACGAACGGCTGACGCCTCTCAAGACCACCGAGATTCGCGGAGCGGCTCGGGCTGTCGGCTGCACAATGTGGGACCGACAATCTGTCGGCCCGCTTCGTCCGCGAGAGGATGGGCGTTTCCAGATTTGTTTGATCGTGCGGATTCGCGGAGCTTTTGGACTGCGCCAGTCCAAAAGCTCCGCGCTCCCATGGGCGCGGCTACGGGCAGGCTCGCGCCCGGTACATTTCCGCGAGCGCACGGCGGCCCAGTTTTCCCCGCTTGTCGAAGGGCAGCGCATCCACGATCCAGAAATCGCGCGGTGCCTGCCACGCGGCGAGATTCGCCGTGCAAAACCGCCGCAGCACTGCGGCGCTCACATCGCCGGCGACGCACGCGACTGGCTCCTCGCCCCGCAGCGCGCTCGGCACGCCGAAGACCATCGCGTCGCGCACGCCGGGGATTTCGCGCAGCCGCACTTCGATCTCTGCGGGATTCAGTTTCCGCCCCGCGACATTGATGAAATCGCTCACGCGCCCCGCGAGCACGAAGCCCTGCGGCGTGCGCCGCACAAGGTCGCCCGGCACGAACCGCCCGCTGCCGAGCACGCTCTCATCCGGCTCGGGGAAATATCCCTCGCCGACCGCCGGCCCGTGCACTTCCGCGCGTCCGCTTTCGGCATCATGCACGAGCCGCACGCCGCGCATCGCGTCGCCCACGCAGCCTTCGGGCACCACCTCATCGCCCGCATCGAACGCGATGCCGCCACACTCGCTGCTGCCGTAAAAACCGTGAATCTTCACCCCGAACCGCGCGCGGAATTTCTCCGCCGTCGCTGCGGAAAGCGGCGCGCCTGCGCTGACGCACAGCCGCAGCTTCGGCAGCGGATCAGACTCCATCTCCGCGAGTTTTTGAAAAATCACCGGCAGTCCCGGGAACACCGTCGCCCCCGAGCGCGCGAGGCCTTCGTGCAGCGCGCGCGGCATGGGTTCGTTGCTCGCGACCACGGGCACGCCGCGGCACAGCAGCGGCGTGACGAGATTGCTGAAGCCGTAGCTGTGCGACCACGGGATGACTCCGAAATTCACATCATCCGCACCGATGCCCATCGTGTCGCACACCGCGGCGCAATCCGCGAGCAACTGCGCCGCGCGAAACCGGATCGCCCGCGGCGCGCCAGTCGTGCCCGAGGTGAGCTTCAGAAAATCCGCGTCCACCTCGCGCCCGCCGTTGCGCCGCTCGACCTCGATTCCTTCGCTGAGATTTGGCCTCACGATCGCCGCCGCGCCGCACATGCCGAGCGCCGCCGCGACTGCATCCCGCGCGAGCGAGCGATCCAGCGGCACCGGCACGAGGCCGCGCCGCCACAGCGCGAGCATCAGCGCGGGAAAGCGCGCATCATTTCCAAACTGCACGCCGACCACTGCGCCCGGTGGCAACTTTTCAAACGCACAGCCGAACCCGCGCGCCTCCGCCTCGATTTCAGCAAAAGTGCGTACGGTGCTTCCATCCGCCGATCGGATCGCAGGCGCATCGCCGCGACGCGCGAGGACGCCGCTCCATGCGACGAGAATCGGGTTGTTCCGCTCCGATGCCACCACGGCTACCTTGCCTTTTCAGCAGGTTTTTTTTCCTCCGTCACGAGCGTCGTGCGGATTTCCGGCAGCAGCTTGTCAAATGCCTCCCGCAGCGCGGGGTCGTCCAGCTTGTCGGTGATGTTCTCATTCCCCAAGTCGTAGGCATAGACCGTGAGCACGAGGCCCGGCACATTGTAGCTGACGGAGCCGCCGAGGCCGGCCGGCTCGTATGCGTGGTATTCAGTTTTTTCGAAGCCTGCGAATTTGGCCGGCAGCCGGGCGGGGACTTTTCCGGGGCTCTCCTTCGCCGCGAGCGGCAGGATGAGCATGAGCAGGCAAAACAGGGCACGCATGGCGGAGATCCTGCCAGCGACGCAACAGATGGCGAGCCGCGAAATCGCCGGACTTTTTGTTTGCACAAAGCGCAGGCACCGCTAGTTTGCGCGCCCTTTTTCCGCACAAAGCCATGAAAGCCGAAATCCATCCCGACTACAACGAAACGACAATTTCCTGCGCGTGCGGGGCCGTCATCCACACCCGTTCCACCCGCAAGAGCCTTCAGATCGGCATCTGCGCAAAGTGCCATCCGTTCTTCACGGGCGAGCAGAAGTTCGTGGACACCGCAGGCCGCATCGAGAAGTTCACGAAGCGCTTCGGCGGCACCGAACTGCGCCGCAAAAAGGTCGCCAAGGCCTAGCTCCGCACATCCTGATTTTCGCAACGGTGGAGGCGCCACGCGCGGCTCCACCGTTTCGTTTTTACAAGCCACACACACGCCATGGACTTCAAGCCGCTGATGGATCGCAAGCGCGACCGCTTCGCCGAGGTGGAGGCTGCCGTGTCCGCGCCCGGGCTCTACGACAATCCGAAGAAGGCCCAGGAAATTTTGCGCGAGCACAGCCGGCTGAAGGAGTCGCTCGCGATGTGGGAAGAATTTCAAAAGGTGGACAAGGAACTCACCGAAAGCCGCGAACTCGCAAAGGCGAACGACGAACTCGGCGAGATGGCGCGGGCGGAATTGCCCGACCTGGAAAAGCGCGCGGAAAAATTGCAGCGCGACGTGCAGTTCTCGCTGCTGCCGCCCGATCCGAACGATGACCGCGACGCGATCATGGAAATCCGCGCGGGCACCGGCGGCGACGAGGCCGCGCTTTTTGCGGCGGATCTGCACCGGATGTATTCGCGATACGCGGAAGTCATCGGACTGAAGATCGAGCCGCTCGAGTCCTCGCAGAGCGAACTCGGCGGCTACAAGGAAATCATCTTCAAGGTCACGGGCGAAAATGTTTTCCGGAAGCTGCGCTTCGAGAGCGGCGTGCATCGCGTGCAGCGCGTGCCGGCGACCGAGGCGCAGGGGCGGATCCACACGAGCGTCGCGACCGTGGCCGTGCTGCCGGAAGCCGAGGAAGTTGATTTTGAACTGAAGCCCGACGACCTCCGCATCGAAGTCTGCCGCAGCGGTGGCCCCGGCGGCCAGGGCGTGAACACGACGGACTCCGCGGTGCAGGTGATGCACATTCCCACCGGCACGATCGTGCGCTGCCAGGACGGCCGTTCGCAGCAGAAGAACAAGGAAAAGGCGCTCACGATTTTGCGTTCGCGGCTGCTCGAGAGGAAGCAGCGCGAGGAGGCGGAGAAATACGCGGCGCACCGCAAGAGCCAGATCGGCAGCGGCGACCGTTCGGAGAAAATCCGCACCTACAATTTTCCGCAGAACCGCGTGACCGATCACCGCATCGAGCTGACGCTCTATAATCTGGATCGCTTCATGGAAGGCGACCTTGGCGAAATGCTCACCTCGCTCCAGCAGGCGGATCTCGCCGAGCGGCTCGAAGCGGCGAGCATGGCGTAGCACGGATCTGCAATCCGTGCGGTGGGCGTTCTTCTCCCGGGTGGAGCACCCGACTCGGGTGATGTCTGCGGCAACTCGCCGCAGACACTCGAAGCGCGCAGGGTTCTGAACGGCGTACAGATTTGGAGAACTTGCGTGTCATCGCGCGCCAGACGGTGTTTCCGGCGGGTCGCCGGAAACGGCACGCGAGTCGCGTGCTCCACCCGGGAATCGCCATTCGCGCGCGCTGCGAACCGTGGCGCTTCACCGGCGACGCAGCGCGCGAATTTTTGCGGCTACGACTGAGGCCGTCCGTCGAGGCGGCGCAGCAGGAGATCGAGCGCGGTCTGCGAGACGCGCAGTTTGAAGGTCTCGCGGTCGGTGATGAATTTTTCGGGCAGCACGATCGTCTCCGCGCCGCATTCGGCGAGGGCGATGAAAACGGTGCCGACGGGTTTCTCCGCCGTACCGCCATCCGGGCCTGCGATGCCGGTGGTCGCGAGGGCGAAAGTCGCGTCGGATTTTTCCAGCGCACCCTCGGCCATCTGCCGCGCGACGGGTTCGCTCACTGCGCCGTGCTGCGCGATGAGCGCCGCGTCCACGTCGAGCGCGGCGGTCTTCGCGGAGTTTGCGTAGGTGATGTAGCCGGCGAGGAAAACTTTCGACGCGCCGGGGACATTCGTGAGCTGGTTCGCGATGAAGCCGCCGGTGCAGCTCTCGGCGGTTGCGATGGTTTTTCCGAGCGCGGTCAGTTTTTCCACGACGACCTCGGGCAGTTCGCGTTCGTCGCTCGTGAAGATCCATTTTCCCAGCCGTTCGCGCACGTGCATCGCCGCACGGTCGAGCACGGGCGCGGCACCAATGAGCCGCACGTCCACCTCGCCGGGCCGCGCGCAATAGCCGACTTCGAGGCCCAT
>Ga0194043_1000914_pt1 | contig 16638 bp, 18 predicted proteins | sample JunL4415m_MetaG_FD_161274 | JGI IMG/M metagenome (GOLD analysis project Ga0194043, IMG submission 161274) | Anoxic zone freshwater microbial communities from boreal shield lake in IISD Experimental Lakes Area, Ontario, Canada - Jun2016-L442-15m | ecosystem: Environmental > Aquatic > Freshwater >...
ACGTCAGAACACGATGTCTTAGACTCCCACGATCTGAGTCAACAATGTACGTCTATTTTGAATGATTTTATTGAATCCACGGGAATGGCTGTCTGGCGTCTTGGTCTTATATGTGAACGGATTATTTATCAACAAACCCCTGCTGCCTTTCTCTCTCACCTTTTTTGCAAGGAGACATGGACCCAACCTCAACGTCCTTTGGGAAATCTGAATAACTTTGAACTACATTTCCATGAAGTTCTTGATCTTCAAGGACTAACTATAAATTCATGGACAAGATTCAAGACAGGGATTCTTCCCTCAGGTGAGGAGACTAAGCCAGTCGTCATGGTTGAACAGGACATCAACACTTTATCAGACGATAAGTCACGAGAATATCACGGAGAGAAGCTGTCCGATTTTCTGGATGGAGCCCTAAAGATAATGGATCATTCATTTATATCGTTTTTTCCTGACGAGGTAACACTATGATAACTCAACCCATCTCAACACAAATCACTACGCCATTATGGGATAAATATGAAAACTTTCCCGCAATGCTTTTCAGATCAGGTAGGAGTTCATCCTCTGCCGGTATATTTCTTAAAGACCAAACGAAATTTCCTATCCATAATGTGCCCAGTGATGTGGATAAGATAATATCTTTTGGAACCAATTCTGAGAAAACAAGATTCCAATCATCACTCCCATCAGCACAGCCGCATCCAACAAACTCAAAGCTAGTGGATGATCCTTATGCTGAATCTGTCACTCAGTTTTTGATACAACTTCGCATCTCATCTTTTATTCCCCCGGAAGTTGCTAGTGAATTTCAGGAATTATGTGCTCTAAAGGATGGTTGGGATGAGGGGAATGAAATTGCACCGAAAAAACCGGTTCTGGACACGGTCTTTAATCTTATAGTTAATTTAGCAGAGCAATCAATAAAAGAAGGATACGGTAGCGTATGGCCCCAATTAGGTCCAGGATTTCGGGGGGAGGTCGGCATTGAATATGTGCAGGGTAATCAAGAGCTTTGCATTGAGGTCTCTCCAACTCCTCGTATACCAACAACCTGGGGATTTGTCGTCACTATGGATGATAGAGGAAAAATTATTAGGACGGATCGAGTTAATTCCGACGAATTGACCGATGCATTCGTGCGTTTTTTGCATCACAGAGCAATTTAACACCGTAAAGATGTCCAATTGCATTCATCAACTCTTCTATCGTCGGATTAGTAAGAACCAAAAGAACGCATCAGATAGAATTCTTTGGCAGGCTTTCAAGCCTCGAAATGGTGAGGATGGTATAGAGAACGGTCCTTCTGTTTATCTAAGTAGTTTGAGATGCCCGTTGGCTGCTCTAGATGGTCATTGTGAACTTTTCGGCATGCATCTAGTGGCATTTAGAGAATGTTCAACGGATCTCCATTTGACCATTGAGCAGAGAGATCCGGATGACGATTCTCATTACTATATTTTGAATTTTCCTCACGATGAGCACGAACGAAGTATTTGGGCTAAGCACTTGTGTAACGTGGCTCATTTGAAGGTCCGGTGTGTTAATAAAAAGATTGATGAAATCCTTGATGATCCTGAAGTCAACTGCCAAAAACTTTTGCTTTAAGGACGATATTGAGAATCCCTGTATTCTTACAAGAAGGTCCTGGCTGCTTCATCAAGTAGTGCCTCACCCCAATTTGCTCGTGGCTGGAACCATTGCCAGTCTTTTCCTTGCTAAAGCAACATACTCCTCTTTAATATCTACGTTCGTGACAATCAGGCCCCCAAATAAGCAGGGGCCCCGAAAGGAGCCCCGCACCTCACCGTCGAAACGAGTGAGGGGATTAACCAACTCTTCAACACACATCTATTATGAAGACACCAATCTTGCTGTCAAGTTTTTTATTTTATTATTCGCCTATTGAATTAGCCGAACTTCGACACTAACGACGGTTAATTTGTTGAAGTTCCCGTTGAGCCTATACACTCCATGCCTGATGAGGTTCAAGAATGGAACGATTTTCTTCAGGAGGACTTCTGTATCCATGCTGAAGGGAAAGCACCGTCTGAATCCAATGATGATGACAGGCATTTTGGCGTTTTAAGAGAAGGTTCCGGATCTGTTGTAAGTGTTGTAACCTCACCTGATATCAGTGACATACACCTGACAACAGACGATATTTCTCCTGTAAGTGGTGCTGTTCCCATCCATCTTGATCTGATACCGGTGCTGGAAAATGTCTCTCGGGTAATCGCTCTCGGAACAGATACGCTGTTTTTGGTCCAAGGACGCGCCCCCCATCCTCACTCTATCAAGAATGCCTGGAGAAGGTCTGTTGATAAACTTGGTTTTCACTCCATGCCACGGTTTCATGATCTGAGGCACACATGGAAAACCAATGCAAGGCGATCTGGTATGGACTCTGAAATCAGAGAACGTATTCTGGGTCACCGTACCAAAGGCTTAAGCGTAACTGAGAGGTACGGGGTGGTTTCAGATCAGGAACTGATCAAGGCCGTAGACCTGCTGACCTTCGATCATGGTGAGACAGAGATTCATGTAGCGACCGGTTAGGTAGGCCATCTATGAACAAGTGTGATAAAGCGATAAAAATACCCCCCACAAAAAAAATCAGGATGAGGTCTTTTGACGCAACATCCTGACTTCAAAAGATATTTCTGGTAGGCGAGAGAGGATTTGAACCTCCGACCCCTGCCGTGTGAAGGCAGTGCTCTCCCCCTGAGCTACCCGCCCAACCTGAGATGTATTATATCACGGTGTCCCAGCGAGTGTCAAACAATGGGTCCACAAGGCAGGTGTCCATGATAACCGAGTTGTTGCAAACCCTTGAGTCTTGTTATTGCCTGTTTTGACCAATGCCATTGCAATTCCCTGGAAGAAAAACCATATTATTGCACGACACCGCGATGGTATGGATCATTGGGAGCGAGGGGATGTCTGTATGAGAAACTCTTCCTGTTTGTTATCTGGGGACATTACTGATGTTCCGGGTATACGGGTAGGCAATGCCTCAGACACTCATGCCAAGACCGGGGTGACGGTAATTTTGCTCCCTTCTTCCGGCGCAGCGGCGGGCCTCCATATCGGGGGAAGCGCACCGTCCACGCGTCAGGCTGATTCGTTGCGTCCGTTGCACGTGGTGGATCGCGTTCACGCCGTGTGTCTGTGTGGAGGAAGCGCTTTTGGTCTGGATGCGGCGGGAGGTGTGCTGTCTTACCTGGAGGAGCATGGAGTAGGGTTTCACTACGGTGGAATGACCATTCCGATAGTGCCGGCCGCAGCGATTTTCGATCTGAACTTCGGAGACAGTGCCGTGCGTCCCGATAGCGAAATGGGCAGGCTGGCGTGCCGGTGCGCATCTTCCGACCATTTTGAACAAGGCAGCGTGGGCGCTGGTACGGGTGCAACTGTGGGAAAACTGTTCGGTGTGGAACAGGCCATGAAAGGTGGATTGGGGTCAGCCTCAGTCACTTCCGGCGAAATAGTCCTCGGGGCACTGGTAGTTGTCAACGCCTATGGAGATGTGACAGGCACGGCAGGGGAACTGCTCGCCGGCGCCAGGCAATCAGTTTCTTCACTAGAGTTAGCGGATTCGGCTTCGCTCTTGAAAGAAGGATTAGCCGAATCACGAAGAATTTCATTTGAGAATACGACTTTGGCTGTTGTAGCCGTCAATGCGCGATTGGACAAGATTATGGCATCCAGAATCGCGGCTCAAGCGACAGTGGGCTTGGATCGCGTCATCCGACCATTCCACAGCCATCTTGACGGAGACCTGACAATTCTCCTGGGAGTCGGCGACAGACCGGCAGACCCCAACCGTATCGGACTCATGGCAGCAGAAGCGTTACAAAAGGCGGTGGAAAATGCGGTGCGCTCGGCGGACGGTTTCGGAATAATTCCTGCGTGGAGGGACCGCTTCATGCCTTCGTGACTACATACTAACTATGGGTCAGTGCAGAGGGTAAAGCCGATAGCTGGTGGCAAAGCGCGATGGCGTTAAATTATTCCACGCTGAATCGCCGCAAAGCACCTTGACACGAATCTTGACAGTATATTAAATAAAGGGTTCGGAGAACCGTCAATGCCATCAAACCCTTTGAAGAGAAAACAAATCCTCGCGGTCGACGATGAACGGGACATAATTGAGATCATCGCCGAAGAACTTGAGGAATACGATGTGGAGTTGGACCACGCATCAACCTTTGAAGAGGGCATGGAAAAGATGTCCTTGCTGACCTATGATTTGGCCGTTCTCGACATTATGGGAGTTCGAGGTCTCGAACTGCTGCAGTTCGCCGTGTCCAGGAAGATTCCGGTGGTAATCCTCACTGCCCATGCCCTGAGCCCGGAATCGCTGAAAAGATCTATCGAGCTAGGAGCACGGGCCTATCTTCCCAAGGATCAACTGGGAAAAATAGCGCCCTTTATTGAGGATGTATTGACCCTGAGTTATAATTCTGCTTGGAGGTCCGTCTTTGAAAAGGTCGGTTCATCTTTTGGTAAGCGCTTCGGGCCGGAATGGAGAAAAAGTGAAAAGGAATTTTGGGAGAAATTTGATGCGAACCTCGGCGTGAACGATTCCGTGATTATTGAATCTTGATTTGCCCTAATGATCCTGCCGAAACGATTCTGGAGTTAATCGGTGACCATCAAAAATATTCAAACCGCACACCTCGTACACGACCTCAAGAACCCCGTGAATATTATTGAAACCGGGGCTCGATCCCTGCTTGAGAATCAGGAACGATACGGATTATTGTCAGCAAAGCAGGAGAAAGTCGTGAGACGAATTCTAAGAAATGCTCTTCGGCTGAGGCATTTGGCCAATAGTATGCTCGAAGTGGACATGGCCTCAATGGGCATAGTCAAACCTGGCGACTCGACTTTGTCCGATATCCTAAAAAATGCCCTCATTGAGATCTTTGACGTTGTGGACCCGCCTGTGTCCGATGCCATCGAGGATGCTCACACGTTGGACAGATTTCGAAACGTTCTCACTGCGAATCATATCTTCCTGGAGGCAGAAGAAACACAGCTTAACAGGACCATCCACGTGGATGAAACAAAGCTTTGTCTCATTATGACCAATCTCCTTTCGAACGCCTTCAAATACAAGGACAAGAGCGTTTACCTCAGGTGTGCTGCCGACAGTGGCTACTTGATCCTTTCCGTACGGGACGATGGACCGGGAATTCCTGATTGCTATCACCAGCAGATATTTGACCAGTATTTTCAACATTGTAAAGCAGATGGCTTCCCCGTCCGCGGGCATGGTCTGGGATTAGCCGGAGCCCAAGCTCTTGCAGAAGCTCTCGGAGGCGGGTTGTCACTGGCAAAGAGCCCTCGGGGGGCAGAATTTATTGTCCGGATCAAGTGTTCGACCTAGACGTGATATTGCTTACAAGGACAAGAACAGCTCATTTAGGGGCTGGACACGCGTAAGTTCGTCTGGATATTGTAGGTTCAAAGGCTCCTACGGTCTTACTCCGTCACCATTTACAGGCTGGAAGTAATGCCTGTCGAGCTAGGCTGAAATGGCATGAGACAGCCCGTATGGAGACTATTGTTCTTAATGATTCTTCACCTTGGCGCAAGGGAATTCCGTAGGGCATGGTATTGCCCCAAAAAGACTCATGAACAATCTTAGAAAGATTTCTTAATAGGTTCTCCGGAGACGAGGGCTGATATATCTGCACATGGAGGTCTTTATGAAGAGAAAAGGTTGGGTGATTGTAGGGATTGTGTCTACCCTCGCTGTTCTTACGGCCATTTTGTACGTGTGTCCTGCAGAAGCAGGTAAGCTGGAAGACGCAATTTCCAAGACCCCCCAAGGAGTCGGCAAAGGCATGATAGATCCCAACGCCGAGCCCGGTTTCATGGGTATTCCCGGCGCCCCCAAGCCGTTCTGGGTCTTCACTATCTTGTGGGGAGTTTGGGTCGGCTGGATCTTTTCCTCTGTGGGTGCTTTCGGTGGAGTTATGGCAGGGGTTGGTCACATCACTGTGTTCGGCCTTGCTGACTACGGAAAGACCTTCAAAGATACGAATCCTACCTTGAACAAACTTCTTACCGACTCTATCCGGGTATGCAACCAGTATCTTGTCGGATTTTCGGCCCTGATCTCTTCTACTACCTACTATCGGATGGGCAGGCTGGTGCTGCCTCTGGGGCTGTGTCTGGCAGGAGGCGGCATCCTCTCAGGCTACCTCATACCTAAGCTTACAGCGGGAAAAATAGACTTGAGCATGTATGTGGGCTACTTCGGCCTGATTGTTTTTGCGGTCGCGGGAGTTCTTTATTACGAAACCACGCCGAAAGGTCAGGCGAGCAGGAAAGCTGCAAAAGCCGCAACCAAGGCTTTCGAAGACGCTCATATAAGCAAGAAGGCCGGGTCAACCGACAAAACCGACGACCGATCTCACGGCATCCGCGTAACTCACTTGGGTATATTGAGAATCGCCTTTACGTTTTATGGCGTCGAATTTTCTTTTAATCCGGTTTGGCCTATCCTCGGAGGCTTCGTGATTTCGGGGATTTCCTCGTTCATAGGCGTAGGCGGCGGCTTCCTCTACGTGCCTTTCCTGACTTCCGTAGCCAGATTACCCATGTTTATTGTGGCTGGTACGTCGGCTCTGGCTGTTCTCGTGAGCATGATCAGTTCCATATTCTCTTATATGTTTTTTGAGAGAATCCCTGTTGACTGGTTGCTGATAGGTACAGAATTGATTGGAATCTTTATCGGGTCAATTTTGGGGCCAATCACCTCCAAATACATACCCGAGATATGGCTAAAGAGGCTTTTTGTGGTCCTGGCACTGTATGTCGGCATCGGTTATACCACTAAAGGTTTCCTGGGTTATTCCGTACTGCCGGGGCTGTGACATGGCTTTTGGGAATGATTGATGCCGACATAATCTGGAATGGGGAACCGCAACCCCCTTTCCTTCTTTACAATCAACAATGGACATGCATCCGGTCTACGTAGCAATAGATCCCTACCTCATCTGGTTTTACCGGATAACGGGGTACGCCTTTGTGGATTTTTTGATTGGAACCTTTGTTCTGGCCTTCATCGCATTGACAATTGGAGAGTTCACCATATCGTTAGCCTTTCTGGCTGGCAGGAAGAGAATAGACAAGACCAACGCAGCGGTGGTCAGATACCGTAACATCTCTATCGAAGCGCTTAAGGCAGGGGACAAGAAGGCTTATCATGCCGCGAACAAGCTGGCCAACGACGCATTTGGCAAGTCTTTTTTCGCGCAGATTGCTTTGTCCGCGGCCTTTCTGTGGCCCATTTTTTTTGCCCTCGCGTGGATGCAGTACAGGTTCTCGGAATTGGAATTTAAGCTTCTTTTTCTTGAGCGCTCGGTGGGAAGTGTATGCGTTTTTATAACTCTTTACGCCGCGGCATATCTGATCTTCAAGAGGATAAAAAATAAGTTGCCCTATTTTAAGAGAATAAAAAACATTCTGGAAAGTTACCAGGCCGGAGCCGGTGACATGAAGTCTCTCGATCACCTTGAAAGGAAAAGTATATGTCGGAAGGCGTGACCAAATCGGTTTACAGCATCTGCGCCATGTGTACGGTGCGCTGTCCCATTGAAGTAGAGGTGGCAAACGGAGCAGTCAAGCATATATGGGGTAATCCTCACCTCTTGGGAGGCCGGTTTCTCTGCCCGAGAGGGGCTGCCGGAAAAGTTTTCCAAAATGATTCCGAGCGCCTCCAACATCCTCTAATAAGAGACGGAGAGCGAGGATCCGGAAAATGGAGGAAGGCAAGCTGGGAGGAGGCGCTTGACTATGTGGCCGATAAATTGAAACGGATCATAAACGATTTTGGCGGTGAAAGCGTGGTCCTCGGAGACCGGGGAGGCGCCTTCACCGATATGCAAAAAGCCTTCATAAAGGCTCTGGGCTCTCCCAATTATTTTAATCACCACGGCTCGTGCTCAAACAGCGTCCATAACGCCCACAACGCCATGACGGGCCATCGGAGAAATACGGTATCCTATGACTGGAAAAACTGTAACTATTCAATCCTGTACGGGAGAAACATTCTCCAGTCCATCGGGACCAAGGAAGCAAAGGATTTCATAGACGCTCTGGAAAGGGGCATGAAATTTACCCATGTAGACGTTCGTTGGAATTACACCGCCGCCAAATCCAACCGGTTCTTCATAATCAGGCCCGGTACGGATTACGCTCTGAATCTGGCCCTGATCAACGTGATCATAAGGGAGCACTTGTACGATGCCGAATTTGTCGAGAGATGGGTTCTCGGCATGGGTGAACTAGTCAAATTTGTGGAGCCTTATACACCGGAATGGGCCGAGACAGAGACCGGCATAGGGGCGAAGCAAATAGTGTCGGTGGCTCATGAACTCGCCGAACACAAGCCCGCTGTCATCCTGTACCAGGGTTGGATGACGGCCTGGACTGAAAATGATTATTACTTCAGAAGATCCATTTACTTTCTCTATGCGCTTCTCGGAGCCTATGAAGCCAGGGGAGGTCTGATTTTTAATAAAGGCGAAGCTGATGCCGGCCACAAACCACTCAGAAAACTGGTTGACGCTGTTCCCAAGGTAGACAAGAAGCGGTTTGACGGAGTAGGATGGAAATACAAACATCTTTCCGCCGACTACGGCCTGGCCCAGATGCTTCCCCACGCTATTCTCAATGAAGACCCTTACCCCGTAAAAGCTTACATAAACTACCGGTTCGATCCATTGTCAGCTTTCCCCGACCCCGACGCTTTCACAGAGGGATTGTCCAAGTTGGACCTGCTGGTGACCATAGATGTCAACTACAGTCATACCGGCTGGGTGTCCGATGTCATTCTTCCTGAAGCAACATACCTGGAAAGGACCGACCCGGTCATTGTCAAATCAGGTCCCAAGCCCGCCCTGTGGCTGAGAAGACAGGCGGTTGAGCCTAAGTACGATTGTAGACCGAAATGGTGGATTTTCAGACAACTGGCAGAACGTTTGGATCTCGGACAATACTTTCCATACACAACTATCGAAGAACTGATAGAATTCCAATTGAAGGACATGGGTTTCCGGCTCGAGGATTTCTACGACAAGGGCCATATTCCTCTGTCAAAGGATCAGATACTTTGGGACCGAAAAGACGGTCTCAAGTTCAAAACTCCTTCAAAAAAAATAGAATTTGTTTCCAGCTTGCTTGAGGATAATGGCTTACCGTCTTTTCCGCCCTACGAAAGCCCGAAGGCTCCCCCCGAAGGCTGCTACAGGCTATTAACGGGCAAGATCGCAGTTCATACTCAGGGAACTTCTTTGAATAACATGTATCTCAACGAAATTCAGTCCGAAAACAACTTGTGGATCAACACCGGTGAAGCGAAAAAGCTCGGCATAAGCACCGGAGACCTGGTTCATGTCTCGTCCTGCGGAGTGACCCAAACGATCAAAGCATCTGTGACCGACCATATTCATCCGGAGGCAGTCTATACGCTCCACGGTTATGGCAGGGAAATACCGCTGCAAACTCGTGCATACAAGAAGGGGATGAGGGATAACACCTTGATGAAGGGGCTTCTGAGGGTTGCGATAGGCGGTAATTGTCCCATAACGGACTGCTTCGTTACAGTCAAGAAGGCTTAGCTGGATTGTACCACGGAGGCTGAGAAATATGAGCGAATATTATATATACCAGGATCAGAATAGGTGCATCGGATGCCGTGCATGTGAAGTTCACTGTAAGACCAAGAACGACGTGCCGGTAGGACCCAGTTTTTGCAAGATCATTCCTATCGGTCCGCACATGAGAGGAGAGATCCCGAGGATACACTTCATTTTCATGCCCTGTTTCCATTGCGAGAATCCTTGGTGTGTGTCCGCATGCCCCACTGGAGCCATGCAGAAGCGGGCGCTGGACGGCATTGTGTCTGTTGACCAGTCTTTGTGTATTGGCTGTAAGGCGTGCATAACAGCATGTCCGTGGGGGGCCCCTCAGTGGGACAGCCGGACGGGACGGGTTTTCAAATGCGATTATTGTAAAGACAGGGTCGATGAGGGACTTGAACCGGCGTGTGTCACTGGATGCACTACCGCTGCCCTCAAGTGGGTCAGCCCAGCCCGCTCGTCCGAAGTGAGACGAGAGAAATTTGCCAAAGCTGTGGTCAGCGGATGGCCGAATCCTTAACCATAATAGTTTATTGGTCTCTATCGTCTCACGTGGGCGTGAACAATTGATCCGTGAGAACTCTCGGGTAAGACGTTAGTAACGTCATCCAGTAATTCAGCACGGTATGGATCACGATAAACCTTCTCCTTGGCTTTGTTTCGTCCCTAGACCGGCTCAAGGTTGTTATCAACCCAATTTCACAGGAGTCCTGCCAATTCTAGAGACGTCAACAGGAGCGTTTCATGCCTGTTAGTCCAATGTTTCCTCCCGGTCCTGCAGCGGATAGAGATCATATTGTTTATGACACAGATGGGCTGAAACGGGAATCCTCTGCTCCATGCCAGCTCAATTGCCCGGCAGAAATAGATATCCCTTCTTACATTGCCCTCATCGGCCAGGGCCGATACGATGAAGCTATAGATATTATCAGGCAGGATAACCCTTTTCCCTGGGTTTGTGGACTGATTTGTCCGAACCCCTGCGAGTCGTGGTGTCAGCGGCGATACCTTGATAAGCCGTTGTGCATCAAAGACCTCAAGGGGCTGGCGGGTAAAATGATTATGGACAAAGGAAGCGATTACAAGATCCCTAGTCCAAAGAACCACCATGAAGATAGAGTCGCTGTAGTGGGTTCCGGCCCTGCCGGCCTTACCGCGGCTTACTTTCTGGCTTGGGAAGGTTATCCAGTGACCGTCTTCGAGTCCATGCAGGAAGCCGGGGGACTCATGGTTACAGGAATTCCGGAATTTCGCCTTCCCCGTCACGTGGTCCGCAGGGAGATAGAGTCCATCAAGGACATGGGAGTTGAAATCGTCTCCAATACCCCTGTCGGCGCCGGTCTGAGCCTCGATGAACTAAGGAAGGATGGTTACAGGGCATTTTTCTTGGGAATAGGAGCGTGGGAAGGACTGAAACTTGGAATTCAGGGCGAAGATGAATACCCCCAGGTGCTCAGTGCCCTCAATTTTCTTAAAGATGTGGCTCTCGGATACAAGGTGAAACCAGCCAACAGCGTCGCCATAGTGGGCGGCGGAAACGCAGCCATAGACGCTGCTCGTACCTGCGTCAGACTTGGGTCTCAGGCAGTCAGCATAATCTATCGGAGAACAAGGTCCGAAATGCCCGCACACTTTGAGGAAATCATTCAGATGGCCGAAGAAGGAATCCACGTCCATCAATTGACTATTCCTTCGAGGATAATAGGCAGTTATGGGAAGATTGATTCTCTGGAGTGCGTCATGGCCTCTCTAGGGGAACCGGACGACAGCGGTCGCCGCAGACCCATACCCATTGCCGGCTCAGAATATAAGATGCCTGTTGGAGCTGTCATTGCAGCAATCGGCCAAAAACCAGATATAAGAAACTATCCCGGTTTTGGGAATTTGGAGCTTAGTAAGAAAGAGACTATCAAGGTAAGATTGCACACTCAGCAGACAAGTATTGACGATGTGTTTGCGGGTGGGGATGCAGTAACCGGCCCTGCTACAGTGGTTCAGGCCATAGGAGCAGGGAAACGCGCGGCCAAAGCTATTCATGCATATCTTCGAAGAGACCCCCTTCCGTTGAAAACCTTGCCCAGGCCCAGGGACATGATCCAGCCCGTATTGATGGATTATCACCAGAAAGCTTTTATTCAACGCCAGGAGATTCCGGCCATAGATCTGGACAGACGGATGAACACGTTCGATCAGGTTGAACTGGGGCTCGACGAAATTGCCGCACAGGAAGAAGCAAAGAGATGTATGAGATGCGACATCTGTGAGCGCTGCGGAAAATGCGTTGAAGTTTGTCGGGACAGGCTCGGCGTGTCGGCAATCAGGTTTCATCATGCTGGAGAAAGCTCTCTCATTCTAAAAGATTATATTCACGGGCTTCCAAAATGTATCGGCTGCGGGTCGTGTGTGAACATTTGTCCCACAGGAGCTTTGCAAATGGTAGACTGTGACGGGGAACGCCTTATCCTAATGAGCGGAACCGTTATTAACCGGATCAGAATGGAAAAGTGCGAGGGGTGTGGGGACTTCTACGTGTCCAAGATTATGTTGACACATGTGGCTAAGTTGGTAGGCGTTCCCGAGGAAGCATTTGACATGAAGCTGTGTCCTGAGTGCAAGAGGATTACGCACGCCTCGAGAATAGTCGGAGCGAAACCTGATTTCAATCGGGTAAACTGATCCGGCCTCCCGGACGAGGGAGATCTCCTCCGCTAATTTCTTTGTTGCCCATGATTGCATACGTTAAACTGAATCGGGATGACTCTAACGAGGATGTTAAAAAGTACCTTTGTGCGCAGTGTGGGACCCTGATAACGACTTCAAGTTCAACCGTAAAGCTCAATGGCGCCGAAAATCACTCGTTTGTCAATCCGTCTGGCATTCAGTGTAACTTCATGACTTTTGGCCATTGTGAAAATGTCGTGGCGCACGAGGACCTCTTTTTAGAGCATTCCTGGTTTGCCGGGTATGGCTGGCGATTTCTGCTATGCGGAATCTGTTTCCAACATTTGGGGTGGAAATATGATGGGCTCAATGCACGTACGAATCCGGAGACCTTTTTCGGGATTCTGGTGGGTGCAGTACTAGAATTTTCTGCAGATCATTGAATTTAAAAATAAGTCGCCGGCATGAAAAGGGTCCACAATAAACAGGAATATGTCCCATGTTAATGGGTCTTGGAGTTTAGATTTTGGAGACTCGACAGAGAATCATCAGAACTGTTCTCAGTATAGTGCTGGTGCTGATCTCAGGAACGTTGGGATACCATTTCATAGAAGACTGGCCCTTCCTGGACGGGCTGTACATGACTGTTATAACCATTACGACCATAGGTTTTACTGAGGTGCATCCTTTAGGCTCACATGGAAAGATTTTTACGCTCTTCATCATCTGTATAGGTATCGGAGTGGTTGGACAAGCTGTGTTTCAAGCAGGTCGGTGGTTGGTAGAAGGCGAGATAAAAAAGGTTATTACGAGGCGGCGCTCCATGAAGGCTATTGAAAAAATCAAGAATCACTTTGTAGTATGCGGCTTCGGCCGTATGGGGGCTTTCGTTTGCCACGAGTTTCATGCTCGTGGCATCCCGTTCGTGGTGGTGGAAAACAACCCGGAAATGCAGGATAGGGTTAATGATACAGGCTATTTCCTTTCTCCTGGTGACGCTACAATGGAGGATGTTCTTATCGCCGCGAAAATAATGAGTGCCCGAGGTCTAGTGTCCGTGCTCAATTCGGATGCTGCAAATGTTTATGTGGTCCTAACCGCGCGTGAACTGAATCCAAAGCTGGAAATCATAGCCAGAGCCGGTGAAGAGGAGGCTGAGAAAAAACTACTGAGAGCCGGCGCTAATAGAGTCATCAGCCCATATCGAATCGGTGGAATGAGAATGGTGATGGGGATTCTCAAGCCCGCGGTAATGGGATTTCTCGAGGTGGCGATGGATCACAAGCAGATGGACATCGAATTGGAAGAAGTTCAGGTGTCCAGTGGTTCTGTCTACAGTGAAAAGAAACTCGTTGACACCGACATACGAAAGGAACTCAACCTTATTATAATTGCAGTTAAGAAGACGGACGGCCAAATGGTATTTAATCCCGGCCCAAACACAGTTATCGAAGATCAAGACGTTTTGATTACCATGGGGGAAAAGAAAGATCTCGCAATATTTCACGAAAAGGCTGGAGCGAATTAGGCAGCCTAATCATTAATAGGGACAGGCACGGAATCTGTTCCATGACCATACCCAATTTCTTGTCATGCTATCAATTTATGTGATATAAAAGTGTTATGAACAAAACGTACTGTTTTACATTATTGATTTGCATGGTGGCATGGAGTTGTACGGCCTTGTTCCGGCCTTCTCTGGGCATGGCAATGGATATCCGGGGCGCTTGGATCGGGAATGCCAAGGGGACCATATTCGGGGCCGATGGAAGCGTGACGATTACTCATCAACGCGGTGAAGATATCTATGGCATAGTAGAAGGGGGAAATTTTTTCGGCAAGGCCAAATTTGAGATCAACGCTAAGATAAGAGGTAACCATATCTTTGGAGTTAAAGAAGGTCACACATTCAACGGACTGGTCTATCCAGACGGGACGATACGAGGTCTTTTTCGAGCGGTCGATGGAGATTCCTATCAGGTTTTTCTTCAAAGACCGTACAGCCAATGGGGCTGGGGAATGCCTCCCGGTTTGTGGGACAATCAGTGACGGTCCATGATGGCTCTGTGGTCGGCCCGAATCCAACATCGGCCCCAGGAGTCATGGGCAGGAATGGGAACACAATTACAAAACTATTACTTAACCCGGCTGGGGATCAGGTTCTCTGTAAATATCCGATAAGTGGAATTTCACCCCGTCCAAGCCTCCAATTGACTTGTTCATGAGAGGATTCAGTCACAAAAATTGCCGCCAGATCGTCCTCGGTTTTGTGTTCTTTGCACTGGTCGCGGCCGGTATTACTTTTTCTTGGATGTATATCGAAGGCACGAAGTTGAAAGGCTTACTAATCGACTTGGAACTGGAAGGACCAGACCCGTCACGATACCGTGACTTGAGGTATACTGTCCTCAATAAACTCCCCTCGGAAATTCCGGCCCTGAACGATTTCCAAGTGAAATTGGATTACGTTCATTTTTCGGACGTAACCAAAGAATTACTCAATTCCGGAAGTATCGACTTCGTCCTCTTGAGTCCTCAAGGAACTCCGTGGCACATGTATCGAAATGGAACGGCTGAAAAACTGGGACGCGCCAAAACTATTCTGAAAGAAATGATTTCCAATCACCGGACTCCGGTTTTGGGAATATGTGGAGGCCACCAGTTCCTGGCCCTTGCCTTCGGCGGTTCGTTGGGCTTTATCGACCCTACATTAGAATGCAGCACTGTGGGATCTTATCCAAAAGAAGCAGTGGCGGAACGGGGCATTGTGGAGCTTGAAACTCTCATGTCAGATCCTATCTTCGAGGGAGTTGTCAATCATCCAGGCAAATTCTGGGTAACGCATAATCATTACGAAGAGGTCAAGTTGGTTCCGGAACCATTCATAAATCTGGCCAGAAGCAGTATGTCTGAGATCCAGTTGATACGGATTCCAGGCCGTCCTGTTTATGGAGTAGCATTTCATCCTGAAAGGGGCTTGAATCCACATCATGAAGCGAATTCCCCCGCAAATGGGGGAAAACAGATTCTGGCCAATTTCATGACTATGGTTATTGCAGAAAAAAATCTAAAAGGGTTTTCTAAAGACACGATGAAAAAGTATTTTTAAAAAACTTTACGGAGAGTTAGCATGGATGAAGTTGAAAAATGTAGAGTCCGTCTGGCGCATTGGATTGACCATAACCTGGATCATCTGAAAGGTTACGTTGAGGTAGCTCAAGTTCTCGAGACAAGAGGCCACGAGGATTCAGCTCTTCAAGTTCGGGAGGGAATACGGCTTGTTAAGTCCGCAAACGCGAAATTCCAGGAAGCTCTAAAGGGCGTGTCTTCTGAGATCGAAGAACCTGTGTCCGAGGACCATGTTGAAACCCACAGCCATGCTCATACCCACGAGCATACCCATGCCCATTCTCATGAACACGCCCATGAACATTGTAACACTTCGGCTCAATGTCACAGCCACGACAATGACCACAAATATTAAGTTGCAGTAACCACAAAAAAACTTGACAAGGCCCAGATTACGCAATATAGCGACCCGTGTGATTACGGCTTATTAGCCGTAACACGGGGTGATGACAAGAGTAAACAGGGGTAACTCTGTTTTCTGGTCAGGTCTCCCAAGTATTCCATCTACTGTTTTTGTTACATTTTTTTATTTGAAATCGGGGGTTAGATTCATGGTTACAGGATCCTCTTTGCGCGGCGACGCATCGGCCTCTCAAACTAATTCAAACTGGAGTTATGACTACGTCAAAGCAGTCATAAAGGTTGCCCAAAAAAATGGCTGGGACCTTGAAGGCCTCGACCTGATTCCCAAGGATACGCCCTCTGGTGGACATGTGAAGCTCACCAGAAAACAGGTGAGCGAACGAGATCGTATCTTAAAGAATATTCTGGAGCGTTTTAGCAGGATTCTGACTCCGCCGGTGCCGCTTGATCTCGAAAAATCAATTCTAGAGAAGGACGAAGCCGATCGATTACCCTGGGAGAAAGAAGTTATCAAAAAAGCAGCCACCTGGCGCCGAGACATAGCACGGATTAAGCCGGAAATCCTCAAGGAACTCGGTCGAGCGACCTGAGAACGTTCCAATACTTTACCATTCACCACTATTTGAAGCCTTAAACATGCGTTAGGGCCGTTACCGCACGCCTACAGTGTGCGTGATTGCTTCCCACTTGGTTGATCAAGGTTACGTTAGGTACAATCGTTCCAAAGTTCGAGATTCCCTGCCTTGGCGAGTCGTCCTGTTTGCTATATTACTTGACATTTGACGTAATATCGAATAATTAACGACTCATGTTAACAAAGTTGTTA
>Ga0194043_1000915_pt1 | contig 16636 bp, 19 predicted proteins | sample JunL4415m_MetaG_FD_161274 | JGI IMG/M metagenome (GOLD analysis project Ga0194043, IMG submission 161274) | Anoxic zone freshwater microbial communities from boreal shield lake in IISD Experimental Lakes Area, Ontario, Canada - Jun2016-L442-15m | ecosystem: Environmental > Aquatic > Freshwater >...
GTCCTGGATCCAGGTCTTGGACCAATGGTTCTCGACACGCCAGGCCTCGTGCCCGGTGAGGTCGCCGATCTGGTCGTACATCTCCCGAAGCTCCGTCACGACCATCGGATCAAGGCCGGCGATGGTGGCCGCCACCTCGACCGAGCGCTCGAGCAGGGCGTCGTGGGTCGTGACCTCAGTGACGAGGCCCCAGGCCAGCGCGGTGGCGGCATCGACAAAGTCGCCAGTGAGGCTCATTCGCCGAGCTCGGTCGATACCGATCAGGGCGGGGAGGCGAATGGTCATGCCGCCACCGGGCATGACGCCGACGCGGCCGTGGGTGTCGGCGAAGCGGGCTCGCTCGCTGGCAATCAGGAAGTCGCACCCGAGGGCCAGCTCGAGGCCGCCGGTGACGGCGGGCCCATTGATGGCACCGACGATTGGGGTGGAGTGATTGGGGAGCATGCCGAGTCGTCGGGTCTCCCCCTCCCAGCGCTTGGCGGCCGTCTCGGCGAGCTCGGTCCCGAGGTTGCGCAGATCGAAGCCGGCGCTGAACGCCGGGTCGGCTCCGGTGAGGACCATGGCTCGGATCCCATCCTCAGCATCGAATGCCTCGATCACCTCGCCCAGGTCGACCACGAGCTCGGCTGACAGGGCGTTTCGCTTGTCGGGCCGGTTGAGGGTGATGACGGCGACAGGTCCGACAACCTCAGTGAGGACGAGTGCACTGCTCATGGGATTGCCTCCAGTTCGATGCGCTCTCGAGAGGGTAGGCCGATCAGGGTGGTCGGCGCAGGGTTGGGCGCCTGCTCCAGACGAGCTTGGCCGGTAGGATGGAACACACCATGCACACCATCTTTGTGATCCTTTCCCTTGTCGTGGCACTCATCGTGCTGGCCTCGGCAGCGATGGATTTCCGCGGAACTCCGCAGATCGAGGACCTCATGCGTCGCCTCGGCTACCGGCCCAAGTTCGAGCACATGCTCGGTGTGATCAAGGTGGTGGGTGCCCTCGGACTCCTCGTTGGCCTCGTCATCGGACCTCGTGTCCTCGCGCTGGCCGCCGCGTTCGGGTTCACGCTGTACTTCGTCCTTGCGGCGCGGGCGCATCGGCGCATCGGTGACCCCACCAAGGAGACGGTCCCAGCCATCGGGTTGACGGCGCTGAGCGCAGCCACGCTGCTCACTGGCGTCCTGTCCTAGTCGTCGTCGAAGGCTCACTGGGTCCCACCGCGAGGGGCTCGGGCATCTGAGAGGATGCGGAGGCATCGAGGGAAGGAGTCCGATGGAATTGTTCGAGTCCTGCGCCTTGGGGCCGTTGACCCTGCGAAACCGGTTCATCAAGGCGGCGACCTTCGAGGGACGCTCACCGAGGGGTGAGGTCACCGAAGATCTGATCGACTTCCATCGCACGATGGCCGCCGGCGGGGTGGCGATGACGACGGTGGCCTATCTGGCCGTCTCACGTGATGGCCGCACAGATCGGCATTGCGTTGTTCTCGAGGACCGCTCTCGCGACGGCCTCGCACGGCTGGCCAATGCGGTTCATGCCCAAGGCGCTCTGCTCGGCGCCCAGCTCGGTCATGCCGGCCCGGTGGCCAATGCTCGATCGAACGGAGCACCCTCGCTGGCTCCGTCGGCGGGAAGGAGTGCCATGGGGTCTCGACTGACCGAGGCCTCCGCAGCCGACCTCGAGCGCATCATCGAGGACTTCGCCTCCGGAGCGGTGGTCGCCGTCGAGTCGGGGATTGACAGCCTTGAGATTCACATGGGGCACAACTACCTGCTCTCGAGCTTCCTCAGCCCCAAGTTGAACCGGCGCAGCGACGAATGGGGCGGGAGTCTTGAGCACCGGGCTCGACTGGCCCGACGCGTGGCTGCAGCGGTCAGATCGGCTGTTGGTCGAAGGGTTGCCGTCACGGCCAAGCTGAACATGGACGATGGCGTCGCCGGGGGCTTTGGTCTTGTCGAAGCCGTCGAGGTCGCTCGAATGCTCGACGAGGACGGCAATCTCGACGCCCTCGAGTTGACCGGGGGCTCTTCTCTGTCGAACCCGATGTACCTCTTCCGCGGAGACGCTCCACGGAAGGATTTCGCCAAGACCCTGCCAATCCCCTTGCGCCTTGGGTTTCGAGTGGTCGGCCGTCACTTCATGCCCTCCTATCCCTTTGAGGAGGCCTACTTCCTTCCCCAGGCCAAGGTGGTGACCGAGGCCATCAGTCTCCCTGGCATCCTGCTCGGGGGGATCACGCGGCCAGCGACGGCTCGGAGCGCCCTCGAGGAGGGATTCAGCTTCGTCGCCCTTGGCCGACCACTGCTCATGGAGCCCGGGATCATCAATCGCTGGGCGTCAGGGGACGAGTCACCTTCCGCATGCACGCACTGCAATCGTTGCATGCCCTCGATCTACACCGGCACACGCTGCGTCGAGCTCGATGACCCGAGGACCACGATCGCGCCCTAGCTGGGAGACCCTGTGGTCACGAGGTGGTCGAGGCGCTCGAGTGTCTTGGTCATGGCAGCCTGGTTCTTGGCTGGGAATCCGAGTGGTCCGAGGGCGATGCCCCAAGGCTTGGAGTAGTCGAAAGACTCTGTGACTTCGGTGCCACCTTCGACCGGGACGAGCTCATAGCGCCAGACGAACTGGGCGAAGTGGTGCCAGGCGATGATCCGGCCTTCGTCGAACTCGCTCACCGTGTTCTTGGTCACATATGGCATGCCGACCTTCATGTCCATGGAGAACCGGGCACCGAGGCTGAGGCGAGCAGGGTTGTCCTTCGAGGCGGTCACTGATCCCGACCCATCGATGACGGGGTGCTGGGAGGGGTCGGCCAGCACCTCAAAGATCTTCTCTGCCGGGGCGGCAATCGTTCGGGTTGCGGAGACAATGCGTTGGGCGATGAACCGAGGTTACGCCGTCATGTCCGGCGGTGTGCGACGCACGTCCTTGTGGGCGATACTGGATTCATGGAGCGTCGCAGCGGTCTTCACGCAACGCACGGTGACCAGCGAGCAGGCTCACTGGTCCCCTTCCCGATGATGTGGACGGAAGATGGCAATGGAATTCGCTGAACCACGCCACCACGGTTCCGTGACGGAGTCGGCCTTCACCCTCCACCGAGGGGATCGGGAGATCCCGGGACTGCTCTGGCGCTCGGCGGTGGAGCGAGGTCCACTCGTGCTCATCGGCCACGGTGGCAGCGCCTCGGTGACCGAGAGCTACGTGGTGGCACTGGGCCGACACCTCGCGCGCGACCTCGGCTGCCATGCGGTGGCCATCGATGGACCTGTGCACGGGACACGTCGCGGGGACCGGAGCCAGGACTCAACGTTGGTGCTCATGGACTTCATGCAGGCTTGGTCCTCTGATGAGTCGATGACCGATGAGATGGTGGCCGACTGGCGACACGTGATCGATGCTGTCCACGATGAGCTTGGAATCGCCGAGGAGCCAATCGGCTACTGGGGCCTCTCGATGGGGACGATCCTCGGCCTCCCACTGGTCGCCGCCGAACCCCGGATCACCGCTGCGGTCCTTGGGCTCTGCGGCACAACCGGACCGACCGCCGACCGGCTAGCCGCAGACGCCAATGAGGTCGCCTGCCCGACGATGTACCTGATGAAGTGGGACGACGAGCTCTTCGCCAGGGACACCGTGCTCGATCTGTTCAGCCGTCTGGCATCGAAGGACAAGACGCTCGTGGCGACGCCAGGTGCGCATGGTGCTGTGTGGCCGGAGACCTTCTCGCAGACCGCAGCATTCCTCGCCGGTCGCCTGGTGGGCACGTCGAGCCCAGAGCGGGCCTAGCGTCGCTGGTCGAGCAGGGCGAGGACGGCCACCTCGACCTGCCGTGGGCTGCGGCCGAGCGTCTCGGCGGCGCGGAGGACGTCGGCGAATTCGGGCTTGGCGGTGTGCACGGTGCGCTTGATGCGGATCTCGACACCGTCGAGGTCGACGATCTCGGTGCTGCGAATGAGGGCAGTGCGCTCGACAATGCTGCGGCGGATCCCGAGGGATCCCGAGCGCCGGTGGAGCTCATCGACGAGGCGCTCCATGTCGCCAGGATCGCAGAGGACCTCAAGGCTGTGAGCGGGACGTCCCTTCTTCATCACGATCGGTGTCACCCAAGCATCGAGAGCTCCGACCTCGAGCAGTCCTGAGATCGCAGCGGCCATCTGCTCGCCGGAAAGGTCGTCGACATTGCACTCGAGCCGTCCCACCGGCTCGAGGGTGGCATCGACACCCTCGCCGATGAGGACACCGACCACGTTGGACCGTCCAACGACGTCACGCGTCCCTGCGCCGAGGCCGTGGGAGATCAGGACCATCTCGGCTACGGGATGCTGCGTGGTGCACAGCGCCGCCACGAGTGCCGCCCCGGTCGGCGTGGCGGTCTCGAGATCCTCGCTGATCGGTCGGATCGCAAACGAGGTCAGCAGCCGAGCAGTGGCGGGAGCGGGACCCGGCATCTGGCCGTGGGCCGAACGGACGGGACCAGTCCCAACGCCGATCGTCGAGCAGCGCACCTCATCGATATCGAGGTCCTCAAGGGCCATCATCGTCCCGACGATGTCCACGAGAGCGTCGTGGCCCCCGGTCTCGTGGAGGTGCACGTCCGCGAGCGTCATGCCGTGGAGATCGGCCTCCACACTGGCCAGGGCGGCGAAGGCGGCGTGGCTTCGGGCGGCAACTCGATCGGGGAGTCCGGCGGCATCGAGGATCCTGATGATCTCCGCGTAGGACCGAGCATGACCGTCGTCGGCGACGGTGACCACCGCTTTGGTCGCTTGCAGTCCAGCCCGGTCCACGCGCTCGATGGCAAGGTGCCAGCCGGGGAGGTCGAGCCTGTCGAGGCCGGCCGTAATCACCTCGAGGGAGGCTCCTGCGTCGAGGAGGGCTCCGAGCACCATGTCCCCGGCCACGCCGGCGTCGAGCTGGAGCCAGGCCAGCCGATTCATGCCGGTTCCCGGAGCATCCGGACCACCGCCATGGCGGCACCGAACCCGTTGTCGATTCCCACCACGCAGACCCCGGCTGCACAGCTGGCCATCATCGACAGAAGAGCCGTGACCCCCTCGAGTCCGGCGCCGTAGCCAACCGAGGTGGGCACGGCGACCACCGGTGCAGCGGCGATCCCCCCGACCACCGACGCCAACGCACCTTCCATGCCGGCCACGACCACGACGGCCTCGGCATCGGCGATGGCTCCGAGGGCGTCGGCCAGTCGGTGGAGGCCAGCGACGCCCCGATCCCTCAGCACCGTCGGAGTGAGGCCCACCGCGTGCAGAACAGCGGCGCACTCGTCGGCGACGGGCCCATCGGCCGTGCCGGCGGTGATAATCACCACTCGCCGACCACGATCTGGCGCTGGCCGGAGCACGACGGTCCAGTGCTCCCCGATCTGGGTGGGAACAGGATCAGCGGCGAATGATCGGCCAGCGAGCATCGCCGCTCGTCCCTGCAGCTCGTCGGCCCGGGTCACGATCACCGGGCCGGAGCCGTGCTCGAGCATCTCGGTGACGATGGCGAACACCTCATCCGCTGATTTCCCCGGCCCGTAGACCGCCTCGGGGAAGCCTTGGCGAAGACTGCGGTGGTGGTCGATGAGCGCCGAGCCGAGGTCGGCGAAGGGGAGTCGGGCGAGCAGCGTCAACGCAGCATCGACGCTGAGCTCGCCCGAGGCCACCTGGCGCAGGACCTCATCAACGTTCTTGGCATCCATGGGTCACTATCCTGCCCTGTATGGGACGAACCGTGTCATCCGTCGCGTTTTTCGGCCCGTCAGGGACCTTCACCGAAGAGGCGCTGCTGAGCCAGCCAGATCTTGCGGCAGCGGTGCTGCTGCCACAGACCAATATCGCCGACGTCCTCGACGCGGTGGCCACGGGTCAGGTGGACCTCGGCGTCGTGCCGATCGAGAACGCCATTGAAGGCACCGTCACGGCCACCATCGACAGCCTGCTGTTCGATGTCGATCTTCTGGTCCAGCGTGAGATCATCCTCGACATCCACCTTCATCTCATGGCGCGACCCGGCACGAAGATCGCCGACATCACCCGGGTCTCCTCCTATCCCCATGCGCTGGCCCAGTGTCGAGCCTTCCTCGGCCAGAACCTTCCGGCGGCCGAGCGCCGGGCTGGGACCTCCACGGCGGACGCGGCTCGGCTGGTGAGCGAGGAGGGAACTGCCGGCGATGCAGCGATCGCTCCAAGGCTCGCTGCCACCCTCTATGGCCTCGAGATCGTGGCGGAGGACGTCGAAGACCACGCCGAGAACCAGACACGATTCGTGGTGGTGGCGTCCGAGGGAATCCCCTCGGCCACTGGCCATGACCGGACGATGATTGCCTGCTTCCAAGATGCCGATCGACCGGGATCGCTCTATGGCATCCTCGGCCAGTTCGCAGCCCGTGACATCAACCTGACAAACCTCCAGTCCCGGCCGACCAAGCAGGGACTCGGCGCGTATTGCTTCGTCATTGAGCTCGAAGGACATCTGGCCGACCCGGTGATTCGCGACTGCCTGCGTGACCTGCGAGCCCACCTTGCCGACATCAAGTTCCTCGGGTCCTACCCGGTCGGCGGCATCGACGGCGAGGTGCTGCGAGAGGAAGTCACCGCTGCCCGCCATGCCGCCGACGCATGGATCGAGGGGCTTGAGGAGCACTTGGACTGATGGGCTTGCTCCGACGCCGGTCAGCCTCACCACAGATGCCGGCGACTCCTTCGATCGGATTCACCTTTCGTCCGACGCCGGATGCGACCGACCGACTCGTCTCACTCGGCGCCACCGTCTATGTGGCAGCCCAGGCCAAGGTCCTCTATGTCCAAGTGTTCAAGGCGGCGTGCTCGTCGATGCTCTGGGCCATGTCGCAGATGGTCGGCATGGATCCGGCCGATCACGGACTGTCCACTCAGCTCCACGTGAACCGGGCGCTCACCATCCATGACACGAGCCTCCACCCGGTGCCGACAATCGACCAGGTGAGCGACGAATTGCGTCACGAGGCGCTGACCTCCTCGGAGTGGATGCGGGTGGCCGTCGTTCGCGATCCCTACGGGCGCTTCTACTCGGGATGGGAGTCACGCAAACTCCTGCTTCACCATGGCCCATGGGACGGCTATCCACAACCGCCGTTGAGTTTCGTCGATGGCCTGCTCGACGTAGGGGCGTCATTTCGGGACTTTGCCAGAGCGGCGCACGAGCATCGGGGGATCTGGCAGGGCGACTTCCACTTCGCCCAGCAGGTCCACGTGATGGCACTCGACGAGATCGACTTCACGGACATCGTGGCCACCACAGACCTTCCGAGTCTCTTCCAGCGGTTGAGTGAGCGCTCAAGACGCCGGATCGATCCGGGCCGCCACAACGAGGGCCTCGGCATCTCGGCGGACGATGTCTATGACGCCGCTACGGCCGCCATCTGCGAGGACCTCTTCGCCGAGGACTTTTCGCGATTGGGGTTCGCCCATCGGCCCTTCACGGCCCCCCGTCCGACGGTGCTCGATGCCCAGGCCAGCGCGGCGCTGGCCATGATCGACGAGCGCAACAAGCGGATCGAGGATCTGGTCGCGGCCATCGGCCGAGTCGAGGAAGGCGAGGAGCTCTGATGGCCACAGATCGCCTCGTCTCGCTGGCCTCGACCGTCTACGTGATCGAACCGGCCAAGGTGCTCTATGTCAAGGCGTCCAAGTCAGCGTGCACGACGATGCTCTGGACCATCATCGATCTTGCCGGCCTCGATACCTCGAGCATCGGCTTCGCCGCTCGTCCCAGCGTCATGCGGAGTCAGGTGGTCCACGATGCGTCCATCCACCCGGTGCCGACAATCGACCACGTGAGCGCTGAGCTACGCCACGAAGCGCTGACTTCGCCCGACTGGATCCGGCTTGGGATCACCCGTGACCCCTATGCCCGCTTCTACTCGGCCTGGGAGTCGCGCATCCTGCTCGACAATCCGGGCCAGTGGCAGCAGTTCCCGCAGCCACCACTGGTGGCCACCAACGACGAACTCGATGTCACCGCCTCGTTCCGATCCTTCGCCGCGTCGATGATGACCCATCGGGGGATCTGGCAGTCCGACCCCCACTTCGCCCAGCAGGTCCATGTGTTGGCCCTCGACGAGATCGACTACACGGACCTGGTGCCGACCACAGGCCTGTCTGAGCTGTTCGTCAGGTTGGGCGAGCGGGTGGGGCGCGACATCACGCCCGGCCGATTCAACGAGGGTCTCCAGATCCCGTATGAGCCGATCTTCGATGCGGAAACCGCAGCAATCTGCGAGGACCTCTTCGAGGAGGACTTCGGCCGGCTGGGCTTCATCCGCCGGGAGTTTTCACATCAGGCCAACGTGGTGCTCTCCGGACCAGCCAAGAAGGCACTTGACATGATCCACGACCGCAATGATCGGATCGTTGAGCTGAGCCAGCATCTACGGGGTCTGCTCGGCCGCCCGTGATCAGGCGGGACGGGCGACGAGGACGGGGATGACCCGCTCGGTGGCGGCCTGGTACTCGTCGTAGGACGGATAGGCGGCCACGGCGCGCTCCCACCAGAGCTGCTTCTCGTCGTCGAACACCTCGCGGGCCACGTAGTCGGCCGGCGTGTCGCCGTCCTGGATGACGAGGGCCGTCGGGTCGGCGACGAGGTTGTAGTACCACGCCGGGTTGGTCGGCATGCCGCCCTGCGAGGCGACGAGCGCGTACTCGCCCTCGTGCTCGACCCGCATCAGCGCCATCTTGCGAACCGACCCGGACTTGTTGCCCCGGGTGGCCAGGACGATGATCGGGAGGCCAGTGTCGGCGAAGGTGTTGGCCCGGGTGCCCCCGGAGGCCTCGTACTCGGCGACCTGCTCGGCCACCCAGTCCCACGAGCTCGGTACGTACTCTCCATCGATCGCCATGGCGCCGATCGTAGCCCGGCCGACGGTCAGCCCGAGGTGTCGTTGCGCGACCGGGGAGGCGCTCCGAGGGGTGCTCGGCCGCCATCGCCGACTCGGCGGAGGCCGAGCATTGGGGGCTCCCGAGGGATCTCGGCGCCGGACCAGGAGATCGATCCCCGCCACCGAGCAGCCGTGGCATTGACTTGCAATAGACAAGCGATGTACATAGATTGCATCATGCAAGTCAAGGAGTCCACCCACCACGAGGAGAGATCGACATGGCGGAGCGCGTGCTGCTCACTGGGATCAGCGGCTACATCGGACAGCACTGCGCCGCGCAGCTGCTCGAGCAGGGGTATGACGTGGCCGGGACCGTTCGCTCGCGGGCGAAGGCCGACGCGGCGAGGTCGGCCATCTCAGCGGTCGCCCCGGTCGAGCGGCTGTCCTTCGCTGAGGCCGACCTGCTGTCCGACGAGGGCTGGGATGCGGCCATGGAGGGATGCACCTCTGTGCTGCACGTGGCGTCCCCCTTCGTGCTGGCGGAGCCGAAGGACGAGGACGAGCTGATCCGACCAGCCGTCGAGGGGACGCGCCGGGTGGTCGGTGCGGCGCAGCGCGCCGGCGTGCGGCGCATGGTCCTCACCTCGTCGACGTTCGCCATGATCAGCGGGAAGCCCAGCGGTCGCTACGGCCCCGACTCGTGGTCGGACGTCAGCGCCAAGATCGGTGCCTACGCCAAGAGCAAGACCCTGGCCGAGCGCGCAGCCTGGGATGCTGTGCCCCGTGGCGACATGGAGCTCGTCGTGGTCAACCCGGGGGCGGTCTTTGGGCCGTCCCTCGGCGCCGAGGTCGATGGGCAGAGCGTGGCCCTCATGAAGGACATGATCGGCGGCAAGATGCCGATGATCCCAGACATCGCCATGGGCATGGTCGACGTCCGCGACGTGGCCACGCTCCATGTCGCAGCGATGACGATCGAGGCGGCCGCCGGAAGGCGCTTCATCGCCGCGACCGCCGAACCGGTCAGCATGGCGTACTTCGCAGACGTACTCCGAGATGCGGGCTACGCCAAGGTGCCCTCGCGCAAGGCGCCGAACGTGGCCCTGAGGCTCATGAGCCTCTTCGACCGCCAGGCCAGGGGCATGCTCCCCAGCCTGGGCAAGAAGCGCGCGTTCGACAACCAGGCGACGTTCGACATACTTGACTGGGAGCCGACTCCGATCGAGGTGTCGATCAGGGAGATGGCGGCGTCCATCGCGAGCTAGCACGGCAGGAGGCCTCATGGGCAAGGGATCTGACGCAGAGGGGTTCGACTGGCGCTCGGCATGCTCCATCAGCTCCGGCCTCGATGTGCTCGGCGACCGGTGGTCGCTCCTGATCGTGCGAGACCTGATCGCCCATGGGACCCGCACGTACTCCGAGTTCCGAACGGCACCCGAGCACGTGTCGACCAACATCCTCGCGGACCGGCTCCGGCTCCTCACCGCGCTCGGGATCATCGAGCGCTCGAACCAGGACGGGGTAGCGCGCAACAACGCCTACCGGCTGACCGCCAGCGGTGAGGCCCTGCGGCCCGTGCTCGAAGCGCTCGGCCGGTGGTCGCAGGCCCATCTCAAGGAGCACCATCCCGACATGGTGGACAGCGTCTGAGGCAGGCCGCCGCGTCCGGGGCACGGGGCAGTGCGCTCCTGGCTCCGCCCCACCGTGCTCGCGTCGATCCCCAGGCGTCCCATCGCCCGCGTCGTCGGCAGGCGGGTCCTCGTCGGACGGCGCTGATGGAGGGTGTCGTTGACTTGTGATTTGCAAGTGAGTGCACTAGATTGCGATATGCAACCGAAAACCCCGACGAAGGAGCCCGAGCGCATGACCGACCAGAAGACCCCCGCCTACGGCATGGTGCAGATCGCCATCAAGGACCCCGCAGAGTTCATGGAGCGCTACGCCCAGCACGTCTTCCCCATCCTCGATGCCTGGGGGATCGAGATGATCGCCGGCACGGCGACGCCGACCACCAAGGAGGGCCCGTTCAGCGGGAACTGGGCCGCCATCCTTCGCTTCCCGAGCATGGAGGTCGCCGAGGCCTGGTACGACTCGGCGGACTACGAGCCGTTCAGGGACCTTCGCATCAACGAGCTGACCAGCTCTGGGAGCCTGGTCTTCGTCGAGGGGCGCTGATCCGGCGGCAACCTGTGCCGCCACGGGCCTCGCAGCGGCATCGTGAGCCACCAAACCATCCAGGGACGCTCCGTCGGTCGCTCGTCGCGATGGGCGGGGTGGCGTCACCGAGCTCCTCGGCACCCTCGCGTTCGTTTCCGATGCTGATCGTGTGGGTCCGGCCTCCGCGCGGACCCATGGCGGGCTCCTTGCAGAATTCGGTTTGCCTTGGTCAGGCTCTACTTCGGGGGGGGGTGACGCCTTCAGGGTCTCACACGAATTCACCTGAATCTGCATGCACCCTCAGGCAACTCACAGAGGGCTGATGTGTGCTCCGGGCCTCGCAAAGCGCACCATGCGAAGCACCTTCTCGTCTCAGATTGTCGACACATTGCAGCATGTTCTTGTAACATGTTGCAGGTCGTGACAAAGAGAGACTGATGGCAACCACCAAGCAAGGGGATCGGAAGAAGCGTCGTTCGACGGCACGAAATCGTGATCGAATCTTGCGGAGCTCCGAACGGTTCTGGCGACCTTCTGATCTCGAACTGGCAACGTCTACGGCACAGCACCTGATGACGCTGCTCGTCCGTGATGGCGAGCTGCGTCACGTGCGCAAGGGGCTCTACTGGCGCGGCATCAAGACCGCCTTGGGGATGAGCCCACCTCCCCCCAGTGCACTGATCTCCGAGATCGCCGGTTCTGACGGGGTGGGCCCCGCCGGCTTGTCCGCCGCGAACCACCTGCGACTCTCGACGCAGATCCCACGGCGGAGCATCATCGCCGTGCCATCTCGCGCTCCAAGCGACACGGCCGCTGTGACGTTCGTGTCGCGCGCTGCACGGACGGGGAGGCGCACAGCTCGCTTGAACGCGTCTGAGGTCGCGCTGCTCGAGACGCTCGAGGCCTGGGACCGTGTGATCGAGGTGCCGATGTCGGAGGCCTGGGATCGCTTGGGTGGCCTCATCACCGATGGGACGATGCGATCAGAGCGCCTGTGCACGGCGGCGCGTACCGAGCCGGGGTCAGTGCGAACCAGGCTGGCCGCTCTCTTGACGGACGCAGGGTTGCCCGAGTTTGCCATCTCGGTGCCCACTGCTGATGCACGAACAGCGAAGGGTGCCTTGGTCGGTGTCCCCGTCGGTCGATGACGAGCACTGAATCGCAGGGCCGCAAGCTCTCGTGGAGAGAGTCCGACGTCAGGCACTTCGATGCCACCGTGCTGGTCGCGGCGGAATCGCTTGACGTGCAGCCTCTCGCCGTCGAGAAGGATTACTGGGTCTGTCGAGCGCTCCGAGCCATCGAGGAGCGGCGGCCCAACGAGGTCGTCTTCAAGGGCGGGACCAGCCTCGAGAAGCTCCGGATCATACAGCGCTTCTCTGAAGATCTTGACCTCCTGTTAGTGAGTGACCTGCCGAAGCTCAACGACGCTAAGCGTGTGATGAAGGATCTGTGTGAAGTCGCAGCCCAAGACCTCCAAGGTCAACTCACGGACAGGAAGAGTGGTGGCACCGATGGCACTGCCACCCAGAAGGCGTGCGTCAATCCACCACTGGTGCACACGGAGGAAGAATCGACTGCTCTCGCCGACAACCGCCGGATTCTTCTCGAGTTCGGTCAGGCAGGCAGCGACAATCCCTCAAAGCGATGGCCCGTCGAGTCGCTCCTCGCTCAGGCCCTGCGCGGCGCTGACGGTTCTGTCGAGGTGGACGCCTACTGGGATCTTGAACAATTCGATACGCGGATCCTCCACCCCGGGCGCACGCTGATCGAGAAGTTGCTACGAGTCAACAACTTCGCCGTGAGAGCAGATGACGACGAGCATGGCTGATCTCGGATCGGTCGACAGTTCCACGATCTTTGGGCCCTGTTGGGGTCATCGGAGGTGCTTGCCTTCCTAGAGGACAGAACACAGGTCAGGCGCATCTATGAAGACTGTCGTCGAGTCTCCATCGGGCATCGATCCGATGAGGAGGTGCCAAGAGGCGGCTTTGCCTCGTGCGCCCTGTTCGACCTGACGTGGCCAAGGGCCGGACGACTGCGAGACGAGCACGATGCCACTATGAGGGATCTGTACTACAGCGACGCTGAGCTGGCGCCGACCTTCGATGATGTTCTTGAACGTATTCAGGAGCACCGAGAACTTCTCGTGGTTGTGGCGAAGTCGAGTCGCCCCCTCGGCTCACTCGATGTCACCCCGCGCACAGACTGGCTCGGCGCTCCAGCCCTTGAATTTTGCTAATTGGCAGGGCTCAATTCTGCGAGGAGCCCATGGCGGAGGGAGAGGGATTCGAACCCTCGGTGGCTTTCGCCACGCTGGTTTTCAAGACCAGTGCATTCGTCCGCTCTGCCATCCCTCCGAGCGACGACGAGATCAGATCTCGCCAGTGCGCATGGTACCCCGCCATAGCCACCATCTCGAAGGCCTCGGCCTCGACGATGGACCCTCGAGGCCGAGGAGCCTTAGTTGTGCTTCGCCTTCGAGCGGAGACGGCCTCGAGTTTGCTGGTCAAGCACCGTCTTTCGGAGGCGGATGGCTGCCGGAGTGACCTCGACGCACTCGTCATCGCCGATGTACTCGAGCGCCTGCTCAAGCGTCATGATTGTCGCCGGGGTGAGCCGTTCGAAGTTGTCCGCAGAGGAGGCTCGCATGTTGGTGAGCTTCTTTTCCTTGGTTGGGTTGACATCCATCTCGTCGGCCCGGGCATTCTCGCCGACGATCATGCCCTCGTAGACCTCGGTGGTTGGGGAGACGAACATCTGGCCCCGCTCCTGAAGTGATTCGAGAGCGTGGGCAGTCACGACACCCCGACGATCAGCCACCATTGCGCCATTGCGGCGGGTCTTCAGCTCTCCGGCCCACGGGGCCCATCCGTCAAAGACATGGTGCAAGATCCCGGTTCCGCGAGTCTCGGTCAGGAATTCTGTCCGGAAGCCGACCAGGCCTCGGGCGGGCACCCGATAGTCGAAGCGGACCCAGCCGGTGCCATGGTTGACCATCTCGACCATGGTGCCCTTGCGGAGCGCCAGGAGCTGAGTGACGACACCGAGGTACTCGTCGGGGACATCGATCGCCACGCGCTCGATCGGCTCGTGCTTGACTCCCTCGATCTCGCGCACCACGACCACGGGCTTTCCGACGGTCAGCTCAAAGCCCTCGCGGCGCATCTGCTCGATGAGGACGGCGAGCTGGAGCTCTCCGCGTCCGAAGACCTCGAAGGCGTCGGGCCGATCGGTGGGGTCGACCTTGATGCTCACATTGCCGATGAGCTCGGCGTCGAGGCGGTCCTTGAGCATGCGTGCGGTCAATTTGTTGCCGCTCTGTCCGGCCAGCACCGAGGTGTTGATACCCAGGGTGACCGACAGGTTTGGCTCGTCGACCGTGATGGCCTCGAGCGGCCGAGGGTCATCGGCATCGGCGAGAGTCTCGCCGATGGTGATCTCCTCGAAGCCTGCCACGGCGACGATCTCGCCCGGACCGACTTCGTCGACTGGCACGCGCTCGAGTGCCTGAGCAATGGCCATCTCAGTGACTTTGCCCTTGGCGATGGTGCCGTCGATCTTGCACCAAGCGACCTGCTGGCCCTTCTTCATCGTGCCGTTGATGACCCGGCAGATGGCCAAGCGACCCATGTAGGGGGAGGCGTCGAGGTTGCACACGAGCGCCTGGAGCGGTGCTCCCTCCTCATACTCCGGTGCCGGGATGGCCTCCAAAATGGTGTCGAAGAGCGGACCGAGGTCCACGCCGACCTCACCCTTGGTGGTGCTCGCCCAGCCATCGCGGGCGCAGGCGTAGAGGATGGGGAAGTCGATCTGATCCTCATCGGCATCAACGTCGAGGAAGAGCTCCTCGACTTCAGAGACGACTTCGTCGATCCGAGCATCGGGCCGGTCGACCTTATTGATGACCAGTACTACCGGCAGGCGCGAGGCCAGGGCCTTGCGAAGGACGAATCGGGTCTGGGGCAGGGGCCCCTCCGAGGAGTCGACCAGCAGAATGACGCCGTCGACCATGGCCAATCCCCGCTCGACCTCGCCACCGAAGTCGGCGTGGCCCGGAGTGTCGATGATGTTGATCGTCACGCCGTCCTTGGTCACCGCAGTGTGCTTGGCGAGGATGGTGATCCCCTTCTCCCGCTCGAGGTCGCCCGAGTCCATGACCCGGTCAGCCACCTCCTCGTTGGCACGGAAGGCGCCCGACTGCCAGAGCATGGCGTCGACGAGCGTCGTCTTGCCGTGGTCGACGTGGGCGATGATGGCGATGTTTCGGATGTCAGAGCGAGTAAGCATGAGAACTTCTCAGGCTACCTGCAAGCAGGACCCCTCCTTGACCGAAACCGGTGAGCTCGCCGTTGCCTGCCGTCCGGCATCGGCGGCTGCCAGCAGCATCGTCATGGCCCGATGGAGCTCCACCTCGGTCACTTCGAGGCTCATCGAGCGCCCTACGAGGGGCCAGACCCCCACGATCCGGGTCGGGATCGGAGCGTCAGGTCTCGTCAGTGCGTCAGCGAGCGCCACGATGCTCAGGTCGTCGACGGCATCTGGTCGGATGGTCCCAGCACGCAGGCACAGCAGCGCTCGGGTTCCGGCAGCAGGGTCGAGGGTGATCTCGATGTCACGCCGCGCTCGGAGGGTGGCCCAGGGCGCTCCCGGCACCGCCCACACCGGATCAGTCCCACCGACGTGGGCGGTCGCTCCGAGCACATCCCAGTCGAGGGTGTCGAGGACATCAGTGGCATAGGTGGTCGACTCGGCCAGCACCGCGCCCCTGACCCCTCGAGGGATCTCAGAGAGCCAAGTGGCCAGTGATCCTCTGCCCGTGCCCCGGCGTGACGCCTGCTCCAAGATGGCGGCCACCTCGGCTCGAACACCGGCCAGCGGGCTCGGGGCGTCACCGCAGTGGACACGCTTGGCGCCACCGAGGCCCAGGACTCGGCGAGCGATGCGGGGCCTCCAGACGAAGGGAGTGGGCGGATGATCCTCAGCCAAGGTGGTGAGCCGCCATGAATCGAATCGCTGGGGTCCCTGCGAGCGCACAGGTACGCGAGCGGCAAGTTCGACAGCCAAGCGGCGGCGGGCGGAGGGGTCAAGACGTTCGGGCACTGGGGCATCGGCAGTGACCAAGGCGGTGAGGCCCGCAGCCCTCGGAACGATGGGGTTGGGATGTCGGATCACGGGTGGAGCCTCGAGATGGATGCTTCGTTGCTGTCGACGATGAGGGAGCGCACTCGCTCGGCAGTCACATCGACAACCCTGTGGAGTGCTCCGACCAGGAGGTCGTCGTTGACCTCAAGCACGATGTGGTCACCGGTGGCGGTCGAAAGTGCGGCAACCCGGAGGGGAGCGGCACCCGAGCGCAGAGTCTCGATGAGCGCCATGGCAGCGAGATGATCGAAGAGATGTGCCCCGAGAGGTGTGGTGACCACCTCAAGGAGACAGATCGAGGACACCGAGCGGGCCGGAGGGCCCAGCATGAGGTCGACCGCTGCACCGATGCGAACACGTCCACCGCAGATTTGGGCGGCGATCGACGCGCTCGATCGTGGTAGCCACGAGCCGGGGATGCGGCCGAGCTCCCTCGAGAGCACAGCAGCGTGGGTGGCCACCTCTGCGGCAAGCTGC
>Ga0194043_1000916_pt1 | contig 16635 bp, 14 predicted proteins | sample JunL4415m_MetaG_FD_161274 | JGI IMG/M metagenome (GOLD analysis project Ga0194043, IMG submission 161274) | Anoxic zone freshwater microbial communities from boreal shield lake in IISD Experimental Lakes Area, Ontario, Canada - Jun2016-L442-15m | ecosystem: Environmental > Aquatic > Freshwater >...
GTAGTAGATCGCGCACTTGGTGTGGCAGACCTTGCCGATCTGGCTGATTTCGAGCACCGCCGACTCCCCCACCTTGATGACGCTTCCCACTGGCAGCGCGAGCAGGTCGAAGCCAGCGGTGGTGATGTTCTCGGCGAAGTCGCCGGCGTCGACGTCGAGGCCCTTGGCCTGCATGGTGCCGATGGACTCGGAAGCCAGCAGGGAGACCTGGCGATGCCAGTCGCCGGCGTGCGCGTCGCCCTCGAAGCCGCGATCGAAGATGAGCGTTCCCTCGGTGCCGGGCGTCTTGCGCATGGTCTTTTCGGCCGAGAGGTTCACCGATTTCACGACGCCCGGGGTAGGCAGGCTGGGTGTGGATTGGCTGGCGGCGGTGTTGGGAGCGGTCTCTGGGGTCATTGGGGATCTTCCTCGCGAATCCAGGTGCCGGATGCGCCGCCTTCCTTGCGCAGCAGACAGACGTCGGTTACGACCATGCCGCGATCGACGGCCTTGCACATATCGTACAGCGTCAGGCCAGCCACGGCGGCGGCGGTGAGCGCTTCCATCTCGATACCGGTCTTGCCGTCGGTCTCGACGGTGGCGGTGATTCGGATGCCGGGGCGCGGGGCGGATTCGGCGACGAGATCGATGGATGCGTGGGTGATGGGGAGCGGGTGGCACAGGGGGATGAGGTCGGCGGTGCGCTTGGCGGCCATGATGCCGGCGATTCGCGCGATGGCGAGCACGTCGCCCTTTGGCGCCTTGCCTGCAACGATGAGCTGGAGTGTGGCGGGCGCCATCTCGACGAATGCTCCGGCGACGGCAATGCGGTGGGTTACGGGCTTGTCAGCGACGTCGACCATATGCGCGGCTCCGGACTCGTCGAGGTGCGTGAGCTTGTTCTGGGCGACCAACAGGTCATCCTCCGATCTGGGACATGCGGCGAGCGGTGCCGACACGCATGTCGTGGCCTTCGGGCTTGTCGGCGAGTGCACGGCGGACAACGGCGCGGACGTCGTCATCGCTGCCGGTGCGCAGGACGGTGCGGACGTCGAGCTCGTGGTCATCGAAGAGACAGGGGCGCAGGCGGCCGTCGGCGGTGAGGCGCAGGCGGTTGCACTCGGCGCAGAAGTGGTGCGACAGCGGCGAAATGATTCCGACGGTGCCGGGCGCGCCCGGGAAGCGGTAGTAGCTCGCGGGGCCCCAGCCACCGGGCGCGTCGGCGCGCGAGACGGGTGCCAGATCGCCGAGCCCGGCGGCGGCGCCCTGCTCCGCGACGCGTGCGAGCACCTCGTCGCTGGGTACGGTGTCGGCGCGGGTCCAGCCGTGCGCGTCGACCGCGCCGATGTCGGAGTAGCAGCCAGCGCCCTCCTCGGCGTCGCCGACCGGCATGTACTCGATGAAGCGCACGTGCAGCGGGCGGTCGATGGTGAGCTTCGCGAAGCCGAGCAGGTCGGGGTTAAGCGAGCGGACCACGACGACGTTGAGCTTGACGGGCGCGAAGCTGTGCGCGAGGGCGGCATCGAGGCCAGCGAGCGCGGTGTCGAGCGAGCCGCCGCGTGTGATGCGTGCGTAGACCGCCGGATCGAGCGAGTCGAGGCCGATGTTGACCCGCGACAGGCCAGCCTCGCGCAGCTGTTCGGCGTACTTGGGTAGGAGTGTCGCGTTCGTCGTCAGCGCGATTGAGTCGAGGCCGGGAATCTCGTGGAGTCGCCGGATATGGTCGACGACGCCGTGGCGCACAAGCGGCTCGCCGCCGGTCAGACGAATCTTGCTGATGCCCTCGGCGACGGCGATTGCGGCGAAGCGCTCAATCTCCTCGAAGGTCAGCATCTCGTCGTGCGGCTTCCAGGCGACGCCCTCGGCAGGCATGCAGTAGACGCAGCGCAGGTTGCAGCGGTCGGTGAGGCTAATGCGCAGGTAGTCGATGCGGCGGCCGTGGGAGTCGGTAGGCGCTTGCGCTGCGACGCCACCGGCTTGCACGCGCTCGTGTCGCAGCGGCGCTAGCGTGGCGCCGCCTCGGCCAGATAGGCCGCGAACGCAGCTGCGGCGCGCGTGGGCGTTCCCTTGGGAAGCAGCGTGTAGAACGGCCGGACGATTGCGGGTCCTGCGAGATCGACGCGCGCGACGGTGTCTAAGGCGAGCGCTTTCTCGGCGACGTGGCGGGAGAGCATCGCGACGCCCAGGCCGCCCTCGACTGCACTGACCACGGCCTCTCCGGTGCCCAGCTCCACGACCACGCGGAGTTCGTCCGGGTCGACGCCGCGCTCTGTGAGGAGCTGCTCGGCGACCTGACGCGTGCCTGAGCCGCGCTCGCGCATGACCCAGTCGGCCTCTGCCAGGTCTGTCAGCGCCGCTCCCTTGAGGGCCGCGAACGGGCTGTCGGGAGCGCATATGACGAGCAGCTCGTCGCAGCCGATCTCGGTGTAGGTCGCGCGCGAGCCCTTGACGACAGCGCCCGTCACGCCGAGGTCTGCTCGGCCGGACTGGATCGCCTCGGCGACCTGGGCGGTGTCGTGGACGGTGATGGTGACGTGGACCTCGGGATTCGCGGCCAAGAAGCCGCCGAGCAGACGCGGGATCACGTAGACGCCCGGCGTGGTGCTGGCGGCGATACTGAGGTGGCCGGTGACGGCGCCACTGAGAGCGGCGATATCCTCGCGCGCTGACTCGACCTCGGCGAGCACGCGGCGCGCGTAGGGCAGGAGCGTGCGGCCGGCCTCGGTGAGGTCGATGCGGCGGTAGCGGCGGTCGAGGAGTGTGGCGCCGGCGTCGGCCTCGAGCGCCTGGATCTGCATGGTGACCGCCGGCTGCGAGATGCCCATCGCGCGAGCGGCGTCGGAGAAGGAGCCGCGATCCACCACGGTGACGAAGGTGCGGAGCTGGGCGATGTTCACGCGGAAGTCACTTCCCATCGGCCTCGGCTGGAACCGGCAACGGATCGAGCCCGTAGGCGCGAACCCACTTGTCGATTCCCTTGTCGATGGTGCGGGTGCGGGCGTACTGCTGTGCACGGGCGCCGATTTCACGGCGAAGCTCGACGCTCTCGACCAAGCGCGACATGAACTTGATCCAATCCTTGCCGTTTGTCGCCAAGAAGCCATTCTCGCCGTGCTTGACGCTGTGAAGGTAGGGCTCGAACTTTGAGACCACCGAGGGGATGCCTTGCATGCCGTATTCCACGAACTTCAGGTCGCTCTTGGATCGGTTGAACGCGGAATCGACCAGCGGAATGAGCCCGATGTGGAACTGCTCCAGGATCTTGGGGTATCCCCGGATGTCGGTCGTGCTGACGCGAGTGATACGTTCATGCGGCTCGATGACCTCTTTGGAGGGACCGCCCGCGTACACGAACTCCGCGTGTGGGTACTTGTCCAGAATCTGGTGCACGGTTCCATCGAGAATCGACAAGTCCTCGACGTGGCTCGTACTACCCGCCCAGCCAATGACAACGCGGTCTTCCTGTTGCTCCCGAGGAGAAGGATAGTCCCACTCCTTGAGGGGCAGCATGTTCCTGAGCACGCGCACGTTGGGGTTGTATCGCTTGAGCCTCTCGGCGAGCACGGGCGTCGCGGTGGTGACCAGCTGTGCCGCTCGGATGCAGTCGACAGCTCCCCGGGCCGCGACCGGATCGGCCCAAGCAGCGTAGCCGGGGTTGGTGGGAGCGAGCGACCAGATGTCGTCATCGAGCTCATAGACTGTCAGCTTGCCGGCGGCATTGGCATTGTTGATCGCTTCCAGTGCCGCAGGATGGGACTGGCGCTGAAAGACGATGACGTCGAAATGCTCGATGTCGCTGGGCTTGAGCGAGTCATCGAGGATAACCTCGTAGCCAAGCTCCTTGAGTTGGGCTCCTGGGACGTGACACCGATACCACGCGCACCCCCACCAGTCTCCACCGATGAACAGCACGTTCTTGCGAGAGTGAGTGCTCGGATCAGGCACGGTCGGCGGCTCCCTTCGCTACTACTAGCTCGCCCATCCCATGACCCCAAGCCTGTGCAGCGTTGATGTCATCGGAGGACGGCTTGTACTTGCACGTGAAGTCCGCGACGGGGAGCTCAAACCCGATCTCATCGAGCCGGGCGCGCATCTGCTTGGTGGCGCCGCTCGACCAGCCGTAGGAGCCGAAGACGCCCGCAAGCTTATCTTTGGGCTTGAGACCGGCGATGTATTGCAGGTAGGCAGCCACCCGGTAGAGCATGCCGTGATGGAGGGCCGGGCTGCCGAGCAGGAGTGCGCGGCTGTCCAGAAGATGACGCGTGACCAGCGACAACGGCGTCTCGGCGAGGTCGAAGACGTGTACTTCGACGCCGGCCTCGGCTGCGCCTGCGGCGATCTCGCGGGCGAGGATATCGGTCGAACCCCACATGGTGGAGTAGGCGACGACGAGCTTGTCCTCGGTCTCACCGGCGGTGAGGCGGTCGTAGGCGTCGATGACGGGGGGCACGGTGTCGCGACGCCAGATGACCCCATGCGAAGGGGCGATGGTACTGCAGGTCCAGCCGAGCTCGGCTATCTTGGCGACCGCCTTGGAGACCTGTGCCGAGAGCGGCATGAGGATGTTGGCGTAGTAGACCGTGAGCTCCTCGACGGCGAGGTCGACGCCCACCTCGTCGGCGAAGCGCTCGGATGTGGCCAGATGCTGGCCGAAGGCGTCGTTGGGCATCAGCGTGCACGACTCGGCGCAGAAGGTGAACATCGAGTCGGGCCAGTGGACCATGGGCATGGGGAGGAAGCGGAGCGTCTTGCCGCCGAGGTCGATGACGTCGTCGGCTCCCACGGGCGAGACGGCGAGGTCGGGACCGTGGTACGCGGCGATTCCGCGGACGCCGCCGGCGCTCGCGACGACCTTGGCGCCGGGGATGGCTTCCATGACCGCGCGGAGACCGGAGTTGTGGTCTGGCTCGACGTGATTGACGACGATGTAGTCGATGGTGTCGAGCGGGGTGAGGCTCTGGATGCGCTCGAGGAGCTCGGGGACGAACGCGGTCTTCACGGTGTCGACTAGCGCGATCTTGTCGGCGCCCTGGACGAGGTAGGCGTTGTAGGTGGTGCCGCGCGGCGTCTCGAAGCCGTGAAAGTCGCGCAAGTTCCAATCGATGGCGCCGACCCAGTGGATGTTGTCTGAAATGGGGGTGGAGTGCATGTGGTCTCCTCTTCAAAGTCCCGCTGGTGCAAGGATACCCGAATCGTCACTGACGTTCGGAACGCGAGCTTCACTCGCACCACAGATCACCGAAGACTCCCATCCGCTGCAGCAGTCACCCGCGACGGACAGCAGGACTGGCAGGACGGGCATTCGCCTGCGCACACATTCCCGACCGGCCCAATGCTGTAGAATTGCGCAAGTTCGGAACGGCTTCGTCCTCAATCGACTACACAAGCTTCCGCGAATTGGAGGTTCTCATGACCAGCGGCAGACCTACGGTTGATGGCGATGCAGCCATCGAGCAGCCAGCCCAAGCGCGGTCCAAAACGGTTGAGTTGGCGAATGTGAGTGAGGTCCTCCACCCAAGCATCGTCGAAGTCTACGAATCGGGGTCAGACCACGGGTGGCTCGGACATCGAAACTACAACTGGTGGTTTGATTCGTCCGAGGCGCACGCTTTCGAAATCTACGACCTTGACGCATTCTATCCAGAGGACTACTACGCCGATGATCATGTCCAGCCGACTATAGTCGGGTGCGTCGTCGATTGCGTTCTCGCGGTCGGTGAGAGTGTGATTGGAAGACCAGTGTCGTCAGTTCTCGAGCTTGGCTGTGCGGGCGGATGGTTCACGTACGAGTATCTGAGCCGCGGAGTCGAGGTACAGGCGATAGAGGGAGCTCGCGTGGGTTTCGAGCGAACGCTCTCCCGGGGAGTTCCGCTCGAGAACGTTCTGCACAAGGACTTGAGACTACCTCTGGACTTGAACCGGAAGTACGACATAGCTATGTGCACGGAGGTTGCTGAGCACGTTGAGCCGCCGCTAGCGGGGACACTCGTGCACAACATCACTCGACACTCCGATCTTGTATGGTTCTCGTTTGAGCCTCCCGATACGAACGAGGCCCATCTCCATCACTGTAACGAACAACCAACGGCGTTTTGGCAGAACCTTTTTCGCTTTTTCGGATTCGGGATGGTGGCGCTTCCACAGGATCTGCTTCCGGCACTCGATCTGCGCGGAGGATACATCCGTTTCCGTGAGCACCTGGCCGAAGCGGTCGAGGCGGCGGATGTCGCCGCGGCGGTGCGATCGGCCCAGCGCGGATGTGCACCAGCACCACCGCCGTGAAAATCGGGCTTCACTCCAACCAGCTCAGTGTCCGAGGGACCGAGGTAGCCATCTGGGACTATGCCCAAGGGCTCAGGTCAAGAGGCCACACAATCCGGGTCTTCGCTGAAGCCTTCTCTCGCAACAACGAACCTCAGGTCATACAGAGATTCCAAGAGGAGTTCGACACCGTCCTCTACGAGTCATGGGACCACGTGCTGGAGTTCCCTGATATTGACTTCCTCTACATGATCAAGTCGGGTGAACGGGACGAGAAGATTCCTGCGCCCGGGGTAAGGCACGGCGTCCACGTGGTGTTCATGAACCATGACCCACACGGTGACGTGTATGCGTACATATCGCGCTGGCTCTCCAATCGCATGAGTCGGGGTCGCCTACCGTATGTTCCGCACATCGTTTCGCTCCCAGTGGCTCAGGCAGATCTCAGAGAGGAACTGGGCATTCCCGAATCCGCAACCGTTTTCGGCCGTCACGGCGGACACGACACGTTCAACATCCCGTGGGTTCGGAGCACGGTACTACGCGTTCTCGAGATGCATGAGAATGCATGGTTTGTCTTCTTGAATACCGACTCGTTTGTGAACCACGAACGAGTCGTTCACCTGGAAGCGACTCCCGACAGGCAAAGGAAGGCCGAGTTCATCAACACGTGTGACGCGATGCTTCACGCGCGGGCGAGTGGCGAGACTTTCGGACTTGCTTGTGCCGAGTTCTCGCTGGCCAACAAACCTGTTATCACCTTCGCACTCTCTCCTGAGCAGGCGCATATCGAGATGCTCGGCCAGAAAGCACTACTGTACGCGTCCGAGGATGAGCTGCTGAGACTCCTGCTTTCCTTCGAGCCCCGACCTGAACTGGACTGGAATGCCTACCGCGACTACGCCGAGGAGCCAGTCATGGACATGTTCGAGGAGGTCTTCCTCGGAGGACTCTGAGGTTCGCAGCCGAACAACTATCTGTCCAGCCGATTGTGGGTAAACAGACCCTTGCCTTGTATCACGATGAAGTCCTGCTGTTCCCACCATTCCTGAAGATCCACCTCAACGTCCAGGTTTCCCATGCGAGGCACAATCTGATCCCGCAGAAAGTCGGTCCTGAACATCGTCGGGTTGTTGGTCCAGTTCGCATATCTGGCCGTGGTCCAGAACCATCCGTCTCGAAGGGTGATCTCCGGGAACTCCGCGTCGCACCAATGAACGGAGTCGAGCAAGTGCGTCGGCTTGATGTGCTCATTGCCCGCAAACTGGCGCGTGTAGAGGGGTTCTCCGGGACGTTCGCGATGTCGGAACCTCACGACATCGGCGAGTCCCTCGCGCAGGAGCGCGGACGCCTCCCCTAGCTGGCCCTTTGGATCGACGATGAGTTCCCAGTCGTTCTCGAGGAACAGGAAAATGTCTCCCTGAGCGGCCTCGAGCAACTGCCGGTAGCCACCTGCGATGCCAAGGTTGAGTGCCGAGCCCAGACAACGGTAGCCGTACTCCTCAGCGATGGCCCTATCATCGTCCACCATTTGTTGAAAGAAGATGACGCGGTCCTCGTCGAGTTCGTCCAGCCCGAATCGACGATAGCTTTCCAGGGTGCTGATGAGGGTTGCTCGGGCGCTCCAGCTCAGAACTGCAATCGTCACAAAATGCCTCCCGCGAGCACGGCCGTCCATCGTGATGGACGACCTATCGCCTTTCCGTTGTAGCGACTACTCGTCAATGGGAAGAAGCCCGTTCAACCCATTGACAACAAACGGATGCTTCCGCATCCGCTCGGGCAGATGCCGCACTCCCGAGTAGACCGCCCGCTTGTAGTTGTCCGGATACACAGGGTTCAAGTCCTCAAGCTCGTGATTCTGCTCCCACCCCATCCAAACATCCTCCCACCAATTGGAGCGAATCTCGCTCGCATGCCCGAACGCGTGGACCTTCTCCCAAATCTGGTGGTTGGGTTTGGCATATGAGAAGTGGTGCAAGACCGGTGCCGCGGGGCTGAACGTCTCGGCCCGCACGTGGGGATCGCGCAGATCCGTGAATTGGACCTCGTCGGTCATCCGGACTGCTACAACCGGAGAGGAGGGCTCTGGCGGATCCACGCGCCACAGAGGGCTCTTCCAATAGGTCCACCACGGCGCCCGCCACACGTTCAGGCTAGGATCTGATACCTCGATCGCTGCCTGCATCTCGACCAACTTGTCAGTCTCCCAGACCTCGTCGCCGTCCACCACGACGGCGTAGTCGCATCCGAGATCGCGAATGACCGACATGGCTGCAGTCCGATGCTCCGCCTCGCTCCCCCATGCACCTTCAATCAGCGTCACCCGTGGATCGTTCAGACCTCGCACCCTCTGAGACGTTGCGTCGAGAGGAACGTCGGGGCCGTTCCAGGGATGCATCGTCCGCAGGACGACAACCTCGTCCACGGACTGCGGCAAGGCTCGAATCGAGTAGTCGATGTAGTCTTCTTCGTTGAGAACGACATACATCGCGGCCCACTTGGCCACAGCGCGACTCCTCTCAGCTAGCTGCACGCGTCCATTGTTTCAGCGCTCTTGGCCTCCAGGCCGAGCAAACCAGCGATCTTCTCGCTCACCACGTGGGTGCTGTAGTTCTCGTCGATGTGCCTCTTGGCGTTGCCAACGATCGAGTTCCAGAGCCCCTGGTCGTTGTAGAGTCGCACGACCTGCTCGGCAAAGTCCTCGGCCGAATCGACGATGAGCGCGTTGACATCATTCTCAAGCCCGATGCCTTCGGCGCCAATGGTGGTGGTGACGACCGGAATGCCGTTCATCATCGCCTCGCCGATCTTGCCCTTCATGCCCGCCCCGTAGCGCAACGGCGCGATCGAGACGCGACACCGGTTCAAGTACGGCTCGGTCTCCGGCACAAAGCCAGTCACCTCGATGTCGTCGGCCGCCATCGCGAGAACCTCAGGCGTCGGTTCGCCGCCGACGATGTAGAGCTTGACGCCGGAGAGACGCTCGCGAACCAACGGGAACACGTCGTTGACGAAGAACCACATGGCGTCCTGGTTCGGTGCGTGGACGAAGTAGCCGACGAACAGCAAACCGCTGCGTGCCTCGAACGGAGGAGTCTGGGCGACGGAGTCGTGGACGAGCGGGACAACTTCGACAATCAGGTCAGGCAGTTCTTTCAGCAGGACTTGCTTCTCGTCCTCGGTCACGGTCAGCACCAAGTCGCTGCGTGCGTACGTAGCGAGCTCCATCTCTCGGACGCGCATTGCGCGACCAAGGTGCTCTTGGTCTCCCTCGACCTCGGCCTTGCGCATCTCCCTCAGATAGTGAATGTCGCAACTGTCCACGATGACCTGCGTGTCTGGGGCGAGCGCGCGCAGATCATCGAGGTACGGCATCGCCGTGTTGAAATGTGACAAGATCGCCGCCTCGAACCGACGCAGTCCAAGAAGCCTCTGGAGGTCGAGCGGGTAGGGGTCGTACCACTCCCCATCGGAACGGCCACCGCGCCGAGGGTCGCTTGCGTACACCTCGATGCCCATCTGCTCGAGGTCCTCGAGGTATTTCTCCCGATCGGCCTGTGTGCTGCTAGTTGCACATAGCGTCAGCCGCACACCGAGGCCTCGAAGAATCATCGCAAGCCGATAGAACCGCAAGTCGCCCGCGGAGACGTCGTACGCGAGCAGGGTCGGATGGACCAGGAAGATGTCCTCCGTCATCCCTCGCGCGCACGCGCGTTCGATGCTCGCGCCGTCGGGCTCGTACTGGCGGACAAGTTCCTCGCGCCACTTTTCGACGAACTTGGGCTTGTTGACCTCCTGGTAGTGCTTGAGTCCGCTGCTCGTATCCGTGCCGGCCGTCCGGCCCTCAAGGTGTACCACGACGGATTTCGGCTGGTAAATGACCTTGAGTCCGAGGCTCCTGACACCGAAGCAGAGGTCTGTGTCCTCGTAGTACGCCGGGGCATACCGCTCGTCGAAGCCGCCAAGCCGATCGAAGACGTCGCGCTTCACTAGAAGTGATGCGGCAGAGCAATAGTCGACTTCACGGACGTAGCGGTACCTCGGGTGATTGGGATCGTCGCCGCGGCCGTAGTTGCAGCCGCTGCCGTCGCTGAAGATGATTCCACCGGCCTCCTGCAGAGTGCCGTCGGGATAGACCAGCTTCGACCCAACTGCCCCGACGTCTTGCTGCTTGTCGGCGGTGTGAACCAGCCACTCGAGCCATCCGGGCTCGGGTAGGGTGTCGTTGTTGAGAAAGACGATGTGCCGCCCACGGGCCGCTCGCGCGCCCTGGTTGCTGGCGACGGTGAAGCCACGATTCTCGGCGTTCGAGATGGTTCGCACGGAGTCCCCAAATGCGCCCAGAATCTCCGGCGTGTCGTCGCTCGAACCGTTGTCCACGACCACGATGTCTATCTCAAGGTCGCCTTTGGTCTCCAAGACCCGCTCGATACACGCTTTGGTCATCGCCGAGTTGTCCATGACAGGGATCACGATCCCGACGTCCACTTCACCTGCCACACTCCCCTCGAGCACGTGGCGCCCTACTGCATAGACGCCCACCCGCGCCAATCCGCCCAAGAGACGTTCGTTCCAGATGCCAACTAGCCGCTCTAGATTCGGCGTGAAGTGCGCATGCGTTCCAGCATCCGAGTCGACGTCCCAGCTTCCGTGCTCATGGTGGATCACCACGGCCGCTGGCTGGTACACGACCGACAACCCAGCGTCGCGGATTCTCAGGTTGAAGTCGACGTCCTCGAAATTCGCGATGACGTAGCCTTCGTCGATTCCCCCAACCTCTTCCCAGACGGACTTGCTGGTCAGCAGGCAGGCGGCGGTCACACCAGGAACAGCTTCAAGCACGTTGGCGGCCGGCAGGTCCGCAGGCGCGCGAAGGAATCGATGGTTCGGCAGCATAGTCACGGTCGGTGCGTTCGCCTCCACGAACTCTATCCCCGCATGCTGAATCGTCCCGTCGGGAAACAGGAGCTTCGCCCCAACGGCGCCAACCCCATCGACAAAGGCATCTCTCATGGCGTCCAGCCACCCTGGCAGCGGCTCGGTGTCGTTGTTGAGCAGGCACACAAGCTCGTGATGGGCTTCGCGGAATCCGCGGTTGCAGCCCGCCGCAAATCCCTCGTTGGTGTCGTTCAGAACCACCGTGACATCGTCCGAAGACTCGCCCAGAGCGCGAAGCCAGTCGCGACTCCCGTCTTCGGAAGCGTTGTCGATGATCACGATCTCGTAGTCGTCCGTGTTCTCGCGTATCCGCTCGATGCAGGTCTGCGTCAACGCGAGTTTGTTGAACGTCAAGAGAACGATCGATACGGCCTTACGCTGCCGCCGAGGTGCGGGCGCAAGAGCTCCCCGTCCCTTCGGGCTTGCGGGCTTCTCGGGACTGACAGGGGGGACGGCGGACAGCGAGCCGGGCAGCGGCAACCCATACGCCTCAAGCCACATCCCCGCCGTCCTGCCGATGAGCCGCTCGCGCGCACGGGCGTTGCCCCGGCCGCCCATTTCCTCGCGCAGGCTCCGATCCTCGATCAGCTTCCCTAGAGCGTCGCGCCACTGCTCGGCGGTCTTGACGAGAAGTCCCGTCTCGCCGTCTTTGACAAACCCCCGATACGCCTCGACGTCAGATGCAACGACCGGAATCCCAACCATTGAGTACTCGAGCACTTTCAGGTCGCTCTTACTCCTGTTGAACTCGGTGTCGACAAGCGGGGCGATTCCGATGTCAAAGGTGTAGACCAGCTCGCTGTAGTCCTCAATCGGCACGCGGGGCGGCAGCGCCAGCCGAGGGTGCGGTGCAAACGGAGTGGGATCGATCCCCGCGCATACCATCCAGACGTCTGGATAGGCGTCCAGAACATCCGCCACAACATCGCGGACTATCTCCAGATCGGCGTAGTGCGACGGGTCGCCGGCCCAGCCCACAATCACGTAGTCGTCACTCTGCGGTTTGGCCCCCAGGAACGGCCACACCTCCGCAGGCAGCATGTTTGGCAGCACTGAGACGCACTTGTTCAGCCCGCGGAGCCTCTTGGCAAGCGGCTCAGACGTGGTGGAGACCACGTGTGCTGCTCGGATGCATGCCTCGATCCCCTTCCGAATCTCCGGCTGACTGTAGAACGGATAGACGGGATTCGTCGGATCAAGGTTCCAGAGCGCGTCATCGATGTCGTAGACGACCAGCTTGTGCGCGGCCTTCGCCGCCCGCATTGCCTGCAAAGCACGAGCACTGTAGTGCCTGAGAAAGACGATGATGTCGGCGTAGGAGAGATTCGGGTCGGACAGGTCCTCTGTCAGCCCGACATCGTGTCCCATCTTCGCGAGTTCCGCACCGGGAACGGAGCAGCGATACCAAGCGCACTGCGACATCTGATCGACGACGTAGAGAATCCTCTTGGGCCCAGGTCCGAGCGATGGCTTAGCGCCCACGGTGTCTGCCAATCTGGCCTTGGAGGACGCGACGCCAGAACTGCGTTCGCGCTCCCGGCGAATTCACATGAATGCACTGCTCGTGACGGGCCAAGACAGCCCGATGATGCCGAAATAGTAGCACGCGCGGCCGGCTTCGAAGGCGCCGCAGTGCTCTTCTCGGCGTGTCAACCTGCACGTACCGCCCATCGCACTACGCCAACGGGCCTTGCCCACTCTTCACCCCCAGGCAGACCAGTAGCATCGGTCGCTGCTCGTCCATCACATCCACCCAGCCGTAGAGTTCGTCGGGAACCAAGACGTGCCTCGCCGTCTGCAGCCTGAATGCATCGAGCTCGTGCCTGAGCACTCCGCCCTCAGGAGGGTTGACCGATCGCGCGTACTCAACGTCAAGGCCAGCGGTGCTTGCCAACGAATGCAGTCCGCGCAGTGTGAACGCATGCGCGGCGTCAGTCATGTCCTCCTGCATCGCGTGAGGGACGATCAGCATCACGGCGCCTCCCGGCCGACAGGCCCGCGCCATCGCCGCAACATCGGCTGCCGGATGCTCGACGAACTGAAGCCGAGAGATGCTCAGCGCCGCGTCGAAGCTCTCGGCAACGACGTCAGGCAGCTCGACGCTCACCAGCTGCGCCTCAGGAACCGAGCGCGAGAAGATCGCCGCGCCGCCTCCCGCATCGAGCACCTCTCCGCGAAGCCGAGCTACCTCGCCACCGAGGAGCGATGCCACGGCCAGCCCCCACCCGCTACGAACCGCTTCGCTCACAGTAGTCGTCCCATCTCCTCAATGAACCAGGCGTCGCTATTGCGCGGCGCCCAATAGGCGGCCGCTTCAAGGTCGGGCTCCGGCTCCGCAAGTGCAGCCTCGATCGATGCCAGCACGCCGACAAGGTCGTCGCGCGCCACGCGGGTGGCGAACCGCAGCTCGTCGGTGGACACGACCCGCCGGCCGGCGGCGAGATACTCTCGGCTCGACCAAGAGCCGTCGGCGACTCGACGCAGGCGCAAGTAGACTCGCGCACGAGCGATGACGTCGGGCATCAGTTCTGCAGGGAACTGCCCCCTGGTGTAGCCCAGAAACCCGACCCCCGGCAGACACTCCTGGAGTGCTCTGGCCATGCTCATCCCGTACTGAGATGGATCCCCTCCCCCGTAGATGGCTACGACAGGCGAGTCGGAGAACGGCGTGACATGAGCATGAATGCGCGTCGGGAGCGGAAGAACCTGCGCGTCGACGCCGCGCGCGCACAGTAGGTCACGGACAGCAGCGGAAGGACAGGTGTGCAAACCGGCGGGTAGCCGGCTCGGCCAGAAGCAGTTGGCGGCATCGGGCCCCATCCAGTGGTAGACCCGACCTGCCGAGGCTCGAGTGGAGCGGAGCGTGGTCGCAAACGTCGGGCAGTCGTACATCCCCACGATGTGGACGACAGCGCACGGCGGAATCTCACCGGCGACGTGGACTGGGCATTCCAGCGCGCGCCCAACGACCGCGGCGAATTCTGCCTGCCCGGCAAGGCTCCAGACGAGGGTGCGCGCCTCCACGCTCACGACTCCGCTCCGACCAGCGACGCGAGCATCTGGGCAAGCGGCCCAATGTGCGCCTCCATGGTCAGCTCGCCGCGGCGCTCAATGACGGCACGTCGGTACGGGGCAGGGTCGACTGTGCGGACCCAGTCGGCTACCTGCTCCACGGTCTCGCAGTACGCACCCATTCCCTCGTCGCAGAACGGACGACACTGCGCGGCATTCATGACCACCACGGGAATGCCGGCGGCGAAGTACTCGTAGATCTTGTTCGGCAGGGTCATGTTCCAGGCGATCGACGGAACCGGTGAGCCGACAAATCCCCAGTCGTGGCGTGCAAGACGGTGAATGAGGAGTGAGTACTCCAGCTCAGTGCCGTGCGAGATGCCATAGTCGACCGAGTCACCGTAGAGATGAAGCTGACCGTTCATAGCGTCGGCCAGACCCGAAAGGTCGCGCCAGCCGCAGCGTGCGGAGCGCATGTCCAGCCCGCCCTGATAGACCAGGCCGCCCAGATGCGACAGCGGTGTCGACTCGATCATCTCGCGGGCGAGCGCGTTGTTCGACAGAACGGCGTAGGGTTTCTCAGGGTCCACAAGTCGTCGGTCTACTGCCCACTCGTGCTGCCCCTCGGTAACAAAGACGTACGCGTCGGCCAGATCGAAGGCCTGAGCCTCGTACGGGTCCACGAAGCCGCTGGGACGCTGTGACTGGATGTCGGCGACATCGAGGACGAGCGGTCGGCCCCCTGCGGCTTCACGCCACACGCCGACAGGCCAGTTGGGTTCGTTGTTGACCAGCAGAAGGTCCGCGTGATGCTGCTCGGCGAAGGCGAGCATTGATGCATGCGTGAGATAGGGATCGGCCGTGATTGAGCGATAGGCCCCTTCGTAGACGGCAGGATACTGCAACCCCAGCACATCGAACTCCCACCCGCGGCCGCGCAACGCACTCGCCATCTTGCCAGCTCGGATGCGTGGGCGATCCTGGAAGGCGAGGCCCAGCATGGGTCTCAGCTGCATCGTGTCACGAAAGAGACCGCCATGGTCGCGAGCATATGGCGTGCCTTGGGCGATGCCGTGCCGCCTCGAACGCGTCGCTATTGGAAGCCATCGGAATCGACAACTCGCCGCGCTGCATACTCGTTGGCAGAGCAGACCGCCGCCGCTTCGCACATGATTGCAGTCCTCTCATCCAACCCACTTCCCTCAACTCGAGTGCCGGCAGTAGCGCCAGCGCGTGAACCACCACCAGAGTACACTCTCGCGGATCAACGTCGCTTCTGAGGTCTTTGTTGGTCAGCTGCTCGGGCAGTGCCAGATTCCGACGTGCACCTACTGGGCTCGCTCGAGGGCTCTACGGATGAATTCGGCAGCCGGACGAGCGCGCACGATCTTGAATCCGAGACTGCTGAGCCGCTGTCGCTCAGCCCCGTCGTCGACCAAACGGCATGCGCGATGCACAAGGTCCTCGTAGTCGGCGAACGCGACGCCTCCAGCAAACTCAGCATCATCACTCGGATCCGAGCTGTGCTCGGAAAGCACGGCACAGCGATTCGCGAGCAAATACGTGAGGCGCACGACCTCGAGCACTTTGGCCTCATAGAAATGGATATTTATGAGGAGTTTCGCACAGCCGATGAGGGCATCTCGCTCCCTGCCGTAGACACCGAACACAGAGGATACGCGAAGACCCGCCGACCTCATGCCGTCGATAACCCTTTGCCTGCGCGGATTCATCGAGCCGACGAAGAGAACGTCGATGTCGGGTACGGCAGCGGGCAGAATACGCGTGAGCTCTGGGGCGTAGCCGATGGGTACGACCGCCACGGAACGCCCCACGAGTGCAGCGAGGGCATTGGCGTTCCGTTGGTTGTAGTCCCAGAGCGGATGATTGCGAAAGATGTCAACTAGTTCCGGGCCAAGCCAGCCCGAATGAACATCCACCTGTTCGAGGTTGTACAGAATCGCATCTCTCTCGAGGGGTAGAGGGTAGGCTGGCAGCAGATTCGAGCCGAGGACGATGTGTCGGCGTCCGGAAAGTGCGCCTTCTGTTGTCAGCACGGAGTCATGGCCCAGAGATATCAGGCCGCAGTGGATGGTCTCGGCCACTTCGCTGAAGGCCGCTGAGTGCGGATAGCGTGGTGGCGAGACTACCGTAACTGCGAACTTCATGGACAATCACGCCCGAACATGCGGCTCCGTCCACTCAGTATTCCTGGCGAGCCAGAGCAAGTTCAATCAGAACGGTTCGGGGGTACGAACTGCACAGTCAACCCGTTTACGCCGTCGGTCACGTACGGATGGGTGCGCATGATCTCAGGCAACCCATCGGGTCCGAAGTACTGTGCGCGCCGATAGCACTGCGGGACGGTAGGATGCAGGTTCACAAGCGCGTGGTCCGTGTCCCAGGCGAGCCACTTGTCCTCCCACCAGCCTTCCAATATCT
>Ga0194043_1000917_pt1 | contig 16633 bp, 15 predicted proteins | sample JunL4415m_MetaG_FD_161274 | JGI IMG/M metagenome (GOLD analysis project Ga0194043, IMG submission 161274) | Anoxic zone freshwater microbial communities from boreal shield lake in IISD Experimental Lakes Area, Ontario, Canada - Jun2016-L442-15m | ecosystem: Environmental > Aquatic > Freshwater >...
CCGCTGTGCTTCAGCGGCACCGACGGCAACATGGCCATGGGGTCGGTACGCAACTGGGTATCAAGGACGACGAACAGGTCGCACCAGGCGGCCAGATCCCACGCCTTGATGATTGCGCTCTCCACCAGGGGCTCCCCCCACACGGTGCCGGTGGGGCGCAGCGGGTAGCCGCACTCGTCCCGGGTGCAGCGGGGCACTCCATCGTCCGCCGCCCCTGCCAGCGCGACCACCTCCGACAGCGCATACACATCGCGACACCGGTCGCAGCGGCCTGACATCACGTTTGCATGCACCTCGACAACATCGGGGCTCCCCGCCTTGCGATGCAGGTCGTCCACGGCCTGAGTGATGAGCCCCTTGATCACTCCCGCCGTCTGCAGACGGGCGATGGCCTCGTGCTCGGCACGGGGGACACGCGCGGCCGACTCAACGGCCAGCGGCAGCCACTGCTCCCAGAATCGGGCGGGGTCGGCCGTCAGCACCTCAAGGCTCACAACGTTGCTCCACGACGACCCGGCCGCCTTCGCCTCGGTCTCCTCGGTCGCACCCATGCGCACGCCGGTGAGCACGACGCAGCGCTCGGCCCCACCCATCAGTTCGGTGAGCCGGGCGATGTCCTTCTGCAGCAACTCGTCCATCGGTGGATCCTAGGGGGCCACAATCTGCACGCGGTGGAGACCGCGCAGCGCACGGATACCCACCAGCCCCACCCAGAGCGCGGCCAGCGCTGCCGCCATCGACAGAATTGCCAGTGCCCACGTGAGGCCGATCATGTCGGCGATAACGCCCACGATGATGAGCGGCACGGAAAAGCCGCCCAGGTAGCAGGCCACGTAGTACGCCGACAGCAGTTTGCCGCGGTCCTCGGGCGGGGCGATCTCCGTGCACAGATCGATTCCGCCCTTGAACACCAGGCCGCATGCAGCGCCGGTGACGGCCACGCTGGCCAGCAACAGGGGGGTGGACTCAAGCGGGGCCGCCACCACCACGCCCACAAACGCCACACACGCAACGCTGAGCCCCAGCAGAATGGCCCGGCGTGCGCGCATGTTGGGCACCAGCGACTGGCTGAGCGCTCCGGTGACCAGCACCAGAAACCCCGCCGCACCCACCAGCGCGTAGTTGTGCACGTGCAGCACGCGCACCATGAACACCGGCACCAGCGACAGCGACACGCCGTCAAACAGGCTGAAGATCATCCCCGATGGCACAAGCACCCGCCAGAACACCGACCGCTCGGCGGCAGGCACCTCGAGTCGCAGGCGAATAGGGCGACGGTTTCGCTGCAGCACCGTCTCGGGCAGCCACCACACGATGGACGCCGCGATGGCCAGAAGCACCAGGTGCGCCGCGAATGGCAGTTGGAATGGGTCGGGTGCGTACTGGATGAGCACCCCGCAGATGCCGGGCCCCAAGCCCAAGCCGAGCCGCACCGAGATAGACGCAAGCGCTGACGAGAACCGGCGCTTGTCGGGTGGGCTGGCATCCACGAGAAATGCCGTGCAGGTGCCGAAGAACGCGCCGGTGGCGGCACCCTGCATGGCGCGTGCCAGCAGCAGTCCCACAAGGCCGGGCTCGGACAGGATGATGATCTGCGCGACGGCCAGCACCGAGATGGCGGCCAGCAGCACCGGTTTGCGCCCCACCTGGTCGGAGAACTGTCCCAGCGTGAGCATGCTCGGCACCAGCGTGAGCACGTACATGCCCAGAAACAGGGTGACGACGGTGTCGTTGAACCCCAGCGCGTCCTGATACAGCGGGATGAGCGGAGTGATGAGGCTCGTTCCCACCGCGAAGAAGAGCAACACGGTCCATGTACGCCATACGCGACCCATGTGGGAAACCTACGAGGCCACGAGCATTGCGGCCTGCCAGCGGCCCGTGGAATCCCGCCCGGTCACGCGCATACCGCGCGCCACCCAGTGTTCGGCCACGTCATCCATGTCCGCCGCGTTGAGCCCCGACAGCAGAAGCGCGGGCGGCGCGGGGTCGCCGGGCACCGCGAGCAGGGCGTCCTGCGCCTGCCGCGGGGCGTTCGCCAGCACCACCCGGGTGGTGATGTCCAACCCGTCGAGTTGATCGAGGGCGGCCCGGCGGCACACGATGGCGCCACTGAGGCCACTCGCCACAGCCGACTCCAGGGTTTGGGTCACCGATCGCGGGTCGAGGTCAACCGCCAGCACCGGTCCGCGGCCCAGACGCGCCCAGGCCAGCGCCAGCGTGCCACTGCCGCAACCGGCATCCAGTGCCGGGCCATCCGGCAGCAGCAGCATCAGCTCAAGGCACATGCCCGTGGTGGGGTGCTCAGCAAGGCCGAAGCCCTCCCCCGCAACCAGCACGATCTCGGGGAGTCCTGGCGGTGCGGCCGCATGCCCGGGCGAACGGCGGAAGACGCCCCCGCCCACCGCGGCCGGAAACGGCAGGGGTGGTGACGCACCCGCCACCTCAACCCAGGGCGATGCCAGCGCTGCGAGGCGAGGTGCCTGATCAACCGGGTCCCGCCCACCGGCCAGCGGTGCGCACTCGATTCCGCCAGGCACCCATTCCACCGGCTCGAGATCGGCGATGGAGGCGAATGCGGCGGCGATCTCCCCGGGTGCACCGGTCACCCGGATGCGCCCCGGCACGCGGCTCGTAGACTCAGCCATCGTGAGTACCTCCACCGAGATGATCGATGCCGCCCGCTACGCCGTGCATGAGCTCGCCAAGCTCGACCTGGATGCCCGGCTCGACCTGGTGGCATCGGGCGCCGCAGCCATCGCCGCTGAGGCGCAGGCGATTGAAGACATCGCGGTGGCCGAGGCCGGTCAGGCCCGCAAGTTCGCCCGCCGCGAGATCGCGAGTGCGCTCGAGCTGCTGGATGCCCTCCCCCATCTGGCTGAGGCCATCCGTCCACGCGACGTGCCATCCCGGTCGGGCAGCACCCAGTTGGAGTGGGCGCCGTACGGGGTGGTGTTCGGCTGGCATTCGGCCAACTCGCCCATCTGGGTTCCCACGCTCATCGCGGCATCGGGTCTGGCGGGCGGTAACGCCCTGCTCAGCAGGCCATCGCGTCGTGTGGGTGGCACCACGGCGCGTGTACTCGAGTCGCTCACCTACCGCTGGCCGATGGGGGCGGTGCAACTGGTCACCGCGCCGCCCGAGGATGCCGAGGCGATGATGACCGAACCCGGAATCGGCGCGATCGTGGCCCATGCATCCACGGGCACCTGCCGGCGCCACATGGCGCGCCTGGCCGCCGCCTACGCCGAGGGCGCGACCCTGCGCCCGTATATCCCCGAGGCATCGGGCAATGACGCCATGGTGGTGTTGGACGGTGCCGACATGGAGCGCGCGGCGGCTGCGGCGGCGCTCGGAGGGTTCGCCAACGCGGGACAGCTGTGCATGGCCGCCAAGCGAATCATCGTGGAGCGCGCCGCCCGTGATGAGTTTGTGCCCCTGCTTGTGGAGGCGGTGGGCGATCTGGTGACAGGCCCGGCCGACGACGACGCAACCGATGTGGCTCCAATCCCGGCTCCCGCACTCGAGCGCGCCCTTGCGGACCTGGACGAGGCAGTGGCAGCCGGAGGAATCGTCATCACCGGCGGCGAGTCGGCTGGCGGCGTCTTGACCCCCACCGTCGTGCTGTTGCCATCGCCCGCGCTGGGGTCGCGCCTGTGGCGCGAGGAGTCGTTCGCGCCGCTTCGGGGAATGGCCATCGCCGATGACACCCGCCACGCGGTGCGCCTTGCCAACGACTCGCCATTCGGGCTCGGCGCGGCGGTGTTCGGCCCGTCCGCACGCGCCAGAACCGTGGCCGACGCGCTGCGGGGCGCCCGCATCACCATCAACGAGGGGCCGCTGTACCAGGACCCCCACCTTGTGGTGGGCGGCGTGGGCGACTCGGGGCTCGCCGGTGCGCGGCCGAAGGTGGAACAACTGGTGTACGCCCGCCGCGTGCACGTGGCCGCGAACGGCTGACTGCGTCAGGCGAGCACCCTCAGGTGCTGCCAGCGGATGAAGGCCTCGAGCCCGGGCTGACCCAACTCGGCGCCGATACCCGACCCCTTCCAGCCTGCGTACGGCGCATACGGCACCACCACACGCCACCCATTGACGGCGACCGTGCCGCACTCGATGCGCTGGGCGGTCTCGAGCGTGCGACGTGAATCACCACCGCACAGATACGACACCAGCCCGTAATCCGGACGGTTCACCTCGGCCACCGCGGCATCCAGGTCGTCGTAGGGCATCACCACGACCACGGGGGTGAAGGGCTCCTCATCAACCAGCAGCACGCCGGAGCCCGCATTGGTGACCAGCGCGGGCTCCACGTAGTTGCCGTCAAGCAGCGCGCCGCCCTCAACGGTGGCGCCCTTGGCACGGGCATCGTCCATGAGCATGGCGTGGCGGTCGCGCCCGCGGTCGGTGGCCATTGGGCCCAGATTCAGTGCGGCGATACCGGGGCGCAGGCGGTCGAGGAAGTCGGCTTCAAGGTGGCGCGGTACGAGCACCCGGTTGACGGCATAACAGGCCTGTCCGCAGTTGGCGTAGCCCTGCATCAGGGCCACCTCGGCCGCCACATCGAGGTCGGCGTCGTCCAGCACCAGCAGGGCACCGTGGCCCCCGAGCTCCAGCGACAGGGCCTTGAGACGCGGTGATGCCCATGCGGCGATCTGCTCGGCCACGCGGCGCGATCCGGTGAACGCCACCTTGTCCACACCCGGATGCGTGCAGAGCGCCTCGCCGAGGATGGGCCCGTCACCGGTGATGCACGAGATGACCCCATCGGGAACCCCGGCGTCAGTGGCCAGATCGCACAGACGACGTGCTGCCAGCGGGGCCTCGATCGCCGGCTTCACGATCATGGTGCAGCCCGCCGCCATCGCGGGCCCCAGCTTCCACAGCACAAGGGCCACGGGAAAGTTCCAAGGGGTGATTGCGGCCACCACGCCGATGGGTGCCGGACGCACGATGGAGCCGGTGCTCAGATTGGCGCCGGGCAACTGGCGGGTCCACAGGCGCTCGGCCTCACCGGCGAAGTGGTGCACCACCTCGCATGCACGGGCCACCTCGGCCTGCGCCTCGCCGATCGGCTTGCCCTCTTCATGGTGAATGAGCTCGGCGATCTCGCCCTGATGCGCGTCGAGCACGTTGGCGTATCGGGTCATCACCGCCGCGCGGCCCAACGGGCCCAGCGCATCCCAGGCCGGCAGCGCGGCACGGGCTGCGGCCACCGCACGGTCAACGTCCTCCGGGCGACCTGCGGCCACCTCGGCCATCACATCGCCGGTGGCGCGATCATCAACCGGAAGCCACTCCGGCGTCTCCACCCGCGCATCGCCGATGATCAGCGGAAGACGGGCGGCGGTCATACGGATCAGGCCTTTCGGGTGATTCGAACGACGCTGCGCACACGCCAGACGGGCCGGTAGCCCTCTACATCCTGAATCTCCACCGACGACAGGCGTCGGGCATCCTGTGCATCCGCTGCCCATACCTCGATCACATGCACGTCGCGGCGCTCAAATTGCACGTCGGAGTCAACCCACTCGGCGTAAATGACGCTGTAGCGGTGTGTGCCAGGCGCCTTTGGCGTGAGCGGCTTCAGCACACCCAACGACCACTTGTCGTCGCCAGCGGAACGCTCTTCGAGTGCCTTCCGCGCTGCCGTGCGGGCGCGCTTCAGGTCGGGCGCCTCGAACACGACCCGGCCCGCCACCCGAGGGCGGTGAGCGCCAGGGGGGCGCCTCAAAAGTGTGATTTCCCAAGCGGGTGCCTGACCCATCGCCGACAAAGGTAGCGACGTATTGCCTCGCGCGCCGCAATGCACGGGAATCGTTCTTATGGTGCAACACGGTCGCCATCTCATCCGGAACCCTGACGACGCCACGACGGCGTGTGGCGCTAGGGTCACGTGGCCGTTCGCGAGAGAGAGCACGCCCCATGCCCGGCCCGTTTGCCGTGACCATCCAGCAGGTGACCATGAAGGGTGCGCGCATGCCCGTTGGGGGCGGCGCGATCACCGGTGGGCAGGCCGCTGCAACCGCATATGGCACTGGCAGTGCGAATTTCGACACACAGCCAGGTACCCCGATGCTGCCCGCCGCAAAGGTCCGCCCGGGCACCCCCACCACGCCGGTGCGCACCATCAGCACGTCTCCGGCGGGCCGGGCGTCGTGACCGAGGGCATCTCAGAGGGGGCCCGAATCCTCGCTGCCGGTGGGCTGGTGGCCTTCCCCACCGAGACCGTCTATGGCCTGGGCGCCGATGCACTCAACCCGGATGCCGTCGCCCGCATCTTCGCCGCGAAGGGCCGCCCCACCGACCATCCCCTTATTTGCCACATCGCATCGGTGGATGACCTCGCGCCGTTGGTGGCCGAGGTGACCCCTGCCGCCCGGGCGCTGGCCGATGCCTTCTGGCCCGGGCCGCTCACCCTTGTGATGCCGAGATCTGCAGCCGTGCCCGACGCGGTCACCGGTGGCCGCGACACGGTGGCCGTTCGGGTGCCCGATCACCCGGTGGCGCTTGCGTTGCTGCATGCGTTCGGCGGTCCAGTGGCCGCGCCATCGGCAAATCGCTTTGGGCGCCCGAGCCCAACCCGGGCAGATGACGTGCACGACGAGCTCGGCGACGCGGTTGATCTGGTTCTCGACGGCGGACCATGCGCCATCGGTGTGGAGAGCACGGTGCTCGATCTTGCAAGTGACCCACCACAGGTGCTCCGCCCGGGAGGTATCTCGGCCGACGACATCGCGCGGGTCATGAACGCCCCCGTGAGCGCCACCTCAAGCGGGCCCGCCCGTGCCCCGGGCATGCTCGAGGCCCACTACGCACCTGGTGCACGCGTTGAGGTGGTCACCGCCGATGCCGCCGCCGCCAGGGCTTCCGATCTCACGGCTGCGGGCGCGTCCGTGGCGCTGCTCGCGCCCCATGCCATCTCCCCTCTCCCCGACTCCGTGCTGGTGCTCGGGCCGGCGGGTGCACCAGATGCCTATGCGGCCCTGCTCTACGCCGCATTCCGCCGGGCAGATGCAGCTGGATGCCAGGTGATCGTGGCCGTTCCACCCCCGGCTCATGGCATCGGCGTGGCCGTACGCGACCGCCTCGCCCGGGCCGCCGCCAGCGCGTAGCCCAACCGATCCCCCTGCACTGCGGAATACGCAGGGCATACCCTTACCCCATGCGTTCCCTCATAGCAGCCATCGCCGTCGCATCGGCGCTCGTATCTGCGGTGCCAGCCGTGGCCGCGACGGCAGATGCCGGAACGGTGGTACCCGCCGCCGACCGCGGCGCCCCACTCCTCACCGGGTCCTACGACCGCCTCGGCGGCAAGCGCATCAACCTCGCATCGCTGCGAGGGCGGGTGGTGATGGTGGTCAACACCGCGAGCCACTGTGGGTTCACCCCCCAGTACAAAGGCCTTGAGGCCCTGTGGAAGGCCCGCCGGGCCGATGGTCTGACCGTGCTCGGGGTGCCGTCGCGCGACTTCAAGCAGGAACTTCCCACCGACGGTCAGGTGGCCACCTTTTGCAAGCTCAACTTCGGGGTCACGTTCCCAATGCTGCGCGTCTCGAAGGTGACCGGGCCCAAGGCGATTCCACTCATGCGTGGCCTCGCCGAACCGTCGTGGAGCCAGCAGCCCGACTGGAACTTCAACAAGTACCTCGTGGACCGCCAGGGCCGGGCCGCGATGCGCTTCAGCTCGTCAGTGGAACCGGACGCGCCCGAGGTGACCCGGGCAATTAGCGCCCTGCTTGCCGAGAAGGCCTGAGCGACGAACTGGCGTCTCCCCCTGGCCTTCCGGAGACGATGCCTAGCGGCGTACCAGCGTGGTCGTCTGCCGCACCGATGCCAGCGTTGCCGAACCGGTCTGAGAACTGGCGATCACCGTGGCGCGCACCCGGCTGTAACGACTCAGCAGGTGGCGCGCCTCCGGGGTAAGCAGCACAGACACCCGTCCCTGCCAGGCGCCGGGCACGGTGGCGCGCTGCGTGCCGAGTGAGTTCCAGTGCACCTGGGTACTGCCTGCGGCGGCCACCCGCATTCGCAGGGCCACCGTCACCGCGCACGGCGACGTGCTGGGCTGCTCGCAGGTCACCGGCACGGAGGCACGGGTACCGCCGGGGCGGATTGCGATGGTGGATCCAGCGCGCAGCGTGAGTGCCGTCGTGGTGGGTGCGGGCGCGGCCGGTGCAACCGGTGCCGCCGGTGCCGCAGGTACTGCGGGTGCCGGTACCGATGCGAGCGCGGCGTTCACGTCAACCCGGCCCCCGGTCACCACCTTGCCTGCAAGTGATGCCATGGGCACGGCGGTGGACATGAGGGCGTGCTTCATCTGCACCGCTGTGAGATCGGGGTTCTTCGCAAGCAGAAGTGCGGCGGCGCCTGCAACCTGCGGTGACGCCATGGAGGTGCCGCTCAAGAATGCGTAGCTTCCGCCCGCTGGCTGGTCGACGATGCACGTGACGACCGGAGCCGTGATGGCCGCCACGAGGCTTGCGGCGCCCTTCGCGCTCTGCACGATGAATCCGAGTTGCACTCCGGTCTGTCCCTTGATCGCCGAAAGGTCGACTTCCCAAGGGATGAAGTGGCCGAGGGTGCTGCTGGTGGTCACCCCAAGGTAGGCCGGAGTCGAATTCTGATCCGTCGTATATGCCAGAGCCACCACCTGACCCTGTCCGCCCAAGAGGGTGGCGATATAGGCATTCATCCGGCACGACCAGCCGACGGGGTTGAAGGTGTTTGGAGCGGCGATGGCCCATTGCACAAGCCCCGCGCCCGCAGGGCCGGGCGAGGCGGCAAGTTCCATGTAGTTGAGGCCGCTGGTCGTTTCGAATGTCCATTCCCCGGCTGGGGCCTGGACCCAGCCATCGGGCAGAGGGGGTGTTCCTCCATCTGACTGCACAGCCGGTGCAAACGCGGCGGCGAAGTTGGGCACCGTGCTCTGAATATCGACGCCCGGTGCGGCGACGTCAACTGATGTCGCCCCATAGTTGGAGAAACTCGCCAGATTGCCGCTTGCGTCGATGGCGGCCACGCACAGCACGTTGGGCAGAGGAACGTTGCAGGGGTCGTGCGGGATCGCGTCATTGTCGGTGCCATCGTTGCCTGCAGCAGCGACGAACAGGGTGTTTGGGTGTTGGCTGATGGCATCAGTGCTTGGCTGCAGGTCGCCGGGGCCCCCGGCGCTGATGTTCACCACGCGCGCCACCCCGCCGCCATACGCCATCCCCTCGGAAAGGTACCCACAGCTCCCAGCAAGATCGCATGAGCGCACCGGTGTCATACCCACGGTCCAGTTGACTCCTGCGACGCCCATGCCGTTGTTGCCGACGGCACCGATGGTGCCGGAGACGTGGCTGCCGTGTTTGTTCTGATCCTCGACCGCGAGCGGGTCAACCACGCCCTGAACATCGGGCACGAAGTTGCGGGCATTTGCGGTGCGCAGGTTGGCCGCGAGGTCGGGGTGGTCAAGGGCAACACCACTGTCAACCACCGCCACCGAAACATCTGCAGACCCCTGAGTGGTGCCCCAGGCGCCCAGGGCGCCCAGATCCATACCGGCGAGCCCGGTGAACGGCGTCGCGGCCTGCACCTGCTGGCCGGTGTTGCTGAGGCCCCACAGATTGGGAAAGAGTGGATCGTTGGGCGTGACATCAATGGTCGCGGGCACGTCGGGGACAGCCCAACCGACGTCTGAGCGCGCATCGAGTCTGTTTGCCACAGCGCCCGGGGCGGCGCCCTCATCCACCGGAACCCGCCACACACCCGGCAGCCCTTCCACCCGGCGTGCCGCCCGCGGCTGGGCACCCGCTGCGTCGAGGGCCTCGGACCGGACGTCGGCCTGCACCCGCGCCGTGGTGCCCGCGCGGAACTTCACCAGTACGTCGCGCACCACGGGCCGCATGCCCGTGGGGGTGGCCACCTGCTCCACCGGACCGATCGACTGCACAGGTGCGGCGGCCATCGCAACGCCAGATGCCGCGATGGCGACGGAGGTACCGACGACTGCGGCAAGTACGCCAAGGCGTGATCGCTGACTCACGTGGTGCTCCAGGGGAGGGGGAATGACGCTTGGGACGTTACAGAGGTTGAGTGCGGTCCCGCAGAAAGGGCGTGGCCGCCGCCCCCACGTGTCTGCTCCTACGCACCGTTCGGGGGCGATACAGCCGCAGCGCTGTGACCGGCGCTATGAAGGAACTCCGCCCCGAGCTTCTCCGACAGCGCGATGACCGCCAGATGGGTATTGGCCGACGGCACACGCGGGATGATTGAGGCATCGATGCACCACACGCCATCGAGCCCACGGATGCGCCCCTGCCCATCGGTAACCGCCATGGGGTCGGAATCAATCCCCATACGAAGCGATGCCACCGGATGGTGGAATGTCTCGACAGTGCGCAGCGCATGGTCGGGATCGTCCATGTTGGGCCACGGGTCCAGCAGGTCGGCGAGTGGCCTGGTGCGGGCCACGGCCATCAATTCGCGCCCGGCGGCCACGGCCAGTTCGCGGTCGCCGCCGGCCTCCATCCAGCCCATGCGGAGCACCGGCTGGTCCATGGCGTTGGTCGACTGGATGTCCACGCGCCCGGTGCGCCCCCGCGAGTCGGCCACCTGCACGTTGATCTCGCTGATGCGGTGCCCGCCGTCGACGAACCCCGCATAGGGCATCACCTGAAACAGGCGCTCCTCGCCATTCACCTCGGCCTTCGACGTGAGCAGCGCCTGGATCCACGGGTGCGGCCACTGCGGGATGTCACTGCCGACCCAGAAGCGGTACGAGATTTTGGGGTGGTCCTGCATGCCGCGGCCCACACCCGGCAACTCATGCACCACCTTGATGCCATACGGCGTGATGGCATCGGCGGGGCCGACCCCTGAGCGCAGCAGTACTGCCGGGCTCTGGTAGGTGCCGAGGCACAGGATGACGTGGTCGGCCTCGTAGGTAACCCGCTCGCCCGTTGCCTCGCGAATGGCTTCAAGGCCCCTGGCCCGCGTGCCGTCGAGCACCAGGCGGTCGACGCGCACGCCAACCTCAAGGGTGAGGTTGTCGCGCGACAGCGCCGGGTCGAGGTAGTGGTCGGCCGGGGTCTGGCGCTTGCCGTCTTTCATGTTGAACGGCGTGGGCCCCACTCCCATCGCGCCCGGTGCGTTGTGGTCATCCACCCAGTTGTGCCCACGCGTCAGCGCGGCCTCGGCGAAGCACTCGATGAGGGGGTACCAGGTGTCGCGCGGGTGGCGTGCGATGGGGATGGGCCCGTGATCGCCGTGGTACGGCTCGCTGCCAAAGTCCGTGTCGGTCTCAATGAACCTGAACCACGGCAGCATGGTGGCCCAGTTGAGCCCCGGTGCGAACGCGGCCCATTCGTCGTAGTGCTCGGGCAGGCCCCGAAGCGCAATGGCCGCGTTGGTGACAGAGGAGCCACCCACCACGTGCCCGCGTGGCACGTGCACGCCGCGCGGCGATGCACCCGCCTGAGCGGTGAAGCCCCAGTCGTGAGTCTCTTTGATGATGCGGTAGGCGTGCGACAACTCGGGCGGCCACTCACCTGGCCGGTAGTGGGGTCCGCTCTCCAGCAGCACCACGTCGATGCCCGGATCGGCTGACAGGCGCGCCGCCAGCACGCATCCCGCGGTGCCAGCCCCTGCGATGACGACCCTCATCGATCGCCTCCCGTCAGGCAGCGGCCAGGCGGCCGCCGTCGATCAGCATCACCTGACCGGTCATAAACCCGGCGGCGTCGGACAGCAGGAACACGATGGGCCATGCGGCCTCACCCACCGTGCCCACGCGGCCCATGGCGGTCTTGCTCACAAACTTCTCGGCAAGGGCCGGGTTGGCATCCATCAGTTCGCCCACCAGCTCAGTGGTGATGGTGCCCGGCGCAATCGAGTTGACCAGGATGCCCGTGGGCCCGAGCTCGACGGCCAACGTGCGGGTCATGGCATCAAGCGCAGCCTTGGTGGCGTTGTAGGCCACCAAGTTGGGTAGCCCCGCGAACGCGGCGATGGACGACAGGTTGACGATGCGGCCGCCGCGACCGGTTGCGGCCATGGCGGGGATCGCCGCGCGTGAGAACGACGCAGCCGCCCGCAGGTTGACGCGAAGGATGTGATCCCACTCGTCGTCGCTGGTCTCGGCAGCCGGGTGGTAATACGGGCTGATTCCCGCGTTGTTGACCAGGCCCCACAGGTCGCCGAGTTCGGCAGCCGCGGCCACAGCGCGATCGGCCACACCCGGGTCTTCCACCGCACCCACAACCACGCGGCTGGGGCCCGGAAGCGAGGCTGCGACGGCCTCCAGATCATCGGCGGTGCGGGCAACCAGCACCACGCTCCCACCAGACCGCGACACGGCGTCGGCCGTGCCCTTTCCGATTCCGCGGGATGCTCCGGTGATGATGACCACGCGGCCGTCAAGTGCAAAAGGCTCATTCATGGAGCGAAGGCTACCGTTGCACAACGCTTTTCATGCGAGGGGCGAGTGTCCCTGCCATGCCCGTTCTCCGTATGCGCACCGTCCTGAACCCCCCTAAGATGCCCGCACCGAACTCGTGAACCGACCCCGAGGAACAGTCCCATGCTGAGTTATGCATTCACCGAGGAGCAAGAGGACCTTCGCGCCATGGTGCGCGAGTTCGCCGAGGCGGAGATCGCCCCGCTCGTCGAAGAGGCCGAGCGCAACGAGAAGTTCCCTGTCGAGATCATGCCCAAGCTCGGTGAGCTGGGGCTGCTCGGCATCGTGTTCCCCGAGGAGTACGGCGGCATTGGCGCCGACAAGATCACCGAGTGCATCTTCGTGGAGGAGATGACCAAGGTGTGCGCGGGTATCACCGCATCGGTGAACGCCCACGCCGACCTGGCGTCGTTCCCCATCTACAAGTTCGGCACCGAGGAGCAGCGCGCCAAGTACCTGCCCGCCGCCATTGCCGGCGAGACCATCGGCGCCTACGCCATCACTGAGCCCAACACGGGCTCGGACGCAGCCGGTCTCATGACCCGCGCGGAGAAGAAGGGCGACCGGTACGTGATCAACGGCCGCAAGAACTTCATCACCAACGGCACCATCTGCGACTTCTGCCTCGTTGCCGCGTACACCGACAAGGAGAAGCGCGGCGAGGGCATCTCGGTGTTCATCGTCGACCGTGAAACGCCCGGCTTCGAGGTGACCCGCAAGCTCGAGAAGATGGGCCACCGCTCATCCGACACCGCCGAACTGGTGTTTGAGGACTGCGAAGTGGGCGAGGACGCCCTGCTGGGCGGCAAGGAGGGTGCCTTCGGCGCCCTGATGGAGGCGCTCATCACGGGTCGCGTCTCGCACGGTGTGAAGAGCGCCGCCATCGCCGAGGCCGCGCTCAACCAGGCCATGGCCTACGCCAAGGACCGCGAGGCCTTTGGCCGCTCCCTCACCAAGTTCCAGTCCATCCGCTTCAAGCTGGCCACCATGGCCACCAAGGTGGAGGCCGCCAAGGCCCTCGCCTACAAGGCGGCATGGCTGTACTCCACGGGCCAGCCCTGCGTGAAGGAGGCCTCAATGGCGAAGTACTTCTCCGCCGAGGTCGCCGACGAGGTCACCCGTGAGGCCGTGCAGATCCACGGTGGCTACGGCTACATCGTGGAGTACCCGGTCGAGCGCCTGTACCGCGACGCCAAGCTCGCGTCCATCACCGAGGGCACCTCGGAGATCCAGCAGATGATCATCAGCAAGGAGCTCGGTCTGTGAATCCCCCGCCTCCGGCGGGCCCGGGATCATTCCCGGCCGCCGTGGGCACGCAGGGACCCGGTCTCACGGATGCGCTGTCGTATCCGTACTTCGAGGCCCTCTTCGATAGGAAGAGCCGGCGGGTCGCCCTTGGGATGGAAATCCCCCAAGGCGTACTCGCCTATGAGAGCCCCTATGTGCCCGTTCCCCTCACGGAGTTGGAAGAAGCCCTCATCCTCATGGCCGGTACCGGCCTGGCCGGGCTGAATCTGGCCGATATCGACCCCAGCATGGGGGCCGACGCGCTTGTGCAGTGGACCGCGCGCACCTGGCCGTCGTCGTGCTCCAACCACGGCACCGAGCTCTTCTACACCAACGATGACGGGCTCTACTTCCTCGACATGTGGAACATGCAGCCCGAGCCGGGAGAGCTGGCCACGGTTGCCGGCAAGCCCATCGAGAAGCAGGCCGAAGTGCTGGTGGAGATGGCCCGCCGCGGCAAGCGCACGCTGAAGGACGGCCGTGCCGATCTGCCTGCCACCCTTCCCGGGCTCTTCGCGTTCAACCTGTGGAACGCCAACAAGCCCGGCACCTCGCTGTTCCTCCCCATCTCCAACATGACCTTTGAGTACATGAACCTGCTGTTCATCTACTTCTCAGAGGGCTACCGGTTCACCCTGCTGGACGAGCGCAATGGCTACCAGCCCGCCGGCCTGCAGAAGTGGATCGACAAGGGCCGCCTCGACCCCACCCGCCGCATGGGCCTGGTGGAGATCGAGCAGCGTGTGCTCAGCATGCAGGTGGTTGAGCAGGCGTTCATGTGCCAGAACATGAACATCGCCATGCAGACCATGGGCCTTGGTGGCTGGACCTACACCGGGTTCATTTCGTCGTATGTGCTCGGCGCCATGGATGTGGAGGGCCTCGGGTTCCGCCACGTGCAGCCCAAGGAGGGCCCGCTCGTTCCCGTGGGTCGTGACGGTGCGTTTGAGGCACTCTGCCCCCCGTACCACGCGTCAATGTCCGACGCGGTGGATGCATTTCTCGAGCAGAAGTGGGGCCAGTACGAGAACCACATCCCCAAGGCCATCAACGGGGCCGAGGCGATCGTGGCCAGCATTCCGCGACCCACCGCCGAGACCATCGAGATCGTCAAGGACTTCTGCGAGTACGTGTACGAGGCCTACGGCCGCTTCCCGGCCAACCTCGATCCGATGTACCAGCGCCTGGCGTGTCAGGTGCAACACATCGACACCGACTTCTACGACGAGCACTACCCGCCCGGGGCCTACACCGACCAGCACACCGAGCACTTCCGCCGCTGGCACCCCGAGCAGTGCGACGAGCACGGGAAGCCGCCCCGCCGCACCGACGCCTAGCGAGTCCGGGGGCCCAACCGGGGGTTCGGGCCGGCGCTACCTGGCGGTGCGGCGGCTGGCCAACGACGACAGGCCAGCGAGTACCAGGTCACCGGCACGCTTCGACACGGGCTTGTGGAACTGGACGACCTGGGCGCGAAGGCCGGCGATGGAGCGACGCATCTGGTCGCCGTCGGCGCGCAGCCTGGCGTTCTCGTCACCCAGGCGGGCAACCTCGGCCTTGAGTGCGGTGATCTCCTCGCCACCGCCACGCCCGCTGACGATCGCCTGCACGGCAACCGCTTCGATCAGCGTGCGCTGCGACCCCACGGGGCCCACGGTCTCGCCGACGAGGCGGCCTGAGCTGAGGTAGCGCCACACAGTGCGCTCGGACACGCCGAGGGCCTCAGAGGCCTCGGCAACGGTCATGTGCATGGTGTTCTCCATGCCCGGGGCGTTCGACGCCACGCGGGGGAACACCTGCCGTGCGGGGGCCGCGAGGGCCCCCGCACGAATGGATGCTTGCTAGCCCTTGCGCTGGATCAGCATGTTCCAGACGCCGCGCTGCACAACCTTGTCGTCCTGGTTCAGTACCTCGACCTCGTACTTGCACCAGCCGGCCTTCGGGTTCTTCTCGTTCTCGGACTTCTCGCCGATGGTGCGCTTCACGCGGATGGTGTCGCCGATGAACACCGGTGCGCGGAACTGCCACGTGTCGAGACCGACGAATGCGGCGGTCGCGATCTTCGGCTCCATCTTCTCCACCTGCAGGCCGGTGGCGATAGACGTCACGAGCATGCCGTGGGCGACGCGCTGGCCGAAGACAGAGTCCTTGGCGCCAACCTCGTCGATGTGGAACCAGTTGAAGTCACCGGAGACGCCGCAGAAGTTGACGACGTCGGCCTCAGTGACCGTACGACGCAGCGACTCCGCGCTGTCCCCCGCATTCAGCTCCTCCCAGAAAAGACGCTCAGCCACAAGAACTCCTTGCAAATCGTTGGGGCGCCCGATTCACGAGCGCCAAAGGCGGGCGGGAGCATAACGGGGGAACACGACCGCCGGGCGGCTGGTCTGTCGTATGCGGGGTTTAGAGTCGAATGACTCCTCACTCACCAGCCATCTGCGGAAGGACTGCACGCATGAAGGGAATCGTCTTCGAGGGCAACGGGAAGATGACGGTTGAGACCGTCCCCGACCCCACGATCCTTGAGCCGGGCGACGCAATCGTCCGGGTCACCAAGGCCGGCATCTGCGGATCCGACCTCCACATCCTCAACCACGGCGAGGCATTTGGCTTTGACCACGGCTGCCGCATCGGGCACGAGTTCGTGGGTGTGGTGGAAGAGGTCGGTGCCGACGTCCGCGGCATCAAGGTGGGCGACAAGGTGTGCGCCCCCTTCTGGATCTCGTGTGGTGAGTGCTACTTCTGCAAGAAGGGGCTCCAGACCTCATGCATCAGCGGCGGCTGCTTCGGCTTCCAGGCCTTCTGGCCCGGTGAGGGTGCCGTGCAGGGTGGTCAGTCGCAGTTCGTGCGTGTGCCCATGGCAGACGGCACGCTCGACAAGATCCCCGAATCGCTCGCGGCCGA
>Ga0194043_1000918_pt1 | contig 16620 bp, 21 predicted proteins | sample JunL4415m_MetaG_FD_161274 | JGI IMG/M metagenome (GOLD analysis project Ga0194043, IMG submission 161274) | Anoxic zone freshwater microbial communities from boreal shield lake in IISD Experimental Lakes Area, Ontario, Canada - Jun2016-L442-15m | ecosystem: Environmental > Aquatic > Freshwater >...
CACCAGATGTTCGGCCAGGTTGCCGATAACCGGGATGGCGATGAGGCCCATGAATACCGGTGAGATGTTGAGCGCCTCGGCGGTTGGCTCGAGACTGCCCACCAACACCTCTCCCAGAATCCCGACGCCCACGCCGGAAACGAGCAGCACCCCGATGGCCATGCCACGCGACCACGGGGTGAGCTTGGGCGGGTGGCCGAGCTCGTCGGGCTGGTCCTCGGACCGCAGAAACGAATAGAGGTAGGCCGCGTAGAGGGCGAGGAAGATGACCGCGACACAGTCCGAGAGGATCTGGATGGTGTGCGACGTGGCACCCGAGAGCCCGGAGAACGCCGTGGGAATCCCCACGCCGAGCACGGCAACGACGAGCAATACGGCGTTGAGGCTGGCGATCTCCTTTGAGAACCGCTGCACGCCGTGCTTGAGGCCGCCCACGATGAATGCCGCGCCCAGCACGAACAGGGCATTGCCGATGACCGAACCGGCGACGGAGGCAATGGCAACCTCGGTGAGGCCCTTCGACACCGCGAGCAGCACCAGCACCAACTCGGCGATGTTGCCGAATGCTGCGTTGAGTAGTGCGCTCGCCTTCGGTCCGGATGTCGCGGCCAGTTGCTCGGTGGCGAGTCCGACCATCCATGCAAGGCCAATGGTGGCGACCGCCGCGACTGCGAACACGGCAGCGGGCGGCAGGTTGGCCAGATTCATGGCCACGGCGACGGCCGACACCGCGACGGTGGCCAGAATGACCCCGCCCTCCCATGGGGCGATCCGGTTGAAGATGGTTCTCACGGCGGGGGATGGTAGAGAACTCCTGCCGCGGCGTCAGGCCGCCGTCGCCCGTGGGCGCGGCCCACTCCCGGCGCCGGGCACTCCCACCACCGCAAGCGCACCGATGGCATCGAGCACCTCGCTCAGGGCCAATACCGCATCAGTGGTAAGGAGATCGCGCAGCGAGGGGTTGGAGAGCCGCGCTGCGGTGGCACGGGAGAGCGCCAGCACTGCCGAGTCGCCTGCACCCTGCCGCGAGAGGGCGAACAGGGCCGAGGTGACCTCCTCGACCGAGTAGGCCACGCTGATGGGCGCCCGGTCATCGATGACCAGCAGCAACGGGACATCGCCGGGCACAGGCAGAGCGTCGCGCTGCGCACCGGCCACCCGGGCGGCGGCGAGCCACACGGCATCGGCGCTCTCGGGAGACGAGGCAGCCACACGGGCACACGACAGCAGAAGCGCGCTCATCCACGCCGCGCGCGGCAGGAATGTGCCCAGCCGCATGACCTCCCACGTCTCATCGCGTCGCATTGAGTGCGCTGCCAGCCCCCGCACGGATGCCACCTCGCGTCGCACCACCCGCGCCGCACCGGCCGGATCGAGGGCGTTGGCGCCGCCGGCCTGCGCACGTGATGCACCGGCTGCATGGGCGAGCGCCTCCACGACGTCTGTGGGCAGTGCGCCTTCGGTTGCTGCCGCGGCAAGGGCGGCCTGCTCCAGATGCCGTGCGGCCAGGGCGCCGCCGGTACCCACGGCAGGGACCAGGCCCTCTGGCCCCGCCGATGCCAGTGCCGAGAATGCGGCGGCGGGGCCGGCACCGTCTCGAGCCGCCCGGGCTCGCGCGCCCAGCACGCGGGCGGATGCGTCTGCACGCTCAAGCGCCGCAGCCACCTCATACACGTGGGTGAGACTCGTCATCGGCATGCCAGGACGGTATGCGCGCGCGGTCCGACGGTCATTCGCCCGGGGGCCACACTCACTCCCTGCCGCTTGTGCAAACGGGTAGCGTCGCCGCGTCCAGCGCGAACCAACCAGGAGAAACCCGTGGCGCGCCTTGAACCCGGCCAGATCGCCCCCGACTTCACTCTCGCATGCGACGACGGCACGGAGGTCACGTTGTCGTCGCTCAGGGGCACGCCCGTGATCGTCTACTTCTATCCGAAGGCCATGACCACGGGCTGCACCGCCCAGGCGTGCGATTACCGCGATCATATGAAGGCCTTCGCGAAGAGCGGTGCGACCATCCTCGGCATCAGCCCCGACCCGGTATCGCGCCTGGTGAAATTCCGCGACAAGGAGGGGCTCACGTTCCCCCTGCTTTCCGACGAGTCGCATGCGACTCTCGAGGCGTACGGCGTGTGGGTGGAGAAGTCGATGTACGGCAAGAAGTACATGGGCGTGGAGCGCAGCACCTTTGTGATTGCTGCCAACGGCGAAATCCTTCACGCTGATTACAAGGTGAAGTCGACCGGCGACGCCGAGCACGCGCTGGCCCTGCTGCCGTAGCCGCGCCGTATCCTTCCCGCATCCCGGCGGGCCGACTGAAGGCAGGGTATTTCGATGGACGCGATTGAGGCAATCCGCAAGCGCAAGGCCGTGCGCACGTATACCGACCGACCAATCGCCGATGACGTGGTGGATGGGTTGCTCCGTGCTGCGCTCGCCGCGCCCACCGGCAGCGGGTCGCAGGCGTGGAGCCTGCTCGTGGTGCGGGATGCAGAGCGGCGCCGCGAGATGGCCGATCTGATCATCGCCGGTGGCGCCCAGTACTTCGCCAATATGCGCCCCCAGCGTGATCTCGATGAGGACGAGCACCGTCGGCAGTGCGGGGAGTACGCCGAGAAGATCCTCAGCACGTACCGCATCGCGCCGGTGTGGATCGTTGCTCTGCTGGTGCCCCGCGGGAACTACCCCGATTCGATGGCTGAGGGCGGGTACGTGGATGACCTGCTCTCGGTGGCATTCGCGATGGAGAACCTGATGGTGGCAGCACGCGCGCAGGGGCTCGGCACGGTGCCGACGTCGGCGTTCCAGCGCTTTGAGAAGGACCGGCTGCGCGCCATTCTCGGGCTGCCGGGTGAGGTGGACCCCGTGCTGGTGAGCCCGCTCGGCTATCCGGAGTCCTTCCCCGATGGCCTGCCTCCCGCTTTGAAAAAGAACTTCCGCGGCTGGAGGTCGCTCGTGCACGATGAGCAGTGGGGCCGCACGCGGGCGTAGCGCTCACTGGTAGCGTCGTCGAGTCGTGAACCAGGAGGAGTGGCGAAGTGGCTTGGGATGACATCTCGCAGTGGCAGCCGGCGGACCTCTACGCATCGTTTCGCATGGGCGACAACGTGCTGCCGGTCGATGCCCGTGACCTGACCTATCGGGAGGCCGAGATGAAGATCAAGGGCGCACTGCGCCTCGATCCCATGGACTTTCAGAATGGGCTCGCCTTCCTCCCGGAGGGCAAGGAGATCGTGTTCTACTGCGATCGCCCGGGCGAGGCCACAAGCATGAAGATCGCCCTGGTGGCCTTCGACGCCGGCCGTTCGCGCGTGGGCGTGCTGGTGGGGGGCTTTGACGCATGGGACGCGGCGGGCTACCCCATGGAGCCCAAGGAGTAACCCGCCGTTCCCGCGGTGCCTACTTGTCCTTCTTCTTGCCCTTCTTCTGCCCGCCGGGCGTGAGGCCGTACGTGGTCTCAAGCCATTCCGGCAGCACCGCGGCGACGGCGCGGCACATGAGCTCACGCTCGGAGACAGCCACACGAGCGGCGACCTGCATCACCAGCTGCCCCTCATCGGAGCGCACGCCTGACACGCCGCTGACCATCTTGTCGCCCTCGGGCTTGTTGTAGACCATCGCCCGCGCGGCCATGTTCCAGTGCTCCTCGGTCCAGGCGATCAGACGCTCTTCGAGGTCCGTTGCCTCGTACTCGAGCAGGGCACGCTGGAGCTCGTTGGGTGTGGGGTCTGCGTCACGCTGCATTGACTGGTCCTTCCAGGGCCTTGTTGGGAATCGCAGGGCAGGATAGCCCTGTGGCGACGACCGAAGGGGTGAACAGCGGCGATGGTGCAGGGGGACGGCTCGCGTTCCTTGTCATTGCAGTGCTGTTGGGTGCGGTGGCGATCATCGCCACTGGGCTCGAATGGGGCAGCCTTTCGGTGCACTTTCAGCTTGTGGTGTCGGAGCCGGGAATGGGCGAGTGGCAGGGTGTGACGGCCCTCATCGCGGCCGTTGCAGGCTTGCTGGTGATCGGGTTTGCCATGGCGCTCGGTCGCCCGGCGATTGCGGCCATGGGGGCTCTGGTATCCGGCTTGGTCATTGCGGCCATGGCAATCGCCGAGGTCGTCCACCTGGTGACACGCCCGGCCGACATCGCTGCCGTTGTGCGCGCAGGCGCTGCGGCCATTCCTCTCAAGGGCTACCGGGTGCCGCTCATCGAGAGCTCAGTGGGCCCCGGCACCTGGCTTGCGCTGACCACCGGCCTGCTTCTGGCCCTCGTAGGACTCCTCAGCGTGATTATTCCGGCATGGCGTTCGCGCCGTGGCACAGCGCGCGGGTAGACTGGCCACCAGCGCCATGACCACCTACATCCTCCTTGCCACGATCAGCCCTCAGGGCCTTCAGACGCTTCGCGTCACGCCTGAGCGCCTGTTCGAGGTGAATCGCGAAATCGAGGACCTGGGTGGCCGCGTTATCGACCAATGGGCCGTGCTGGGGCTCTACGACTTCCTCAGCGTGATTGAGGCACCGGGTGACGCTGCCGTGGCACACATGACCGCCGAGCTCTCCGCCCGGGGCAGTGCCACTTTCGAAACCCTCACCGTTGTGGAGACATCCGACGTGTTCACCGGGCTCGACCCGGCGGAATAGCTGGTCAGCCCGCTCGGCGCCACTCCGGCGACTTGCACAGCGGGCATGCGGGAAGCACGAGAATGCCGTCGGCCTCTTCAGGTGACGTCACAAGCAGGTCGCACTCGGAGCAGCGGAACTCCCCCACGACCTCATCGCCGACTTCGAACAGCTCGGTTCCATCGTCGGTGGTACGCGGCACTCGGGGTCCCTTCGGGGTGGGTTCAGGTGGCCAGCGCGGCGACCAGGCTGGCCGCCGCAATGAGGGCAAATATGACGAAGCCGGCGGCCAGGAGGCGCGTCTCGGTGATCATGGGCCGACGGATGTCGCCCCTCTGTGCCGGGCGCCAGTGCGCGAGGCGGCTGATGGCGCCCTCATGGATGGAGCGCTCGCAGTAGGGGCAGAAGTCGGTTGATGCCAAGAGCGGAAGCCCGCAGCGGTGACAGCCCGGGGCGTCGGCGTGATGGTGTCCCTGGAGGTCCGACTCCGTGCGCACTGACTGCTCCTCGCATGTCTCCGGCCGGGCGACCGGGGCCGGAATCATACCGCCGCCGAGCAATCTCGCAAGGGAGATTTCGTGTGGACCGGCAGGAAACGGCACCACTGCAACGAAGTTATTGGGTTCGGTCGGGACCAATGGGCTCATCGGGCACCATCGGAAAGGCAATATCTGCGGACTGGTGCTCGCCTTGGGCAGCCTCGTGGTCATCCGACCCCCCGTGCTCCATCGCAGCTACTGCGGCGTCAATCGCCGCCAGGCGGTTTTCCACGTCGGCGACTTCCGGGGCGAGTGCGTCGCCTGAAATAGCACCGTCGCGGATGAGGGCGTACGCCCGCGACCCGAGTGCCTCGAGCGCGCTTCGATGGCGACGCTCAAGTAGGCGCCGCTCGCCTTCGAGACGTGCCCTCTGCACGGAACCCTTCATGTCGCGGGCAAGGCGACCCGCACGGCTGCTCATCGAGTTGATGATCGACACAGGTGCTCCTCATATGGACACCGGAAAGGCGAGCGCCGCTCCGGCCGCATTGGTGCGAAGACATGGCGCAATGCGTACGTTGCGCCACCCATGCGTGTGCCTCGAGATCATACGGTCGATGTATGGACAACGCATTGGGGCGGTGGAACCAGCGGGGGCAGGCCACGGTCGAGCATGTGGGGATCACTCTCGTGGTGGCGCTGCTGATGGCGGCGATGGCGCTGTGGGCGTCGGGAGTGGTGCGAGTGCCCGATCACCCGCCCGCGATCATCGCGCGAGTGACCGCACCACTGGGGGCGGTTGACGCTCAGGGGCCTCCCGTGGCCGATGGCCTGTCGCGGCAGTTGGCCACAGCTATAGGGGCCAGGCAGGGTCAGCCGGGACTGCTCCACCGGGTATGGGATGGATTCCTGTCGTGGGGTGCGCTCAATGTTGACGGCGAGGCAGAGGCCCTTGGGGGATTCACTGATGAGGTGCGGTCGCAGGCTGATGGGCTCATCCGCCACCCCCTCGAGACCGCAGCGGGAATATTTGGGCAGGGGCGTATGGGTCCCGCACGGCAGGTGGTGAGCAGCGGTGGCGACATTGCCCGCGACGCGCTGGGTATCGGCGACCGCCCGCTTCGTGAGAGCTTTCTTAAGATCTCCCGCGCTGCCGGATCGATGGCAGCCGACTGGCTCATTTTGCGGGGCGCACGGTTTCTGCGCATTCGCGCCATCGAGGCCGTGAGACGGCGTTGAGGTGGCGCAGACACACGCGCGCGATGGCACGCGGCGGTCTGGATGCGTGACTACCCGCCCAGTCACCATCACGGTAACCGGTGACGACGATGAGGGAGGTCTGGTGACAGCTCGCATGACGGCTCGATTGCATACCGCGGCGCTCTCCACCTGGTGGCGCCTGCGCGATGAGCGCGGTCAGGGAACGGTGGAGTACGTGGGAATGGTGGTGATGGTGACCCTGCTTGTTGCAGCAGTTGCGGTGGCCGCCAAGGGATGGGCCCCGGATGTCGGCGAGGCGTTGAAGAAGGCCCTCACGGGGGCGATCACGCATCTCACTGACGGATTCGGATGACCGCACGGCCCTGGGGGTGCACGGCTGGCCCCCGGGGTCCGGTGATCAGGGAATGATCACCGCGGCGCCCTGCACCTCGCCTGATGCGATTCGCTGTAGGGCGCGGTTGGCATCGGGAAGTGCGTGCTCCTCCACCTGAGTGCGTATCGGGATCTGCGCGGCGATCGCCAGATAGTCGCGGGTATCGGCGCGGGTGACGTTGGCGACACTGCGGATGGACCGCTCCCACCACAGGTCGCCGTAGCTGAACTGTGGGATCCGATCGAGGTGAATGGCATTGACGGCCACGGTGCCGCCACGGTCGAGCGCCTTGAGCGCAGCGACCACCACGTCGCCGGATGGCGCAAAGGTGACGGCGGCATCGAGGGGGAAGGGGGGTGCGTCGTCGTATCCACCCACCCACTCGGCACCCATTTCGAGCGCCCGTGAGCGCTCCTCGTGCGAGCGCGTGGCAACGGCGACGCGGCAGCCCCAGTGGCGCGCCACTTGAATCGCCTGCAGCGCCGACGCACCAAATCCGTAGAGCCCCACTCGTGACCCGGGGGTGACTCCGGCCACCCGGAGCGCGCGGAATCCGATGACGCCCCCGCACAGCAGCGGGGCCAGATGGCGATCGTCGGGGCCGTCGGGCAGGGGTACCACCACGTCGGCGCGGGCCGTCACCATCTCGGCGAATCCACCGTGCCGGTCCCATCCGGTGAAGGTTGCCCGTTCGCACAGGTTCTCCCGGTTGGCCCGGCAGTGGGCGCAGTCGCCACACGACCCGGCGAGCCATGTGAGGCCGGCGCGGTCGCCCTCGGCCCAATCGGTGACGCCTTCGCCGAGCCCCTCGATGCGACCGGCAACCTGATGGCCCAGGACGATGGGCATGGTGCGGGCGCGCAGGTCGCCTTCGGCGATCTGCAGGTCGGTGCGGCACGCGGCGCATGCGCCCACTCGGATGAGCACCTCACCCGGACCGGGTGATGGATCGGGAAACGTCGCGAATCGCAGCGGCTTGGTGCCGATGGGTGATGTCGCGGTCAGGACCATTGCGAGCATGCCGTCACGGTAGCGGCGCCCGCTGCCGCTGGCATGCGTCATCATTCGGGAGTGGCCGGTCTCACCCCCATCCCTGTCCCCGCGTCCCCATTGGCGGGCGGCGATCCCACACGCCGCTTCGGTGTCGGGGCGGCCGGCGAGGTGATGTTTGCCGGCCTCACCCGCCCGGAGGCCGAGGCCGTGGCCCAGTGGCTCGAGGGGCTTGACGTCTCTGCGCGAATGGGCGCGCTCATTCCCATTGAGCTCGGCGTGGTTTTGAGCGATGGCGCCGGGCCGCATCTGCTGGATGCCTTCGGGGCATTGGCGCTGGTGGTGGGCGAGCACTCACATGTGCCGGGGGCCTGGGTGGCCATGGGGGTTCCGAGCCCGCTGTGCGGAGTGGGTGCCGTTGAGCAGGACGGCCACGTGTATCGCTGGATCGGGCGGGTGGAGGTGGCCGAGGCGGGGAGGGTGGCCGTTCTGGATGCCCTTGATGCATGCACGAACCGCGACACCGTGCGTCGGTGGGCTGCACGTGGCGGTGGGGCCGTGTCTACGCTCATCGGGTGAGCGAATACATCATCAGGTTCATTGCGGTGAATGTCGACGATCTCGACGATGCCGCGTGCGCGCGGCTCGTTGAGGCAGCAACGACCATGCCGGGGATACGCCTCGTCGGTGAGGTGATGGTTGATGCAGAGACCCGCCGCCTGGATGTGCGGTTCGCCATCCCCGTTGAGCAGGCCATGGCCGAGGCCGCGCGGGATGGCGGGCGCCTTGCCAAGGAGATCCTGCTGTCGGCCCGCATCCCCGATGCCCGGCTGGTCGAGATGACCGTGCGCATGGTTGATCCCGAAGCGGATGGCTGGACGGGGACCGACGACGGCGAGGAAAACGAATAAGGACCCCCGGCGCGATCGAAGCCTGCTCGTCGCACCGGGGGTCCTTATTGAGTGACCGGGCTCGCACATTTCTTGCGCGGGTCATTGCAGACCGGCCTGACACCGAGTGACCATATTTCTAGACGCGTGCCATGCGGGTGTTGTACGTCTCCACCGCGGGACCGAAGTCCCACTTGCGGCCGTTCCCCCGAATCAGCGCGTGGGGAGGGCATAACACCTGCCGGTTCGCGTCCGGCGATCATCTCGGTTGTCAGAGTCCGGTGCTGCACTCGGAAAGTTATGCATGTCCCGCTCCTGCTCCATCGGGGTGTTCCCCGATCTTGTTGCGGCTTTGCCGCACCCCGTACAGCACACGACCGGGGCACCGGCCGCGCAAGACTGGGGGCGTGACCGACCGTCCCATCACCGTCATGTGGTTCAGGCGCGACCTTCGCGTGGACGACCACCCGGCGCTCGCCGCCGCTGCCGCGCGAGGTGACGTGGTTGCCCTGTGGGTCGCCGATCCCGACCTCCTTCGTGCTCCACACCACCGGTCCCCCGTGCGGTTGCGCTTCCTGCGGGCGTGTCTCGAGGCGCTCGATACAGAACTGACTGCCCTCGGTATTCCGTTGGTCATACGACATGGCTCACCCAGCGATGTGCTCCCCGCGGTGGCTTCCAAGGCCGGGGCCGATCGTGTGTATGCCACTGGGGACGTCACTCCGTATTCGGCGCGCCGGGACGAGGCCGTGAGTGCCGCGCTGGAGCGGGATGGCGTGCCGTTTGCCTGCATCGGGGGCCCGTGGCGTGTGGCGCCTGATGCACTCGTGGGGTCATCCGGCAACGGGTATCTGGTGTTCACACCATTCTTCCGCGCGTGGGATGCCATCCCGGTGGACGCGCGCATCGCAGCCCCTGATGCGCTCGCGGGACCCCGTCTGCCATCTGATGGGCTCGACGTGCTTCCCGTTGGTGCCCCGGCCGTGCCAGCTGGCCCCACTGCCGCCCGGGCCCGGCTCGAGAGCTTCATCCGAAGTGGCGCCGTGGATCGCTACGGCGATCTACGCGACGACATGGCGTCCGACGCCACCTCGCATCTGTCTGCCGATCTTCGCATGGGTGTGCTCTCGTCGGCGCAGGTGGGCAGGGCAATCGGAGCGGGGGACGGCGTCTCCTCATCTCGCCAGGCCTTCTGGCGGCAGTTGGCGTGGCGCGACTTCTACGCCCACCACATGCAGCGTCATCCGGTTGTGGCACGGGCGGCGATGAAGGAGAAGTTCCGGGCGATCCGCTGGGACGATGCCCCCGCGGCCCTGGATGCCTGGCGCGAGGGGTGCACCGGGTTTCCCCTCGCCGATGCGGGGATGCGCCAGATGGCCGCGACCGGGTGGATGCACAGCCGGGCGCGCATGGTGTGCGCGAGCGTGCTGGTGAAGGATCTGCTGCTCGACTGGCGCCGCGGCGAGGCCGTGTTCATGCGCGGTCTGGTGGATGGCGACCCGGCAAACAACAACGGCGGGTGGCAGTGGACGGCAGGTACGGGTACCGACGCCGCGCCGTACTTCCGCGTGTTCAATCCATTTCTCCAGGCAAAGCGGTTCGACCCGACCGGGGCATACGTACGCCGCTGGGTTCCCGAACTTGCCAACGTGCCCGACCGCTACATCCATGAGCCGTGGACCATGCCCGAGGAGGTGCAGGTGAAGGCTGGATGCCGCATCGGTACTGACTATCCCGAACCCATCGTGGATCACGCGACCCGCAGGGTGGAGGTCATTGAGCGCTACAAGTCCGCCGCTGAGCGGATGGGAGTCGCATGAGTGAAGAGGGAACGAATCGGCGGGTGATGATGACGGGTGCCACGGGCTATGTGGGCGGTCGCCTGCTGCACCGCCTGGAGCAGGATGGCCTGAGGATAACCTGCCTGGCACGTCGTCCACAGGTGCTTGCGCCCAGGGTTCATGGGGCAACACGCATCGTGCAGGGTGATCTTGTGACAGGTGTGGGACTCGACGAGGCCATGGCCGGTGCCGACACGGCCTTCTACATGGTGCACTCGATGGGCGCTCAGGGCGACTACCTCGCGGCCGACCGGGCAGCAGCACGCAACTTCGGTGATGCCGCCCGCCGTCAGGGTGTTCGGCGCATCGTGTACCTGGGAGCCCTTGGTTCGGGCACATACATGTCGCCGCATCTCGAGAGCCGTCAGGAGGTCGGGCGCATTCTCAGGGAGTGCGGGGTGCCCACCATCGAGCTGCGTGCGTCGGTCATTATCGGCTCGGGCAGCCTGTCGTTTGAGATGGTGCGCGCACTCGTGGATCGCCTCCCGCTGATGGTGTGGCCCAAATGGGTGGACACACCCACCCAGCCCATCGGCATCGAGGACATCGTCGAATACCTCGTGCAGGCCCCCGACGTTGCCCTGCCCGAGAGCATGGTGGTCGAGATCGGCGGTACTGATCTCGTCTCCTATGGAGACCTGCTCCGCGCCTATGCGCGGGCAATTGGGCTGCGACGCTTCTTCATTCGGGTGCCGGTGCTCACCCCGCGGCTGTCAAGCCTCTGGCTCATGCTCGTGACGCCTGTGTACGCGAAGGTGGGCCGTCAACTTGTCGAAGGGCTCCGCGCGCCGACGGTCGTGAGCGATGACCGTGCGCGTCGGATGTTCGCCATCACTCCGATGGGCATGGTCGAGCAGATAGAGCGTGCGCTCCTCAACGAAGATCAAGAGTTCGCTGAGACCCGCTGGTCGGATGCCATGTCGTCGGTCGGGCAGGACGACCTCGCATGGGGCGGTGCGCGAAAGGGGTCGCGCATGGTTGACGTGCGATCGGTGTTTGTGCCCGTGCCACCTGACCGCGCATTTGCACCCATCCAGCGCATCGGTGGGGAGCAGGGCTGGTACCACGCCAACTGGATGTGGGACCTGCGTGGATTCCTCGACCTGCCATTCGGTGGCGCCGGCACCCGTCGCGGGCGCCGTGACCCCGAGCAGCTGGTGGTGGGCGATACCCTCGACTTCTGGCGGGTGGAGGCCATCGAACCCGGCCGGCTCCTGCGCCTGCACGCCGAGATGGCACTTCCCGGCCGCGCCTGGCTGCAGTTTGAGGTGCAGGAGGTGCCCAACGGATCGATCATCCATCAGACCGCGCTCTACGACCCGCGTGGCCTTCTGGGGCGGGCCTACTGGTACATGGTCTGGCCATTCCACAAGTTCGTGTTTGGCGGGATGCTGCGAAACATCGGGCGTGCGGCGAGGAAGAAGCCGGCCCGATGAGAATCGCGGTGATCGGCGCGGGTATCGCCGGTCTGGTGGCGGCGCGCGATCTGGCGGCCGGCGGGCATGAGGTACTGGTGATCGAGAAGAGCCGTGGCCTGGGCGGGCGCATGGCCGCCCGGCGCGTGGAGGGCATGGTGCTGGACCACGGCCTGCCGGTACTCGAGGTGCCATCTGGTGGTGTGCTCGCAGGCCTCGTGCGCGACCTGGCCGCTGACGGGCTGGTGCAACTTGACGGCGATGCGGTCGCGTGGCCCGCGGGGATGACCGTGCTGCCCAAGGCGATGGCTGGTGCAGTTGAGGTGCTGTTGGGCACGCGGGTCTCCGCGCTTCGCGAGAGCGGGCAGGGCATTGAGATCGCGCAGGATCAGGGCAACACGATCAGCATGGTCGATGCGGTTGTCATCACCGCTCCTGCGCCTCAGGCCGTTGAGCTTCTCGCCACGCTTCCCGATGCCGTCGCGCGAGCCGACGCACTGCGCGCGGTGGAGTACGACCCGGCCGTCATGGTGCTGGCAGGTCTCTCCATCGACGAACCCGGCTGGCTCGCCGCGCGACCCGACTCCGGCCCGATCGCATACGTCATCAATGAAGCTGTGAAGGGGCGCGCTCCCATCGATGGCGTGATCCCGGTGGTGATCAGACTCCGTCCCGACGACAGCGCCCGGCTGTTTGACGCCACCGACGACGCCGTGCTGGGTGAGGTGCTGCCCGCGCTCGCCGGGGTGATGGGGCACGCGGCACCCACCGTATGGACGCAGGTGAAGCGCTGGCGCTATGCGACTGCGCGCACGCGATTCGACCAGGAAGGGGTCAACCCGGCTGGCTCACGCGTAATCATCGCGGGCGACGCCGTTGCGGCGGGCCCGAGCATTGAGGACGTCGCGCGGACCGGTCAGTGGGCCGCGCGACGCCTCCTCAGCGGGTGATCAGCCCTCGTCGGTGACGTCCGCGCCGGGCTCATCAGCCGGTGCGGTGGGCTCGGCCTCCATGGCCGGCGTGGTGCCGGGCTCGGCCACGGCGGGGTCGTTGGTGACAGGCGGCGCCGGGTAGGAGATCTCTTCAACGCGCTCGACTCCATCCACATCGCCGTCGGCGGAGTACGACTCACGCAGGGTGCGAAGTTCGTCTGCTGCGCGCGGGTTCCCCAGGGCCTGGGCGGCCGACAGCGCCGTCTCGGCCTCTTCGAGCAGTCCCAGATCCACGAGCACCTTGCCGAACGCGTACTGCACGCCGCCATCAGCCGGTGCTGCGCCCGCTGCAGCACGCCCCGCGGCCTCGGCGGCGGGCAGGTCGCCCGAGTCGCTGAGGGCGGTGATGAGGCTGATGCGTGCGTCGGTGCGTTGCGGGTCGGCATCGATCGCGCGACGAAGCAGCGCGATAGCCCGATCGGTCTCGCCGATACCCCGCAGGGATGCCCCGGCGCGGGTGAGCGTGTCGGCTGAATCATCGAGTTCCACGGCGCGGTCGGCGAATGCGATTGCCACGGCGACGTTTCCGTCAGCCCCTTCAAGACTGCGGAGTGCCTCCTCCACATCGGTCACCTGCGTGGCCTGCAGCACGGCGTGTGCGCTATCGCCGGCCTCCACCTTCTTGGCGGCTGCCTTGCGCTTGCGCGGTGCTGGCGCGGGCTTTGGCGGATCGATGACGACGGGCACCACACGCTGTGCCTCGCGCTTGGCCAGCTGGTCGCGGGCCGCGTGCAGCTTGCGCACGCGGACACGTGACTCCACGGCGCGGTCCACGGCTGCGGCCTTGCGGGCGAGGGCCGCGTCGTAGTCGGCGCGGATCTCGGGGTCGGTGATGAGTGCACGCTCGCTCCAGGCGAGCCAGTGCATCTCGGCGTCGCGCACAGCGGCGCGCATGGGTGTCTCTTCGACCCATTCGGTGCGCGTTGCGATGGCCGCGGTGATTGTCGCGTCATCTGCGTCCCTCGGGATGTCGAGCATCTCGTAGAGGTCGCGCTCCATCAATGCGCGAACCAGCGCCGCGCGCTTGGGATCTGTCGTCGCCATGGCCACTCCTCTAGCGCTTCGTCGTGAGGAACACAGTTGTCCCCGGAGATGTCTTCTTGCCGCCGTTGACCGCAATGGCCCTGACGGTGTACTTGGTCCCGGGCTTCAACCCGGTGACCGTCTTTCGCAGCGTCGCGAGAGGCGCGCGCGCGGCAACGGTGCCGAGCGTCACTGTACGGGTTGACCGCTTCGTGGTGATCTTCAGGCTCACGCGCACCGCAACGCCATTGGGGGCGACCAGCGCCCCGAGTCGTGCGCTCGTCTTGGTGACCTTGGCGGGCCTGAGCGTGCGGACATCAGCCCGCGTGTTGTATGAACCCGCCGCCAGCACCGCCGTGGGTGCCGCAATCGCCGCCGCGGCAAGCGTTGCCGCCGCGATCCGAATGGTCGTGCCCCGTACTGTCATCCGCGCTCCCTGTTCGCTCGCCTGCCCGCGGCATGGTAGGCGAGCGCGCACCCCCCGGGTCCCGACGACGTCGCGGCTACTCCGCCCTGGGCAGCAGGCGGGCGATCAGCACCAGCCCGATCGCCACGATCACCGCGACTGCAATGCACACGCCGATGAACGGCATTACCGCGGCCAGCAGGCCACCGATGACTGGTCCAAGGACGAATCCCAGCGCGTACACCATCACCATTGCGCCTGCGCTGATGCCGTAGCTCCCCGCCAGGCCCATCTCATCAATCGCGTGCGTAAAGAGCGGGCCTGCCGGCGCAGCCATCACCGCCGTGCCGAGGAGCAGGACGGCCAGCGTGACGGTCACCCACCACGCCGGGCCGATCGCAATCAGGGGCAGCGTGATGACGGTGACCACGCCTCCGACGAGGATCGGCGTACGCCGCCCGACGATATCGGACCACTTGCCGCCGACCGGAGCACCGAGAAACAGTGCCGCCGTGCCGAGGGAGACCACCAACCCCACTGCGGCCGATCCCAGAACCAGTCGCTCGGTGAGGTCCAACGGGAGGATCGACTCGACCATGCCCTCCACGATGGCCAGAAGGATGAGCGCCACCGCCCCGGCACGTGCACCGGGCGACTGGCCCAGCGCGCGCAGCGTGCGAAACATGCCCGGCGCCGCGCGGCGCCGAACGAGCGTCTCCGGGACCGGAATGGCCCACATGATCAGTGCCACCGGGAAGATGGCGAAGATCAGGAACGTCTCGGTGAGGCCGACCGATTGGATGAGCACACCCGAGAGCAGCGGGGCCATGAGACCGGCGCCACCACCGGCGGTCTCAGCAAGCCCCAGCCGGAACCCCATCTGGTCCGGTGGGTACACGTCGCTCACGTATGCGAGTGCGCCGGTCCAGGTGATGGCGCTCGCCCCGCCGAGAACTGCGCGGGCGAGGGTGAGGGTGTACGGATCCCGTGCGACGGCAAAGCCCACGCCCGCGAGTGCGAGCAGCGCGGCGCCGGTGATGATTGCGGGCCTCCGGCCGATGCGATCCACCCATTTCGCCGCGAATGGCGCCACGATGAGCTGCGCAATGGGGAACGCGGCGAAGATGAGCGCCACGCCGGTGACGGACAGGCCCAGATCGCGCTGGTACACAGGGAGCGCGGGAACGATGGCGCTGAACATGAGCGTGTCGACGGCGATCGCCGCCATGGCGAGCAGGAAGACCCGCGTGCGATCGGGGTGGGCGGCTCTGGCCATTGGCATCGGTACCACGGTAGCGACCGCGTGATGCCGCTCCCGGCCGCGAACCGGCTCCGCACCTGTCACCATGGCGGCATGACTGAAAGTCTCTCCATCACCCCACCCGACCCGCCGCTTCGCGACCCAGTGGTCATCACCGCGTTTCGTGGGTGGAACGATGCGGCGAGCGCTGCGACGGCCGCCATTGCCACGGTTGGCGAGCAGATGGGTGCCGAGCGCATCGGCACGGTGGACCCAGAGGAGTTCTACGACTTCCAGGTGACCCGGCCGATCATTGACCTCACCACCGAGCCCCACACGCTCATGTGGCCCGAGGTGGAGATCAGCGCCGTGCGCATCCCCGGCGGCACGCGCGACCTCATCCTGATTATGGGCGGCGAGCCCTCCATGCGCTGGCCCACGTTCTGCACCATGCTGCTGGATGCCGTGCAGGCACTCGGATGCCGCAGGTTCGTCACTCTGGGCGCCCTCCTGGCCGACGTGCCGCACACCCGTGATGTGACCCTCACGGTGATGAGCACCGAGGAGTCGCTGGTGAGCGGACTTGACATGCGCCCGCCGGGTTATCGCGGCCCCACGGGAATCGTGGGCGTGCTGCACCTCATGGCCGCCCAGCGCGGGCTTGAGGCCGTGTCGCTGTGGGCCCCGGCGTCGCACTACGCCGCCGGCGTCGTCAACCACAAGGCCGAGCTCGCGCTGCTCGACGGCATCATGCGTGTCACCGGCGCGACCGTCGACACCGAGGCCGTCCGGCATGCCGCCGCTGAGTTCGAGGAGCAGGTGGACCAGGTGGTGGCCAGCGACCCGCGCCTGCAGCAGTTGGTGGAGCAGTTGGAGCAGGCGGCCGACGAGGACCGCATGGACGCCAGCGATCTTCCTTCGGGCGATGAGCTGGTGGCCGAGCTTGAGCGGTTCCTGCGCGAGCGTGGCGACACGCCACCGCCCGCCAGCCTCTAACCCGGGCACGCACCCCGCCGCCTAGATGTCGTGCCTACAGAGGTTCCGAACGGCCACTAGGAAATAGACCGGGTCTCCCGCGAGGCTGTGGGTGTCAAAGCTCACAGTCCACAGGAGACCCGGAATGCCCCACCCTAATTCCC
>Ga0194043_1000930_pt1 | contig 16554 bp, 12 predicted proteins | sample JunL4415m_MetaG_FD_161274 | JGI IMG/M metagenome (GOLD analysis project Ga0194043, IMG submission 161274) | Anoxic zone freshwater microbial communities from boreal shield lake in IISD Experimental Lakes Area, Ontario, Canada - Jun2016-L442-15m | ecosystem: Environmental > Aquatic > Freshwater >...
CATCCTCTCGCGCTTTCTCAACTTCACAGGCATAGTAACACTCAAATGGAAGCGGCGTATTGGTTCTGTCCAATTGCTTCAATCGACCCTCAACCGAGCCATTGGTAAAACCGATTTTCACATACCCGGGCATGGATTCATTGATTAGGATATAGATGATTTCTGGCATAAAATTATTTTTCAATTTCTTCTTCTGCTATGTTCTTCCCTTCTTCTGAAATATCTTTCTCCCTTTTATTTACACACAACATAGTGCAAGTATTCTACTGTTTTTGTAGCAGTATGATTTCTATTTTCTGTTTTGTCTGCCTTAAAACGATTATAGTCTTTCGTAAAATTTCCATATTTACCCCGCTGACTCATTATTTCTTTAATATCATCCAAAGTCATCAAGCCCTCATTATTGTAGCTTAAGAAAATATATTTTACTTTTGCTTTCAAAACCAACTCATTAAAAGCTTTTTTAACTTGTGATCTTGAACAATAAAGTGATTTTTGACTTTGATACTCACGCAAACCAGTCTTTCCGTGAAGCGTAGGATTATCATACTTGGCAATAGTTTCAAGTAAATGATAATTTGTCGCGTACTGCCTGTGATTATAAGGTGGATCTAGATAGAGAATATCGCCGTAAACTTTCTCTGAAATTTTATTTATATCTTCATTAAAAACCTCATGATCTTGATCATTTATTATCAATTGAGCGGGCTTTAAAATTAAACTATTTTGAGCTGTCTTTTTTAATTTTTTAAGAAAAGCACCATAAACAGAAGCGGTATTTGCATATTTATCAATTGATTCAAGTAAACTCGTGACTAAAAAATAATACTCATTACTAGAAATTAAATTTTTTGTTTTCCATTTTTCAATTTTTTGACGAATTGCATCACATCTCATTCCGTTTTCGTCTGAAAAATATTGCCGCTCCTCTTTTTTATTTTTAGTTCCACCAACGCAATAATTATTATAAATGAATCCCTTCACACCTCTTACTGCAGACAGATAGTCACAAACAAAGTTTTTTCTAATTCCTAACTCAATATTTTTTAATTCTGGAATTTCTTTTATAAGTTTGGAAAACTTTAATTCTTTATGATTACCAATATAGTGTCTATTTAAAACATAACTATAATACTGAATATCGTTTGCGATAATTTTATAGCCCTTTCTTTTGAAATGCCTCCCTACAATACCGGTTCCGGCAAATAAATCACAAAAAGTATTGCAGTTTTTATCCACAACCTTATTGATGGATTCTTCCAAAAATTCTAACAACGATAATTTACTACCAATATAATTCATATTTGTATATCTACTCTTTTTCTTCTGGATATAATTTTTTGAAAACTTGATCCACAGCATTATCGGCTGCTATTTTACTTATTTTTTTAACACTTGTTTTTCGATACTCCACGGGATCATACTGATAACATCCTATACAACCAGATTCAGACGAGTAATTTTCATCACCATCATAGTAATCAAATGGATTTCCTTTAATATTTTTTGCACTCCATCGCTTATTTGTCCGCTTGCACTGTTTACAAATTTCTCTTTTTACATCGTTAGCAGCTTTAGAAAGTGGTTGAAAATCAGTTAGATTCTGTTCCGCTAAATTTGATAGTCTATGATCATCCTTTCTCCCAGCTTTATGATCAATTTCAATCTTTGTATTTTCAGAATTCCCATTAATCCCAAGCATCACACATTTTTGTTTCTTATAAAAATCCTTAATATCTTTTCTAATGTTCTGATTTAAAATTTTTTTATTGTTAAATCCAGATAAGCGAACTTTGTCAATGGAATTTCCATTTGTTATATTTTTATTAAACTTAACAATATATTTTTTTGCCAAACTAGAATTAGCTCGACACCAACTTCCGCCATTTCCAAGTTGAAGTTCTTTGTATTTATCAACGAATTCTGATACTAAAACCCAACGACTTACGCCCTGTTCATTGGGCATTGCGAGTTCTAAAAATAATTCCTTCTTTGTCATATTAAAATTCATTTTTAAAAATTAAAATGTACTCATGCTTAAAGATATAGTAGTCACTCGTTAATGCTCGATACCGCCAAATACCCTCTTTATTTTGCTTCGCTCTATTCCCAGACATATTTTTCACTATGACACTCTTGAGAGTCAATCCTAATTTTTGAGCCTCATTCATGCAATAAAATCCTAAAGGAATCCATTGTCCAGCAGTGTATTTATCACCAATGACAATTGCCAAATAACGCCCTTTTTCTAAAATAGATATTGTATTTTTTAAAACTAAACTGAAACCATTTAAAAATTCTTTTAAGGATTTTGCGTTTGATAAATCATCCTTTAAATCACTGAATTTTATAATATCGGCATAAGGCGGGTGCAAAATCGCTAAGCCAAGAGTTTTCTTACTATGTCTTTCAAGAGTCTCATTTACTACATCAAAAGTGGTATTTTTTGCGCTATTTCCAAAAATTATTTCTGAAAAATATTCTTTATTATCAACTTTTAACCGTAATTCCTCAACAAGATTTTTTTGTATATCAATCCCAATAAAATGTCTGCCTAATGTTTCAGCTTCATAAGCAGTCGTTCCACTACCAACAAATGGATCAAATACCACATCGCCTTTTCTAGTATACCTCAAAATCAGCTGGCGTGGGATTTGTGGGACAAAATTGCCATGATAAAATCCGCTGTGCTTGCCTGTTTTATCCCTCTCTTGAATAAGCCAAAGACTGTCAGTCCAAATTTCTGATTCTTTCCAGTTTTTTAAATCCAAATCATTAAAAGATGGCATAATAACCAAAGTTATCCCTTTTATCGAAGATTATACTCCCCCAGTATACCGCCAAAAATCCTCTGGGTAAAGCTTTGCGGAAATCAAAAAACACAAACCTGGATCCCGGGTCAAGCCCGGGATGACAGCTCACAACAAAAGGGAGTGCAGAATGACAGTAATAGTATTCAAGCAGCTCGATTATACCCGAACATCCGGAGGGAGTTGATGAGCGGGATGAAGTCGGTGATAAAATTATACGCCGCGGCACCCTCGGGCCCGATGACTCTGGCGAACACCAGCACGAGGCCAACTGCATTGACCGTCCCCCAAATCCAAAAGTCCTGCCGTGAGATAGCCGTCACGGATTGTCCGAGTTCGACCGCCTCCGCCACTTTGGTCAAATCATCCTTCATCAGGGCGACATCAGCCGCTTCGATCGCCGCGTCGGTACCCATCGCTCCCATCGCAATTCCAATATCCGCCAAGGCAAGTGCTGCCGCATCATTCACGCCATCACCGATCATCGCTACTTTGTGATGCGGATTGATATACTGTTTGAGATATTTCAATTTGTCCTCGGGCAAGAGCTCGGCATGATAAGTCGTGATACCCAACTCGGCGGACACTTTCTCAGCTACTTTCTCTGTATCGCCGGTCAACATCACGATATTCTCCACACCCAATGCCCGCAGTCGAGCGAGGGCGCTCTTAGCTTCTTCGCGCACCTCATCCTCCAACAATATCAAGCCAATCAACTGCCCATCATACGCGATTGGGAGCAAACTGCTCGAGCCTTCTGATTTAATTTTCTCGATCTCCTTATTTTGTTCATCTGAGATAGTCACACCCTCACTCGTGAGGAAAGCGAGCTTCCCGCATACTATTTTCTTGCCATGCAATATCGCGTGACTGCCCATCCCCGAATGTTCTTCAAACTCCTCGGTTTTTTCAAATGAAATATTTTGTTTTTCTGTATACCTGATTATTGCCTTGGCTATCGGATGCGCGGAGAAGAAGTCGACACTCGCCGCTATCGTCACCACTTCCGCCTCAGTCTTGTCGCCAAACGCATACACACGACTGACCTTCAACTTCCCCTTGGTCAATGTCCCGGTCTTGTCGACGACGATTGTCTTGACCTGCGTCAGCCCCTCGAGGAACGATCCGCCCTTGACGATAATCCCCCGTTTGGCCGCCTGCGCGATACCGGCCGAGAAAGCCATCGGGATCGCCACTGCGATATCATCGGCACAGGTCACCAGAAGCACCGAGAGCACCACGCTAATATCGCGCGTAAAAATATATACGCCGATCGCCAACAAGAAACTCAATCCGATATACCATCCGGCGAATTTGTCGGCCGTCGTCTGGATGCCTGCTTTTTCTTGTTGTGATTGTGCGACCAGTTGAATGACCTTTTCGAATATCGTGTCCTTGCCCACCTTCTCGGCGCGGATCACAAGCGAGCCCGACATATTGAGCGTCGAACTCAATACCTCGTCACCCACCACCTTGTCCACCAAGAGCGACTCGCCGGTCAACGATGATTGGTCAATCTGCGCCTGCCCGCTCACCACGATCCCATCCACCGCGATCCGCTCGCCCAACTCGACCACGATCAGATCTCCCTTTTGAATACTCGCGATAGACGTCACGACAATTTCCTCACCCCGCCTGACTTTCACCGTATCGGGTCGTAACTTGAGCAAACTCTTGATAGCGTTCTTGGCACGATTCTCCGTGTACGCGTCGAAGATACGCGCCGAAGTCAGCATCAAGTTGATAAACGCCGCCGATGCCCATTCCTGATTCAACAATGAAACCAACAAAGCTACTCCTGCCAGCAAATCCACGCTGATTTTCTTATTCCTCAATGATCGATACGCACTCCCCAAAACCGGTATCGTCGCCACGCCCGCCACGAAAATCAATATCGGTTCGGTGTCAAAAAATGAAATCAAATGGCCATAATGCAAAACCAGTACCGTCACCAGCACTCCAAATAAAAAAGTATCCGAAAAAATAAATTGGATTTTTTTCTTATACTCAGCCATATATTTTAGTATTTGAAATCACTTTTCTTGCTTCAGTATAACATAAAAACCCCTTCGCAAAGTGATATGTGTCTCAAAAACACAGGGATTCTTAAACTGATTCTATTTTCCTGTACCGAGCACCTCTTCTTTCACCGATCATTTCAATCAATTTCAAATCGACCAGCCGCGCAAGCGCCTGTTTAAGTGTCGCCAAAGGAATAGCTCCTTGCAATTGTTTATTCACATCCGAAATACTCAATGTATCAGATCGAAATAATTGGTAGATAACCAATTGTTTTTCCGAAAGCAATTTTTCCGGCTGATCTTCGTCCATAATCCGTTGCGCCCGCTGTGCCTGCTCTACCAGCGCATCAAGCAGAAAATTCAACCACACCGTAATATCTTCCCGATCCGTCTTGTGTTTCGATTGTGTCTTCCGTAAGGCAAGATAGTACTCTATTTTTCGCTCCTCGATAATTTCATCCAACGAAATATACGGGACATAGGTATACCCTGTTTTAAGAAGGAGTAGAGTAGTCAATGCTCGCGAGAGCCGGCCATTACCATCGCGAAACGGATGAATCGCTAAAAACTCGAAAATAAAATTGGCTGTAAAAATGAGCGGGTGCGTTTCCTGTGTTTTCATTTCCCCATTCAACCAAAACAAGACATCATCCATCTCTTTCTTGGTGAGATAGGGCGGCGTCGGATTGAATATGACGATTTCTTCACCATTCTCCTTTCGCATAACAACCGTATTGGCCGTTGTCTTGTACTTTCCTTTGTGCTCCTTGTCCTTTTCAGAAAAATTCAGAAGAATTTTATGAAAATGCAAAACCTGACCCTCGGTCATTTTGAGCGTCTTCCAATGGTCGAAAATTCGCCCGAGCAGGTCGGCATAGCCCGCCACTTCCTCTGCATCTCGTCCCTTGGGCGGTATCGATTTCAGTCCGGCAATGAGTCTTGCCACTTCTTCATCGGACATTTTTGAACCCTCGATACGCGTCGAAGCTCCGGTGCTCGTAATGAGCACGCTTCGTTTGAGTCTCCCGAGTGTCTGCGGACTTAGCCGCAAACTCCCCTTCCACAGACCTTTAAACTCGTCGATTTTGGCGATTTTTTGCAGTATTTCTTGGCTCAGATGAACCCTTTTCGAAAATCTATTGTTCATAAATCATTAGCTATATGGTAACTATATCTAATTATAGCTAAAAGTAGCTAAAAGTCAACCCTCACTTTTCCATTAAATTTTTCTCCTTGCATATCCAGCTTTGATCAATACCCTCATTTTAACACAAAAACCTCTATAATCATTCATGCAAACGCATATCCACTATCTTCAATTGCAGCTTCGTCGTGCCGTTCCAGGTATTGTCATCAAGTTGAACGACCACATCTAATTTTTCGCCGCGTTTGAGATCGGGGAATTGTTCGCCCAAACCGAAGGCGATCGCATCCCATTGCCGATTACCACCATCCTTCGAACGCAAAACCAGTTTCAAATGTTTATTGCCTTTGCCGACCATCCGAGTTTCCTCCACTGACATATTTTCCACCAAAAACATCGGCTCGGGGTTACCCTGACCAAACGGTGCCATTCGTTTGAGATCCCGCAGCAATTCCGTCGTCAATAGATAGGGCGAGACACGCGCATCGATCAAGAGTTCTGCCTCGGCTTCAATCCCCTCCATCCGCCGCGCCACCACCTGCTCGAACTTTTCCCGAAACGCGTCGAGTTGCTCGTTGCGCACGGTCAATCCAGCCGCCTGTGCATGCCCACCAAACTTCACCAATAGATCACCGCACTCCTCGATCGCCTCGATGATATTCAATTCTGGGACACTCCGAAGCGACCCTTGACTCTCCTCCGCGCCACGCTGCAGGACCACGGTCGGTTTACCATACTCGCGTGCAATCCGACCCGCCACCAGACCGACCACGCCAAACGCGAAGTGCTCATCAACAGCAAAAATAAGTTTCTTATCCGACACCTCAGCGATTTTGCGAACCTGTTCGGTGATATAGTCACTTACCTTGCGCCGCTCGACATTATGCCTCTCGATTTCCAACGCGAGGTCACGCGCCTCGACCCGATCCGTCGTCATCAGGAGGCGGTGCGCCTCTCTGGCATGCGCCATCCGGCTCGTCGCATTGATCCGTGGTGCCATCTGAAAACTCACACTCCACGCGGTCGGCGGATGATTGTCATCAATCGGAATACGCCCCACCGCGAACAATTCCTGTAAGCCAATACGCCGCGTCTTACCCAGCACGATCAAACCGAAATGAGCGATCGTCCGATTCTCCCCAATAAGCGGCATCACATCGGCGATCGTCCCGATAGCCGTCACATCGAGCAGCCACTTCAACTGCGGGAGCGCCTCGGGGAGCAATTCCCGATACAATGCCTGAACCACTTTGAACGCCGTCCCCGCTCCACAGAGTTCGGTGAATGGGTATCCGGCGCCGGGCAATTTTGGATTGATGATAGCAAAAGCCTCTGGCAACACCTCGGGCGTATGATGGTGATCGATGATGATGAATTCAATACCGCGTTGTTTCGCTTCGAGGATTTCCGCATGATTGGTCATCCCGCAATCCACCGTAAAGGCCAATGTCACACCATCTGCCACAAATGATTCGATTGCATTATGATGCAAACCATGTCCCTCGGTATTTTTGTTTGGAATATACACACTCACTATCAAACCTATCGCCTCCAATCCCGTCCGCAAGATGACCGACGAAGTCACACCATCCGCATCATAATCCCCAAACACACCGACCCGCTCACCGTTTTGTTTCGCTTGTTTGATCCGATCGATCACCTGCCGCATCGCCACGAACAAAAACGGATCATACATATCCCGCTCATAATCAGGAAAGAAAAATCGCTCTCGTGCCTCATCGCCAAAAACACCCCGCTGCTCCAAGAGAAGCTGGATCACCGGATGTGGCGAAGTATCGGACTGAGACACAACAGACGCCACATCAAGCGACGCCTGCACTTTCCATTTCGGCATACTATTTCTCACCTTTACACTCTAAATCACCACCAGTTCCGCCTCAAAAGTTTTCTTAGCAAAATCTTTCACCTTCAATTTCAAAGCATATTTCCCTTCATTGGAAACCAACGAAGTCGGAATATCCAAATCCTGTGCCAAACGCGCGGCATCCTCCGAATGCGGTTCAATAATTACCACGTATTCGCCCCCTAAAAGCAAAGCCTGTATCGCTGCCACCACATCCCCCGCCGAAATCATTCCAAGAACGAAAAATCCGGCCGCACCGAGTTCTTCCGCACGCTTTTTATCCTCGATTCGCCCCAAGTGCGAAGAAAACACCAGGGGAATACTTGCTGTCGCGACATTTCGTTTGAGCGCCTCAAGCAAAGAAAAACCATCCATTCGAGGCATAATTAGTCCCGAAAAAATGACATCTGGGTGCTTCGCGTCCGGAGCCTGCAAAAATTCCAGAGCCTCTAGGCCATCGCCCGCCTGAGTCACATCAAATCCCGCTGCGAGAAATACCTCTACATACAGTTCACGGGTATTCACCTCGTCATCCACGATGAGAATAGAAAGCTTCTTATCATTTTCCATAAACTAAAATTTAGTGTAATAAAAAATTCTCCTCTCTCTATTGTATCACAAGAAGAGAATCTGTCATCATCTTCCTCTTCCTTTTCCCACACAAAACTTCTACACACTCCCACCATACTCCGTGTGCAAAACCCCGAAGTCAAGGACATTGACCGTACCGTCTTCATTCACATCACCGGCGGCATTAGTCGTACCGTAATTGGCATGCAGCAGTCCGAAATCAAGGACATTCACGCTGCGATCCTGATTGAGATCGCTGGCATAGCTCACGATAAAGGAACTAATAGCAAGTGAAGCGCTAGGATTGTTGGATAGGTCAGTCACAATGAGGGAACAATTGGAGTGGCTGCCTCGTGCAAGCGTGTTGAAGGTGATAGTATTGTTGCCTGATGTAGCAATGGTGGTATCGCTGGAACAATCTCCCGTGTATGAGATAGTACCTGCCTCTGTGGAAGAGAAAGTATAGTTGGGCGTAGTGTCTCTTGAAACGGATGGGATGGGGGTGACCTGGGCAATGGTGGGCGGGGTGGTGTCAGAACTACATTGATGCGTTGTTGGATTAAATGTAGCACTCACTACCGGATTGGTACCCCATTGGGCGTTGAAACCGTTGGTTGGTGCGAAGATAGTCGCCAGAGTATCTGGCGGAGTCTGGGTACTAGGGCCGACCCACACGCTGTAAGTGAAGCGCTGCCCGCTAGCGACGGTGCCGTTGACCGGCAAATTTATTTCGAGGCCAGGCCAGAGCATACCAGGTTTTGAATTCAAATCATTATCCGTGTGCGACATGGATGCCACAATTGCCACCGTACTAAAATGTTCGAAGACTTTCACGCTGAGCGGACCGCTCGACCAAACATTTCCGCCTTGCGCAACGATGCCCGTCGGGCCAAGAGGAATTTGACCAATAATGCTCTGCACATTGGCAACCGCTTGTGTCGTTTCCAGCACGACGGATCCAATCATCCCCTGGGGGGTACCACGCCACACCTGCGTCACCTGCCAGGGTGTCGGGGAGGTGGTTACACTACTCACATTAGGCCACTTGTTCGTCTGCAACGTATACCTTGCGCCAAGTACAGCAGAGGTATCGGGTGTTAAAGCGAGGCAGGTATTGTCACTTTTCTCTGACACCCACAGAGGGTGGGTCGTATCAGTGCTGAGCACAACCTTGATACGAGCGCCTCGAAAAGCCGCGAGAGGCATTTCGGCTCCGGTGGCCGGAGTGTCCTGAGAAATAGCTCCTCCCACGAAGGTATTACGCAGGCCGCGTCCCTGGAATAACTCGTAATACCAGGTGCCTTCACGACCATCAACACCGCGCGTGTTCGCATCACTGACCAGAAAATGTTGAGATAGAACGGTATTAGCTACTACTTGCTGTATATTGCTGGTAAGTTGCGGCGTCCAATAGGGAAGCGCGTAGATACTGGCAAGATAACTGATGTCATAGTAGCTACTGATTGGATGATTACTGAGTATTTGCGCCAGCAGTTGGACATTACGCATATCACCGGTCAGCCCGGCAACGATGATCAGCGAGGTCGGATAGCTCGTGGCCTGATCACCCCAATATTGTTTCATCCAGGGAGATGGAGCTTGAAGCATGCTTGCGCCCACTTCAGTCAATGACAACGGCCAATAATTCACAGTGTCTTGGAGAATCGAGAGCGCTCTCGCATCTTGAGTGAGCGTATAATACCGGGCGAGAATAATAACATCCAACTGATGATAGACCGGCGACTCGGTATCCTGACCGATATAGGCGATGCCGCCATCCGCGTACAAGGAATTGTTCGTCTTCTGCAGGATGGTCGTAATGCGCCCCTCGTCACCGGTTGCGGAAAGATTGAGCAAGTTTGCCTGAGCCAGGATTAACAGGATGTACACATCTTGGTTAGGATACGAATAGTTCGGTCCGAGGTACAGATCGGTACCAGGAAAAAGTCCGTCGGAAACATCTCGTTGATGCTGAATAGCGATGCTCACCTGCGACAGAGTGTATGCTTTGTTCGGCCAGGTCACACTCCCCCATTGGAGTGCAGGCAATTCTTGCAGGTACAGTATACTGTCAAGTAATGGGCCAAGCGCGAACCGATTAATATTGGGATCAGTCGCAAGAGGTAATGTCCCATCAGATTGAAACTTGGAAGCCAACCAGTCTACCCGGTCAACAGCATTCTGTAACAGATCCGCGCGTCCACGCAAAGAAGACGTCGGATCTGCTGCCGCAAAAGCGAATGGCACCATACTCTCACCTGCGCCGCGGTACACGCCAGCGTCTGAAAGATTTGTAGGAGGAACATACGCTGATTGTGTTCCTGAAAAAACTTGGGCATTGCGCTCTAAGATCGGATTTGCATCACCCGCCGCCATATCAAGCCAGGATTGAAGGTTACTGTTAATTTGGATCGTGCCTCTGGTCAGAGCGGTTGGATCGATCGTGTAAGTCTTAGTCTGAAAGGTTTCCGTGTTGGTGTTCAGGTCGGTCGAGAAGAACTTGAGCGTGGTGGTGGCTGCGATGCTGATGGCACCGGAGTATTGAATAGAGCTGGTGGTCGGACTAGTGCCGTCGATAGTGTAGTAAGTTTTGTCGCAGCCGGAACCCACTCCATCATCACAGGTCAAAAAGACGGATTGGGTGGCGGCATAGGTTCCCTGGGGAGGGGAAATGGTCGTGGTCGGCGGAGAGATAGTGTCTAGATTAGTTATATCGGAATCAGAAAGCAGGCTCTTCCAAATTTTCACATTGCGGATGGTGCCATAATGAGAATTGTTTCCCGCATTACTCCCGATCGAAATGGTCGAGCCGAATGATACACTACTCGCCGTGGCGTTAGAATTTTTCTTGACTCCATTTTGGAATATAGCTCCGCCACTCGCTCCCCAATTTAGAGCGTACTTGTATTTCGTGCCGGCTGTTACAACATCGGTACCTAAACCGATATTTGCGCTCCCAGTTCCATACACTCCAGTCACAATATTTATTGAAGCCCCCCCACTGTACTCCAAACTACGTAAAACCAATCGGTTATTACCTCCATCATTGAGAAGTATTAAATACCCTCGTGCGGTATAATTTATTCCCTCAAAAATCGGTTCGGCATACATGGTGCCGGTGGTGGTCAATATATTCCCCGCTACCGGGTAAGATAGGCTCCCCGAGGCTCTCGTCACCGTACTCGCTACCGTCGGGATATACGAAGAGGCGAAGGCACCGGCTTCGAGTTGAGCAGATGTTGCCATTCCCGTTACCGTGAGTGTGAGTGTTCCTGCGGTCGGGGTGAAGGTGAGTGATACACGATTATTCGCGCCTGTTCCCGAAAGATTCCCCGTGTATGTTCCAGAGAGAGCCACCGAACCTGTGCCGTAAAATGAAAGAGTATAGGCTTGTGCTGTCACGGTGACATTTTGTGTAACAAGTGTCCCACTATTAAGTACCAAATTCGTCCGCGAACCTTCCGCCACATATCCGTAGAGAGTCGCATCGGGGATAGCGGCACCGATGGCTTCAGTTACTCCGTCGCCCGCCACTGTATTACCATTCTGCGTGGTGAAGTATTGCACACCATCAGCGCCAGTACCTTGATAAGGAGCTGAGAGGACTCCAACGGAAACGTATTCGCTTGGTATCGTTGAAATTGTTTGTCCGGTGGTCTGTTCAAACTGCAGATCAACGAGTGTCGCTACTGAGGCAGTGACGATAAATGATCCTGCGGCGAGGGTGAAGCTTTTCGATGTTCGCTTGGTTGCGTCTTGTGTAATCGCTCCGGTCGCTCCTCCCGTACCACTGAAGGTGGCAACACCTGAGCTCGCACCCGCTCCCATGCTGAAGACATAGGTGCCGGCAGTGACGGTGATGGTTTTGTTGTTTCCAGAAGTAAGCAAAACTGAAGAAGTCGGCATAAGATTCTCCACTCGGCGGGCGCCTTCGAACCGTGCTTCGTTTATTTTGGCTATCTTGATGAGTCCTTCAAAATCGGTGACGGTGGCAGTGCTGGCTCGGGTGAAGGTGGGATTGCCGGTGCCGGCATCCAGAATAAGGGAGGATTTGAGGTTCACTTGAAAATCCGCAGAAGCAGCTTGGGCTTCGAATCCGCCTCCAATGCCAAAACAAAACATCAAAAAGATACTAAAAAACAACCGTTGGCGCTGGTTGAAAAAAATATGAGTGATGGTTTTTTGAGGTATCATTATTCGATTTTTCTTCAGTTTGTTGATTTTTTTTGAGGTTGGAGCATACAACAGCGCTTCTATTCTTATTCTTTTGAAAGGCTCCCGCTCTGTCTAGTATACCACACGATAAAAATGAGTTTCTCTGTTTGTTAAGTTACAATCCATGAGATTTTTTATTCCGGAGATGCTCCTCGTAGGTCTTGGCGAACACTGTCTCACCCGTCACCGGATCGCTCAGGAAAAACAGGGCGGCATTCGAAGTGGGATACATCGTCGCCGTGAGCGCATCGAGACCCGGATTACCAATCGGACCAGGAGGCAAACCATTGTTGATATAAGTATTATACGGCGAGTCCACGCGCGTATCACTGAAAGAATGCTGGACCTTGTTTCCCTGTAAGACATATTGTACCGTCGCATCACTTTCGAGACGCTGACCAATCGCCAAGCGCCTCCAGAACAAATCTGCCACGAGCTTACGGTCAGCAGTCGTCTTCACCTCGTTCTCAACAATGCTTGCCAGCGTTACTGTATCGAACAAAGAATGTTTAGAGACAACAGCGTTCCCGCTATTCAGCCCAGCCAACCTCATTCCAAAATCCCCCAACATCGTCGTAATGATATCCTCGGCAGCAGCCTTCTTGAAAAATGAGTAGGTGTCAGGAAACAAAAACCCTTCTAATGAGGCGTTCTCCGGGATATTTTTAAGGAAAGGAAATTGATCACGATATTCTGGTTTTGGTTGTTGGACAAGAATCAAAAAATCCGCACCCGGTAAACCGTTGGCAGTCAACCGATCCGCCATCTTGTGACTGTCCCAACCCTCGGGGAAAGTGATCGTCACCGAAAGTGATTCCGTCTCACCCTGCGTCAATTTGAAAGCAATCTCAGGCATAGTCATCTGCCCATTCAACAGATAATCGCCCGCGATAGCCCTGCCGCGCAGGTTTTCTTTCCACAAATACGCCACAAAAAGCCATCGAGAAACAACGAAACGATCGTCCTCCAACCGCTCTGCTATACTCCATGTCGTTTCACCCTGATTGATATGGAACAACCGCTCCGGCACGCGCGTCTCGGTATGCATCATGGTATACCACATGAACCACGCCACAAAAACCACGATCACTACCGCAGCGAGCCCTATCCACCGCCCCCAACGAAGAAAAGTCATATTATAGTCCCATCACTTGAACAACCACATCTCTCTTCCTCCCACCATCAAATTCTACGCCGAATACGCTTTGGCGCGGTGAGAGTATCATCTTTCCTCGCTCGATCGGTATCACCTCACTCACTCCTAATATCATAGCCTTGCAGTGCGAGTGACCGTTGCTCCGACCATCCGAAATTGTTTCTCTTCGAAGTTCGAACAAATCGTGCGAATAGTGTTCATCAACCGGCGCGATCTTGTAGAGAATGCGCATAAAGTCCTGAATGAGCATCGGCTCGTTCTGATTGATCGCTACACCGAGCGTCGTATGAGGAGAATACACCAGCACCTGCCCCTCGCGCACGCCAGACTGCTCGATGACTTCCTGCACCTGGTGTGTAAGATCAAAAAATTCTATCTGCCCCTTGGTCTCAAATTCAACTTGTTGACGAAATACTTTCATAATTTATGTATTATTTTTATTTTTTGAAACAACTTATGCTTCCAACAAAGCCTTCTTTAAAGCTTCTTTTTGCTGTACTCCCACAAACTCATTTACCACCTTGCCTCCTTTGAAAATTTTGAGGCTCGGGATAGACATAATGCCGTACTTCGTCGCCGTATCGGGGTTTTCGTCAACATTCACCTTCCCCACGACAGCAGTGTCTTTCGTCTCATCGGCGATAGCATCGACGATCGGCCCCATCGTCTGGCACGGACCGCACCACGGCGCCCAAAAATCCACCAAAACCGGCTTTTCGCTCTTCAACACTTCTTGATCAAAATTCTGATCGGTCAATTGTACAGCCATAAGAGTATGCAATAAAAGTTAATCTTCAGTATCTCCATCATATCACACCGGCGTTGACCCTTCCAACATTGCCTTGATTCGCCGCACACCAGCAGAGGAAGCCTCCTCCTTGACGATCCGGAAATGACCGAGCTCGTTGGTATTCTTCACATGAGGCCCACCGCAAAATTCAAGACTAAACTCCCCGATCTTGTATACCCGTACCGTGTCACCGTATTTTTCCCCGAACACTCCGATAGCATTCAGTTTTTTTGCTTCTTCAAGGGGGAGATCCTCAAAGGATACCGGAATAGCCTCGGCAATTTTTTGATTCACGATTTTTTCCACGCGCTGCTTTTGTTCATCAGTCATTTTGTCCGGATGAGAGAAATCGAACCGGAGTCGCTCAGCTGTGATATTGCTCCCTTTCTGAAAAATATGGTCGCCCAATACTTCGCGCAAGGCTTGCTGTAGGAGATGCGTCGCCGTGTGATACTGCACGACCGCATCACCGTGATCTGCTAATCCACCCTTGAACTTGCCCGCGCTCGCCGTCCGGGAGAGCTCACGGTGCTTCTCAAATTCCTTCCGAAATTCATCCTCATTGATAACCATTCCTCGCTCGATCGCCAATTCACAAGTCATCTCAAAGGGAAAGCCATACGTAGTAAACAAGTCAAAGGCATCCGTACCAGTCAATGATGATAGCTGAATGCGCCCCTCAAATTCTTTCAATCCTTTCACGAGTGTCCGCCGGAATTTATCTTCCTCCTGACTGATAGCGTGCAGAATTCCAGCCTGCCATTCTCCGAGTTCAGGATACGCCGAAATATATGTTGCAATGACTTCTGAGGCCAACGTTGCCATGCCTCCCGCAGGAACACCTAATGTGTCGGCAAAACGAATCGCTCGCCGCAACAATCGACGCAGTACATACCCCTGATCGGTATTTGACGGCAAGACCCCGTCACCTATGAGAAATGTCGCCGCCCTGACATGATCCATCACGATACGAAAAGCCTTCGTATCCTCAGTATTTTGACCATAATTTTTCCCGGACAGACTTCCAATTGTAACTCGAAGCTTCTCAAACAAATCAGTCGCGAACACATCATGATGATCGATAGATGCAGCGGCCATCCGCTCCAGTCCGCCACCAAAATCAACATTCGGTTTCGGCAACTTCTCAAAACCATCCGCCGTCTTCACATATTCCATGAACACATTGTTGCCTATCTCGACGAACCGGCCACAATCGCAATTCGGATGACACGGTTCATCTTTCCATTGAGATACCTCGTGCAAATCCAACTGTTCGCCAAAATCAAAAAACATTTCTGTGTCCGGCCCACCCGGCTCACCGACCGGCATATTGTCCGGCACTCCGGCACGCGACCACCAATTCTTTTTGTCACCATAATAAAAAATTCGCCCGCCCTGCATCCCCGATGTTTCAACGTCATCAATAATATTCGCCATCACACCCTTCGCCTGCAAAAGAGTTTGCCACAGACTTGCTGCGTGCGTGTCTTGCGGTATACCGAGTGTTTCATTGCCTCGATAGCAAGAAAAATACAAACGTGCCGGATCAAGACCGATCTCACTCGTCAGAAACTCGAACATCCAGCGGATCTGCTCCTCCTTGAAGTAATCGCCGAACGACCAGTTGCCCAGCATTTCAAAAAACGTCGTGTGACGGTTATCCCCCACTTCCTCGATATCCTGAGCCCGAAACGACTTCTGCGAATCCACCACTCGCCGACCGCGCGGATGTGGGTCACCGAGGAAATACGGCAACATCGGCTGCATCCCGCTCCCGGTAAAAAGTGTGGTCGGATCATTCTCCGGTACGAGTGAAGCCGACGGCACGATAGCATGTCCGTGTCGCTCAAAAAATTTCAAATACCGGCTTCGAATCTCAGATGAAGTCATAATGAAAATATTCTCTTATTTTTCGATGGTAAACTTTTGAAAATACATCTTATCAGCTTTATCTAGAACTTTTTCGACATCGATCTTTTCGATA
>Ga0194043_1000932_pt1 | contig 16524 bp, 12 predicted proteins | sample JunL4415m_MetaG_FD_161274 | JGI IMG/M metagenome (GOLD analysis project Ga0194043, IMG submission 161274) | Anoxic zone freshwater microbial communities from boreal shield lake in IISD Experimental Lakes Area, Ontario, Canada - Jun2016-L442-15m | ecosystem: Environmental > Aquatic > Freshwater >...
GGGCGGGGGAGACACCAGCGGCGGTCACAGGTGGCGCTCCTGGGGGAGCCGGGGGCTCGGCAAGAGCAGTGGCGGTGGCGGGGTTCTCGGCGAAGTGCGAGCTATCGGTCACGGGTGCTCCCTGCAGATGTGGGTGCGAATTGCTGTGAGTGCAGGTTGAAGCGTACCCGAACCAACGGCACACTGTGGGAGTGAGCGGCCACGACACTGCGATGGGAGACTCGTGCGCGAAACCACCGACCACGATGTCGCCCGGAGCCTCGAGCTGTTCGCCGCCTCCGACGTGCGGAAACTGGCTGAGACCGCGGCGGCCCTCTTCCCCGACGTCGCCGCGCAGTTCCTAGAGGTGGCGGGGGGCATTGCGGGCTATGTTGGGCCGCAGTCTCCGGCGAACGGTGCCATCGGACTGGGATTCAGTGGGGAGGTCACTGCCGATCAGATCATCTCAGTGGAGAGATTCTTCCTCGATCTGGACGAGGAGCCGATTGTTAGCATCTGTCCGCTTGCGGACCCGTCGCTGGTTCGGGTGCTTTCTCAGCGGGGATGGACCGTGGGGGCATTTGAGAACGTGCTCGTTCGCGCGCTCGGCCCGCACGACGCGTTCGACCCGTCTTTGGAAGGCATTGAGGTGATCGAGGCGCTCGGCGACGAAGACTTGGAGGCATGGGCCCTCATGGCTGCTAACGGTTTCTCGGCACCGGACAAGCCGACTCAGGCCGAGCTGCGTCTGGCGACGGCCGCTACCCGCCGAGAAGGCGCGCGTTTCCTTTTCGGGCTAGTCGACGGAGCGTACGCGGGAACTGGTCAGATTGAGATTGCGGGTGACTTGGCGTGGCTCTCCGGCGATACGACCTTGCCGCAGTTCCGACGCCGCGGCGTGCAGGGATCACTCCAGCGTGCTCGGCTTAGCAGTGCCCGCGATGCCGGATGCTCGCTTGCGGTCACCGAATCCGTGCCCGGCAGCGCGAGCCAGCGCAACATGGAGCGGCTCGGTTTTCGGGTCGCCTACACTCGAGTCGACTCGAGATATGCGGGGCCGGTCGGCACAGAGACCGCGAAGGGAACCTGACGTGGGCCTAATCCCTATTCTCGTGGGACTGGCGGTCGGTTTGGGCTGCGGCGGTCTTGCGGGCTACCGGCTCGGCGCTAGCATCCGGGGACGGCGGCGAGCGTACTGGTCTCTTAACGTCGCAGTTGTGCTGGCCTGCGCGGCGCTCGACTTCGCCGGCCTGGTATCAGGCGTGAACTGGCTTGCGTATTCGGCGCTCGGCCTCATGGGCGGGCTCATCACGGGGATGAAGTACGGCTACGTGGATTCGATCAGAGTGTGGCAAGAACCCGGCTCGACGGAGCTGCCCGCAGAGGCATCCTCAGACGCATCCACAGACCAGTCACCCGAACCGGCTGAGGACAACCCCGAGAACCCGCTCTAGTCCAGATCGAGCAGTTCGGTTAGCCGATCCGGTCTGAAGTCGACGCACACACCGTCACCAATCTCAAAGGTTGGCGTGTGGAGTCGACCTTCGTTGTGCGCGGCAGCCTTGTCGCGCGCTTCTGGACTAGCTTCCACGTCAATCTCGGTAAACGGGATGTTGTGCGCTGTCAGCCACACCCGCGCTCTGGCGCAGTCACCGCACCACGAGCGGCAGTACATGACTACTCCGGCGGTATTGTCCGTGGATTCGATGTCGTTGTCTGCCGAGCTCATGAGTCGCCTCTTTCTTTCTCGACTGACCGCCAGGATGCCCGCCGAGATGCGAGCGACGCCACGCGGCCCTATGGTGGAAACCCTCTGTTCACCTGTACCCGAGCTGGCCGTTGAACACGCGCCAAGGGGCCGAGCAAACTCCCCGCCATGCTCACAGTGATATCCTGTGATGGTCGCTCGAAGCGGCTTTCTTGGCGCCCTGTGGATCGGCGCCCACTTCCTGTCCCCTGCGCACGGAGGTAGTTTGCTCGCGTTCATCGCCCATCGAAGGTATGCGCTCGGGCTCGGTGTCGTCCTCGCGATGGCCCTGCTCGGCGCCACCGCGACGGCCGCGCCTTCGACAGGCACGCTTCTCCAGAGTGCCCAGCAGCAGGCAAGCGCCGCTCGCGCTCGGATGGACCGAATGCGAACCGACCTCTCGTCGGGAATGTCGACGTACGACACCGCAACTTCCAAGCTTGCCGCAACTCGCGCCAAAATCGCCGCGAATGCCGAGCGCGTGAAGGCGATCGATACGTCGGTAGCTGCGGGCCAGCATCGTCTCGCCGGGCGCGCGGCGTTTCAGTATCGAACCGGCGCTCCGGGCATGATCGACGTCTTGCTCGGAGCATCTTCGTTCGAGGACTTTTCCACACGTCTCTACGTCTTCTCAGAGATCGCCAAGCAGGACTCGGAGCTGCTCTCGACGCTCAAGGCCGAGCGCGCCGAGGCGATGCAACTGCGTGCCGACTTGAGCGCTCGGGAGGCCGCACAGGTCACTGAGCTGAATCAGGTTGCCGCACGCCGAAGCGATCTCCAGAAGCAGGTTGACGCGCAGGATCGCTACCTCGACTCACTCAGCACTGAGGTCGCCGCTCTGATGGCCACGCAAGATAAGGCGCGCTCCGCCGCCAAACCGTCGGGAGGCCCTGCCAATGCGCCCAAGCCGAGCAATACGCCGGTGAGCAAGGCCGGATCGATCGTGCTCGCGGCGGTGGAGGGACGCTCGGGCAAATACGCTGTGCTCGCGGGGGACCCGCTGACTTATCGGTCGACCGGTGTGGCATGGAGCGGGGTGACCACCATGTATGGCAACGATGACAACGGCACGGGGACCGCTTCTGGTCGGCGCTTTGATGAGAACGAGTTCACGTGTGCGCACAAGACACTGCCGTTTGGTACGCGTCTGGCGGTGACCAATGGCAGCAAGAGCGTGATCGTGACCGTGACGGACCGGGGTCCCTTCACCCCCGGCCGGATGCTCGACCTGACCAGGCGGTCTGGCAACTACCTCGGAATCGACGGCGTAGGCACCGTGAAGTGCGAAATTGTGCAGCCCGTTCGCTGACCTAAGGCTCATAATGACGCACGGGATAGGCGGCGTTTCCCGGGTCGAACGGCGCTGCACGGGGGTTCAAAGGCGCCACTCACAGCTCGATTTCGCACATTCGAACCCATTCGCCGAATCCTGACGACCGCCAAGCGAAGGTGGTCGAGATCTGTCGGGCAATCCGTGTACTGTTGGCAGAACGCACCGGAGTGCATTACTGCACGGTGCCCAATAATCGCAGTCTCGTCCGTGGCACTACGATTCTGGAACGGAGAAGCGCCCATGAAATCGGATCTTGAGATCGCACAAGCGCACAAAATGCGCCCCATCGCTGATGTTGCAGCCGAAATCGGCATTGAGCCTGATGAGCTCGAGCTTTACGGCAACTACAAGGCGAAGATCAATCTCTCTGTGCTTGAGCGGCTCGCCGACCGTCCGCAGGGCCGCTACATCGACGTGACTGCAATCAACCCGACTCCTCTGGGTGAAGGCAAGACAGTGACCACGGTGGGTCTGGGCCAGGCGCTTCATCACATCGGCAAGAACGTCATCACCTGTATTCGGCAGCCTTCACTGGGCCCGGTTTTTGGCATCAAGGGTGGTGCCGCTGGTGGCGGCTACAGCCAAGTCGTGCCGATGGAGGACTTCAACCTGCACCTCACCGGCGACGTGCATGCCGTCACCATGGCCAACAACCTGCTGGCCGCCTACATCGACAACCACCTGTATCACGGCAACGTGCTGGAGATCGACCCGTACTCGATCACCTGGCGCCGGGTCGTCGACCTCAATGATCGCGCGCTGCGCAACGTTGTCGTCGGCCTGGGCAACAAGCTCGACGGCGTGCCGCGCGAGACCGGGTTTGATATCTCGGTGGCAAGCGAAGTCATGGCCATTCTGGCGATGGCGGTCGATCTGGAGGACCTGCGCGCACGGCTTGGCCGAATCGTGATCGGTATGAACACCAAGGGTCAGCCCGTCACCGCCGACGACCTCAAGTGCGCCGGCGCCATGGCGGTTCTGATGCGCGACGCCATCAAGCCCAACCTCATGCAGAATCTCGAAGGCGGCGCGGTGTTCGTGCACGCGGGGCCTTTCGCCAACATCGCGCAGGGCAACAACTCGATCATCGCCGACAAGATCGCGCTCAAGATCGCCGACTACGTGGTCACCGAGTCGGGCTTCGGTGCCGACATGGGCGCCGAGAAGTTCATGAACATCAAGTGCCGCGCGTCCGGACTGACTCCGGACTGCGTGGTCATCGTCGCGACCGTGCGGGCGCTCAAGGCCTCCTCGGGACGCTTCGAGGTTACGCCGGGCAAGCCCATGGACGAGCGGTTGACGACGGAGGACCTCGAGAGCCTGGCCGAGGGTATCGTCAATCTGGACAAGCACATCGAGAACATGAAGAAGTTCGGCGTTCCGGTTGTGGCCGTGGTCAACGCGTTTCCGACCGACACCGAGGCTGAGCACGACTTCATCAAGGCACGCGCACTTGAGGCGGGCGCCGACTTCGCGGTCTCGCATTTTGTGCATCCTGATGGCGGCGCTGGTGGAGTGGAGCTGGCTGAGGCCGTTGTCGCGGCTTGCGAACTCCCCAAGAACTTCAAGCTGCTCTATCCCGATGACGCTCCCATCAAGGTCAAGATCGAAACCATCGCCAAAGAGATCTACGGCGCCGATGGCGTTGACTATCTGCCGGCTGCCGAAGCCAAGATCAAGCTCTACACCGAGCTCGGCTACGGAAACCTCCCTATGTGCATGGCCAAAACGCACCTGTCGCTCTCTCACGACCCCACACTGAAGGGACGTCCCACGGGGTGGCGTCTGCCGGTCCGAGACATCCGGGCGAGCGTTGGCGCGGGCTTCCTCTACCCGCTTTGCGGCGACATGCGAACGATGCCCGGCCTGCCCAAGACGCCGGCTGGCGACAATATCGACCTCGACGAGAACGGTAACGTCGTCGGGCTTTTCTAGCCCATCGCGACGAGGAATTTCAGTCATGCCAAAAGTCACCTTCACACCTGACGGGACAGCGGTCACGGTCGCACCAGGCGAAAACCTGCTGCGCGCCGCGATGCTTGCCGACGTCGCCGTCAGCGCGAGCTGCGGCGGTGACGGTACCTGTGGCAAGTGCCGCATGGTCGTCGAGCAGGGCACCGTCGACACAACCGTTACCGCCAAGCTCACCGCCGAGGAGATCGAGCGCGGGTATGTACTCGCGTGCCTGTCGACGGTGACAGACGACGTCACCGTGCATGTCCCGCTGGAATCTCGGCCGGGCAAGGCTCCCGTCCGAGGGGGGTCTTCTCGGCAGCCGAATGTGGTGTTGTCACCGGAGGACCGAGCCGTCCGCGTGCCTCGGCAGGCCTCTCCGCCTCCTGTCGCCAAGCGCCTTCTGCGCATGAACGCGCCGGATCTCACCGACAACATCAACGACGCGAGCCGAGTCAAGCAGACGCTCAAGCGCGTCCACGGCATTCGCGAGGCGACGATCTCGCTGCCCGCTCTGCGGGAACTGCCGCAAGCGGCGCGCGACGGCGAGTGGGTGGTGACGGCGTTTGCCGCCGAGCCGTGCGACACGATGCCGATCGTTTCGGGATTCCAAGCGGGCGACACGACCTCGCGGCAGTATGCAGTCGCCGTCGACGTCGGTACCACCACCGTCGAGATCGCGCTCATCGACCTGAATAGCGGCGAGGTCGTAGCGAGCGGCAACGAGTACAACTCGCAGGTCGCGCGCGGTGACGACGTCATCAGCAGGGTCATCGCCGCATCCAAGCCCGGCGGGCTCGACGATCTCAACACGCTGATCGTAGGGACGCTTCGTGATCTCGTTGAGGGGGCGCTGGCGCGCGCAGACGTCTCGGCAGAAGACATCGTCTCCTACTACGTGGCCGGCAACACAGTCATGACCCACCTCCTCCTCAAGATATCGCCGGAGTTCATCCGCACCTCTCCATACGTGCCGGTTGCCTCGGAGTTCCCCTGGATGCGCGCTGCGCAGTTGGGGCTTCCCGGCGGTCGCGCAACTCGGCTGTATGTGACGCCTTGCCCCGCGAGCTGGCTTGGCGGCGACATTGTGGCGGGTCTCGTGGCTGCAGGTGTTCCGTGGACCGAGAAGCTGACACTCTTCATCGACGTGGGCACCAACGGCGAGATCGTGCTGGGCAACAGCGAGTGGTTGGTGTCGTGCTCGTGCTCGGCGGGCCCGGCGTTTGAGGGCGGTGGCATCCTGCACGGAATGCGCGCCGCCGACGGAGCCATCGAGCAGGTCCGCATCGACGATGCCACGCTTGTGCCGACAATCATGACCATCGGGGGCGTCAAGCCCATCGGAATCTGCGGAAGCGGGCTCATCGACTGCGCTGCCGAGCTGTTCATGTGTGGCGCGTTGGGCCGCGACGGGAAGTTTCGCACCGACTTGGATTCTGCACATCTGGTCCAAGGTGAGCGTGGCCTCGAGTACCTGCTGGTCGCCGCCGAAGAGAGCGGAACCGGTCGTCGCATCGTGCTGACCGAGGTTGACGTAGAGAACCTGATGCGGGCCAAAGCAGCCATCTTCTCGGGCATCAGCGTGCTGGCCGAGAGCCTCGATCTGAGCTTGGACGCGGTTGAGGAAGTGGTAATCGCTGGCGGGTTTGGTCACTACCTGGATCTCGAGCGCGTGACCGCACTCGGCATGGTTCCCGAGATCGCCCCTGAGCGCTTTGTGTTCCTGGGCAACGGCTCGCTGCTCGGCGCCAAGCTCGTCGCGGGTTCACGGGAGGTGCTGCGGACTGCTCGGCATACCGCGGAGACCATCACCTACTTGGAGCTGTCGGTAAACGCTGGCTTCATGGACCACTACTCTTCGGCGCTCTTCTTTCCTCATACCGACCTGTCGCTCTTCCCCACTACTGAGAAGCTGCGCAAACAGCGCTTCACGAATTTGGCGGTGATCTAGACCATGGCCTTCACCATCGCATTAGCGGGAAAAGGCGGCACCGGGAAGACGACCACCGCGGCGCTGATGGTCCGCGCGTTGCGTGAGATGGGTGCGCGCTCAGTGCTGGCGGTCGACGCCGATCCCAACGCATGCCTGCACGAGGCGCTCGGGACCGAAGTCGAGCGCTCAGTCGGCCAGATCACCGAGGAGATGCTCGAGAACCCGGAGTCAAATCCGGGAGGCATGAGCAAGGACGCCTGGCTCGAGCTCAACATTCAGCGCTTTGTGGTCGAGGAGAGCGGCTACGACCTGCTCTCTATGGGCCGCCCCGAAGGCTCGGGCTGCTACTGCTACGCCAACAACCTCGTGCGCGGCTGCATCGACGACTTGCAGCGCAGCTACGAGTACGTCGTGATGGACAACGAAGCCGGACTTGAGCATCTCTCGCGCCGCACGACTCGCGACGTCGACCTGCTGCTCATTGTCTCGGACCCCAGCGTGCGAGGCATTCGCACCGCGGGCACCCTCAACCAGCTTGCCGACGAGCTCAAGATCGCCGTCGGCGCCCGCTACCTGCTGGTCAACCGCGGCACGGAGCCGCTCGATCCCGCTCTTCTCGTGGCTGCTGAAGCCACCGGCGTTCCGCTGCTGGGCGTCGTGCCGAGTGACGAGGGTGTGACCCGCGCTGACCTAGCGGGCGGGGGAGTGTTCGACCTGCCCGATGACTCCGTTGCGCTGTCTGCGGTACGCAGCCTCCTGGTCCAGGCTGTGCCCGCGCTGCGCTCCACCGTGTCAACTCAACTCTGAGGAGGAACTAGTGACTGCACGCATCATCGACGGCAAGGCTATCTCGGCAAAACGCCGCGCTGCTGTGGCCGAGCGCGTGATCGCGCTCAAGGCTCAGGGAATCAACCCGGGACTGGCTGTCGTGATCGTCGGCGCCGATCCGGCCTCGGAAGTCTACGTGCGCAACAAGGAAAAGGCGTGCGCTGAGACCGGCATCTACTCCGAGAAGATCGAGATGCCCGAGACCACGACGCAGGAAGAACTGCTCGCGGTCGTCAAGAGCCTCAACGCGCGCGATGACATCAACGGCATCCTCGTGCAGTTCCCGCTCCCCGAGCATCTGGACGAGGACGAGGTCATCGAGACGATCCGTGTCGACAAGGACGTCGACGGCTTTCACCCGGAGAGCATCGGGCGGCTCGTGGTTGGCAAGGACACGTTCGTGTCGTGCACGCCCGCCGGTGTGATGGTGCTGCTCGAGGAGAGCGGCGTCGACCTGGCCGGCAAGGACGTTGTTGTTGTCGGTCGGAGCAATAACGTCGGCAAGCCCGCGGGGCTGCTGGCGCTTGCACAGCATGCCACGGTCACTTTCTGCCACTCGCGCACCAACGACCTGCCGGGCCATGTGCGCCAAGCGGATGTTGTCATCGTGGCCGTGGGCCGTCCCGAGATGGTCAAGGGTGACTGGCTCAAGCCCGGTGCCGTGGTCATCGATGTGGGCATCAACCGTACAGACGCCGGCCTCGTGGGCGACGTTGAGTTCGCCTCGGCATCCGAGGTCGCCTCGGCAATCACTCCGGTTCCTGGCGGAGTCGGTCCCATGACCATCGCTATGCTGCTCGAGAACACCCTGACTGCGGCGGCTCGCTCCGCCGGTCTGTCCTAGAGGAAAGGAGTCCCTATGCCCTATTCGGATCCCACCGAGAAGCCCTCGGGCCGAATCCGCGAAGTCACGCTCGGCTCCGGCGCGGGTGCTGTGACGTTTGGCGGCGCGGCTGCATTGCCGTTCTACGCATTCGACGGTGAGCTGCCACATGCTCCAAAGATCGCGATGGAGGTGTTCGATGTCGTGCCGGATGGCTGGGCGACCGCGCTCACCGATGCGCTGGGCGACCTCATCGGCGATCCGGCCGCTTGGGCACGTGCGAACGTTGAGCGCTTTGGCGCCGACATGGTGTGTGTGCAGCTTGCCGGCACCGACCCCAACGGCGCGAACCGCACGCCGGAACAGGCTGCCGAGACGGTCGCCGCGGTAGTCGCAGCCGTCGACGTGCCGGTTCTGGTCTACGGCAGCGGTAACGCCGAGAAGGACACCGAGGTCCTCAAGAAGGTCGCCGAGGCAATCACCACGACGATGCTTGCCATCGGCTCAGCTACTGAGGACAACTACAAGCCGATCACGGCAGCGGCAATCGGCTACGGCCACGCGGTCATCGCCGAGACACCTATCGACGTGAACATGGCCAAGCAACTCAACATCCTCATCACCCAGATGGGGCTTCCGTCAGATCGCGTGTTCATTGATCCGTCGGTGGGCGCTGTTGGCTACGGCGCCGAGTACGCGTACACGGTCATGGAGCGCCTGCGGCTCGCCGCGCTCAACCAGAATGACGACATGACGCAGATGCCCATGATCTGCAACCTGGGCAAGGAGGCGTGGCGCAGCAAGGAAGCCCGCGCAACCGAGGCCGAAGAGCCTGCGTGGGGCGACGCGACCAAGCGCGGCGTGCTCTGGGAGTCCGTCACCGCAATCACTCTCGCGCTGGCCGGCGCCGACATCCTCGTGATGCGGCACCCGAGCGCTGTTGCCACCGTCCGCAAGGCCATTGCGGGCCTCTCGGCTTCCTAGCGAGCTACCGCACTCGACCCCGCACAAGGAGGTTCACGATGACCGACACCACGAAGGCCGAGCCAACCGACTTCACTGACTACTCTATCGATCCGACCGCTGCCGAGATGCTCAAGATTGCCGAGGATGCCGGAATTTCGACCGCATTCTCGCGTTCGCGGACGATCACGCCGTGTTCCACGGGAGCGACAGGTGGCTGCTGCAAGCTGTGTGCGATGGGCCCCTGCCGCCTGATCGGAAAGCACGATCGCGGCGTGTGCGGTGCCGACCGTGAGACAGTTGCGGCGCGCAACTTCCTGCGCCAGGTGGCCGCAGGAACCGCTGCCCACTCCGACCATGGCCGGGATGCCGCACTCGCGTTGAGGGCAATTGCGAGCGGCGAGATCGAGGGCGGCAAGATCTCGGACCCGGTCAAGCTCGCCAGCGTCGCAGGCTATATGGGCATTGAGGCCGCGGGCAAGGACATCAACCAGCTCGCGCTCGAGGTGGCCGAATGCGCACTGGCGCAGTACGGCCAGCAGACGGGCGAGCTCATCTACGTATCGCGCGCTCCCAAAAAGCGCCAGGATCTGTGGCGCAAGCTCGGCGTCGTGCCTCGAGGCATCGACCGCGAGGTCGTCGAGGCGATGCATCGGACCGCCGCTGGTACTGACCAGAACCTCGAGAGTCTGCTCGACGGTGCGATCAAGTGCGGGCTCGCCAGCGGGTGGGGCGGCTCGATGCTTGCGACCGACCTGCAGGACATCCTGTATGGAACCCCGACGCCTGTGCGCAGCGCGGCCAATCTCGGCGTCTTGTCTGAGGACAAGGTGAACATCCTCATTCACGGCCACGAGCCGCTGCTCGCGTCCATGATTATCGATGCGACACGCGAGCCCGAGATGATCGCGCTGGCCGAGTCGCTCGGCGCCAAGGGAATCAACGTCGCCGGCATCTGCTGTACCGCCAACGAGTCGCTCATGCGCAAGGGAGTCCCGCCCGCGGGCAACATGCTCCATCAGGAGCTTGCCGTGCTCACGGGTGCGGTGGAGGCGATGGTTGTCGACGTGCAGTGCATCTTCCAAGGACTGACCGAAGTGGCGGATCACTTCCACACCAAGCTCATCTCCTCGAGCCCCAAGGCGTGCGTCGGCGACTCCGAGCACATCGTGGTCGACGAGCACAACCCTCGCGAGAGCGCTCGCATGATCGTGCGCGCGGCTGTCGAGAACTTCCCCAACCGCAAGGATGTGCACATCCCGCACGTCTCCGAGCCGCTCGTCGCGGGATTCTCACACGAGTACATCCGCTACATGCTCGGCGGCAAGATGCGCGCCTCGCTCACGCCGCTCAACGAGAACATCGTCAACGGCAAGATTCGCGGTGTCGCTGCGGTCGTCGGCTGCTCGAGCCCTCGCGCCCAGCAGGACTATGCGGTAGTCAACGTCGTGCGCGAGCTCATCGCGAACAACGTTCTCGTGGTGGTGACCGGCTGCGCGGCCATCACGAGTGGCAAGCACGGACTACTCACCCCGGAGACGATGGACTTCGCCGGCGATTCGCTGAAGGAAATCTGCGAGACGATCGGGATCCCGCCGGTGCTCCACATGGGTAGCTGCGTGGATAACTCGCGAATCCTGACGGTGCTGGCCGATGTCGTTGCGACGGGCGGTCTGGGCGACGATATCGCCGGGCTCCCCGCTGTGGGCCTGAGCCCCGAGTGGTTCTCGGAGAAGGCGCTCGAAATCGCGACCTACTGTGTGGGCAGCGGCGTCCACGTCATCTTTGGCGGCGTCGGTTCGCCGGTTGCCAACAGCCAAGTCGCTACGGACTACATGATCGACGGCTGGACCGAGAGATACGGTGGCTCGCTACGCTTCATCAAGGAGCCCCAGGATATGGTCACCGCGACGCTTGACCTGATCGACGGCGCTCGGAAGGCGCTCAAGATAGACACCGCGCAAGAGCGGGTTCTCTTCGACATGGATATGAGAAGGGAGCTGTAGTGTCTAAGATCATCGCCTCTGCGGCCATTCGCGGCGCACACAGCATCTATGCCAAGACCGAGGCCAAGCTCGCGCGCGCCAAGGAGAGCTTTGGCGCCGAGAAGGCCATTGAGCTCCCCAACACCGGCTACTACCTGCCGGTCATCTACGGACTTACCGGCGAGAAGGTCGAGAAGCTCTCGGACATGGATCGCGTTTTGGCCTACGCCAAGGACCTGCTCCCCGAGGCGCCGTCGGAGCATCTGTGGCTGCCTTACCTCGGCCCCACGCTCGACGCCGGTATCGCAACGCTTCTTGCCGAGGAGTGCCACGAGGCGCTGAACTATCTCGACAGCGACCCATCGCCTGTCACCGATCTGTGGCTGGGAGCGGCTGACGACGTCATCATGCGCGCCAAGGGCGTCGAGTTCGTCGATGGCTCGGCACCCGGGTTCGCTGCGGTGGTCGGCGCGGCACCCGACAACGCCACGGCGGTCAAGCTCGCTCGCGAGATGCAGGAGAAGATGCTCTACGTCTTCATGGCGGGCCAGACGAACGGCAAGTCCTTCGGTGCCCAGCTCGCCGAGGAAGGAATCCAGCTCGGGTGGGACACTCGTCTGGTGCCGTTTGGCGAGGAGGTCTACAGCCAGATCTACTCGATCGGTTTTGCGACCCGCGCGGCCATGGCGTTCGGTGGCGTCCAGCCGGGCGACTACGAGCGCATCCTCGCCTACAACAAGAGCCGCGTCTTCGCGTTCGTGCTCGCGCTCGGTGAGGTCACCGACGAGTGGTACGCCACAGCAGCCGGCGCTATCAGCTACGGCTTCCCGACCATCGCGACCAGCGACATCCCGCAGATCCTGCCGACCGGCGTGTGCACCTACGAGCACGTGGTCAGCAACATCAGCTGCGAGGACCTGGTCCAGAAGGCCATCGAGGTTCGCGGCCTGAAGATCAAGGTCGTCGACCTGCCCATACCGGTGCCCTACGGCCCCGCGTTCGAGGGCGAGCGCGTGCGCAAGGAAGACACGTGGGCCGAGGCGGGCGGTCAGCGCTCCACCGCCTTCGAGTTCGTGCGAACGCTGGATGCCGCCGAGGTTACCGACGGCAAGATTGAGGTCGTTGGTCCCGAGCTCGACGAGCTCGAAGCCGGTACACGCATCCCGCTCGGAATCGTTGTCGATGTTGCTGGACGCAAGATGCAGTCGGACTTCGAGCCGGTCATCGAGCGCCAGTTCCACCACCTGATGAACTTCGCCGAGGGCGTCTTGCACATGGGCCAGCGTGAGCTGATCTGGATTCGCATCAGCCAGGCCGCCAAGGACAAGGGCTTTAAGTTCCACCACCTGGGCGACATCCTGCACGCCAAGATCCTCGACGAGTTCGACGCGATCGTGGACAAGGTGCAGGTCACGATCTACACCGAGCAGGCCAAGGTCGAGGAGATGCTGGAGATCGCCAAGAAGACCTACGAAAAGCGCGACGAGCGCATGGCGCAGCTCACCGACGACACGGCCGACGTCTTCTACTCGTGCTCGCTCTGTCAGAGCTTCGCGCCCAGCCACATCTGCGTGGTCACGCCCGAGCGGCTCGGACTGTGCGGCGCGTACAACTGGCTCGATGCCAAGGCTTCCAATCAGCTCAATCCGACCGGCCCCAACCAGCCCATCGAGAAGGGCGCCGTTATCTCGGCGAAGACCGGGGAGTGGGCCGGCGTCAACGACTTCATCCGCGAGAAGTCGGGTGGGGCAGTCGAGCGAATGACGTGCTACTCGCTGATGGACAACCCCATGACCAGCTGCGGGTGCTTCATGGCGATCATCGCGCTGATGCCCATGTGCAACGGCGTCATGATCGTGAATCGCGAGTTCCCGGGAATGACTCCGTCGGGCATGAAGTTCTCGACGTTGGCCGGCATGGTCGGCGGCGGTGTTCAGGCTCCCGGCTTCATGGGAATCGGACGCGGCTACATCGCGAGCAGGAAGTTCATGTCGGCAGAAGGCGGGCTCTCGCGCGTAGTGTGGATGCCCAAGGAGCTCAAAGACGCGATGCGCAGCTCGCTGAGTCCGCGCTTTGAGGAGATGGGCGACACGAGCTTTCTCGACAAGATCTGCGATGAGTCGATCGCCGAGACCGAGGACGAGGTTCTTGAGTTCCTCACGTCCGTCAATCACCCCGCACTCGCAATGGACCCGATGTTTTAGACGCACCACCGAACCTGAGGAGACCAGCAATGGCCTTAAGCGGAATCGAAATCTTTAAGAACCTGCCAAAGACCAACTGCGGCGACTGCGGCGTTCCCACGTGCCTCGCGTTTGCGATGAAGCTTGCGGCTTCGCAGGCCGACCTCGCGTCGTGTCCGCACGTGTCCGATGAGGCCAAGGAGGCCCTCTCGGCAGCTGCGGCACCTCCCATGCGAGCCGTGACCGTAGGTGTGGGCGACACGGCGTTTACGGTGGGCGAGGAGACCGTGCTCTTCCGCCACGAGAAGACGTTCGTGCGTCCGTCCGCAATCGGCGTGACCGTGGATGCCGCCGCAGATGACGCCGCAATCGACGCGGTCGTCGCTGCTGCCGTCGCTGCGGACTTCGAGCGCGTGCAGCAGCAGCTGCGCTGTGGCTTCGTCGCCATCAAATCCGCCGGTGATGCGGCGCGTTTCGCCGCCGTCGTCGGGCGTGTGGCCAGCGCGACCAGGCTGCCGCTCATCCTCATGACCGAGGACCCCGCCGAGATGTCGGCCGCACTCGACGTCGCAGCATCTAACAAGCCGCTCATCTGCGCTGCAACCGAGGCTAACGCCGACGCCATGTTCGCGCTCGCCAAGCAGCACGGCTGTCCTGTCGTCGTGCGTGCCAGCGGCCTGGCCGCCGTCTCTGAGCTGACCGAGAAGGCCGACGCGGCCGGTCTCAAGGACCTCGTGATCGACTCGGCGCCGACCACCGCGGGTGCCGCTCTGCGCGACCGGGTCTTTGCTCGCCGAGCAGCCCTCAACAAGAAGTTCACCGCGCTTGGCTACCCCATGATCACCTTCCCGGGTAACTTCGCAGACGGTGACGATCTGCTCGAGGTCACGTACGCCGCTGCCGACGTTGACAAGTACGGCAGCATCATCGTGCTCACTGGGGCTGAGCCGTGGCGCGTGTTGCCGCTCTTGGTGCTGCGTCAGAACATCTACACCGACCCGCAGCGCCCCATGCAGGCCGAGGCCAAGATCTACGCGATCAACAACCCCGGTCCGGATGCGCCGTTCTTCATCACCACCAACTTCTCGCTGACCTACTTCATCGTTGCCGGCGAGATCGAGGGCGGCAAGATGCCCGCGTACCTCGGCATCGTCGAGGCCGAGGGACTCTCGGTCCTCACCGCTTGGGCCGCTGGCAAGTTCGTCCCCGAGAGGATCGCCAAGTTCGTCAAGGAGTCGGGCATCTCGGAGATGATCTCGCACCGCGAAGTCATCATTCCTGGAGCCGTGGCGCAGATCAGCGGCGAGCTTCTTGAAGAGCTCGAAGGTTGGGACGTCACGGTTGGTCCGTATGAAGCTGCAGATATTCCCGCATTCCTCAAGCGCCGAGCCAGCTAGATCCGCTGAGACGGGAAGCCCACAATGTGCGCCCTACCCGCAAGCCAGTATTTCGACGCTGGGCCTGAGCCGCAACGGCTCTTCCCCCCATGCCGTTCGAAGTGCCCCATCCATATAGACGTCCCCGGCTACCTCATGATGATCGCCGAGGGGCGCTATACCGACGCGCTTCAAATCATCCTCGATCGCAATCCGCTGCCGAGCGTGTGCGGCCGCATCTGCCTGCGTCCGTGCGAAGACGGGTGCCGCCGCTGCAACGTTGACGACCCGGTCGCCATCGCTTCGCTCAAGCGCGCCGCGGCCGACTTTGGGGCCTACCCCAATGCGCATCCGGACCGCCCGCGCCCCGAGCGCATCGCGGTTATCGGCAGTGGTCCGACGGGGCTCACCGTCGCCAGCGATCTGGCGCAGCGTGGGTTCCAAGTCACTATCTATGAGGCCAAGGATCGGCTCGGCGGGATGCTGCGTTATGGCATCCCCAACTACCGTCTGCCGGACTACGCGCTGGACAAAGACATCGACCACATCCTCGCGCTGGGCATCGACGTAGTCACTGGCGTGAGGATTGGCACCGACGTGACCCTCGACACCCTGCTCGCCGAGCACACCGCCGTGGTCGTCACCGTCGGACTGCAGGGCAGCCGGGCGCTGCCCATTCCGGGAGCGGACAGCGAGCAGGTTCTCTCGGCGCTGCCGTTCTTGGAGGCAGCCGCATGTGGCGAGAAGATAGCGCTGGGCAAGAACGTCGTGGTGGTAGGCGGCGGCAATGTGGCGATGGATGTCGCGCGCACCGCTCGGCGGATGGGAGCCGAGCACGTTGACGTTGTGTGCCTCGAGAGCGAAGACGAGATGCCGGCCTCAGACGATGAGGTCCAGGAGGCCCGGCAGGAGGGCGTGACGCTCCACTGCTCATGGGGGCCGGTTGAGGTTGCTGTGGCCGAGGACAACGTGTGCGGCCTGGACATGAAGCGCTGCGTGTCGGTGTTTGATGTCGACAAGCGATTTAGCCCCAAGTTCGACGAAGACGAGGTGCGGCGCTTTGGTGCCGACACGGTGATCTTTGCGACGGGGCAATTCGCCGATGTGCGCGATCTTGGCGTGGAGCTCACCCCCCGCGGAGGCGTGATTGCACATCCAGAGTCGTGCGCGACGAGTGTGCCGCGCGTGTACGCGGCGGGCGACGTGGTCACCGGTCCGAGCCGAGTCGTCGACGCCATCGCTGCCGGGCACCGCGTGGCGATGTGCATCGTGCGCGACCTCACCAACGATGCGCACCCGCTTGCCGCGCTGATCGAGGAGAGCAACGCGCTGGGCGAGGTGCCGCAGTCGATGAAGTCCAAGCTTGAGACGCGTCGGCGGATCCAGATGGAGAAGGTCGAGTTCTACGAGGCCGTCAAGAC
>Ga0194043_1000936_pt1 | contig 16485 bp, 9 predicted proteins | sample JunL4415m_MetaG_FD_161274 | JGI IMG/M metagenome (GOLD analysis project Ga0194043, IMG submission 161274) | Anoxic zone freshwater microbial communities from boreal shield lake in IISD Experimental Lakes Area, Ontario, Canada - Jun2016-L442-15m | ecosystem: Environmental > Aquatic > Freshwater >...
AATTCATCAAATGCCTCTTCAGAATCAAAATCATAGCCCACTAGGCCGTACACTTCAAGAAAGCGGTCTTCTCTTTATGGCCTCGTAGGCCTGCGCCTCTTCCTCGGGCCTCATAAATCTCTGGGGCAGGTCTGGGGTCAGCCTTCCAATGGTCTGGTACTTGGCCAACCCCATAGGATTGTACGGGAGTAGCCGGACTTGTTCCTGGCCGCATGAAAGCAAGAATCCCGCAATTGAGGAAAGATTCTCATCGGTCGCAGTGATCCCGGGTACCAACGGGATACGGGGATGGATTTCTGCGGCTCCATCCTCGACGAGGCGAAGAAAATTACGTAAAATAAGCTTGTTGGGCCTGCCGCAATATTTCTTGTGAGCTTCCTCGTCGGCAAGCTTGAAGTCATAGTATATGAGGTCCACATGGGGGTAGATCTTGCGCCTGAAGGTGTCGTAGTTAAAATATCCTGATGTTTCCAACACTATGTGGACGTTCTTGGTTTTCAGGTCCTTAAGGAGGGCTTCGACATATTCAGGGAACAAAGTACATTCGCCACCCGTAAGGGTTACTCCGCCTCCTGAGTGGCGATAGTACTCAAAATCCCGAAGGAGTACTTCCGTGAGGGACTCCACCGAATAATACCTACCAACCAACCTTATCGCATCAGTTGGGCACACCTCAGCGCACTTTCCGCAACTGATGCATCTGTCTCTGCGGATTCTTCCTGGAAGCTCGAGATCCAGAGCGTCCTGTGGGCACTCGTCAACGCACGCTCCGCACGCGATACACCTATCCCTGGAGAATGCAATTTCAGCGGTGGGCTTCTGGGCCTCAGGATTATGACAGAAAATACACCTCAAGGGACAACCCTTGAAGAAGACCACGCTGCGTATCCCTGGGCCGTCCTCGAAGCTGTACCGCTTGATATCAATCACTAGGGGCAGTTGTATCACGTCTTAATTGAAAAGTCGTATGGAGGTTGAGATCTTCAGTCAAGCTCAAACCTATTTATGAGATCTTTGACCAGGAAACCTAGCTTGTAAAGGTAGTTGAGATTGCCATAAACCTGCGCTTCATTGGCCAAAATAGCGTCAACAATGTTGTTTCCTCCAGAAATTATTAACCTCCAGAATGCGGGAACATCTTTGAAAACTATCTTCAGATTCCATTCTTCGGCCGCTACAGGTTCAACAGTCATGACACCATCAATGAACCGGGCTGTAGCCTGAAAGGTTTTATCTTCGGTGGTGAAAACATAAGTGGCGTTAAAGCCTTCCACGTTATTGTAATAGCATTCTAGGCTGGGGCCCACGCCACGGCCATCACGAGAATACTGTATGACTCGTTGCATGAAACAGAGAAATTCGTAAAGGGGCCAGTATTTTGGGCTATTCTTCTGCAGGAATTTAATAAATGAATCGGACTCTCCCATTTTTACCCCCTTGAGTTTAGAAGAAGGCCCTTCTGTGGTTTCTGAGTCATGATCATTATTTTTTCTGCCATGTTCAGATGTTGTCAAACAGCCATAGGAGAATTGTCCACGTAGTGGAACTAGTCCGGCAGTCATTTCAATGCTTCAGCTCTTGTACAATTTCTACGCAATCTGGTTGCCTATATCCGGGCGAAACAAGATATTCCGTTCTATGAAGGATCTCCTCTTGCATGTCGGTGTTCAGATCTACGAAGTATGCCGAGTAACCTGAAACTCTTACCAGAAGATAGCGATAATCTTCAGGCCTCTGCATCGCTTTCTCAAGAGTCTCTCGGGAGACTACGTTGAATTGGATCTGCAACCCTCCGTCTTTTTGTTTCACTCCCTTGCCGAAAAAAGCATTAATGGTTGCGGCAAGATTTCTCCCCATAAGGCTCAGGTCCTCTTCCGGAAAGCACTTGATATTGAGGGCGGCTCCACTCGAAAGAGCCTCGCAAGGCAAATTTGAGACTGAATTCAAATTCTTGCTCAGATAGCCCGAAACGTTAGAAACAGGGGTAATCCCACTGGCAAAACTCTCTCGGGCTCCACGGCCATTGGGCAGACTCCGGGTGAATTTGCCCATCCCCGCATGGAAAGTCATGGTCCAGTATCCCACCCGATAACGGGCCCCTCTGTAATTGATCTTGTTACGAAATTTTTCATCCAGAAAATTCACGATGTCCCTGGCTATGTCATCAGCGAGTTGATCCTCATTGCCAAATTTTGGTGTCTTGGAATGGTCTCCCAGTAGAAAACGAATATCTTCGTATTCATTAAAATCGGCTTGAATTGCATCTAGCAAACTAGAAAACGTGATTATCTTTTCATCGAAAACCCACTTCTTGATGGCGCTGATTGAATCCACTACATCCGCCAGTCCGACGATGGCGGCGCCCGAAGAATTAATATCCGCCCCGCCTTGGGTGACATCCATGCCCTTGTCCATGGGACCTTTGATAAAGGCGGAGAGAATAGGCGTTGGATAGAAATCCTGATGAGTCCGACCAAGATGATCATTCAGTGTGGAAGAGCGGTCGATCAGCCAAGATGTTTGTTGCTTAAATGCTGTAAAGAATTGATCGAATTTGAACTCTACAGGATTCCCTGTCTTTGGACTGACTTGTACTGAATGCGTGTGCCTGTGCTTGCCATTGAATAGAGCCAGTTCAAGTGCAGATGCGAGGTTGAGAATTATTGCTGCACAATGCCCGAAAGTCCTTCCCGCGCTCGTAGGTTCTACGCAGCCAACTATGCCATAATCGTTGGCGAACTCTTCAGGATCTCCTTTGGAAGTAAGGGCCTTTATAACAGCTTTGTCGTTGTGAATGGCCGGAATAGCTCGGGTAAGAATATTGGATTCTACCAGTATCTTCAGATAATCTTGTGAATTCACTTCAGGGTGGTATCTTGCTGCGAGGTTTGGGTCTCGAAGCTGCATCAACTGCGCCGCTCTTAGTATCAGGTAGGTGACGTCGTTGACTGCGTCCTTGCCGTTGATGTCGACTCCACCAATTGTGACGGCCTGGTTGGAACCAGTCCCACCGAAGAGTTGCTCTCCCGCCTCCAGCATTGTTGGAACGTGGTCTCCTATTTTAAGCCAGAAATAGCAGAGTAGTTTTACAGCATTCTGGTCAAATTTAAGTCGGTCCTTTTGGTTAAGGTTTTTGATTTCTTCTTTGTAGAAAGGGTACAGGAGCTGGTCGAGTCGTCCGAGACTTAGTCCAATGTTGGGGCTCTCAAGATGCAATGAAGTCCAGCATACCCAGAGTGTTGTCAGAGCCTCTCGAAAACTTGTCGCCTCTTGTTCGGGAACCTTATTATAAATATTACAAATTTCAATTAGCCGAGACTCCTCGTCCAGATCATCATTGTCGTGTGCAATATCTGCAAGGCGCTTCGCTTCTCCGCTCAGGTTCTTGGCATACTCAATGATACCCTTCAAAACCTCTTGAACAGCCTGGTAAAACACCTTCTTGCTCGTCTCGGAATCTGGAGTACTCTGCTCGCGTTCATTAGCCTCTTTAATCATGACTAGAAGGCCACTGTTAACGGCTCTTGAGAAATCCGGTATGCAGTGAGAAATGCATATAGCTTTGCTTGTCAGAAAGAACACAACATTCTGAAGTAGCTTCATTTCATCGGGGTTGTCAGTTATTGTAGGGTCGTGAAACTGATTTTCGTAGTGACGATGCCGGGCAATTTCCCACACGGTCTTTTCCATCCAATGCGGGTAAACCTCCAAATTAAGTTTTTGAGCATCATCTTTCGAAAGGTAGAAGGGATTTGGCCTGCGTTTACCCACCGAATGCAATTCCGGCCACATCACCAGCCCAAAAAGCTCGGGATACAGTAATACTCCCTTGAATTTCCTAGTAGTCGAACCAGCAAAAGGTGACTGGTTGGTGAACTCGAATTCTTTGAAATCTTTATCGTACTTATCTCGGGCTAAGTTGTGTCGCACGACGGGGTATCGATTCTGTAAAACATAACGATATGCCTTCGCTTTATCAAGAACCGAAATCTTATCCTGGGTGAACAAACTATTCTCGCTGTGATATTTGGTTATTAATTCCGGGCGTTCCACACACATTTCCGGAACTGCTTTGAAGTATACGTCCCTGAGTGCCTTGAGGTCCGGGTACTGATCGAGAGTTATGCCACGAAGAGTCACGTCACCGAGGGTAACTTTGGACGTCATGGTCTTTGTCCTCCTGGTCCTATTGTCAAAGGGCTGTTCAAGGTGGATGGCAATGAAGACTTTGGAAATGTGTTCCAGGTATTTCCAGAACTCGGCATCATCTGCTCCCGGCGAAGTGGTGATTGCAACGCACTCTGGAGCCATTGCTTGGAGGTAGCCTAGTCATGATAACACGCGGGAATCCTATCGTTTGGATGCAAGCCAATATATTGACATACTGGCATGAAGGGTCCTTTTTTTGCAAGCGCAATTTTGACCAGTATGGTCAAAGTTCCCCTGATGGTTAACGTCTAGTCTCAGTACAGCTCGTCCGTGGACTTAGAACCGTCTCACAAAAAGGCGAATTTGACGCGAGTGACCAACCCGTTACAAATAGGTGGTCTCCCTCGTCAGCGGAAGTCGGAACTGGCATGGCTGCTATTGAATATCTCTCTCAAACTGTTACGCACCGGCTTTGAGAATGGAGGTTCCGTTATATCCAATCACCTGGTAGAGAGTCGAACCACCTACACCCTTGAGATTCTCATTCCACGACGAGCCAAAGACGAATTCGTCTCCCAAGCGCCCTTTGACTGCTTCCGTTATCAGGATTTCACCTGGACGAGTCTTGCCTTCTACTCGGAAGGCTACATTGATGCCTTTTCCGACAGCGCCATATTGTTTACGTTTCTCTGAACCGACGCTCCCCAACACGAGTTCTCCGGAGTTGATACCGATGCCCATCGTGAGTTGAGGCAACTTGAGTAGGAGATTGTGCTCATTCACCTCTTGCATGGTTTCCTGCATTTCCAAAGCACACATCACCGCTCGCTTGGGGTGGTCTGCATGAAACCGTGGGGCACCGAAAAAAACCAAGATCCCGTCTCCTAGAAACTCCGAAATCGTGCCTCCGAAGTCAAAAATAACTTGGATCATCTTTTCCAGATAAGTGTTGACCATTTTCAGAATGTCAGTGGCAGGGAGAGATTCAGTTATAGCAGTGAATCCTCGAAGGTCTGAAACAAGTACTGTTACGTCGCGTACCTCACCTCCGAGATTATAAGTTCCGGAACACTGAAGTATCTCATTGACGACTTCATCGCTTAAATACTGGCCGAATGTATCTCGAATGAATCCTCTTTCGGTCCGTTCCAGTTCCAAATTCCTTTCGGCCTCTCTTTGGGCGGTGACATCTCGGAGAATCAATGACAAACCAGCCGGGAGCTTTTCGTGATCATGGTATCGAGCTCCGCTCAGACTGATCTCCAAAACCCTACGGTCCTTCGTCATGAGCTTGGCTTGAATGCCGGAGACGGGATCGCTTTCTTGCATTATGCGATGTAGGATCGTGTCAGTTACCTCGATATCAGCATTGGGAATAAACGGTATGGGTTTTCCAAAAACTTCAGTGAGAGACCAACCAAAAATTTCGGTGAACGAGGGATTCACGTATTGGACGTTTTTCGACATATCATAAATTACTATGGCATCGGCAGACGAGTTAAGAACTGCACTATAGAGATCTTCGCGACGTTTTGATTCTCTATATAAGCGTTCAATTGTCCTGAGGTCTTTATACGAGCGCAAGGCAGAAGTGATGGCGGTAACGAGTTTCTGAGCGGTCAATTCATTCTTTTCTTTGTAATCATTAATGTCGTATTCCACAATAACTCGCCATTCCGGGGCTTGTCCAGGTTGACCGGTACGGAGTATAATTCGGACTAGACCGTTGCATAGCTCTTTCCTGACAAAACGAACCACATCCAACCCAGCCTGATCAGTTTCCATAACTACATCAAGCAGCATGACGGCCGTATCTGGATGTTCCTGAATCAGCCTTTTTGCATCTTCTCCAGAATAGCCCGACAATAATACTGAATCCAGCCCGTCGAATGAGAATCCTCTGAGAACTAGTCTGGTGATACTGTGAACCTCCTCTTCATCGTCTACCACCATGATTTTCCACTTCTCGAGCGAACTCTTTTTGGGGCGCTGCAAGCCATCATCTATTAGGAATGATTGACTATTGTCATCCGTCGAGTCTCTTGTTAACTGTGGCATCACTCTACTCCTCCAGCGGAAGCGTTATCACGAACAGGGTACCTTGTCCTGGCGAGCTGGAGCAATCAATTCTCCCACCCAGCTTCTGGGTAACCAGATTGTAAACTATATGCATACCAAGGCCAGTCCCACCCTTGGCACGTTTCGTCGTGAAGAAGGGATCGAATACTTGCTTCCGCTCCTGCGCCGTCATTCCCTTTCCGTCGTCAGTGTATCTGAGACATAACCGGTCGTCGTCTCTCGATACTTCGATGAGTATGTTACCGGCTTCCTTATCCTCGAATCCATGACTGATGGAATTTACAACCAAATTTGTGAGAATCTGCCCGAAAGCGCCCGGATAGCTATTGACCTCAAGATCGTCAGGACACTCGATGCTTATATTGTGCCGTGTCTTCTTGAAATTCGGTCTGAGACTCAACAACAACTCGTCGAGATATTGCTTGACATTGAACCGCCGCTTCTCCTCAGTGGATTGGTCTACCGCAACCATCTTGAAGCTGTGGATAAGTTGGGCCGCTCTCCTCAGGTTCACCATGGTAGAACCGCACGCTTCCTGAGCAATCTCGACGTATTGCTCCAGATCCGAACGCTTCAGGCTACCCGTTAAATACATCTCCGAGAGATCCCTGGTTTTTTCTTCAAGAAGAGATACAGCGGTTATGCTCACGCCAACCGGCGTATTGATCTCATGAGCAACACCTGCCACCAACTTGCCCAGTGCAGCCATTTTTTCGGACTGGATCAGTTTATCCTGCGTATTTTGGAGTTTTTCCAGGGATCCCTGGAGAGCGGCGTTGATCTGGCGCAGTTGTTCCGTACGTTCGGCAACCATCTGTTCTAACTGTTCTCTGTATGCGGTCAGTTCGAACTCCGCCTGTTTTCGTTCGGTAATGTCCCAGATAGAGCCTTCATAGAATGATATGCGGCCTTCTGGATCCCGAACAGCATGTGCAGACATCGAGATCCAGATCAATCTACCGTCCTTTCTACGCACTTGAGTTTCGAAGCCGATTACTTGATCCTCGCTATTCAAGAGGAAACGCCATTTGTCTCGATCTTCCGGATTCAGGTACATGTGCTTGGAAGTGGCTCTTATTGAAGGGATGACCTCTTCTGGGGAATCATATCCGAGGATATCGGCGAAAGACGGATTGACATTAATAAAACTACCTTCATCCGAGGTTTGGAAAATACCTTCAACAGCATTCTCGAAGAGGGATCGGTACCTTATGGCGGATTCTTCTAACCTCCTATAAAGTTTAGCGTTTTCTATAGATATCGCTGCCTGTGCTGACAAAACCTGCAACATTTCGACCCGCTTCGGCGTGAAAGCGCCTGCGGTCTGATTATTCTCCAAGTAAAGCATCCCTGACAATCGGCCCCTGCGGATAAACGGTAAACAGAAAACCGACCTGGGACTCCTTCGCAATATGTATTCATCATGAATAAATGAACCTTCAGCCTTCGCATCATTCAAAATGACCGGTTCTTTTGTTCTGGCAACATAATTGACTACTGCCAAAGGCAATTCTTGGCTCTCATCAACCGGAGCCGCACTCAGCTCAAATTCTTCACCCGTCATCACACTAGCCGCAGCTTCTATGAAGAGCGAACCCTCTTTTCCCAAGATCAGTACACCTTTTTCAGCTCCTGCAGTTTCGATCACCACTCTCATCAGCTTCTTGAGCAGGTCTTTAAGAACGATTTCACCCGAGAGAGCTTGCGAGGCCCTGAGGACTGCCACCACGTCAAGAATTCCCTTTGTATCAGTGGGAGTAGTCTGAGGATTGATGATAGGGGGCAGTGTTTGGGGTGCAGTCGGATAATAGGTTCTCCCGAGCAACTCGGGATACGTCCCCTCTATATGCTTGACCTTGGCGAGGGCGCCCCACTTCAAATAGCGATATCGTGCCTCCTCCAGAAAAGCCTTTGCGGCGACTGTTTGTTTTCTGGAAATGTAGAACATTCCAGCTCTTTCGTACGCCAGAGCCTCATCCTGGATAAAGTCATTTTCGGCTGCAAGCCTAATGGCCTTGTCATAATGTTCAACTGCGTCTTGATCACGATTCAAAACCCGGCAAAGGTCTCCTTCTACCAGATGGAATTTTTGCAAGTAATTGGAGGGAGCATTTTTACTCCATCTCTTGAGCTTTTTCTGACCGTCCACCACTTCCTTTAGCAGTGCACGTTTTGTCTCCGGATCTGATTCTTCGAAGACCGCCAGTCGTGCGAGAGACCCGTAAAATGTGGTCAAGGGGACCAAGACAGTCCCGACTGCGCCATCCAAATGTTGTTCCGCCACCTTGCAATGTTCGATGGCTTGCCGGTAGTCGTGGAAGAGGTAGCAGAGAAACAGCTTCTGGAAGAAGGTGGCGAGGATAATGGCTCGTTCATTTGCCTCAAATAGGAGAGGCAAGGTTCTTTCATCGTCATATGCCTCCCCTGTCAAGCGGAGCGGGTCCTGTGATTTCCCCATTAAGTTAAGAACGGCCTGTCGATAAAGGAGAGTCAAATACTTGGTAGTTTCCTGTTTGAGTTTGCCAATTGCCACGCTATATTGAGCCATTTCTCGGTCCAATTCCGACAGTTCTTTGCCTGCAGCAAAACCCTGGGTACAGGAAAAGGCCCCAGACAGGGCCGCATATTCAACGTCACCAACTTCAAGGCCGATCTGGAAACCGTCATGGAGAGGAGTCAGTCCAAAGCTAAGAGGCTCACTCCATATTCGAAGAAAAGAGTGTACTGCGAAAATAATCCTGGCCTGATCTTCCCGGAGGTTTGTTCTCCGGACAAGTTCCAAAGCCAGGTCTCCGAAACGGTTACCCAAAGCAATGTCTCCCATTATTGCGCAAAGAATGATTCCATAACCAACATAACCAAAGGCCGATTCTCGAGAGTTTCCTTTTCTTGTTGAGAGGAGGACCATTCGAAAAACCATTAGGGCGAAAAGATTCGGAGCAGCCGTATATGCAGCGGAAATTACGCTTCTCAGAATCCGCATGGCCGCAAGCTTGTTCGGGTCAGACATTTCCGGTTGATTGGCAAGTTTCTCCACGCGGTGCCCTATCAATACCAGCCTGGTCTTTGCAAAATCTGCCAACACCCTCGCCCTGCTAGGATTTTCAGGAAATTTCTCTCCCAACAGCCCCAAAATCGGTAGGGCTTTCTTGACCGCTTCAGCCCTATTATTGTGAGCGATGCTCGCTTGGATCTGCACTTCGTAGACCCTGACCTTGTCAAGCAAACCTTGGGCTTTATTCAGTACGGTTTCAGCCAACCGTTCCATCTCTTCGAATTTGGTAGTTAGATAGGCGGCTTGAGTTGCTTCCAGGAAGAGTTCTAAGGTCAGATCGTAATGTTTTTTCCAGCTCTCGTCTTCAAGCAAAACCAGGCCAGCCTTAAAATAGTGCAACGCGGCTTCAAAAGCAGCCGACAACTTTGCCTTCTTGCCCGCGCGCATGTTAAGTTCGGCAAGCCTTATTCTCTCGACTTCTTCGGTAACCAGAATTGTTGCAAAGTTGAACTGATTGACGACTTCATAGATGTGAAGGTCCAAAAGATCGGCGGCGGTTTCCCGGAGCATGATTTGCCCCAAGGATAAGTGAAACTTGGGTCTTTCGTCCTCTGGAATCAATGAGTATGCCGCGTCCCGGATACGATCATGAGCAAACCGATAAGAAATCTTTGCTGTTAATGCGGAATCTGGGACGCCCAACTCAAGTAATTTGTAACCCGCTCCCACTGGAAATATGAGGCCTTCGGAGAGCGCTTCATTGAGTGCAAGAGCAATGTCTCTTTGCGGCATCCGCACGACCCAAGACAAAACCTGAATTCCGAACTCAGTCCCCATACATGCAGCCATCTTCAACAAATCTTGACCAGTCGATGACAAGCCCCTGAATTTATTTGCCATTAACTCTACTACGTTGTCGGTGATCTGACGCAATTGAATCTCCCGGAGATCCCACTCCCAGCCGCCGATTCGAAAATCAAACCGGAGAAGTTTTTCGTCGTGAAGCGATCTAAGAAACTGTTTCAAGAAAAATGGGTTTCCGGCTGTCTTCCGTTGTGCTAAGTCCGCCAAGGGTGTTATGGAATCCGTATCTCGATGCAACGTATCCGCGATCATCTCGATGACGTGTTCGCGGGACAATTCTCCGAGGTGCAAGTGGTTTACGACGACGTCTCTCTTGGCAAGTTCTTCCAGGATCATCACAAAAGGATGGGTAGAATCTACCTCCCTATCTCGGTAAGCTACGATAACGAACAGGTATTGCGTCTCTTGATCGGTCATCATCAATTCCAGGAGCTTCAGCGAAGATGAGTCCGCCCACTGGACATCATCAAGAAAGACCACGAGTGGATGGCTAGGACTGCAAAACACCCGTACGAAATCTTGAAACACGAGACCGAAACGATTCTGACTCTCCATGGGGCCGAGTTCCGGTGGGGGTGGTTGAGGTCCAACTATCAACTCTATTTCAGGTATTACGTCTACGATCACCTGAGCGTTGGGGCCGAAGGTTTCCAGGAGTTTCATTCTCCAGTATGTCAGTCTCTCCTCACTCTCTGTGAGAATCTGCTCGATGAGTTCACGAAAGGCATCCACAATTGCGCTGTAAGGAACGTTCCGGGAAAATTGCTCGAATTTACCCGAGACGAAGTATCCCCGCTGAGCGGTAATAGGCCTATAAATTTCCTTAACCAGAGACGTTTTGCCGATGCCGGCTTGGCCTGTGACTAGCGTCATCTCCCTCTGTCCCGCGCTAATCCGATCACAAGCCGCCATGAGGATCTCTATTTCCTGGCTTCGGCCGTAGAGCTTCTGGGGAATCTGAAAACGTTCTGGAACGTCTCGAGAAGCCAGCAAGAACGACTGGACATGGCCCCGCTCTCGGATCTGCCTCAGGCACTCCTCGAGATCCGCTCTGATACCCTGAGCGCTCTGATAACGCTCCTCTGCGTTCTTGGCCAGGAGTTTCATGACGATGTCTGAGACTGCGGTTGGGAGCTTGTCTTTGATTTCATGCGGTGCCTTCGGCGTTCTGGCGATGTGGCAATGAACCAGTTCAAGCGGGTCATGCATATCGAAAGGGAGACTCCCGGTGAAAAGCTCGTAGAGCGTTGCGCCCAGAGAATAATAATCTGTGCGGTAATCAATAGACCGGTTCATTCTTCCCGTCTGCTCTGGCGACATGTACGCCAAGGTTCCTTCAAGAACGTCCGGCTTCACCGGAATAGTGTCGCCCTTAATCAGGGCGGCGGAAATTCCAAAATCTATGATTTTCAGCTCACGGGTCGAGGGATTCATGACCACATTAGAGGGGTTAACATCCTTGTGAATCACGTCGGCAGAATGGATCTCACTAAGGCTATCGACAATACTGATTGCGATCTTTAGAGCGTCCTCCAACCCGAATTCCATTGAGCCAATCAAGCTCTTCAGAGACTCGGCTCCAAAGTCCTCAAGAACAATCATCAGACTATTCTGATGAGTCTCCAGTTCATGCGCACGGATCACACCCGAACACTTCTCAAGGGAACGAGTAATCCTATATTCCTGCTTGTAATTGACGATCTCTTCAGGAGAGGGATAATTTTTTTTAAGGATTTTGAGAACGACGGGCTTGTTGTCGGAACTGCGGACAGCCCGACAAATGGTGGATACGGTACTTTCGTAAATCAGACCTGAAATCTGGTAGCCAGCTATGGTGCTCACTGGCCCCCCTTGCAAAGTGCATGATTCAATTCATTTGCAAATCGCCCATTGGCGGGTTTCCTTCAGGAACGATAAGATAATAACCGCCGAAATCAGCGTGTTCTGGCCGTGGATCATTGGTTGATAGCGAGTAGGGTTGACTTGGACCCCGGCACAAATTGAAACGGTTCTATCCCTCGAAATACATTCTATCACTACCGAAGTGAGGTTGTCATCAATAATGCACAATACTTCTCAGATTTGTATTCGCTGAAAATCAACATGTTTTAGGCTATTTCCCGGCAGGCTCGTTCATACCAAAAGCCGAACAAGTTTCCAGTGCCTGTTCGCAAGAGAGGCAAAACAACATCTTCACCAGATTCGGGGTCCCATGACCACTCAAACCACCCGTACGAAAAACAGGTGGTGGATTTTTGCCTGGGTGAGATCTTGAAATGTGATCGAATCCTTGGTATTTTGAGTTTATGATTAGACCGTTCAGACTTGACCCAACTGCATTTCGTGTGAAGGGAGAGATATAATGTATCTGCCTGATATTTTGAAATCATTCATAGAGAAGCACGGCGAGATAGCCGACGCTTATCGAGAGTCTGGTAAGCTGTGTTCCGATGCCGGACCTCTTGATACAAAAACACAGCATTTGCTGCAGCTCGGTATATCAGTAGGAAGCGGTTCAAAAGGAGGTGTTCGTTCACACGCCCGGCGAGCCATGGAGGCTGGGGCAACGGAAGGGGAAGTAATCCACACTGTACTACTTGCCACTCCCATAATAGGCTTCCCGGCCATGATAGCGGCTTACGGCTGGATATCTGAGGTGCTGTCTGCGGTGGAAAGTGCAGAGGTCAACCTGGCCTGATACTTCCCAGCAATGCAGGTATGACCGAAGAGGCTCATTGTTTCGGCCCTGTCCAAGGCATCGTTCAGGGGACACCACACTTAGTTCCGATTCGCTTGCGCCGGGTGTCGCGATTTCTTGTCAGAAACGGTTATCGTAATAAATACAATATTTCAAGACTCCATTCGTGCTACAGGGTGTAAGCGAAATCATTGTAGGCCATTAATGTGAGAATGGTCGATACCCTGACACGTTTGTTTAACACCTTTGGTAGTATTTTTATGATAAACTTTGAACGCTCTAAATTTGGTGAAATAAGCAACGTACAAAGCCGAAGGGCGAAGAGAAGACGGTATCTCAACTTCACTGGATCAATCTCGTTGGAACGTCGCCAGAAGTCAATATCCCAGTAATATTGTAGCCTTGCCATTATGGCAGTAAATGAGTACACTGCCCTGACAATCCTCCTGTACTCGTTGAATAATTCTTCAGGAGACATCTTTGAAGGAGAGAATACAACATGTCTTGAGTCATATTTACTCCAATCCTTATGGATGATCCGTCCCTCTTCTTCAAGCCGTTTGAATAGCTCGGTTCCGGGAAACGGAGTAAGGACATTAATTAACGGCATGAGCAGCTTGGATTCTCGGATAAAATCTATTAATTCATCAAATGCCTCTTTAGAATCAAAATCGTAGCCCACTATGAATGAGCCGTGAACTAACATCTCATGTGACTGTATCTTTTTGACTGCTTCAAGATAGTTATATCGTTGATTAATTCTCTTATGCATCCTGGCAAGATTCTGCTTCGATATGGTTTCTAAGCCGATAAAGATGGCTCCGCACCCACTCTCCCTCATTAAGGAGAGGAGTTCATCCTCCTGTGAAATGTTGATTGACGCCTGACACATCCAGTTAATCTTGTACGGAGATAGTGCCAAAAATAGTTCCCGTGCGAATCGCTTATTTGCAATAATGTTGTCATCGACAAAGAATATAGATTTGTGCTGCTTATATTTAGCACGGGAGGCATTAATATCCTGAACCTCCTTGATGACCTGATCAATAGTTTTATTTCTAATCGTCTGCCCGTCGAAAGCGTACACGGAGCAGAATTCACAATTGAATGGGCAACCTTTTGTTGTTTGAACAATATCTATAAAATATTTGTTTTTTGAAAGGGATGTCCTGATAGGAACTGGAGAGGCTGTTAAGTCGGCGAGCCCATTAGCTTTGTAGAGCCTTTTCAAACAACCGGCTTCGGCATCCCGTAAGATCGTAGGCCAAATTCCTTCAGCCTCACCAATTACCACGCTATCACAATATTGGATAGCCTCTTCGGGACACATTGATGGATGTATGCCCCCTAAAACAGTCTTGACTCCTCTTTTCCGGTACGTTTCAGATATCTCATAAGCTCTATTGGCAAACATAGTCCTGACGCTGATGCCTGCGAGATCAGCTTTCCAAGTATAATCAATATCTTCGATGTTTTCATCGAATATCCTGATCTCATGTTGTGGAGGCGTCAATGATGCTAATGTAGGAATAGCAAGAAGATATGAAATATATCTTTTGGAGAGTAAAAACGTCGAGACAAACTTACTATCATAGAAGCTCTTTCCACTCTCTGGGTTATTCATGGGAACAATTAAAGCTACTTTCATCTTAATCTTGAACCTTTCTCGCCGGTTATAGAATTAAGGGGTTGATCACGTAAGTTCTACCTGTATAGGTATGGTCCACCGCTTGCTTAACGTCAATAAATTTGTGCACTGACGACCATTACACTTGGGCGTTTCGATGCTCATTCCCTGCCTGGATACGGTACCTGGGACTTTGACTCCACCTCTGGAATTTCTTACAGTGGTTTTTAGCTGAGAGCCTTCTGCCAGTACAGTTTCTCTCCTCCTCCTTATGTCCTCTCCAGTTTATTTTTGCCTTGACAAAACAGAAAAATCGGTAATAGTGGTATTATCGAAAATGACGATATAAGCGTTCCGGTTATGTTTGAGGGGGTAGACCTATGGAAGCCTTAACCGTTTATCAGGCAAGCCAATACTGCGGCGTGTCACCCAAAACCATTGCCAATTGGATCGATGAAGGGCATCTCACCGCATTCAGAACCGTGGGAGGTCACCGTAGGGTAAGGAAACAGGATCTGGACGCTTTTCTTCGGAACAAAGGGATGCCAATCCAGACTGAGATTGACGAGAGCGAACGAAAGAAGATCCTCGTAATCGACGATGACAAGTTGATTGTCGAGACTATCGTTACCGCCCTGGAAGAGGAACCCCACAACTACGAAATTCTCTCAGCCTCTGACGGTTTCGAGGCAGGGATTCAAGTCAGCCATTTCAAGCCTCACCTCGTGATACTAGACATCATGATGCCCGACATAGACGGATTTGAGGTTTGCAAAAAGCTCAAGCGGGATCCTGCCACAAGCCATGTCAAGATTCTCGTGCTCTCCGCCTACATGGACGAGGAGAATCATGAACGGATGAAGCAGCAGGGGGCTGACGTCTGTTTCTCAAAGCCGCTGCCTTTGGAGAAGCTGAAGAAGGAAGTGGCAAACCTTCTCGGAATCGGCTGAAAAACGACTACCGCACTGAAAGGGAGCCGAGTCATGGACCTCAAGGAATCATTAGAGAAAAAAAAATTCGTTGTCACTTCTGAGATCTATCTTCCCCACGGACAGTCGCCTGAGGAATACCTCAACGTCCTATATAATCTCTGGGGGCGGATTGATGGAGTTCGTTACCATCCTTTTTCTACGGATGTGGCTGTAAGTGACTCTCTGGCGCTCTGCCGCCTTCTCCGGGAGAAGAAATTCGATCCTGTTTTCCAGGTGATGACACGGGATCGCAATCGTCTTGAGATACAGGACGCTCTGATCCATGCTTCTTCGGCAGGAGTGGAAAACCTTCTCGTGTTTTCAGAGGATTACCGGGTCACCGGAGATTCTCTCCAGGAGATGATGTTTTTTCAAGTAGACATGGGAAAGTTCTTTTCAGTGATTGAAAATCTTCAAAGAGGTTCAGACGTTCATGGGAAGGACATTGATTCTGAAAAGGCATTCTTCATAGGGTCAGGTGTGGACGCGAGTCAAGGCGGCAAGGCTCCGGACTTGGAGATTCGGGAGATGGAGCAGTTAGTGGAACGAGGCACGAAATACTTTCTTACCACGCCTGTGTTCGATATTGACCAGTTCGAAGCATTCGTGAAGAAAGTTTCTCCGCTGGGAGTTCCCGTGATTGCTGAAATCATGATGCTTCAATCCGGGATGCAAGCCCGCATGCTGAAACGGTATGGCGGTCTCAACATTCCTGATCGTCTCATAGAAAGAATTGAGAGGGCTCCTGTGAAGTTCGACGAGTCCGCCAAGATCATGCTTGAGATGATCAATGCAATCAAAGGCATCTGCGCCGGGGTTCACATTATTCCACTAGGCTGGGAAGGGAAGATAGGCAAAATCCTGCAGGAAATCAGGCGTTGGCGATGAGGAATCGAATGCTGACCGTGATGCGTGGTTACTCACAGGGAATCCGCCTCTGTGAATGGACTGCTGTTCCAGCAGGTTCGCTACGAACCTAGGCGGACAAATTTCCGAATCCGATTAATAGGATCCTTTCAGACGGAGGTCCACATTGGAGACCGTTACCATTTCGCTTAACGGTCGGGAAGTTGCGGGGCCATCGGGCACCACGATCTTGGAC
>Ga0194043_1000937_pt1 | contig 16477 bp, 17 predicted proteins | sample JunL4415m_MetaG_FD_161274 | JGI IMG/M metagenome (GOLD analysis project Ga0194043, IMG submission 161274) | Anoxic zone freshwater microbial communities from boreal shield lake in IISD Experimental Lakes Area, Ontario, Canada - Jun2016-L442-15m | ecosystem: Environmental > Aquatic > Freshwater >...
CGCACCATCGACCTCGAGACCTGCACGTTCTGCGGCATATGCGCCGATGAGTGCCCCGTGGAGGCCATCGACTTCAGTCAGTCTCCGCAGCGGACGACGGTGCACGCCGGCGCGATCCTCACGGCCACGGGCTGCGAGCCGGCCCCCGAGAAGTACTTCGACTACCTCGGCTACGGCCACGACGGCGTCGTCACCCAGGTGGAGCTGGCGGAGATGCTCGACGACTGGGCCGCCCAGGCCTCCCTGGGCCGCATGCCCGTCGAGGAGCTCGTGATGGTCCAGTGCGCCGGCTCGCGCGATCAGCGCAACCTGCCGCACTGCTCGCGACTCTGCTGCATGATCGCGCTCAAGCACGCCATCCGCCTCAAGACGCTCTTCCCCGAGATGAAGGTGACGATCTGCTACCTCGAGATGAGGACCGCCGGCGTCGGCTACGAGAACTGGTTCCTCGACGCGCGCAGGGCGGGCGTCGAGTTCCTGCGCGGCACCCCGCCCGAGGTGCAGTTCGACGCCGCCGGGCGCCCGGTCATCGAGGTCGAGGACGTCACCGCGGCGCGCAAGCGCGTGCTGCGCCCCGACCTCGTGGTGCTCAGCACCGGCATGGTCCCGGCCACCGATACCGAGAAGCTGACGCAGACGCTCACCATCGACCGTGACAAGGACGGCTTCGTCGAGATCCTCGACCGCAAGAACCGCGCCACCGAGACCAGCGGCGAGGGCATCTTCGTCTGCGGTTCGGCAGCCGGCCCCAAGGCGCTCATCGAGGTCAACACCGAGGCCTCGGCGGTGGCCAGTGAGATCCACAACTTCCTCACCTCGGCCGGGCGCCGCGGCACGGCGGCCTCGCAGGTCGATGCGGCCCAGTGCGTGGGCTGCGACACCTGCTCCACGATGTGCCCCTTCGGCGCCATCACGCTCGTCGACCGGCCGCAGTCGGCGCCGCGCCCCGCCGAGGTCAAGGACGACGGCAAGCTCGCGGTGATCGACGCCCAGAGCTGCCGCGCCTGCGGGATCTGCGCCGCCAACTGCCCCGAGGTGGCGATCGCCCACAACCTCAGCGACGACGCGCTCTTCGGCCGTATCGCGCTGATGACCGAGGGCGTCGAGAAGCCCGTCGTCGGCTTCTACTGCAAGGAGTGCGCCGGCGCCGCCATAGGCCTCAGCGGCCAGCGACGCGACCGCTACCCCGAGAGCGTGCGCCTTATCGAGCTGCCCTGTCTGGGGCGGGTGAGCGCCCTGCACATCGTGGAGGCGGCCCGCCTGGGCGCCGCCGGCGTGTTTCTGGCCGGCTGCGCCGAAGGCCGCTGCCAGTACCGCACCGGCGACACGAGCGCGCTCGAGCAGATGACGATCGCCGAGGAGGTGCTGGCGGACAGCGGTACGCCGCTGCCACTCGAGCTGTGGCACCTCTGCGCCGTCGACCGGCACAGTGTGGGGCGGCGCATCCGCATGTTCCACGCTAAGGCCGTAGGCGACGAGCTCACCGCCGAGCTTGTCGAGCACGAGATGGAACTGATCGGCGCCGGAGCCGGCGCCCTGGCGGGCGCCCCCACCGGCGCCGCCTGCGCAGGAGGTGAGGTCTGTGGCCGTGGCCGCTGATACAAGCGCCTATCCGCAAGTCGTCGTCGACGAGTTCAAGCTCCTCGCCGAGGAGTGCAGCATCTGCTACCAGTGCGGCACCTGCACCTCAAGCTGCCCGAGCGGCCGCGAGCTGTACCGCGGGCCACGGCGCCTCGTGCGTCTCATCCTCGCCGGCGAGATAGAGGCAGTGCTGAAGAGCGACGACCTGTGGCGCTGCACCGAGTGCGGCACCTGTACGACGGTGTGCCGCATGGACATCGATGTGGCCGCGGTGCTGAGCCGGCTGCGCAAGCTCGAGCGCGAGCACGGCGGCGCGATCAGCTGCCCCGAGCGTACGGCCGCCGACGTCGCCGCCGTGCGTCTGCGCAAGCAGCCGCGTATCGACAACATGCGGTTCGGCGTCGCGATGATGGCTAGGGGCCACTTCCCCAAAGACAAGGTCGGCGCCGCCGAGACCGGCATGAAGATCGCGAAGCAGATGCTGCCGCTGGGCAGAAAGCGGCCGGCGGGCGTAGCCGGCCCGGCCGCCGAAGGCATGACGACGCTGCCCTTCTACGCCGGCTGCGCCCTGCCGCAGGATCACGAGCTGCACGACCTGGTGCACGAGGTGGCCGCGGGTTTCGGCGTCCGCCTCGAAGAGGCAACGGACGCCGGCTGCTGCGGCCACCCCAGCCGCGGCACCGTCGACACCCAGTTCGCGAGCGCGGAGCGCGTCTACACGGCGTGCCCTGCTTGTGACGCCAGTCTCGCGGAGACCGGCGTCGAAGCCGTGCCGCTCTGGGACGCGCTCACCGCGCGCGCCGGCCGCAGCTCCACCATCGACCTGTGCGCCGCGACCGGGAGCTTCGTCCCGTACGTGGGCTGCCTCGCCGACCGCGACGCCGCCCTTGCCGCGCTGGGCGACGCCGCAGAGCAGGCCGGCGTCACCATGGAGGTCGACTACCCGACCCTGCACAACGGCTGCTGCGGAGCGCTCGGCGGGATGTACCGCGGCGCCACCAAGGCCAGCGCACGGCTCCTGGAGCTCGCCGCGGAGAAGCACGCCCCGGTGGTCACCACCTGCGTGCTCTGCCGCGACAACCTCCACTCGGCCGCCCGCGAGCTCAAGCTCGACGTCCCCGTCCACTTCTGGCCCGAGTACTTCCGCGCCGCAGAGCACGCCCCCGAGGAGCGCACAGATGACTGACGACAAACGGGCCGACAACCCCTACTCCCACATCGCCGACGACACCTTCGCGGCGACCCCGCGGCGCGACCCCGAGCTGGTGAGACGCATCCTCGAAGACCCGCGCATGCACGACCACAAGGACGGCTTCCAGAGCTGCATCCAGTGCGGCGTCTGCACGTCGGGCTGCCCGGCGGCGCGCTTCACCGAGTACTCGCCGCGCGAGGTGGCCCGCCGCGCCCTCGACGGCGACGTCACCCTGCTCGAGGACGACACCCTCTGGTACTGCTACTACTGCTACACCTGCCAGAGCCGCTGCCCGCGCCACAACAGCGTCGCCGTGATCAACCAGGTGGTGCGCGGTATGCAGGTCGAGAGCGGCCGCGGCCGCCCCCATGTGGAGATGTTCGCCGAATGGTGTGGCGCCTTCTACGAGAAGGGCATGGGCGGCGACCCGCACCTCCTGTTCCCTGCCATCGGCGAGGCCTGGGGCGAGAAATGGACCGACTACATGGACCACCTCCTCGAGATCCGTGAGGAGCTCGGCCTCGGCGACCTCTTCCCGCCCGACGACGTGGTCAAGGAAGTGCAGATCATCTTCGAAGAGACCGGCTTCAAGGCGCGCCTCGCCGCAGTGCGCGGCGAAGGCGAGAGCGCCGTGGCGGCGCCTGAAGCAGGCTGAAGCCCGCGGCCGGCGCCGTCTACGCGGCCTCCGCCTGCGGCGGCCGCGTGAAGCCGTCGATGATCCGCATCAGGCCGAGCACGACCAGGTAGATCCCGACCAGCCAGAGCAAGGCCAGCGCCCCGTTCACGGGGTGGGCGAAGAAGATGATGCCGACGATGATGGACAGGATCCCCAGGACGATGAGCCACAGCCGCTGACCGCCATCGACACCTCTCATGAAAGCACCGGCGATGTCGGTGATGCCGCTGACGATCATCCAGGCGGCGATGATATAGAGCAGCGTCAAGCTCGTGAGCCCCGGCCACACCAGAGCGACGATGCCGACGATGACCGCCAACACGCCCACCGCGATCGCTCCCCCGCGACTCTGGGCGTGCCCCATGATCCCCGACACGGCCATGCCCACGCCGTAGACGATGGCGAAGATCCCGAACAGCAGGATCACGCTCGCGAGGCTGAGGCCGGGGCTGGCCAAGAAGAGCCCGCCCAGCACGATCATCAGCAAACCGGTGATGATGGACAACGCCATCCAGGCGCCTCTGCTCTGCATGGCCACTCCTCGGTAGAAGGTCTGTGTCGAGAGCTATCGTACTGTATTCAGCGCCCTCACCGGTCGCATCGCGCGAGCTCGTCTGACTATGGCCTGCCCATGTTGTAGTCGGTGTCGGTGGACATGAGGACGCCGACGTCGTAGGCGCCAGATGACGCCATGGTGACGAAGTCGACCGCCAGGGCAACGTCGATACCCTTTTCCTCGGCCGGCACGCACGGCCAGCCAGGCGGATAGCGCAGCGGCCGAGTGAAGACGGCCACGAGGCCGCCACCCCGCTCTTCATGGATCTCGGTCTGCCGCAGATTCGCAGCATTCGCCTGCGGCTGGCGCGCGGAATCCGGCAGTCCTCGATAGACCCGCACGCCCGCCAGCCGTGACGGGTAGCGCCGCTTCGCGACGATGAGGCGCGCAAGGGCCAGCGGGTCGATCTGGCCGAAACGGCTCGGCGCGCCACGGAGGCCGTACTCCTCGCGCGCGCCCATATACACGTTCTGGCTGTCGAGGAACACGACGACACGGGCAGAGCCCTGCTCATCCCGCGAAGAATAAACCCCGCCAATTCGGGCCGAAGCCAGAACGACGGGGAGCATTGACAGCATTCTACCCTCGCCCCGTCGGGAATCAACCATCGACCGCGACGTTGCGATCGGGTCCTACCCTAACCACGGCGGCGTGAGCGGGGAAGAGTGACGATGGGCGGGTTCGGTTGACGTTGCACCCACCGGATCGCACGCCACCTCACGGCGGGCGCCGTCGCCGGCGGCCGCTATAATCGGGGCACGGGCCGGGGAGCGCAGCGCCACCGGCCCGACCAGCCTCCGACGGATCGAGGGACCATGCCCGAGCTGAACGAGCTCCAGCGAGAGCTCCGCCGCCTCGCCGCCGAGCGCGACGTCGTCATCCTCGCCCACAACTACCAGCGCCCCGAGGTGCAGGACGCCGCCGACCATACCGGCGACTCGCTCGAGCTGGCGCGCATCGCCCAGAACGACGAGCACAGCGTCATCCTCTTCTGCGGCGTGCACTTCATGGCCGAGACGGCCTACATCCTCGCGCCGCAGAAGACGGTGCTGATGCCCGACAAGCGCGCCGGCTGCCCCATGGCCGACATGGTCACCGTGCACGGGCTGCGCAAGCTCAAGGCCGAGCACCCGGACGCGGTCGTCGTGGCCTACGTCAACACCTCGGCCGGCATCAAGGCCGAGACCGATGTGTGCTGCACCAGCGCCAACGCCGTGCAGATCGTCGAGCGCTTCCCCAAGGATCAGACGATCATCTTCGTGCCCGACAGAAACCTCGGCGGCTACGTGGCCCGCCAGACGGGCCGCGAAGAGACGATGATCATGTGGCAAGGCTGGTGCCACGTGCACGACGACTTCCGCGCGGCGGAGATCGAGGCCATCCGCGCCGCCCACCCCGGCTCGATGCTCATGGCCCATCCGGAGAGCCGCCGCGAGGTGCTCGACATCGCCGACGTCGTGACGAGCACCTCGGGCATGCTGCGCTATCCGGCCGGGAGCGACGCGACGACGTTCATCGTCGCCACGGAGACCGGCCTTCTCTACCGCCTCGGCGTGCTCTACCCCGACAAGAAGTTCATCCCGGCGTCGAGCCGCGCCGTCTGCCCCAACATGAAGCTCACGACCCTCGAGAAGTGCATCGCCACGCTGAGCGACGAATGGGACGACGTGCTCGACCACGAGGTCACCGTGGGCGAGCACACCCGCCTGAAGGCGCTGCAAGCCGTGGAGCGGATGATCGCGTAGGCTCGGGCAGCGACCTTCACGAACGGAGCGACAACGTGCCCAGCGTCCAGGTGACCCTTCCCGTGGCCCTCACCTCCCCAGAGCCCGCGGTCGTCCTCGACTGCGACGCCGGCACCGTGGCCGAGGCGCTGCGGGCCGCCGTGGCGCAGGCGCCACGCTTCGCGCAGCGCGTCTTCTTCAACGACCGTCTGCTGGTGAGCGTCGTCGTCAACGGCCGCCACCTGTCGCCCACGGCCGCCCGCGCCACCTCGCTCGCCGCGGGAGACCGCGTGGAGGTCATGCCGCCGGTCGCCGGAGGCTGACGAGAGGCGGTGGGATCCGCAGGGCCTGTCTCGCGTGAGGTGAGCCCCACCCGGGTAGGCTGCCTGCAGAGACCGGCAACGAAAGAGACCGCATGACACTGTGGAGCACCCGCGAGACCCGCAGCGAGTTGCTGCTTGCCGGCCTGCGCATCATGATGGGCGCGATCTTCCTCGCGGTTTGGTCGGACAACCTCATCAAGGGCTTCTACTCGCCGAGCGGCTGGGCCGACTTTGTGCAGCACTACGCCGACACGACCAAGGTCGGGGTCTACGCGACCGTCCTCAACGACTACCTCATCCCCAGCTCGTGGCTCTTCGCCTACGGGCAGCTCGCCATCGAGCTCGTCGTGTTCGGCCTGTTCCTCGTCTTCGGGGTCTTCACGCCGGTGGCGGGACTACTGGCCGCCGGCTTCCAGCTCAACCTGCTGATCGCTACGTCCGGCACGGGGGAGTGGCCGGGCACGTACATCATCATGCTCGTGCTCCTGGTGGCCATCGCGCTCGGGCAGTCCGGGCGCACGCTTGGCGTGGATGCGCGCTTCGCGAAGCGACGACCGCATCCGCGGCTGCCCGTCTACTGACGCGGGCGAAAGCCGAACAGCCGCAGGCGGAGCAGGCACCAGAAGATGTCGCGCACCGCGCCCAGGGTACCTCGCCACGTGCCCGCGATCTTGGAGCGACCCGCCCGTGGCCTGTAGCTGGTGTCACGGACGACGAGGCGCGCGCCGATGAGGCTCGCCTTCACCACCATCTCCGTGGGAAAGGCGTAGGCGCGCTCCTCGAGGCGCAGGCGCTCGAGAAGGTCGAGACGGACGGCGCGGAACGGCCCGTCGTCGCTGAGGCGCAGGCCGAAGAAGACGAAGAGGTTGAAGGCCAGCCAGTCGTTGCCCAGGCGCTGGTGCAGCGGCATCCGGCCGGCGGCGGCTCCATGCACGGCCTCCCGCCGCGAGCCGACGACCAGGTCGGCCGTGCCGGCGAGGACGGGACCGACAAGGTGGCGTACCTGCGCCGGGTCGTCGGTCCCGTCGGCCTCCATGAAGACCACGGCGCGAGCGCCGCGAGAAGCGGCCTCGCGAGCGCCCGTGAGGCAGGGGTATCCGTAGCCTCGCTGCGCTTCGCGCAGCAGGGCTGCGCCGGCCGCGGCGATCAGCTCGGGGCCGTGGTCGGACGAGCCGTTGTCGACGAACAACGTGCGGTCCAGGAGGTCGAGGCCGCGCAGCTCGGCCAGCAACGCCGGCAGGGCCGCGGCCTCGTCGAGCACCGGCACGACGATGAAGTAGTCTGGGCACTGTGATGAAGCGTCCACGCCTGCGCGCCTACCTCGGTCTCGGCCTGCTGGCCGCCGGCCTCTGCGGCCTGGCGCTCTCGGGCGACCTCATCGTGCACATCGAGCGCTTCGTCGCATTCTACGGCCTGTCGCTGGCCGGATTCGCCCTGCTGGCGACGGCGGCGACGTCACTGCCGCTGCGCGGCGCCCTCGTCGCCGCCGTCGTCTTGCGCGTCATCTTCCTGCCGGGCACGCCGAGCCTCACCGACGACTTCTACCGCTACCAGTGGGACGGCCGCGTGCAGCAAGCGGGCGTCAACCCGTACCGCTACGCGCCCAGCGATCCGCGCCTCGACCGGGTGGGCTACGCCGACCGGGACCGCGTCAACCACCCGCGGCTCAGGACCGTCTACCCGCCGCTCGCCGAGGCGACCTTCTACGGCGTCGCCGCGGCCGGCGGCGGCGTGCTCGCCTTCAAGCTCCTCTTCGGCGCCTTCGACCTGCTCACCGCAGCCGCGGTCTGGTGGCTGGCAGACGCCAAGCGCAGGAGACAGGCGACCGTGCTGTACCTGCTGTGCCCGGCGGTCATCCTGCAGACCTGGGGACAGGCACATCTGGAGATCGTGGCCGTGAGCCTCGTCGTGCTCGCGGCGGCGGCGCTCCTGCGCGGCCGCGATTGGCAGGCGGGCGTGCTGCTGGGGCTGGCCGCCGCCTTCAAGGTGACGCCGGCGGCGCTGCTTGTGCCGGCGCTGCTTGGCGGGCGGGCGCAGCCCGCCCGCTTCCTCGCCGGCTTCATCCCGGCACTGGTCGTCCCGTACGTGCCGTACCTGCTGAGCGGCGGCGCCTTCGGCTCGCTCTTCGAGAGCGGCACCGGCTGGAGCGGCGGAGCGCTGCTGTTCGCCCTGCTCGCCAGGATCGTCGAACCCGAGGTCGCCCGGCTCCTCTGTCTGGCGTTCTTCCTGTTCGGCGCCGTGTGGATCGCACGGTCCCTGCGGGGCCGGGCGCGCACGGCGCCGGCCTTCGCCTGGACGCTTACCCTGCTGATCTTCTGCCTGCCCGTGGTGCACGCCTGGTACTGGCTCGCGCCGCTGGCCCTCGGCCTGGCTGCCGGCCTCTGGTTGCCGGTCGTGATCGGGCTGGCCGCACCGTTCCCGGAGGCGCTCGCCGGGCGCTGGCCGGTGCAGGCGCCGCCGTGGCGGCGGCTCGGCGCGGTGGCGGTATGGCGGCGGCCCGCGCGCCGCGCCGGCGTGGAAGTGGCCGCCACCGGCGCGGCGCCGCATACTGAGCACATGATGGAACGGCGAGAGCGCAGATGACGCCCGGCCTCGAGCCGCGGCTGCAGCAGGGCGCGCGCGTCCTGGCCGTCATGGCCAAGCCGCTCGTGCGCGGCACGGTCAAGACGCGTCTGGCGGCGCAGTTCGGCGACGACGAGGCTCTGGCCGTGTATGAGCGCCTGCTGCTGGGGACGCTCGCGCAGGCCGAGCTCTTACAGGGCACCGACCTGGTGCTGGCTGAGGCGCGGGCGAAGGGCGGCGGGGCGGGGCGGGCCGCAGGCCCGGCCGAGGACGCGCCGCCCGACCTCGCGGGACCGCCGTCCGACCTCGCGAGCCCGCCGCCCGACCTCGCGGCACCGCCGTCCGATCCGCTGGCCGGCCGTGCGGCGCCCTGGCGTCGCCTCGCGCAACGCGGCGACGCGCTCGGCGCTCGCCTTGCCGGCGTCTTCAACGATCTCTTCGCCGCCGGCGCCGCGTTCGCGGTCGCCGTCAACAGCGACAGCCCGCGTATCCCCGTCGCCTACCTCGAGCAGGCGTTCTCGGCCCTCGCGACCGCTCCGTCACCCGGCCGCCTCGTCCTCGGCCCGGCAGCCGACGGCGGCTACTACCTCATCGGCGTCGACGCGGCGACGTGGGGGGCCCACGGGGACGCCATCACCGCGCTTCTCACCTCGTCACCCATGAGCACCGCGTCACTCCTCGCGTACACGCTGCGCGCCGCGCGGTCGCGTGGCCTTGAGGCGGTGCAGCTGCCGCTTTGGACGGACGTTGACGAGCCCGCCGACCTCGCCGTTCTTGCGCGTCTCGACGGTGGCGCGCCGCTGCGCGGCGAGCCGGCCATCGGCCTCCGCGAGATCTACCTGCACGTGACGCACCGCTGCGGCCGCGACTGCCGCCACTGCTACAACAAGGACGCCGCCTGGGACCCCGGCGAGCTCACGACCGCGGAGTGGAAGGAGGCGATCGATCAATGCGTCGCGCTGGGCGCCTCGAGCTTCGTGTTCATCGGCGGCGACCCGCTGCTGCGCGAGGACTTCGTCGAACTGCTCGATCACATCACCGGGACACATCAGGCCCGCGCGCGCTTCTTCTTCAACAGCTACGTGGACGCAGCCATGGCGGCCGAACTGAGCCGCGCCGGGCGCGGCCTCCTTCGGCCCCTGGCCAGCATCGACGGACCGCGCGCCATCAACGACGAGCTTCGCGGCCCGGGCAGCTACGACGACATCATGGCCTCGATGGCACACCTGCTGGCCGTGGGCCTCGAGCCGGTGGCCAACACGGTGCTCGTGCGGCCGGCGCTGCCCGGCCTGACGCAGCTCGCCCGCGAGCTGCGCGCCGCCGGGATCAGCCGGCTCCACCTCATCCTGCCGCACCAGGCTGGCGGGGTCGGCGGCCTGACCGCCGCACGCGAGGCGCGCGATCTGACGCCGTCCGGCCAGGAGCTTCTCGCGGCGGTCAGGGAGTTGCTGGTCGTCGCCGCCGAGGTCGGCCTGGTGGTCGACAACATCCCCAGCTGGCAGCGACGCATCGGCGCGCGCAACGACCTGTGCGCCGCCGGCTGCCGCGACCTCGCCATCGACCCCTACGGGCAAGTCCACGCCTGCGTCATCACCGCCGGCGACCCAGCCTTCGTCGCCGGCTCGCTGCGCGAGGAGCCTCTCGAGACGATCTGGCGCACGTCCAGCAGCCTGCGGCTGCTGCGCGCCGCGCGCGCCCGCGACCGGGCCGAGTGCCTCGTCTGCCCGGTCGTCGACGCCTGCGGCGGCGAGTGCTGGGTGCAGGCGCACTACGCGGCCCGCGCCCACGAGCAGCCGGCCGGCTACGCCGCTTCGTTCCCGTACTGCGACTTCGTGCGCCCGATGCTCGAAGAGCTGGCGGCGGAAGTCGAGGCCGCGCGGGATGCCACCGCTCCGGCCGGCGGCGACTGCGTCGCCGCCGGCGCCTGCGGCGGCCAGTCCGCGGCAGGCGCCGCCGACTACGCCCTCTTCGACTGCATATGAGGCTACTGACGGCGCGGGCGTGACCCGCGCGACTCGTCGCAGCTCCACCGCCCCCACAGCCCGCGCCCCGGGCTTCAGTCCCGACCCCGCCGCGCCGATACTGACAGCGGTACTGCGGGCGGGCGCCGGTACACAGAGCTGAGCAGCGGCGCCGCTCGATCGCGGAGGGAGCGACGACGTGGACACGGCTGAGAGGGCTCCGATCAAGCTGACGCCGCTGCAGCTCAAGGCATGGCTGCTCAGCGCGGGCGGCGTCGCCCTCGACGGCTTTGACCTCTTCATCATGGGCGTGGCTCTGCCGCTCATCCTCCGTGAGTACTCCGGACCGGCGTGGCAGACGGGGCTCATCGCCTCCGCCGCCATCATCGGCGCCATTTTCGGCGCGCTCTTCGGCGGCAACCTCACCGACCGTTTCGGGCGAAAGCGGCTGTACATGTGGGACCTCGTCGCGTTCGTCGTGTTCGCCATCGCCTCCGGGCTCGCCTGGGATGTGTGGTCGCTGATCGCCTTCCGCTTCATGCTCGGCCTGGCCGTCGGCGCCGACTACCCCATCGCCGCCTCCTTCTCGGCCGAGTACCTGCCGAGCCAGGTCCGTGGCCGCTGGCTGGTCGCGGGCTTCAGCTTCCAGGCCCTCGGGATGCTGGCCGGCGCCGTCACCGGGCTGATCCTGCTGGCCATTCACCCCGTGGACGACACGTGGCGCCTGATGCTTTCGGTGGGCGCCATCCCGGCGATCGTCATCATGTGGGCGCGGCGCAGTGTGCCCGAGACGCCGGCCTGGGAGGCGCACCTCAAAGAAGCTCACCCAGAGCCGCCGGCGCGGCTGCGTGAGCTCTTCCGGGGCGTCAATCTCAAGAAGACCACGCTCTGCGCCGGCGCCTGGTTTCTCATGGACGTGATGATGTACGGCATCGGGCTGTTCACACCGATGCTGCTGGCGAGCATGGGCTTCGCCAAGCATCAGGGCTGGAACTTCATCCGCGAGGACATGGGGTCCACGGCGGGCACGGCGCTTCTCGACCTGCTGCTGGTGGCGGGTTTCGTCATCGCCATCTTGCTGGTCGACCGGGTCGGCCGGCTGCCGCTGCAGAAGGCCGGCTTCCTGGGCGCCGCCGTCGGCCTTGGGCTGCTCGGCGTCGCCACGATGAACGGGAACCCGATGTGGCTCGTCATCCTGGGCTTCGCGCTCTTCAACCTGACGATCAACGCGGGCCCCAACTCGACGACCTTCCTGGTGCCCGCCGAGATCTACCCGACGCGGCTGCGCGCCACCGGCCACGGCTTCGCCGCCTCGGCGGGCAAGTTCGGCGCCGCCCTGGGCGTCTTCGTGCTGCCGATTCTCGAGGCGAGCTGGGGCACAGCCGCGATGGTGTTCGCGATGGCCGGCGTCGGTCTCGTCGGGCTCGCCCTCACGCTCGTGTTCGGCCAGGAGACGCGCGACGTGCAGATCATTGGGGTCGCGCCGAAGACGGCGCCGGCGGCGAGAGTCGCGGGCGTCTCCGACCTCGCGTGATCGCGTTCAGAACCAGTCTGCGAAGAGGCGGATCTCGAGCGGCGTGAGCGGCTCGCCCCTGCCGAAGCGGGCGAGCTCCTCGCCGCCGGGCGGCGCCGCCGGCGCCGCGCTGCGGCAGGCGATGCTCGGGAGGCCCGCGTCCCAGGCATCCTGGCCCACGGGCTGACACGCCTCATGCGAAACCGGCGCGCCGTCCGCATCGATGGGGTAGGTCGGCGGCAGACCGACCGCCGCGCAGCCCGCGTCGCTGAGCACGTCGACGAACTCGTCCTCGGGTACGACAGTGCTGACAAGCGCCGGGGCAGCCGATGGTTCGAGATCCTCGGGGCCGTAGGGCAGACCCGCGAACCGCTGCAGCACGTTGGCCCGCGCAACGCGCACATCGCCGTTGAGATAGACGACCGGGAAGGCGCGCGGGGCGTTCCAGCGGCCGCCGCGCGCCTTGGCGTGCTCTCCGTTCAACGGGTCCTCCCAGTCGGGGTCGGCGACGCGCACGTAGACGCCGCCGCGCGTGACGAGCAGCGGAGTCACGCGGTGGCGGCGTAGTCGAACGACCGCCGCACCGAGTCGAGCAGCCAGTCGTAGCGGTCGGCGGCGATGAGCTCGAGCATCGACTTGTCACCGTACTCGGGCACCGGGCGGCGCGCGATGCCGGGGATGCGCGTCGGCTTGAGCCGGCGCGCCAGCACGTCGGCGATGGCGGCCACAGTGGCCGCCTTGGCCCTGCGGGCGGCGGGCGGCCCGTCGGCGAGCCACAGGCCGGCCGCTTGACGAGTCACGCCGAACAGGCCGCCCAGCTCGGTGACGCTCAGGCCGAAGACGGCGCGGAGGCGCTCGAGGTCCGACTGCTCGGCTTGCTGTGCCACCGCGACCAGACGCGTGAAACGCAGCAGGGCATCCGGGTCGTCGAGACGCGGGAAGGAGGCGCCGGCCGGCAGCGCCAGCGGCTCGACGCCGGGCAGGAGCGCTCGCGCTCGCGCCAGCAGGTCGAGCGCGACACCCGTACCCGGCCCCTTGAGCTGCACCCACGGCGAGAACGGCGCGTCGGCGGCGAAGGTGCGCAGCAGCTCGATGCCGGCGCGCGAGGAGCGGCCGCCGGGATGCGCGACGCAGTGCTCTCCGGCGTCGTCGCGCACCACCAGGTCGGGCCGCGCCTCGTGCATGGCCGCGAGCAGCCGCTCGATGAGCTCGCGGTGCGCGGCCACGTAGCGGCGGGCGGCGGCAGGGCGGCCCCGCAGCGCGTCCCGCAGGGACGCGCTGAGCCGCCGCCTCAGCCCTGGGGCGGCGGCGTCGATGGCAGCGACCGCCGCCTCAGGATCGGCGACGTCCAGCACGGTCACGGTCAGCGTAGTCATGTACCGAGCGTAGCGCAAGGAAAACGCAAGCGCAAGGGATACGCAAGCGATTCACCCGCGGTCGCCGAGAGGTGTGGCGCCGAACGCCGGACGCGCCCGCGAGTCAAGTGGGCGCCGCCTGAAGCCGATGAAGACGCCAGGGACTGTGGGCTGCTCCGACGGTCCGCGGATCCGACCACTTGCCAAGACCGAGGAGGACTCCCGTGAAGCCGAACGTGGGCAGAGACGAACGTGAGCCGGCAGGCTACCCGATCGCGCCGGACGTGCAGACGACGCGCGAGAGGACAGTCGTGCCCATCCCGATACCCTCGAGCGCGGAGAAGATCTTTCCCTGTGAGCTGGCGAAGTACGAGCGGAACGGCTACGGCCAGTGGCACTACGGGCCGGGCCTCGCCGCCGAGAAGCGCCTCGACCTCATGCCTTCGACCTACAGCGCGAGCGCGGCGACAAGCGTCGCGAGACTCCTGCGCTTCTTCGTCATCACCGACATCCACGTCACCGACAAGGAATCCCCGGCGCAGCTGGTCGTCTTCGGCTTCAAGGGCGGCTCTCCCGAGGTCTACTCGGGCGTCATGCTCTACACGCCCCACGTCCTGGACGCCGCCGTCCAGACGATCAACGCCCTCCATAAGAGAGACCCGATCGACTTCGGCGTCTCCCTGGGCGACGCCTGCGACAACACCCAGTACAACGAGCTGAGGTGGTACATCGACGTCCTCGACGGCAAGACGGTCAGCCCCCAGTCAGGCGACAAGGACGACCCCATCCCGGGTCCGCTCAACGACTATCAGGACGAGTTCAAGGCGGCGGGGCTGGACAAGTCGATCCCCTGGTACCAGGTCCGCGGCAACCACGACCACTATTGGATGGGTTCGCTGCCGGTGAACGACAAGATCCGCGCCGCGCACCTGGGCGCTGAGATCCTCAACATGGGCGACATCCTGAAGGACCCCCGCGGCGCCGACAGCACGGGCTTCTACACGGGCGTGATCGATGGTTCGACGCCGTTCGGCGACGTCGTCGGGGCGGGGCCCGAGGCCGCCTTCCCTACTCCTCCCACGGTGCCCTCGGCCGATCCGGATCGCCGCGTGCTCACTCGGCAGGAGTGGATGCAGCAGTTCTTCGACACCGCCTCCGAGCCGAAGGGCCACGGCTTCTCGCAGGCCGACGTCGAGAAGGTGTTTGCCTGCTACGCCGTCGAGCCGAAGCCCGAGGCGCCGGTCAAGTTCATCGCGCTCGACGACACCGGCGGGGACGATCCCGGCAAGATGGACTGCGGCCACGCCTTTGTCGACCGGGAACGCTACGAATGACTGATCGGCGAGCTGGACAAGGGCCAGGCCGAGGGCAAGCTCATGATCATCGGCGCGCACGTGCCGATCGCCGTGGAGAAGCCGGGTTCCCTCGTCGGCTGGAGCCCGATCGCGTGCGTGACCGAAGAGGAGTTCCTCGCCAAGCTTCACAGCTACCCGAACCTCATCCTGTGGATCGCCGGGCACCGTCACTTCAACACGATCACCGCGCTGCCGTCACCGGATCCCGCGCGCCCGGAGCTCGGCTTCCGGGAGGTCGAGACCTCGTCGCTGCGGGACTTCCCCCAGCAGTTCCGCACGTTCGAGATCGTGCGCAACAGCGACGACACGGCCTCGATCTTCGCGACCGACGTAGACCCGGCGGTCGCCGACGGGTCGCCGGCCGCGATCTCGCGTGTCTACGGCGTGGGCGCGCCCAAGCTCTTCAAGATGGATGAGGGCACTTCACTCGGGGACATCACGCTCCCGCCACTGCCCCTGATGCCCACCGGCTCGTACAACGCCGAGCTCGTGGTGCAGCTGAGCCCAGAGATGCAGGCGAAGCTCAGCCGGCTTGGGGCATGACGGTGGAGCAGCCGCTCCTCGACCGCTTCAAGGCGCTGGGCGGCGACCCGGAGGTGCTGCGCCCCGCGGTCGCCGTCGCGCCGGAGTACCTCGAGGCGGCGCTCGACGAGATGTACAAGACGTTCGGCAGCATCGAGGGGTACTTCAGCGAGGGGCTGGGACTCGACGAAGCCGCCCAGCAGTCTCTTCGTTCCGCCTTCGTCGAAGGCGCCTGAGCGCCGGTCGCGCCGGGGCATCGCACGGCGCCGCCGGAGCGGAGCGCCCATGGGGTAGGGGTTGCGCGCGTTCCGCGTGCTGCTGATCCCCGTGCTGCTACATGAGTGCGACTTCAAGCATGTGCTTTCGCCTCTGCCAGTCCGGCATGACGCGCTCGAGAAGACGACGAAACTCGGGGCCGTGATTCGCGTGGACCAGATGACACAGTTCGTGGATGATCACGTAGTCGATGCAGTCGCGCGGTGCGCGAACCAGGTCGGGACGCAGAGACAACGTGCCGGCGTCGGACAGACTACCCCAGCGCGTGCGCATCCGTCGCAGCCGCAGCGTAGGCGGTTCAAGCGCGGCGAAAGGGAAACGCTGCAAGCATTCTGCCAGGCGCTCCGGCAGCCGACGTTGCGCCTTCTCCAGATACCAGCGCTCCAGCAGCGAACGAATGCGCTCGGGGGACGAGTCGCCCCCGACTGTCACATGAAACCATCCGCCGACCAGCCGAACGCGCTCGGCGTCGCCCTGCTCGATCGCGAGCCGATACTGCCGGCCGAGGTAGAGATGTGTCTCGCCGCCGACGTAGCGGCGCGGCGGGGTACGCGGCTGGAACTGCGCAAAGTAGCGTTGCTGCCGGAGAATCCAGCGAGCGCGCCGCTCGACGCGCGCGAGCACATCGGCCTCGCCCGCGTCCCCCGGCGCCTTGACGACCACCGAGCCATCCGGCAGCACCGCGATCTCGAGCGTCGCACGATTTGCCCGGACAAGCTCGACGTCGATGGTGGCGCCGCCGTAGCGCACACTGCGCATCGCAGCCGTAACCGACACGGTCACCGGCCGCTCCGGCTGCGCGCCACCCGCATGATCCGGGACATGAGGTCGTCGATAGCCTCGGTCGTGAGCTGCGCACCCGCGTCGTCGCGCACAACGTC